>Ga0180438_10010576_pt1 | contig 11298 bp, 10 predicted proteins | sample SS_ome_12_FD_132455 | JGI IMG/M metagenome (GOLD analysis project Ga0180438, IMG submission 132455) | Hypersaline lake sediment archaeal communities from the Salton Sea, California, USA - SS_3_D_2 metaG | ecosystem: Environmental > Aquatic > Non-marine Saline and Alkaline > Hypersaline >...
CGTGCCGGCTTTGTCTTGCTGGTTATCCTCGTGCCGGCGCTATATCTTATGGTATACAAAAAGAAAGCGCTGCCTCCGTTGATGATAATGGCTGCCGTAATATCGGTCGCAACGGCCATTGCGTACCACAAAAGTCCAACATTCAGTCTCAGGGTGGATACGACAATAGAGTCGGTTGAGAAAATTATCCATGAACGAGACTACTATTCGTCGCTTGGAGGAAGGGCGGCCATGTCATTAATCGCGATCGATATGGCGGCCAATAACTGGATATTTGGAGTCGGGACTGGAGACCATACAGGTCAAATGCACGAAACTATCAAGCGCGATTACAGTGAGATCGTTTTTCTGGCCAGAGGGCTGGCTCATCCGCACAATGAGTATCTCAATGCGCTGCTGCAGTTCGGTATCATCGGTCTCCTGGTGTTTCTCAATATTCCTTTGCAGTTGCTCAGATACAAAAATGAGAATAGAAATGATGCATTGATGTTCAGGCTGATCGGTATAAGCATCATTTTTTACGTGCTCCAGGATATCTTGGTCATAGATCTGGGGATGTTGTTTACTGTCGTTGTGCTCGTAAGTGCCAATTTGCGGGAGTATCCAGTAAGCGATACAAAGTATGTGGACTTTAATTTGAGGCAGGCGGTCGGTTATATGCTGGTCATGTTCGTTTTTTACCTGCTTAAACAAATTTAGTGATCAGGCTGTGAGAATTTTTAAATTCATGAAGCGCGAGGCGACTTGAACTTGGCTGGAACAACAGCAGTGATGTGTTTTTCCGGCGGCAGCGGCGGTATGGAACTGGATGCCATGAAGCTTGCTGATTTACTGGCAAAGAAGTGCCGGGTTGTTCTGTTCTGCAAGGACGGCTCGATGATTCATGGTCTTTACAAGAAGCGCAATCCTGAGTATCCGTGCGAGCCGATAAGGTTTAGCAGCAGAGCTTTCAGTCCATCCATGCTGATCGGGGTGAGGAGGGCTCTCAAGAGGCAAGGAATAGGAAATGTGATATTCTTTGGCGCTTCCGAGCTGAAAACGTTGTATTTTTCGTTTCTTGGATTTGACTTGAATATCATTGTCAGGCACGGCACTACAAAGAGTACGTCAAAGAGAGGGCTGATACATCGACTCGTGTACTCGTGTGTTGATTATCATGTGGCATTGTCGCGGCATCTGTTGAACAACGTAAAAACAATTGTGCCATTGAGTGAGAAAGCGGACTTCAGGATAATTACCTCGTCGTTCGATTCGGCGAGTATAAAGAGAGTGAACGAGGCGGAGCGGAATAAGCCAGTATTGCGCATCATTCATGTCGGCAGAGTGGCGCAAGGGAAAGGGCAGATAGATGCGGTGCAGGCCTGTAAAGCGTTGAGGGATAACAATATCGAGTTTCACCTCGATTTTCTTGGAGACTACCAGGACAGGAACTACCTTCGAGAGCTGGAAAAGGAAATTGCGCAGTCTGGCCTGGGGGACTTTGTGCAGCTGCATGGCCACGTGGATAACGTGGGCGATTACATGGGCACCGCAGACTTATTCCTGTTTCCGAGTTACGGCGAAGGCATGTCCAATGCGATGATCGAGGCGTTGCACTACGGCCACGTCTGTATCTGTTACAGCAATACCGTGTTTCCGGAGTTTGGTGACATGGGATTCTATCTTGTTCTTGTGAATGACCGGGATCGGTCGGACCTGGCGGAAAAGCTGATGGCAATCGCGCATAATTTCGATGAGGAGAAAAGAAAGTCTGAAGGAAATGCAGAGCTGGCACAGAAATATTTCAACAGGGACAGGGAAAGAGAGGATTGGCTTGAGATCCTTGTTTGATGCGGTAGGCCAGCTTTGCAGGCAAAAATTTGTGTCCGGGCCTATTTGTGCTGACAGGCATCGACGCACTAGTATGATTGATCTTTGGTATTCATAATAAACCATGACACGTAAACTCGATATTGGATGTGGTCGATACAAGGACACTGAATTTACTGGAATAGATATTCATGACTGGCCCGGAGTGGATGTTGTCTGGGATCTGGAGAAATTTCCCTGGCCCGTCGAAAGCGATTCATTCGACTATATCAAGGCGATACACGTGGTAGAGCATATCAACGACCAGGTGGGCTTTTTTCGCGAGATTCACCGGGTCGCGGCCAACAACGCGATTGTCCATCTGGAGACACCGCATTTTTCCTCGCGGGATTCCTGGGCGGACCCGACGCACGTAAGGCATATGTCATTGTTTTTCACCGACCAGATGACGGGTGGCGGCTACCTTGCAGATGCGACGGGAAAATTCGAACTGGTTAATCGCCGGGTAAATTTCGGACCGTTGTTCGGCAGCTTGCGAGCCAGGCTTGTATCGAAGTTGTTGGGGTATGAGCGATGGGAGCGGACGGCGTTCAAGATGCCTGCGCGGAATATCTATATTGATCTCAGGGTGATCAAGTAAGTCGTCAGCCGTCAGCCGTCAGCCGTCAGCCGTCAATAGCTCAATAGCCGCTGAAACCGTTTCGTCAATGCTGAATCCACGGATCGTGGCCCCGGGCTGCTCCGGTTGAATTACAATATGCTTGTCGCTTCTGGGTGCCCAGTATTTCAGATGAACCGGATCGTTCTGAAAAATTGCTACTGTGGACACGTTGAAAGCAGAAGCGATATGGATAAAGCTGGTGTCAGGCGAAATGATTACCCGCATTAAACCGGCAAGTGCCGAGGCGTCGAATATATTCCTTGTGCCCGTCTCGCACAAGACATTCTCGAGATCCCCGTTTTCGATAATGTTCTGCATGTGCTGGCGCCGGCCAGGGGATGAAAACAGAAGTATCGTAATGTCTGGATCTTCAGCCGTCAGTTTTTTGCAGATCGAGCAGATTTCGCTGTCCTGCAATGATCTTTCAGCGCTGGTCGCGTCTGCGTTCAGCCCGACCAGCGTCCTGTCAGCGTAGGGTGCTATAAACGCCTTTGCGTTTTCCGTGGCCTCTTCACCCACGGGGAAGAACATCCTGCCGTTGCCGTCCTGTATGCCCAGGGGGCCGAGAAATTCCAGCAGCATGTCCGTCATGTGGATATTTTTCCAGGTGACCAGCTTGTAGTACAGGTTGAGGTCTGCGGGGCCGATGCCGTAGCGATTTGTATGCTCGTTCGTACCGATAAGCCAGTCCGGGCTGATGGTGAGAAGCGCGAGGACCTTGCCGAACCTGAGGTCGATGGTGTCGATCGCGAGGTCATAGCAGTTTGACCTCATGCGCAGTATGTTGCGGAATGTCTTGATCGGATTCTTTTTTCGGTATTTCGTGTAAACGTTGCTGACCTCGGGCATATACCTGAACATGAAGTTGTTATAGGTGCTCGCGTATATATCGATCTGGACCCCGGGGAAGGCATTATTCAGCGCCCTTATCATGGGCAGCATGCAGATGGTATCGCCGATCTTTTCAGGTCGGATAATCAGCACTCTGCGGAACGTTTCCGGCCGGAATTCCTTGCCGTAGAATTTCCTTGCCAGAAGTCTTAGTATCGAGGCCTTAAAGTTCACTATGCTCGACCGGTGCTTAGCAGGTTCGTGAAAAAGCCCGAGATCTGCTCTGCGCAATGCTCGATGTCCAGGTCAAGCGAGGTGGAATTTTCGGTATAGGTTTCAGGCGAAAAGGCAATTCGTCTACCGGGTTCGTTAAGGGTCTGCCATCGGAGCGACGTTGCAGACCTGCGGGCGGGGTAGAAAGCAGCGGTCGGTACGTTCAGCGCACCGGCTATGTGAAGCGGTCCGGTCGATCCGCTGATGAACAGGTCGCTTATGCTGATAAATTGTGCGAACCGGGCCAGTCCCGATGTTGAATGATATACGCTGCAGCTCAGATCCTGCATTAACGAAGCAAGGGACGTGGCGGATTCCAGTTCATCAGGTCCCGCGGTGATTACGAAGTGTGCGTCAAACGAGTGTGCCAGGTTTTTCCCCAGCGCGCCAAATTGTTCCAGCGAGAGATTTATCGCGGATCCCCCGCTCCCGGGATGGATGAATATGAGGCTGGCTTTGGGTGGGACATCGTGTTCTGCTATGTATTGCTGTCTCTGTTTGGCAACGTCAGCCGGGTTGAATGCAAGGTAAGGCGGAGGGTCCAGCTCCGGCGGTACTTCATTGTTGCGCCTGATGAAAAATCGGGAAAGATCGACGTTGTACTCGTATTCGGGCTTCCGGGAAAGAGAGCGTTTTTGTCTTAGTCTTCGGTTGAGAAAAATCTGGGCGATCTTTGTGGCGGGACCGAAGCGCTCCGGCACCCCGGCAAGCCAGAGTGCTGCCGCGGATCTGAGTTCCGAGAAGAGTGATATGGAGGCGTCGTACTGCCCGGCTCTTATTATGCGCGCCAGTCCCGTCGCGCTGCTGCCGTCATCGACGATGATCTTGTCTATCCATTGGCAAAGCTCGGCGACGGGTCGTGTGTAGGCGGGTACGAGAGCAGTAATTTCAGAACCCGGGTACTGCTTTTTCAACAGGGATATCGCGGGCCAGGCCAGCATGAAATCGCCAAGTTTGTCATTTCTGATTACGAGAATTTTCATCGGCGTTTCGGGCCTGCCCGGTTGATGCTGCGGCGGCCAGCCCTGCGGGCGGCGCTCGCATCTTCCAGAAAATAATAGGATAATCGCAAAGCTAAACCAACAGGGCGGATTGTATCATGAGTGTAAATGTGGAAATTTCCATCGGTGAATTTTTCGACAAAATAACAATTCTTGAGATCAAGAAAGAGAGAATCCACGACGGCGAGAAACTGGCGAATATTACCAGGGAGCTGGATGCGCTGAATGCGCTACTGGACAGGCTGCCATTCTCAAGGACAGACGTTCAGGAAGAAGTGGACGAATTGAAAGCAATAAACGAGAAGCTCTGGGTTATTGAAGATGATATTCGAGACAAGGAATCATCAAAGGAGTTCGACGAAAGGTTCATCGAACTTGCGCGTTCGGTATACTTCACCAACGACAAGCGCTCTGAGGTCAAACGGGCGATCAATATCAAACTGGGATCGGGCTTTATTGAAGAGAAGTCATACGAAGAATACTGAGTATGCAACGGCTCAATGTTGAGCCGGGACGTGCCCGGTGCCTGTCATCACCTTAAGGCACGTGGCATGCACTTCATCGACCTCTGGCGGGCCGTCAATTTCGGGCAGCGCCACATCGTGAATGTCGTATCTTGGCCAGTATCGGTACGGATCGCCGAAAAACAGGCCGACGGTAGGTGTGCCGGAGACGATCGCCACGTGCCTGATCCCGGTGTCGTTCGCAACAACCATGTCCGCGCCCATGATCAGGTTGGTTGTGTCTTCGATGGTGTCTGCCTGTACGGCGCCGGTATTATCCGTGCTGCCTAACGGACCCAGTATGGGTTCGGCCTTTTCCCAATCCTGAATGCCTTCCAGCAGCAGATGATCATGGTTCGGGTAGTCGCCTGCCATGAGTTCGATCAGGCGGGTAAACCTCTCGTTCGGCCAGCACTTTTTCTGTGTCGAAGCGCCGGCGAAATAGATCACGTAGGGTCTTTCCCGTTTTGCGGGTGTGCCCGGCATGTTGTACTCGTGGGGGTAGGCGGTTTTGACTCCGAACATGTGCAGCATATTCAGCATATCATTCACCTCGAAGTTGAGGTCGCTCCGGGGGATCGCTACATCAAAAAACAGCCTGGCCTGTATGCTTCTGTAGGGAAAGCCGATCTTCAGTCTGGCCTTGTTAAGCAGCACGGTCTTGAGCGATCGGTTCGTTGTTGCCAGGTCAAAAATCAGGTCCTGGGGACCCAGTTCCCTGATCCGCCTGATTCTCTCGAAAAAACGCGCGTTGCGCTGGTCTCTGCCATGCACCACATGGACTCTGTCAACCAGGTCTTCGGGGCAGCCGCGCGTGTAGTTGCTGACGATGCTAAGGGTGATTTCAGCGTTGGGAAATGCTTTCCGGGCTTCAACGAGGAATGCTCTCGTCAACACCATGTCGCCAAGTGCTGCGTGGCGGATCACCGCTATTTTCCTTATCTGTTCCCGGGACAGGGTCCTGATTGTTTCTCGCGCCTTTTTTGACGCCCATACGCCATACGTGAACCAGAACTTCATTTCAAATATCTACCTTTGGTTGGGCCGATGCTGCATGCAGCAGATGCTTTTCCAGGGTTCTAAAGTGATCTTCAGTATTGAAGCGGGCATCTGCTTCCTGTTTGCCATTGGCGGCAAGTCTTTTTCTCTCTGCCGGATCAGTGTAGAGGCGGCGTAATTGTGCGTAAAGACTGGCGGCATCCCATGATTCAAACAGCAATCCGGTTTCGTTGTGAGTTATTATCTCGGGTACGCCACCCCTGTTGCTGCCGATTACGGCGATGCCGCAGCGCATGGCCTCCGGCAGCACCAGGCCGAAGGTCTCTTCTTTCGAGGTCAGTGCTATACAGTTGCACAGTTGCATCAACTTCTGCGGTTCGGGTACAAAATCCATGAACGCGATATTTTTATCGACCTTCATGTCGCTGGCCAGCTTTTGCAGCTCGATTCTATAACCGGCTTTCATTTCGTGGCCGACGATCAGCGCCCTGGGATTTAGTCCATCCCTGGTCGCCATGGACATTGCTTCGATCAGCAGGTGTTGTCCCTTACCGTGCTCCAGGCGGCCAAGCAGGCCGATGATAAAGTCATCTTCACCAAACCCCAGTTCGCTGCGCTGCTGGCGGATTTGCTCGGGGCTTGATAAGTCTCTTGGAGTATCTACGCCGTAGTAAAGCGTGTTTATGTGTTCGCGCCGGCTGGGGATGAAGGTTTTGCCTTCGTTTTCGAGCTGTTTCGTTATGGTCAGCATCAGATCCATCTGGCTGTACATGAAGCGGTGGTAGAAATCGGTTTTGTAGCGCGTGATCTTCATCTGGCGGGTATAAACCAGCGCCGGTTTCCTGCGGGACAGCTTTTTGGCCAATGCGGCCAGCGCCAGGTCATTGCCCCAGTGCATATGGATTGCATCGATCTGCTCGCGTTCGATTATTGCGGCGAGTTTGCGTGCGGTGATCAACGGCAGCAGCTTGGATGGCTTTTCCAGGTATTCCGCAGTGATGACTGAATGCTCCCTGAAGTACGCGCTCAGCTTTCCCCCGGTGTTAAGCACCGCAATGACATTGTGGTTTGCGGCAAGTGCCCGGGCAGACCTGAAAACGTACAGTTCGAGGCCGCCGAGGCCGGGGGACAGGCACAGTTCCAGGATATTCATTATCCGCTATGCCCGCTCTTGCTCTGCCTGCGCTTGATCAGGGCTTTGCTGTACTTGATGTAGACGTGCATGTATGAAAGAACAGAGACGGTCAGGCCCGCGAAGCCGTCGAGAAAACCGCGTTTCAGGATATAAAGCTTGATAAAGATCCAGCTCGCATGCGTCAATGGGCTCAGGATGTTGAACGGCTTGTTCTTTCTGATCAACTCGTCTGCGCCGATCTCGGTAAACCGGTCGATGGTTTGAAGATGATCGGAGATGCTGTCGAAGGAATAGTGGTGGATGTCGCCCTTGAGCCGCACGATGTTGTTGCCCCTGGTTTCGATGTGATCGTGAGGGTTGGTGCCGCCCCAGCGCGACGTGTTGCGGTTGAAAAGCCGGGTTTTGATGTCAGGGTACCAGCAGTGGTTCAACCAGCGGTAGACATAATAGGTCTTGCGGGACATGCAGTAGGCATCCGCGTCATCGAGACTTTTCTTGAGCGACAGGATCGACTGTTGAAGTTGCGTCGAAAGCCGTTCGTCGCAGTCAAGGCTGAGTATCCATTCATGTGAAGCATTGTCTATGGCGAGGTTTTTCTGTTCGATATGGCCGAGAAACGCCTGGTTGAATATCCTGTCGGTGTACTTGCCGGCAATTTCGAGCGTCCTGTCGGTGCTCAGCGAGTCGACCACGACAATTTCATCCGCCACCGGCTGCAGGCTCTGCAGGCAGGCCTCGATTTTTTTCTCTTCGTTGAAAGAGATGATGCAGGCGCTGATTTTTGGCATTGCGCTGGCAGTGATTCTGCGTCTTGCTAGACTACGGTCCTGAAATAGTCGATGGTGCGGGCCAGGCCTTCATCCAGCTTGATAACCGGTTCCCAGCCGAGTTTTCCTTTTGCCAGGCTGATGTCCGGCTGGCGTTGCGTCGGATCGTCGGATGGCAGCGGCTCGTTGATCAACTCTGAACCTGAACCGGTCATTTCCAGCGTTTTTTCCGCGAGTTCGCGTATCGTGAATTCGCCGGGGTTGCCGAGATTGACCGGTCCTATGAATTCATCCTCACTGTTCATCAGTCGTATAAACGCGTCCACCATCTCATCGACATAACAGAACGAGCGGGTCTGCTGGCCGTCGCCGTATATCGTTATTGGTTCGCCTTTCAGGGCCTGGACGATGAAATTTGATACCACACGGCCATCGTTGGCATGCATTTTGGGGCCGTAGGTATTGAAGATGCGTGCAATTTTAATGCGCAGCTTGTGCTGGCGATGGTAGTCAAGAAAAAGCGTTTCGGCGCAGCGTTTGCCCTCGTCGTAGCACGAGCGGATACCGATCGGATTGACCCTTCCCCAGTAGCTCTCTACCTGGGGGTGCACTTCGGGGTCGCCATAGACTTCGGAGGTGGACGCCTGCAGGATTTTCGCACCGGTTCTCTTGGCCAGGCCCAGCATGTTGATGGCGCCGTGTACGCAGGTCTTGGTCGTCTGCACCGGATCGTGCTGGTAATGAATCGGCGATGCGGGGCAGGCGAGGTTGTAGATCTCGTCTACCTCGATATAAAGCGGAATCGTGACATCGTGCCGAATCAGTTCAAAGCGCGGGTTCGATGTCAGGTCGAGGATGTTCTGTTTGTTGCCTGTAAAGAAATTGTCCAGGCAGATGACCTCGTTGCCCTGTTCAAGCAGCCGTTCGCAAAGGTGCGAGCCCAGGAAGCCGCCGCCACCGGTGACCAGTATCTTTTTTTCGATCATTCGCTTTACCTAGATTATGGGTTGTTCGTTGTTTTGCCACGTCTTTCAACCGGGATGATGTCCCGGGGTTTGTTGTTCTCGCGCATGTACTGGATCGTGTCGCGTATGGCCGCGGTGTAGTCAGCCATTTTGCGCGCCACCTCCGGATGCAGTGCCGAAACGTCCGTTCTGGGTGCTTCCGAGTCCAGTCTGTGCAGCCTGGGATCCGACCCGTCAAATCGCATCATGAAATAGTACTCATCGCTCAGCAGCCCGATCACCCGCTCACCGCCGTGTTCGACTGTAAACGCGTAACGCCGATCATCGAAGCGCTTGTCCAGCAGGTTCCTTCCCAGTGTGCTGTCAGTGTAGCCTGTTTGCGTGACCGAGGCGATCGTCGGCAGCACATCGACCTGGCTGGCAACCTTGTCGATTTTTGCGGGCTCGGTAATTATACCGCGTCCGTACATGACCAGTGGAACCCTGAGTCCGGATATTCTCAATTGCTCCTCAGACGGGAGCGTATGCTTGCCGGTGCTGGCGTGAATCCCGTGGTCGCCGAAAAAAACGAACAGGGTGTTGTCAAAATACGGGCCCTGTTCGGTCAGTTTCATGAAATGCCCGATACTGTGATCCATGAAGCGGAAAGAGTTGAATTCTTCCAGTGAATGGAAACCGTAGTCGGTCACGCTGAACTCCAGGTCCTCAGCCGTGACTACCTCGAAGCCCTTGTTGTCCTCCGGGATGGTGTAGGGGCGGTGGTTTCCGGATGTCTGGATGATTGCGAAGAACGGGCCGTCGACATCCCTGAGTACCTGGTGCGCTTCCTCGAACAGGCTCAGGTCGGAAATGCCCCATACATCGACCCTGGGTGATTCGTAGCTGCCTTCCTCGTAGATCTGCAGGTTCGGGATATTTCCTGAAAGCAGGCCGCGTATATTCGCCCAGCTCGCGCTGCCGCCGAGGAAATAGAATTTCTGGTGGTCTTCAAAGGCGTTGACTATGGTGTGCTGGTCAACGATCAGTGGATTGCGGCTGGATGTCTTGTTCATCTCGATATCGGGGAGACCCGTGATGAAAGTCCATATGGAGCGCGCCGTGCCCGTCGACGGTACATAGAAATTACTGTAGAAATGGCCTTCGGCGGCCAGCCTTTCGAGGTGCGGGGTCGAATTCAGGGGATTGCCGCCCAGGCCCGACTTGTACGAAGCAAAGGATTCCAGTATGACCACGACGACATTTGGCGGCCTGCGCCCGGGGTCCGTGTCAAAACTGAAGCGCCGGACGTAATCGAGTTTGTCGGGGTTGGGCCGGGTGATACCGAGGTATTCGGCCATTAACGGGTAGGATGCCCTGGCTGCGGGTATATCGAAAGTTTCGTCCCTGTTTTTAAGCGTATTGAAAAAATACAGCACCGGGTTGGTTGCGAGCTGCCCGGTGAAGGCGTGGGTGCTGAAAAAAGCGTCGCTCCAGCGCAGCGGGTACCACGAAACCTTGCCGTAAAGACCAAACAGCACGACGAAAAAGGTAATGGCCACAACGGCCGCTTTCTGGTACCAGCGTCGGTACTGACCCGGTATGGGCCGGATATATGCGGTCGCGAATCTGAACAGCAGCAGGCTGGTGTAAACCAGCAGCAGCAATACCAGGCTGCCCGTGATCACCGGATAGGTTTGCCATACCATGACGGCCGAGATCTGCAGGTTTTCGAGGAACCTGAGCGCTGTCGCGTTCAGACGCTGCTCGAGATAGGCATAGTGGCCGAAGTCTGTTGCGTAGACGCTGAGCAGTGCGAGCACAACGATCCCGGTATAGATGAACCAGAGCCGTTTGCCGGCTTCGCTGTACACGGGATGGATCGGCCTGATCCAGCCCAGCACCAGGACGGGCAGTCCCAGCACCAGCGACACCTGCAGGTCATATTTCAGACCGAGGTAAAACGCTTTGAGCAGGTCGCCCGCAGGTACCGGGTCGAACGGGCTTTCGAATCTGAGCCAGAATACGACCCTGAGTACGGTTTGAACCAGCAAGAACAAAAGCACTGCCTTGATTGCGTATAGCTGCAGTCTGGGCAGAAATTTTGTCAGAGATTTCATGGGATTGGGCAAGCCGGAAAATAACCGGACCGGGGTTTCTATCGGGCTGGGTAGTGTATCATAATGGCCAATATGGCTGTGTTATGTGCTACATATGTATGATGACCTGGATCAAAAGGCTAGTTAAGTTTGTTTTATTTCTTGTTGTTGCATACGCGGCCGGAAGAACAGGTGTTGTATTTTTTGGCAGTCAGCTGACCGGGGAGCGTGCGCCCTATCTGCAGATGCTGACCGACGACAGCGTGACGGTCAGGTGGC
>Ga0180438_10010577_pt1 | contig 11298 bp, 12 predicted proteins | sample SS_ome_12_FD_132455 | JGI IMG/M metagenome (GOLD analysis project Ga0180438, IMG submission 132455) | Hypersaline lake sediment archaeal communities from the Salton Sea, California, USA - SS_3_D_2 metaG | ecosystem: Environmental > Aquatic > Non-marine Saline and Alkaline > Hypersaline >...
CAGCGGATACACTCATCCGCTGCGCCGCTATTGTAGCACGGCTGGGGCAAAGGCTCAAGTTTTGACAATGGTGCTAGCCAGAAAATCGGTATGAATTCGTGCGATCTGGGACTTGACAAAGAACGGATGTTCGTGTATAATGGGGCCGAACAGATGAGCTAATTGACGTATTCTCTATCAGATTGTGCAAAAAGTGCAGGAAAGGAGGGTGGCCATGGAAAGGCAAGTGTCTGAGCGCCAGCAAGCCATCCTGGAATTCATCCGGGAGTTCATCAACGAGCACCAGTTCCCGCCCACGATCCGCCAGATCGGGGAACGTGTCGGGATCTCGTCTACATCGGTCGTCAAGTACAACCTTGAGGCTCTGGAGCGCAAGGGCTACATCGAGCGCGACCCCGAGATCTCGCGGGGGATCCGCCTGGTTGAGGATCTGGCGGGTCGCATCGCAGAGGTGATCGGTGTTCCGCTTCTGGGCCGGATCGCGGCCGGCGTCCCCATCCCCGTGCCCGACTCTGATTTCTCGGCATACGAACACGTCGAGCTGACGCGGGACATCGTCCACGATACCAGGAACATCTACGCCCTTGAGGTCAAGGGTGATTCGATGATCGATGCCCTGATCCACGATGGCGACATCGTGGTGATGCGGCACCAGGAGCGCGTCGAGAATGGCGAACTCGCTGCCGTGTGGCTGCGAGATCAGGAGGAGACTACCCTCAAGCGCTTCTACCTGGAAAAAGGCAACCGGGTGCGCCTACAACCCGCCAATCCAACCATGGGGCCCATGTACTACCCGGCCGAGAATGTCGAGGTGCAGGGCAAAGTAGTGTGCGTAATACGACAGCTCAACTGACCGGCTGTCGTGACCTCTGAACATAGGCTTTGTCCGCTGCTGCCTGTGGCTCCCCGGCTGCGCCCGACTGTAGGAGAGGGCGCAGCCGGGCTATGCGTAGCCACTGCCCTTCAGCACCAGTTGACATACCCCTGAACTATCAGCCACCATTCCGCCTGACTCGTCACACTCCACGAAACGGAACGTTGCTGCTCGTTGAAGAACAAATGTTCTAGCAAAGAGAGGAAATCGATATGGCTGCACCCGCGGCCGACCAGAGCAAACTCAGGAGGTGAGGCATGGGACTAGATCTGTGGTTTCGAGAGGATGTAGCCCGGATCCTGGCGTCAACCCACGAGGCAATGCGCGCCTCGGCGGAGGCGCTGGGGACTGGCGTCATCGAGATGGATGACGCGTACCGGAGGGGATTCGAGGATGGCCTGCGAACGGTGGCCGTGGCGTTTGGGGTGACCCCGCCCGCTCCACCGCGACCGAAGCGATCTGGACCGCAAGTGCGCATTGTCGATGGTGAGAGCACAACGCTCGGCGCTACCAGGTGGGAGCCTGGCCGCTGGAATGGGAACGGAGATCGATGAAAGACGACGGGAGGGGTCTGGACATTGGGCTGGGAGGCACAGGCGCGACCCTTAAGGGCGTGGTAGTATTCCTTGTACTGGCCTTTGCCGTGACACTGGCAATCGTGGTTGGTAAGAAAATGAGTGCCGAAGCCATGGCTGTGGTCATCGGTGTTGTGTGCGGCATTCTTGCCGCCGTGCCCACTTCAATCCTGCTCTTGGTGGTTTTGACGCGCCAGGACCGACAGCGACACGAACCCGAAGAAGATCAAGGCCGTCAGGGCGCGTATCCACCTGTGGTCGTGATCCAGGGCGGATCGTCGCCGGCGCTGCCGCCAGGGCCACAAGCAGGGTATTGGCCGGTACAGGCCCCTGGGCCACCGGTTCAGCGAGAGTTTCACGTCGTGGGTGGCGATGATCTGGCAGCGGATCGCTAGAACGCCGTGAGGGCCGGATAGATCCCTATCCGGCCCTAAATACCATTTAGTGATCGGGTCCCAGGTGTGGCGGAGCCCGAGGTTAGGCAGCCTGCCGGCTCAGCAACCGGGTAGGAGCCAGGTTTCCTGTCGTACCTGCGATCTGGTTATTTCTTGGTTTTGACCTCGATGGTCTTGGGTTTGACCTCTTCTGCCAGCGGGAAGGTGAGGGTCAGGACGCCATCGCTGTAGTCAGCTTCCGCCTTGTCGGCTACCAGGCCACCGGGCAGAGTCACAGAGCGGCAGTAGGAGCCCAAGCGTCGCTCGCGCCGCAGATAGTTCTCGCGCTTGATTTCCTCGTCTTCCTTGCACTCGGCTTTGATCGTGAGGGTGTCGCCCGCGACGGACACCTCGATGTCGTCAGCCTTGACGCCGGGGATTGCGGTCTTGACCACAACGCTGTCTTCGGTCTCGTACATATCCACGGACATTGAACCCTCGGACCAGGGCCCAAAGGGCACCGGTGGGCGGAACATCCTTTCCTCAAATGCTCGATCCAGTGCCTCGCGCACTGCCATCGCATCGCGCCACGGATCCCATCGAATGATATTTGCCATTGCAGCACCTCCTCAGAGTGTTATCTGTTTCTGCGTTCCACTTGTATAGCGTACTATAGCAAGCAAGTGTTAGATAAGCATTGGAAAAGTGTTAGAGAAGCATTAGACTTGCCTCCTGGGGACCAACCGCAGATCCGCCCAGCTTGACAGATAGCGAGTCTCGGTGTACGATTCTGTCACCGTCCCCTGTTCGTCAGGCGTAGGGGCGGTCTGGAAAACGAGATGAGGCCTTCTCCCTTTGTCAAGTGGGCTGGCGGCAAAGCCCAGCTCCTTTCACAGTTTGAGCCCTATCTCCCCTGCGAGTTGGCACGGTACATCGAGCCATTTGTGGGTGGGGGGGCGATGTTCTTCCACCTCCACAACCAGGGTCGCTTGGCAGGCAAAGAGCCGGTGTTGATCGACAGCTTGGAGGAGTTGATCAATGCTTACCGGGTGGTCCAAGGGCAAGTGGAGGTCTTGATTGACGCCCTTCAGGTCCACGAGCGCCACAAGCTGGATGCCGAGTACTACTATCAAGTGCGCGGCTGGGACCGCTCGGACGACTATGATGAGCGGACCGCCGTGGAACGCGCTGCCCGCTTTGTCTACCTCAACCGCACCTGCTACAACGGACTGTACCGGGTGAACCGGCGGGGCCAGTTCAACGTTCCTTTTGGCCGCTATCGCAACCCCAGGGTGTGCGACGCGCAGAACCTGCGGGCGGTGCATCATGCGCTGCAAGGGGTCTCTCTCCTGGTCGGTGATTTCAACCGATGCCTGGAGGTGGTGAAGCGTGGAGACCTGGTCTACCTGGACCCACCCTACCATCCCCTGTCGGACAAGGCCAATTTTACCAGTTACACGCCAGCCGATTTCGGCATTGAGGACCAGCGACGGTTGGCAGGTCTCTTCCGGGAATTGGACCGACGGGGGTGCCGGGTCATGCTCAGCAATTCGGCCACTGACCTGATCCGGGAGTTGTACTTTGGCTACAGACAGGTCGAGGTTTGGGCGAACCGCGCCATCAGCTCCAGGGGTGACGGGCGGGGCGCCATTGCCGAACTACTGGTCATGAATCGCTTCTAGGATTTGCCCTCCTGTTCTTTCTATGCGATAATCAGCATATTGCAGCAGGCTACTGGAGGAATAGAGCAGGCACGTGTTGGACGAGCAGAATCCCCTGAGCGAGCGGGAGATGGACATCGTGCGGTTGGTGGCCACCGGTGCCACCAACCAGCAGATCGCTCGGGAGTTGGTCATCAGCGTTAACACTGTCAAGGTCCACTTGCGCAACATCTATGCCAAGCTGGAGGTCAGTTCGCGCACAGAGGCGACGATGGTTGCCGTGCGACAGGGCTGGGTGGGTGTGCCCCGGGAGGGGGATGAGGCCGCGCCCGAAGATGCGGAGGAGATAACCGGTCCAGCGGCCCGACCAGACGTCACACTGCTGCGCCCGGTGTCGCTGGCCAAACGGATAAGCCTGGCGGTGGCCCTGATGGTGGCGGTGGCTATCCTGTTCCTACCCCAGGTGTTGGGTGGTAGGGCGAATGACAGGGCCACAGATCCCATCGGCCGGGTGTTTCCCACGACATCCGCCGCCTCGTCGCCCGATCGCTGGCGCACCCGGGCCCAGATGCCCACCCCGCGCACCGGCTTGGCTGTCCTCGAGTACGGTGGCCTGATCTATGCCATCGGCGGGGTCGGCAACGACGGGGTCACGGCCAGGGTGGAGATCTATGACCCCGAGATCGATTCCTGGGCGACAGGCCGCCCCAAGCTGACCGCGGCGGGTTTCGTCTCGGCAGCCGTGATCGACGGCAAGATCTATGTGCCGGGAGGGACCGGCTCCGGACAAGAACCCCTGGATGTGCTAGAGATCTATGATCCGGAAAGGGATCGCTGGGAAGCGGGTGCATCCCTGCCCAAACCGCTGGCTGCCTACGGCCTGGCGGAGCTGGAAGGCAGTTTGTACCTCTTTGGTGGCCTGAACGGCGAGGGATACGGTGACTCGATCTTGCGTTACGATCCCGAGGCCGACGAGTGGGAAGATCTGGGCTCGATGGAGCAGGCGCGGGCCTTTCTCGGCGCGGCGTCGCTGGGCAATCGCATCTATGTGGTGGGCGGCTACGACGGTGAGACCGAGTTCAACACGACCGAGGCCTACGATCCGGTCACCGGCACCTGGACGCCCCTGACGCCGATGGCCATGGGCCGGGGGGGGTTGGCCCTCGTCGCGGTCCGCGACAACCTGTATGCCCTCGGCGGGGGCATGGAGAGCTATTTGGCCTTCAACGAGCTGTACCGCCCCCGCCAGAACGTCTGGACCCAGGTTGAGACTCCGGTGACGGAGCAGTGGCGAGGCCTGGGGGCGGCCTTTGTCAGTCCCTACGTCCATGCCATCGGCGGTTGGAAAGACGCCAATCTCAGTGTCAACGAAGCCTACCAGGCCCTGTACCGGATCCAGATCCCTGTCACACCGTAGCGAACACGGCGTGGAACCAAAGCGGCCCTGCGCATTGGCGCAGGGCCGCTTCTAATATCGCGGGGAGTCAGTCTGGCCAGGCTTTGCCACTGCATGGGATCATCTAGGGCCTGTCGAGGGAGAATTTCGCGCTGGCAGAAAGCTAGCCGGCTTCTGCCAACCGCTGCCCGTACCACCTCTTGTAATACTCCATATAGTCGCCGCTCTTGATCTTGCGCCACCACCATTCGTTGTCCACGTACCAGCGCACCGTCTTTTCGATGGCCTCTCCGAATGTGTGACTGCTCTCCCAGCCCAGGGCGCGGATCTTGTCCACGTCGAGGGAGTAGCGACGGTCGTGGCCAGGACGGTCGGTGACGTGGCGGATGAGGCTGTAAGGCTTGCCCAGGATATCGAGGATGGCCTGGGCCATGATCATGTTCTCCGTCTCGGTGCCGGTGCCCAGGTTGTAGACTTGGCCGATCGCACCCCGGTGCAGCACCACGTCAATACCCTCGCAGTGGTCCAGCACGTATTGGTAGTCGCGCATCTGCCGACCGTCGCCATAGATGGGTAGGGGCTGGTCGTCGATGGCGTTGGTGGCGAACAGGGGCACCACCTTTTCGGGGTACTGGTACGGTCCGATGTTGTTGGAGCCCCGGGTGAGGGTCACCGGTGTGCCGAAACTGTTGTGGTAGGCCAGGCACATCAGGTCGCCCCCCGCCTTGCTGGCCGAATAGGGGCTGCGGGCGTGGAGCGGATCGGTTTCCACAGAGGAGTGGCCCTCGGGGATATCGCCGTACACTTCGTCGGTAGAGACCTGGTGGTAACGCTCGACCTCGTATTTGTTGGCCGCTTCCAGCAGCACGTAGGTGCCGTATACGTCGGTTTTGATAAAGGCATCAGGCTCCATCAAGGAGCGGTCCACGTGGGTTTCGGCCGCAAAGTTGACGATGGTGTCGATCTCGTGGTCCACCATCGCTGCATCCACAGCCTGCGGGTCGGCGATGTCACCCTGGACGAAGGTATAGTGGTCGCCGAAGCGCTCCTGGACGTCCTTCAGGTTGTCCAGGTTGCCGGCATAGGTCAGCTTGTCAAAGACGATGGCGTGATAGGCGGGGTATTTCTCCAGGATGTAGCGAACAAAGTTGGAACCGATAAAGCCGGCTCCGCCGGTGATGAGCAGATTTCTCATAAGGTGTAATTCTCCTGGGGATCGATTATAGCTGGGGCGCCTGCAGGCCTTTGCTCTCCAGTTCCGTTACGTAGGCCTTCCAGCCAGGACACCAGCCAGTGTGCCAGCGCCAGAGACGAGCAATCAGCGATTTGGGCTTTTTCTCAGCGCGGGCCCGCAGACCACAGGTGTGACAATTGCTTTCGATCTGGACATCCTTTTGTGTCATGTTCTGCCTCCTCAGCACAAGGTCTTACGCCTCGACTCTTTCTATCTTGAACACAACCGGCTTGATGCCATCGGTGCAGCAGGTGATAAACGGTGATCTTGCAGGTTGGAAACGCTGGCAATGTACTCCCCCTATTGTCACGGTTTCTGGATACCATCCAGCATACATCCCTGTCTTGATCATCGCAGGCTAGCGAGATCCAGCAGCAGATCTCGTAGGGCCTCGGCAATGTTCACGAGCTTGGCACTGTCCACGATATCGAGGCTGTCCTTGGGGGTGTGGGTGAGGTGGGTCGAAAGCTCCATGAATTGGTCCGAGGTGATGGCCAGGGCCGGCCTTGCGTTCTGGAGAAAGATGCTGTGGTCGCTCTGATACCAGGGCTCTCCTTCGCTCATGTCCTTGCGAGCGGAGAACGTTCTGTGGATCGACGCGGCAATATCTGCAGGGCAGTCATAGGTGGAGTAAGCGGTGGCCCCCTGGTAGTACCCCGGCCCGTCGAGATTGATGCCCAGGATCACCTGGTCGAACTTGGACGCATTCCGGAGGACAAACTCTTTCTGCCCCGGCGCCGAGTAATAGTCCTCTCCGTTCAAAGCGATGATCTCAATGCCCAGGCTGCCGGTGTACTCGGCCAGCAATTCGGCGAGCAGGAGGAGCACTACGGTCCCGCCGGCATTGTCGATGGCACCGGGTGTGTTGTCTTTGGCATCGATGTGGGCACATACCACTACCCGGCGCTCCGGCCCGGCGCCCTTGCGGGCGTAGACGTTACAGCCCGTGGCGGGGCTCCGCCGGGCCACGATCTCCAGGGATACCTCCCGGCCGGCGTGGCGGGCCAGTCGCTGCCCTTCGTCTTCGGTCATGTACACGGATGGGATGTCGAAATCACCGTCTTCGATGAGGGGAAAAGGGTATAGGCCTCCCGCCAGGGCCGGATCCCGCGAGGTGGCGGCGACGATGGCCCGCGGTCCCTTGGTTTCCAGGAGGTGGACGATATGCTGGTGGTGGTCGGGGTTGTAGAACGTAAAGTTCTTGGGCATCAACTGCTCTTTGGCGATCTCACCGCGCAGCAAAAGGACCTTGCCAGTGGGTTCCAGCGCTTCCAACTCGTCGACAGTCGAGGCGACGACCAATGGCGCGCTAACGCGGCCTCCCAGGGAATAGGGACTGACCAGCACCTCGAAGGGGGCACCGTCCACCGTAAGTCGAGCGCCCTCCTGGATCCAGTGGATGCAGTCAAAGACTGGAGATTCTGTCACAAAGTCAAAAGAAGCCACAACCCCGGCAAAGAAATCGGTGGCGGCTCGATTGCCGCTGCTTCCCACACGCCTGTTGGGAATGTCCAGGCACAGGTGTTTCAGGTATCGTTGAGCCTTTTCTGACAAACGAGGTGCTGTCATTTACCCGCCGACCAACCGGCGAACCCTGCGCGCAACCTTGTCCGGCCGGGCATAGCGGCCCCACAGGTACCGGGCCTGGCGCCGGGCAGCGTTGGCCGGCGTGCGCCGCTGGCTCTCTCGCAGCGCCCACTGGAGGAATTCCTCGTCCTGGCCCTTGACCTTGATGTCCCACGGGTTGCGGCGGTACTGGTCGTGGTTGGTGATCAGGCTCAAGTCGTTGTCGATGCAATAGTCGTATAGGTCACTGCCTGGGTGGGGTGTGTAAAATGCCGGGCTGTACCAGTCGGGGTCGATCTCTTTGAGCATGGTGATGGTATCCATCACTTCCTCGCGGGTCTCGGTGGGCAGGCCCAGCATATAGTTAGCCCAGATCTTGATGTTGTATTTCCTGCAGACGCGGGCTGCGGCCAGGTTCGTCTCCCGTTTGGTGCCCTTGCGCAAGAACTTCAGGACGCGGTCGTTGCCGCTCTCAAAGCCGATGAAATAGCCCTTTAACCCCACCTCCGACATGCGCCGTACCATGTCTTCGTTGTTGGCTATGATGTCGGCCCGGCTCTGGCAGAAAAAGGGTTGGGTAAAGCCCCCGGTCTCGTACAGGGTGCAGAATTCCAGCACCCACTCGCGGTTCTCGGTCAGGCAGTCGTCGTGGAACATAAAGCTGGCAAAGTGGTACCGGTCGCGCAACTGCTCGAGTTCGGCGACGATGTTGGCCGGGCTTCGCTTGCGCACACCTCGGCCAAAGATCAGGCGCTCGGCCGGCTGGCAGAAGTTACAGTTGTACTTGCAGCCACGCCCGGCGATGATGGTCAGGAAGGGGGCTGGCAGGTCAGGCACGAAAGGCACCTCGGGCGAATCGAGCGTGTAGCCGTATTTGCGCCACTCATCGAGGAAAAGCTCCCGGTCGGGGAAGGGCAGGGCATCCAGATCGGGCATCTCACCCTCCAGGACGCGGCTCTCCAGGCGGCGACCGTCGCGAAGCTCGCCCAGCAGCCAGGGGAAGGTGATCTCTCCCTCGCGGGTGATAATATAGTCAAAGTGCGGAATCTCGGCCACTTCCTCGACCATGATGGTGGGGTGTGGCCCGCCCACCACGGTAACGGTTTCGGGCAAGACCTCCTTGACGATGCGCACCGCTTCCGTGGCTGGATTATAGTCCACGCTCATCATCGTCAGTGCAACCACGTCCGGCCGGCGGCGCAACAGTTCCTCCCGGAATCCTTCCCAACCGGAGAGGGCCCGCAGGTCGATCAGGTCTATGTCAAAGCCCTGGGCTTTGGCTGCGCTGGAAAGGTGGGCCAGTCCGTGGCTCAACCATCCCGCCTCCATGCCTTTGCCCAGGCTATTGAATCCATACCCGGCAATGCCGGGGTAGATCAAAGATACGTTCATCTATACATTACCTCAGAGCAAGCTGGCTGCGGACGCCAGGCAACCGGGACCCCTCGCCGTCTGCGAGGAATAGGGGTTGCCTGGCGCCTCTAGTCCGTCGAACACCCTCAGAAGGCGTTCAGACAGTTTATCTTCTTCGCTGCCAGCGGGTCTTTTTCAGCATCTTGCGGTGTTTGTGCTTGGATGCTTTCTTCCTGCGCCACTTTTTCACAGAGCCCACGTTCTCACCCCCTTCCATCCTGTGTTCGGTATTCGCGATGCGTTCCTGTCTTGCCAAATCGTGAGTTACAAATCCCCGATCGTGGTTACAGAATTCCCACGTTGCTGTGGTCGCCCAGGGTCATCTTGAGCGCTTTTGGCTTGATGGGCGAACGGGTGATCGTGGAATTTCGCCCGATCAGGCTGTCCTCGATGCGGTAGGGAATGTCAAGGATCTCACTGTGCTCCAGGACGATGCTGTGTTCGATCTCACTGTCCTCGATGTGGACATGGTGGTAGATAGATGTGAAAGGCCCCACATAGGAGTTGATGATGCGCGAGTCCTCACCGATGATGGCCGGTCCCCGGATGCGGCTGTTGATGATTTCGGCACCCTTTTCGATGGTCACCTTGCCGTTGATCCGGGAATCACGGTCCACATAGCCCTCAATGCGATGCTCGATCTCATCCAGCACCAAGTCGTTGGCCTCTAGCATCTCACCAGGCTCACCAGTATCGATCCACCATCCCCGGTGGACATAGGGATGGACGGCATAGCCCTTATCCACCAGGTACTGGATGGCATCGGTGATCTCCAGCTCGCCGCGCCATGAGGGCGCGATGTTGTTCACCGCTTCCCACACGTTCTGGTCAAACATATAGATGCCCACCAGGATCAGATTGCTGGGCGGATCGCGTGGCTTTTCGACCAGGCGGATGATGCGGCGCGTATCGGGATCCAGCTCGGCGACGCCGTACCGGGAGGGATTCTCCACGGGGGTCAGCACGATCTGGCAGTTGTATTCGCTGCTGTCGAATTCGCTGATAAGCCCCGAGATGCCTCCCTCAATGACATTATCGCCCAGGAACATCACAAACTTGTCATCGCCCAGGAAATCCCGGCTGACCTTGACGGCGTGAGCCAGGCCCAGGGGCTGGTCCTGGTGGATATAGGTGATCTTGACACCCCAGCGCCGGCCAGTGCCTACCTCCTCCTTGATCTCGTTGGCCGTGTCGCCAACGACAATGCCAATGTCGTCGATCCCGGCGTCACGGATGGCCTCGATGACACGGAAGAGGACGGGCTTGTTGGCCACTGGCACCAATTGTTTGGCACTGGTATAGGTAATCGGGTAGAGGCGCGTTCCCTTTCCGCCACTCAGAATCAGACCTTTCATTGTGTCAAACGTTCTCCTTCAAGATTTTTCATTACCGCCTGGCTGATCTGCCGTACCAGGGCATCTTGGCCCAGGTTGTTGGCCGGCAACTGGTAGTTGTCGCCCAGCAGGCAGACGGAACAGCCCTCGCACAGGTCGCGCCCCTCACGCTGCAACACCTCGCGACGTTTCTCCGCCAGTGTCGCTACCGCCTCGGGCGACAAGGTGTTCACCCGGCCCAACTGGTGAGCTGCCAGGGTGATCTCTGCCGTGTGTTCCACCTTTTCCAGGCGCAGGTACGCCTCCCACAAGGTCTCGCCAACCGTCAGACTGCCGTGGTGGGCCATGACCAGGGCATCATAGTCGCGTATGGCCTGGCGGATGCTCTCCGGTACCTCGCCCGTGCCCGGCGTCGCGTACTCGGTGGTCGGAATGCCCCCCAGGGTGACGATCACTTCTGGGATCACGCAACGGGCCAGCGAGACACCCGCGATGCTGAAAGCTGTGGCGAGCGGCGGATGGGCATGGATCACGGCGTTTACATCGGATCTTTGGCGGTAGACCTCCAGGTGCATCGCTATCTCGGATGATGCCCTCTTCCCCTGTCCGCGGTACGATGCCACCGGTGCCCCGTCAGGGCGGAGCAACACCAGGTCCTCGACCGAAAGGAATCCCTTGCTCATCCCACTGGGGGTGACCAGGAGACGGTCGGGCCCCAGCCGCGCCGAGAGATTGCCGTCGGTAGCGGCGACATAGCCTCGCTCCCACATCAGCCGCCCGACACGGACCATCTCCTGCCGGAGTTGGTGCTCACTCACGCGCTTGGGCCGGGTGCTCTGTCCGTAGCTCATGGGTCAAGTTCGGAAGGGAG
>Ga0180438_10010578_pt1 | contig 11296 bp, 4 predicted proteins | sample SS_ome_12_FD_132455 | JGI IMG/M metagenome (GOLD analysis project Ga0180438, IMG submission 132455) | Hypersaline lake sediment archaeal communities from the Salton Sea, California, USA - SS_3_D_2 metaG | ecosystem: Environmental > Aquatic > Non-marine Saline and Alkaline > Hypersaline >...
ATCCGGTCGGCCACGTCCAACAGCGCGTACATCAGCCCGCGGTCGTCGGAGCCGGCGACCAATAGCCCGGGCCCGCCCTCAATCTCCATGCGCCGGACGACCAGCGACTCCGGCTGCTTGGGGACTTCGATGCCCGCCTCGTCGAGCAACCGAGCGGCCGGGCCGCCCGCGCTCGCCAGGCCGGCGACGATCCGCACGCTTGCGTCTTGCGTTCGAGCCTTGCCGCCGCGCTCGACGCTCACGCCGCGGGCTTCGAGTGCTTCGACGACCTTCGCGAGGCCGTGGCGGGCTGCCGGAGCCGGCTCCCGGTCCGTGATCAAGGTCACCACAGGCGCGGCCGATGCGAGACCCGTGTGCGGAGAGACCGTCCACGTCGGCGTCGCCAGGCAAGCCACGACGGCAAAGCCGATGAGAATCCTGATCGCATTCATGCAGCATTCTTTCAAATAGCACTTTGCAGAGACGGCGGCGTCAGCCCAGATTATTCATGGTCCGATACTAACCCGAAGCGCGAGCGAGGGATTCGTGAGAAGTTGGCGGTTGGGGACATGGTACCCTGGACGCGAGCCGAAAAGAACAGCCCGGGCGAGCAAATAGAAAGATCACCTTATTGGACGACTTTCTGTTTGAACAGCCATAGGGCGGCGAGTATACTTTTCCGCAACTCGTTCCGTCGTCCCAACTTCGCTGCCAACCATCGGAAAGGCGTCCCATGGCACATGCGACCGACGCTTCTCAGGCAAAGCTCGGACTCCGCGCAGGATTACGCCGAGCCAGGACTGCGCCTTCACAAGGGCTCGCGGCAAAGGCGGTCGCTCTCGGGCTGGGGCTGGTGGTTCTCGGGGCCGCGTTGGGCGACAACCGGACGGCGTTGTGCGATGCGCCGCCGCGCGACGAACCAAGGCCGACCTGGCACGAAACCTTCTTGGCCGACCGCGAGGCGCTGCTGGAAAGCGAGCGGAGCCGGGACCTCCGCCGGTTGATCCCAACCCATACCAGCGACGTCGTCCGCGGCGGCGAGCCTGCCCGAAAGATCACCGTTCCCGTGGCCGGGGCGGAGGAACTCTACCTCTACGTGACCGGCGCACCCGAGGTGATCTATGGCGCGGCCACCTGGGCGGATGCCAGGCTGATCGACACCGACGGCAATGCAACGCACGCCTGCCACGTCAAGGGAATCGAAATCCTCGACGGCAGGCACGACATCGACCGCAACCTCAAGGCGGGCGTGAGCGGCCCCCTGCGGATCGCCGGACGGCAATTCGACCACGGCATTCACGTCTACGCTCCCAGCAAGGTCCGCGTCCCCTTGGGCGGGAAATACGAGCGACTGGAGTCGTGGATCGGCATCGACGACTGGGTGGGCGGCCACGGCGCCGTCCGCTTCCACGTGACCGACGCCGCCGGCGCGGCGAGGCTCGATCTTTGGAGCCGCCTGGCAATCGACTTCCCCGAGGAGAAGCCGCGGCGGCAGATGAAATGGGAGCGAGAGGACCGCATCCTGGACGAGGACTGGGAGCCGGGGGATTACGGCGAACTGGCCGGCCGCTATGCCGGGGCCTGCGGCCGCGTGCCCGATCTGGCCCGTCTTGCCCGCTCGAAAGCGGCGGCCGTCGACGATTACGAGTCGCTCGAAGAGGTCCGCCGCCTCTACCTCCGCGCGCGGCAACTGCAAGAGGCCACGGAGCGGGCACGCCGCCTCAACTTCGACGGCCTGAAACTGGCGATTGAAGACCTCGGCGAGACCTTCGGCAACCGATACCCCGAGGGGCCTTTGTTTCTGAAGCGCCTCGCGGTGCTTGAGCAGGCGACGAGCCGGGCGCTCCGCGACGAAAAAGGGGACAGGTCCAATTTGTGCGGAGCACCCTGCGGGCCGTTCCGGCAAATTCGACCTGTCCCCTTTTCCCACGCGCGCCTTGCCGAGCTGGAATCGATCGCAGAGCTCGTCCGCCGATACGGGCAACTGGAACGTGAGGCCCTGCTGGCCAACCCGAATCTGGACTTCGATCGGCTCCTCTTGATTCGCCGCGTTCCCCACGGCGATCCCCGCCGGCCGCACGGGCGGGGCTACGGCGTGGGCGAGTACATCGGCCTTCCCCGTCAAAGCTCCAAGTGCAACCCGAATATTGAAGAGCCGCTGGCGTGGGAGAACGAGATCGCCGTCCTCTCGCCCGTCCGACCCGACGGCCAGCTCTCCACCCTCTATCACTCCGAAGGCCGGCGCCTGATCACCGACGTGGACCTGAACTGGGACGGGGACAAGCTGCTCTTTTCGATGCCGGGCAGCCACGACATGTGGCACGTCTTCGAGATCGGCGTCGACGGGACAGGGTTGCGACAGTTGACCCCCACGGATCAGCCGGACGTCCATTTCTACGATTCGTGCTATCTGCCCAACGGCCAGATCGCCCTCGTTTCGACGGCGCCGTTTCAGGGCGTTCCCTGCAACTCCGGCGTCATCGTGGGAATGATGTACATGATGGACGCCGACGGCAGCAACGTCCGCCAAGTGTGCTTCGAGCAGGACCACAGCTACTGCCCGACCGTGCTGGGCGACGGCCGCGTGCTCTACCTGCGTTGGGACTACACAGACACGCCCCACGTGTGGAACCGCGTCCTTTTCAGCATGAACCCCGACGGCACGGGGCAGGCGGAGTACTACGGCTCGAATTCTTACTGGCCGAATGCCGTCTTTTATGCGCGGCCCATACCGAACCATCCGACCCAGGTCGTGGGGATCGTCACCGGGCACCACGTTGGCCGGGTGGGCGAGCTCGTGATCTTCGATCCGGCCAAGGGGCGACACGAGGTCGAAGGCGTCGTGCAGCGGATTCCCGGACGGGGTCAGGAAGTCAAGCCGCTCATCGAGGACAAGCTGACCGAGCACAGTTGGCCCAAGTTTCTCCATCCGTATCCGCTCAGCGACAAGCATTTTCTCGTTTCCTCGAAGCCCACGCCGGACTCACTTTGGGGTATTTACCTTGTCGACGTTTTCGACAACATGGTGCTCATCAAGGAGGAGGAGTGCTTTGCGCTGCTGGAGCCGCTCCCCTTGCGCCCGACCGAGCGGCCGCCGATCATCCCCAGCCGCGTGAAACCCGAGCGGGACGACGCCGTGGTCTACATGGCCGACGTCTACTCCGGCCAGGGCATGAGGGGGGTTCCCCGCGGGACCATCAAGCAGCTGCGGCTCTTCACCTACCACTTCGGATATCAGAAGCAGGCCGGAATCGACGACCGCGTGGGGACCGACGGACCGTGGGAAGTCAAGCGCGTGCTCGGCACCGTGCCGGTCGAACCCGACGGCTCGGCGCTCTTTCGCATCCCCGCGAAAACGCCGATTTCCCTCCAGCCGCTCGACGAGGAGGGCAAGGCGGTGCAGTTGATGCGAAGCTGGATGACGGCCATGCCGGGCGAAGTAGTCAGTTGCGTCGGCTGCCACGAGACACGCAACTCCTCGCCGCCCTCGATGGCAACCACGGCCGCCACGCGAGAACCGTCGGAAATCCAGCCGTGGTACGGCCCTCGCCGCGGGTTCAGCTTCCAGCGCGAGGTCCAGCCCGTGCTGGACAAGTATTGCGTCGCCTGCCACGACGGCTCTGGCCGTGACACGAAAGGGGAAAGGTCCAATTTGCCGCCACCAACCGAAAGTTGGTGCCCGCACGCAGGGTGCTTCGCACAAATTGGACCTGTCCCCTTTTCGATTCCCGATTTGCGGGCCGAGCAGGGCGTGGTCTACGCTTATCGCCACGGCGACCCCGAATTGGTCGTCTTCCGCGATACGCCTCCCAGTGAATTGATGGGCAAGTTTCGCGGCATCTTCCCGCCGAGCTACCTCGCCCTGCGGCGTTTGGTGCGGGTGGGCGGTCTGGAGAGCGACCTGCACGTGCTCCGCGCAAAGGAATTCCACGCCGATACCTCCGAGCTGGTCCAGATGCTCAAGAAGGGGCACCACAATGTGCGATTGGACGAGGAGGCGTGGGATCGTCTCGTTACCTGGATCGACTTGAACGCCCCCTGCCACGGCACCTGGAGCGAATTCACACCGATCAAGGGAAGCCAGAGGGAGCAGCGCTATCAAATGCGGCAGCGCTTCGGCGGGGTGGTCGAAGACGCCGAACAGATCCCTGAACTCGGGCGCAAGCCGATCAGTCCGATACTACCCGAGCCCCTCGCAAAACCACCGTATCAACTCGTCCGATGCGACAACTGGCCGTTCAATATTGAGGAAGCGAAACGTCGTCAATGGGCGGACGGCCCGCCCGCGCGGACCCTGGATCTCCGCAATGGCGTTACAATGGAGCTGGTGCGGATCCCTGCCGGGAGCTTTCTGATGGGAGACCCCGAGGGAGAAATCGACGAGCAGCCGGTCACGGCGGTCATCATCGACCGGCCATTCTGGATGGGGCGATGCGAAGTGACCAACCGGCAGTTCGCCCAGTTCGATCCGGCGCACGACAGCCGCTTCGAACATCGCACCTCCTGGATTTTCAGCGAAGACTACCTCGGCTGGCCCCTGAACCGCCCCGAGCAGCCGGTCGTTCGCGTCTCGTGGGACGAGGCCGTGGCGTTTTGCCGCTGGCTCTCGGAGAAAACGGGGCTGGACTTCGCCCTTCCGACGGAGGCCCAGTGGGAATACGCCTGCCGTGCCGGGGCCGGCTCGCCGCTGGCGTTCGGAGACCTCGACGCGGACTTCGCCCCCTACGCGAACATGGCCGATTACTCGATCCGCGATCTGGCTTACGAGGGATGGCGCCCCCGGTCGCCCGATCTGGTGCCGCGAGAAGACCGCTTCAACGACGGCCAGTTGGTCACCGCCGACGTCGGCAGCTACCAGCCGAACGCCTGGGGGCTTTGCGACATGCACGGCAACGCGTGGGAGTGGACGCGAAGCAAGTTCCTGCCCTACCCTTATGGGGACAATGACGGCCGCAACGACGTCGCCGGAGGCGGCCCGCGGGTCGTGCGAGGCGGCTCGTGGTACGATCGCCCGAAGCGGTGCCGCTCCGCGTTCCGGCTCGGCTATCCCGCCTGGCAGTGCGTCTTCAACGTCGGATTCCGCGTCGTCTGCTCCGAGCCGGGGCCGAACCAGGAGGATTCCGATGAGAATCCAATTGCCACGAGTGTTACCCGGCCTCCTGTTGTGTACGCTGGCCTGGATTAAGTCAGCTCAGGCGGTCGAGGAGTGCCCTTTCGAGGCGAGAGTCTTGGACGTACGGCCGCGGATTTTCTTGAGGGCAGGCGACGATTTCGACGGCCTGACGATCGAGAAGCTGCGACGGCACGTCAAGGAGCCTGAGTTCAAGGGATTGAGCGAAAAGTGGCGATCGCGACCGCTTGGGCGAGCCATTTTGTGGATGATCGACGGCCGCGAGGAAGATCTCGACGCGGCGATCGCCGGTCTCGAGCAAATGGATGCCGGCAGTGGAACCTGGAGCGACCGGGGACTGGATTTGCTGCAACTGGCGACGCTGTTCGACTGGCTGTACGAGGAGCTGGGCGAGCCGACCCGCACGGCTGCGATCGCGAAGATCGAACGGGCGGCGGACGAAGCCGTAGCGCACGTCCGCGGCGGCCGGGCTCCCTTCTTTTACAGCCGCACGCCGGGCGCCTTGGCGGGGCTATGCGTTGCCGGCCTCGCCCTCGACGGCGCAAGCGGCAAGGCGGATCACTATCTCGACACGTTCCGGAAATATGGCGTCGGGGAGTATTTCAAGGCCTACGAGTGGGTCGACGGAGCCGCCACCGGGGCAACGTATACGCTCAACTACACCTACGTCGACCTGCCGAGCATCGCGGCGGCATGGTGGTCGGCCACCGGCTGCAATCCGGCCGACTGGATACGCGAGCATCAGGGCGCCTGGCTCGACGACATCGTTCGCTTCTACCTCTGGTACATGCGGCCGGGTTTCGCCTTTACCGACATCAACGACCAGTTCCGCGGCAACTGGCAGACGCACGACGAATTCTGCCAAGGCCTCGACATCGCAACCTACGTGACCCGCGACGGTTACGGGCGAGCGTGGTCGCAGCGCTGGCTGGGGCGGTTCGGCTCTGCCCTCTATCATCGCCAGTACGCGCACAACCTGATCTTTCGCGACCCGACGATCCCCGCCAGGCCCCTGACGGAGCTGCCGTCAGCGGCACTGTTCGGCCGGGAAAGCTGCGGCTACGGTTTTTTCCGCAGTGGCTGGCCCGCGGAGGGCGAGCCCGATACGGCCACGCACGTTTTCTTCCGTTGCGGCGATCCGATGGACGTGCACGGCGGCGTGGCGGCCGGCGAGTTCCAGGTGTTCAAGTACGCGCCGCTGGCGGCCCGCAGCGGCCGCTACGGCGGCTACGACAGCCCGCCCGACCAGTACCACCGCAACTGCATTTCCGCCAACGTCGTGCTCTTCTTGGACCCGGGGAAGCCCGACGACCGCGGCGACCAGAACTCCCGACGGGGCTTGAAGACCGACCATGCGACCTGGGCCGAGTGGCTGGACATTCGCAACCGCAACGGCTTGGACGTGGCAAAGATCCTCGACTGGCAGGTCGGGCCGGACGAGGCCCGCTGCCGGGCCGACCTCTCCAAGACCAACCCCGACACGAAGTGCAGGCTTTGGATTCGTGAGCTGGTCTGGCTCACGCGGAAGCACCTCTTGGTGCTCGACGTCATCGAGACGGCCGAGCCTGAGATCCGTCGACTGTGGCAGTTGCACTTGCCGAACTCGCCCGAACTCGGGGAACGCGTCGTCACCGTGGCCAACGGTCCGCCGGACCTGAGTTGGGCCGACGAGCGCCTGCGGCCGGCCCAGGGGGGGCGACTGTTCTGCCGGACGCTGCTTCCCCAAGATTACTCGCTGGTCTTACACTGCCGTGAGAAGGCGGAGGCGTATCAGCCCTCCGGACAATTGCAGGGCCCGGTCGAGGAAAACGCGTATCATCGTCAGTTCGGCGCCAACGTGATTCAAATCGATCCCGGCGTGGACGGGTGCCGCACCGTCTTCCTCCACGTCTTGACCGCCGCGGACTCTGCTCAGACACAAGCTCCCCGCGCATCGTGTCGAATGACGAAGGCGGGGCGGTTGCAGGTGCTTGTGGAAGGCAGTTCCACAGATTTCAGCGTGCCGACGGCGTTCGTGGAAACACGAGAATAGCCCTCATTGCCGATACGCCGCAGTCCGCGGCTCGAAGCGGAAGAGCAACGTCTGCATCGGCCCGCTGAAACGGCTGGGGATCAGGGCCACGCACACGTCGTGCCCGGGGTCGTACACCATGGCGCATTCGTGGGTGTATCGGCCCTCGGGCAGCTCGACGTCGAGCTGGCCCATCCGCCCGGCCTCGCAGTCCAAGGCAAAAAGCTGCCTGTCGCCGAGCCAGAGGATCGCATCGTGGCGGGCGATGTAGACCGCCTCGCGGCCGATCGCCGCCTTACCTTCCACTTCGATCTGCTTCCACTTGCCGTCCGGGGCCAGCGGCCGCGCGTAGACGTCGACCCGGCTGTCGTCGCCCTTGAGCTGAACCAATCGCTCGCGCCGCTCGTCGTACAGCACAGGCTGGAACTCGTAGTGGTAGCGGATCTCGTCGGTTGGAGGAGGGAACTCCGGATCGATGAGCTTCCAGTCCACGTTTCCGGACTCGCCGTCTACGGTGCCGTGGTAGAGCTTCCCCTCGCACACGGCGTACAAGCCCTGCGGCGTTCCCACGACCGCAAGGTGCCACGGATTGGCAAACGGCCGGCCGAAGCTCGGCCGGTGCATCCTCTTGCCCGCCGAGTCGTAGACCCAGCTTGCGTAGCCGTGCTTCTCGGTCTGGTAAACGAAGACGTCATTAGGGTCGTCGCCGAGCCGGACCTCCACGCCGTCGAAGAGCGACGGCCGGGCAAGGTACACCACCGTCTTCGACACCGGGTCGTAGCCGTACCAGAGGTAGGTATGCTGGCTGAACGGGATCATCCCGTAGCTCCAGCCGAAAATGCCGGCATTGGTGCCCTCCAGAAACGGCGGAAAGCGCGGCGGGAAGTCGAGCGTCCAACGGTTCTCGGCGATGCTATAGCGGGCGAAATCGTTGCCCGAGTAGCCTGAGTGGCCGCCGCCCGTGTAGATGACCTCGCTCCGGTCGGTATCGATCACCGCCGTCGACCAGGTCTTGCTGATCAGCATGCCCGGCGGCCTGGCGTCGATGAACTGGTTCAAAGGCAGCGACGCCAAAAACTCCGCGTGAGCAGCCCGGTCCGGCTTGGGGGCCGCTTCCAGCGACAGCTTCTGCTCCGGATACTTCCACGCTATCGTGCCGCTCCGGGCGCCGGCAAGATCAGCCGGCGGCGCAGCCGGATCATGCCGCAAGGCGTAGGTCCGCCGCTCCGGCCCGAAGGCCACCAGAAAAACAACACCGTGCCGCCGGGACCCTGCCGCGGTTTGCCAACGGTAGCCTTCCAGCCGCAAGTCGCCGTCGATCGCCGTCCACGTGTTCTCCGCCACGTCGTAGACCCACGTTTCCTTCAGGGCGGAACTGCTTGCCTGGTGGTGAAGCTCGATCTTGCGGGCGTCGGCCCCGCAGGCGAGGACTTGGCCGCCGCCGGAGATCAGTGCGGCCGCCGGGGCGTACATCGGCGGCGGAGCCACCTTCGGGCACCGTTCCTCCCACCGCTGCTGGGCACAGTCGTAGACCCACGTGTCGGAGAGCGCCGCCGCCTGATTGTAGCCGCCGAACATGACCATTCGCCGGGTGGCCGGGTCGTAGACGATCGGCGCGTTGCACCGCAGCGGAGGTTCGGCCTCCAATTGCGGCCTCCACCACTGGTTGCCGCCGCAGTCGTAGATCCACGTCGGCGCTCCGCCGGAAGGATTCGCGGCCAGCCCGCCGCCGAACAGCAGCACCTGATCGCCTTTCGGGTCGTAGCACATGCTGGCCCAGGCAACCGTGCGGCAGGTTGTCGGGCGATTCTCCGGTTTCAGGTCCGTCCACGTGTTCGTCGCCGGATCAAGGGCGAAGGTGCAGCCGTCACTGTAGAAGATGATCCGCCGGCGCTTCGAGTCCCACGAGGCCATGTTGAAGGTGTGCACCGGGCTGGGCCGCACGACGCCGTCGAAATCCCACCACCACACACGGTTGGTGGCGTGAAATCCGCCCACGCATCGCAGGCGAGGCCCCTCGTCGTAGTCAAGGCCGTCCGGCCCCGTCTGCCCGTAGATGCGAAAAGGCGGAAACGCCTCCGCCGACCACTTTCCCTGCGTCGCAAGAGGGAATGCCGGCAGCCACTTGGGATCGGCCGGGTCGAGGCTCTCCAGTTCATACCGCAGGAAGACGTTGCGGGCGGGCTTTGCACCCCCGGTGCCCCAGAGATAGAGCCGATCGAAGTTTTCGGCGAACACGGCCCGCGTGAAAGCCTTGCCGCCGGAGCCGTCTTCGCGATGGATCAGCACCCACTCGTTGGCCGGAAGCCCTGAAAAATCCTCCGCCGCCCAAGCCGGCCTTCCGCCGACAAGAGCGGCGCCGATGCTCGACAGGATGCCGAACAACAACAATACCCTACCGCTGCTCCTCCTCTGCATTGCGCCCTCCCCGGGAAAGCTCCCCGCTTCGCGGAACGATGAAATGCCTGGAGTTGGCGTGACAACGACCGGACACGAGCGTCCGAACCGGATTCACGGCGACTGGGCCTGCTCTGCGGCCGGCTTCCACGGGTTGGGCCAGTCGCCCCAATGGTCGAGGTAAAGGCGATAGGCGGCCGCCTGGTCTGCCCGCTGTTCGAGCCAGGCCTTGGTCTGGGCGATGATCTCCTGCTCGGCGGCAAGCGCGAGCTGGCCGGTGAGCACCCGAGTGCGGAGAAAGACGAAGTAGGTATCCAAGACGTCGCAGCGGCAATAGTCGTTGATCTCGGCCAGCCGGCCGGCGTCGTAGAGATCCTGGACCATGTCGCCCTCGACGGCCATCTTGCCCGGCTTGCCCAGGATGTTGGCTGCCAGGTTCAGTCCGCCGGTGAACCGCGTCGAGCCGAAGTTGGTCAGCAGCTCGCAAAGGTCGAGGTGCGACTGGGTGTTGTAGCGGTTTCGCGGCTGCTCGAAGCTCTTGCCCGACGCGTTGAACCATGTCGGCAGGCTCAGGCCGTAGCGAAACGCCGCCAGCTCCAGCAGCGGCACGTCGAACGAGCGGCCGTTGAAGCTCACCAGCGCCGGCCGCCGGTATTTCTCCCATCCCCGCCAGAAGTTTTCCACGATCACGTGCGGCCGGAACTCCGGCTCGTCGAGCACCACCAGGTCGATCATCCGAAAGTTACCCGCCACCTTGGCCACCGCCACCGAGATGGGAACCTGATAGGTGTAGGGGATGAAGTCGCTTTCGTACTTCTCCATCAGCTCGTCGCGATACCGCCGCACCGCCTCGTGGGGCTCGATTGACTCGCCGGGATAGCGGAGCCTGGAAACCAGCGCAGGGTCGGCCACGCTCTCGACGTCGAAGACGAGGTACGATACGCCAGGGGTGGGCATGGCTTTCAACCTCCGGGCGGGTTGGGGGCTTGACGGAATCGGGCTGCGGACGACACTTCCACTGAGCCGGCACGGCCGCCGCCGCCGGCACGCGGCCCGCGCGAGCCGGCCTTAGCCTACCAGAATGGGCCCTTGCTTAGGAAGCCGCGCCACGGGCGGCCGCCGAGATTTTCCCCCAAAATGAGATCGAGACGATGAATTCCGAACGTCTTCTGGCGAGATTCCTCCGCTACGTGGCCGTCGACACAACTGCCCAAGACGGGGCCGATACCTACCCCAGTTCGCCCGGCCAGCGGCAGTTGGCCGAGCTGCTGGCCGCCGAGCTCCGCCAGGCCGGCCTCGAAGACGTCCAAATTGACGAGCACTCCCTTCTCACCGCCACCGTGCCGGGCACGGCCGAGGGGGAGGTGCCGACGATCGCCTTTTGTGCCCACCTGGACACGTCGCCTGAGACGACCGGCGCGGGCGTGAAGCCCCAGGTAATCCGCGACTACGCCGGCGGCGACATCGCGCTTGCCGGCGATCCCGGCCGCGTGATCCGCACGGCCGACAACCCGGAGCTCAAGGATCTCACCGGCCGCACGATCATCACCAGCGACGGCACGACGCTGTTGGGCTCCGACGACAAGTCGGGCGTGGCAGCCATCGTCGAGGCCGCCGCCTGGCTCGTCGAGCACCCCGAGATCCGCCGCGGGCCGGTGCGGCTGCTGCTTACTTGTGACGAGGAAATCGGCCACGGCGTCGACCACGTCGATCTGGAGAAGCTCGCCGCACCCGTCTGCTACACGCTCGACGGCCAGGGCACGGACACGATCGACATC
>Ga0180438_10010580_pt1 | contig 11295 bp, 20 predicted proteins | sample SS_ome_12_FD_132455 | JGI IMG/M metagenome (GOLD analysis project Ga0180438, IMG submission 132455) | Hypersaline lake sediment archaeal communities from the Salton Sea, California, USA - SS_3_D_2 metaG | ecosystem: Environmental > Aquatic > Non-marine Saline and Alkaline > Hypersaline >...
AATGTGTCTATGTGTTGATTAGAAAGGCAGTTTGTCGATCTGACAGAAAGCTCAATCTCATCTATACGACGAGTAAGCTTTTCAAGCAGCTTGTCATCATCACAGCTTTCCGTGCTCTTGTCTTCATAGACAAGCTCTGGCTCTTGAAGCTGTTCAAATACTTCAAGATTATTATCGAGAATTTGGGCTGAGAAAGAGAGCGCTTCGGTCGGAGTTAACCTTCCATCTGTCGTAATCTCTAATACAAGCCTATCGTAGTCGGTATCCTGACCTACACGAGTATTTTCAACAACGTAGTTGGCTAAAACAACAGGTGAAAATTGGACATCGAGAACAATCTCCCCTTCAGCCTTATTGGAAATCTCGTGCCTTTCCGAAGGAACATACCCCTTACCGAAACCAATCCTGAAATCGATCTGACGATCCATTGGCTTCGTTACCGTAAAGAGGTGAAGTTCAGGGTTAATAACCTCGAAAGGAGAGCTTTTAAAGAGTTCTCCAAGAGTAATCGAAATAGCTCCCTTGTTCTTATCAAGATCTTCTTGTGAAATCTCAATTCGAGAAGAGATTACTCTCCCTTCTCTCGAAACAGAACCCTCATCTGTTAAAAGACGGCGAAGACGCGCCCCCTTTATATTTAAGACGATATTGGTAACATCTTCAGTTATACCGTCGACAGCCATAAACTCGTGAGGAACACCTTCCATGTGAAAAGAGATAATCCCTGGAGTCTCAAGACTTGTAAGCAATATCCTTCGAAGAGCATTACCAACACTGTGACCAAAGACACGCTCATACGGCTCGATAATAAATCGAGCATAGGTTGAGTTTGCGTCTTGTACAACAACTCGCCTTGGTCTTTCCTGTGCGGCGAATTTAACCTGCATATACTTATACTCCCAATAAAGCTTCTTATACTCGTCGTCTTTTGCGGGCTCGGCAACCATTATGAGGAACCGGCGTCTTATCACGAATTGCTGTAACCGTCAGTCCAGCACTCATCAACCCTCGAACAGCTGGCTCCCTACCAACACCTGGACCTTTCAGATCAACTTCAACCTCTCTCATCCCTTGAGAAACGGCAATCTTTCCAGCGTCTTGAGCCGCAACTGTTGCAGCAAACGCTGACGATTTTCTTGAACCTGAGTATCCAGATTTGCCAGCAGAAGACCACGCAACAACCTTTCCTGATGGGTCTGAAATTGCAATAATTGTGTTGTTAAAGGTTGCCTTAACATGGGCCACTCCTACAGGGACATTACGAACAACTCTCTTTCGCCCTCGAACCCCTTTTTTGGTCCCACCTTGTTTCGCAGTACTCAAACTTTCATTCTCCTCTTCTATGAGAGCCTATCTAAGACTCTTACCATCACTTCGTTACTTACTGCTGAGGTGCTTTTTTCTTACCGGCAACAGTTCTTCGGGCACCCTTTCGGGTTCTCGCATTCGTCCTTGTTCTCTGTCCTCGCACAGGCAGCCCCTTACGGTGACGGAGTCCTCTATAACAATGAATTCCAACTAACCGCTTTATATTGCTTTGGACTTCACGTCTGAGGTCTCCTTCAATCGTATATTCATCCTGCAGAAGGGTCGATATTTGAGAAACCTCGTCAGGAGTGAGCGTATGAGCCCTCCTAGACGGATCGAGTTTTAATTTCACAACAATGTCCCGAGCAATCGTCGGCCCTATTCCATATATATAGCGCAAGGCTATATCTAAACGCTTTCTGTCCGGAATATCTACACCTAAAATTCGTACCATCTTTCTCTCCAGAGATTAGAAGATCTTGAGAAGTATATCAAAAGCGGATATTAAATCCTACTATCAACCCCGAAAACCAGACGGGGTATATTCGTCCTTTTACAAGAAGTCTCTACCGAAACTTCGGCCGTCTCATGAAGCCTTCATACCGACGCATAATCAAATGCGACTCAACCTGCTTCATGGTATCTAGTACAACTCCAACGAGAATAAGCAGCGCGGTTCCCCCAAAAAAATAACTGATCGAATGGGGAACATTCATAATTCTGCTTATGACAGTTGGAAAGAGGGCTAGAGCTGCCAACGAACACGCACCTATCAAAGTAATTCGATGCATGGTTGTCTCTAAGTATTCTTGGGTATGACGCCCTTGGCGAACACCAGGAATAAAAGCACCATTTTTCTTCATATCAGAGGCAATTTGGTCAGGATGAAATTGCGTTGCAGTCCAAAAATACGTGAAAAAAAGAATCAAGGCTACGTTCAAAATTAAATAAATAGTTGAGCCCGGTGAAATTGCAGAAGCTACTCGACCAATCCAGTTTCCTGATCCAATAAATTGACCCAGTGTAGCGGGAAACATCAACAATGAAGAGGCAAATATAACTGGAATAACACCAGCATAATTTACTTTTAACGGTAGATATGAACTTCCGGCTCCCTGAACCTCTCTCATCCCAACAACACGCCGTGCATACTGAAGAGGGATCTTTCTCTGTCCTTGTATAATGTAAATTGTAGCCACAACAACTCCAACGAAAAGAGCAAGCAGCACAAGAAGCGTAAAAATAGAGATTTGTCCAGGGCCTGGACTATCTAAATTAAGTTGTTGGATAATCAAACCAATAGCTCCTGGAAGCTGTGATAAGATACCAGTTGCAATGATCAGGCTCATTCCATTGCCGATCCCCTTTTCTCCTATCTGTTCACCAATCCACATCAAAAAACATGTTCCAGTTGTCATGGTGGTGACCATAACGAGATAGAAAAGCCACGGTATTCCAAACGCTTGTACAGAGAGAATGTCTGGTGATATTATCCCGGGGTGTGACTTATTCATTTGCAGAGCATAGCGAGCATAGAGTGCCGACTGAATGAATGCTAAAGCAAGTGTTCCAAAGCGCGTCCAACGACCTATTTTTCTTCGCCCTTGGTCTGGGTTTTCTCTCACCTCACGCTGCAATCCAGGTAAAAGAGCAACGAGCAATTGAATAATAATAGATGCCGATATGTAAGGGACGACTCCAAGAGCAAAAATGGTCATCTGAGAAAAGGCCCCACCACTGAAAATATCGATGAGCTGGAAAAGATTCTGACCACCACCGGTTGCCTGGCGAAAATACGACAATGCCGTATCCCCATCGATACCAGGAACAGGTATAAACCCGCCTATTCGGTATACAAGCAACATTAAGAGAGTAAACTGTATTTTCTTAACAAGCTCTGAGCTTTGAAGAATTCGGCGTATCGTTTCCTTCATATGCGGCTATATCGCCCCTATTTGATCGATCTATATGTTAACCCAGCCTTATCGAGTTTTTCTCTCGCAGCAGCTGAAAAGCAGGTGGCTTCAATCGAAACCTTCTTTGATATGTCCCCATCGCCAAGAATTTTCAGACCATAAATTCGCCCTTTTAAAAATCCTTTCTGACGAAGAGTTTCAATGGTTACCGAATCACCATCGTTAAAAACAGCATCTATCTCGGAAAGATTAATAGTTTCTAACCTTCGTAAAAATCGCCCTCTTGTAAACCCTCGGACAGGCAAACGGCGGTATAAAGGAAGCTGTCCACCCTCGTAGCGAGCACGAGATTTCCATCCTGATCGAGCTCCCGCACCTTTTACTCCACGACAACACGTCTTTCCTCGGTTCGATCCCATGCCTCGACCGAGTCGTTTTGTTCGTTTAGAAGGACGAGAAGTGTTCTTTAGTTGATTAAGCTTCATACGTTTCTTAACTATCTCCGAGCTTCGAGAATTTTTTTCCGAGGTGTTAGCGTTGTAAGTGCACGAAAAACTGCTCGCACCTGGTTAACAGGGTTACTAGATCCAATAATTTTTGCCATTACATCGGTGTATCCAGCAAACTCAAGTACAGATCGAATTTTCGACCCTGCAATCAGTCCCGTTCCCTGACTGGCAGGTCGCATAAGTAAAGAGACCCCATCCCATTTTACCTGAATATCATGCGGAATTGTCGTTCCTTCAAGAGGAACGGAAATCATATTCTTTTTCGCGGCTTCTCCACCTTTTCGAATGGCATCGGTAAGTTCATTCGCCTTTGCAAATCCAAATCCAACCTTACCCTTTCCATCTCCTACGAGAATAAGGGCAGAGAAACTCATCTTCCGGCCACCTTTTACAGTTTTTGAACACCGATTGATGAAAAGAACCTTTTCCATATACCCAGAATCGGATCCTTCTCTCTTTGCATTATCTGACATTCTTGCCATGTTCTTTCCTTACAGTTTTACGTCCAGCTAACACTGAATACCGTGTGCTCGAGCAGCCTGCGCCACCTCAGCCAAAACACCATGGTACTTAAACGGACCACGATCAAAGACTACTTCTGAAATTCCTAAACTTTTAGCTTGGGAAGCTATAGCCTCTCCCAAAGCTCCAGCTGCTTGCTTATTTTTCGCTTGGACTCCCGACTTTTTGTCGTATGTCGAGGCCGACGTAAGCGTATGCCCTTTTTCATCATCGATAAGCTGTATTGCAATGTGCCTGTTTGTTTTAATGACACTCATTCGAGGTCGCTTCGCAGTACCGCGTATCCACTTGCGTACACGCAATGCCCTTTTATTTTTAAGCTTAGAGACTCTCTGTGCTTCGCGATTCATCTTTACTTTTTCTCTCTCTCTTTAATAAGAAAGGCTATTTCTTAGCCGCTTTTCCAGCCTTTCGTCGTACATACTCATCTTTATATCGAATCCCTTTACCCTGATATGGCTCAGGAGGTCTCTTTGCACGAATTTGTGCCGCAAACTGCCCCACAGCCTGTTTCTCAATACCAGAAACAATAATCTGCGTATTTTTCTCAACAGCAACCTTTAGATTCGATGGGATACCCATCCGTGTCGGATGCGAATATCCTACCTGGATATCTAACTCCGAACCTTGAACTGCCGCTCGGTATCCAACGCCTATCATCTCCAGTCTCTTTTCAAAACCAGCGCTGACCCCAATGATCATATTCTGAATCAATGAGAAGTAGAGACCGTGCAACCGCTTCAAACGAGGAGTTGAGTCTACAGTTTGTACACGCAACACACCATTTTCAACTGTAACCGAAACACCATCGGCTATCTCTTGTAGCAAGCTCCCTTTAGGGCCTTTAACTGTAACAACATTTCCCTTTGTTGTTACCTCAACACCCTTGGGTAGCGTAATTGGAACCTTACCTTTTCGTGACACAACTTATACCCTTATAGCTTACCATACGTAACAGATCACTTCGCCGCCGACATTCTCTTCGAGAGCCTTTTTACCGCTCATCATTCCCTTTGATGTCGAAATAACCGATAGTCCGAGTCCACTTCGAACATGAGGTATCTGCTTTGCCCCCACATAGTGGCGTCTACCAGGCTTTGAAACCCGTTTTATCTCTTTAATTACGGAAGTACGATTTAACCCGTACTTTAAAAAAACTCTCATCTTAGGAATTGGCGTATCCTTTTTAACAAGAATATGCTCAACGTAATTGCCTTCCTTAAGAACTCCTGCAACAGCTTCTAAAGCAGCACTCCAAGAAAGATCAACATATCGATGACCCGCTCTACATGCATTACGAATCTTTGTTAAAAAATCTGAAATCGGATCACTGTGCATTCTCTACTTCTCCTTCCAACCGGAAACCACAACGGGCAGGCCTTTAAAAGGAATGCCCAAGAGTCGAAGCAGTTCAATACACTCCTCATCTGTGTGAGCACTCGTAACAAAGTTAATATTCATTCCCTGAACTTTTTTCACCGTATCCAGGTTCAACTCAGGAAAAATCTGTTGATCTTCAAGTCCAAGAGAATAATTTCCTCGACCATCACATTTTACAGGAAACCCTCTAAAGTCTCGTATTCGAGGTGCACAAATATTACAGAACCTCTCGAGAAAGTCGAACATTCTATTTCCTCGAATGGTCACCTTTAATCCTAATGGCTGTCCCTTACGAAGCTTAAAATTTGAGATGGATTTCTTAGCACGAGTTAAAATCGGCTTTTGTCCAGAAATAAGAGCTAGCTCATTCGTTAAATCTTGAATAGCATTCTTATCCTTAGTAGCTTCTGCAATACCCATACTGATAATAATTTTATCAAGCTTAGGTATTTCCATAATATTTTTATACCCAAACTTTTCAGTAAGTTGGGACTTTATTTCTTCTGTATAGTGCTTTTTCAGCTTCGACATCGTAAAGACCTATTTCTTCATGCTTTTCAATGTTCGCCGCACAACAGGCTGTCCATCCTGCATATAGTAAAGCTCCCGCTCTCCTACTTCAGTTGTACGAACTTTCAATTTCACCGGCTTTCCATTATCATCACATGGACAAACATTGGAGATGTGCATCGGCCTTTCCATCTCAATTAATCCTCCTTGAGGATTGTTTTGAGATGGTTTTACATGCTTTTTACACATGTTTACACCTTCAACAACAACACGCTCACCCAAACAGGCAATAACGGTACCTTGTTGACCTCGGGCATTCCCTGCGATAACAAGAACCTTGTCCCCTTTTCGTATCTTTTTAGATCGTCTTTGTTTCATCTTCACATTCCTATCCATTACTAGATAACCTCAGGAGCCAATGAGCCAATTTTTATAAATCCTTTGTCTCGAACCTCTCGGGCAACCGATCCAAAAACACGCGTTCCCTTTGGATTCCCTTTCTCATCAATGATTACACAACTATTGCTATCAAATTTAATGTAACCATCCTTTCTACGAGTCGAACGACGAGTACGAACAATAACAGCCTTGACAACCTCGCCCTTTTTTAAATTCGAATTCGGTTCCGCCTCTCGTACACTACAAACAATAACATCGCCAATATATGCATAGCGCCGACGAGATCCGCCAAGCACCTTAAAACACTTTACCTTCTTTGCACCGCTGTTATCGGCCACATCTAGCTCAGTTTCTTCTTGAATCATGTCTGTTCCTTACACTTTTTGTTACTTTGCCGAGCAAAGGCCAACAACTCGCCATCTCTTCAATTTAGAGAGAGGCCGTGTCTCCATAATTTTTACCGTATCTCCCGCCTTCAACGTCCCGGAATCATCGTGTGCATAATATTTTGCTGAACGCGAGATTACTTTTCCATATCTGGGGTGACGACAAAGACGCGACACCTTAACAACTACGGTCTTATCCATCTTATTGGAAACTACCGTCCCCTGGAAAGTCTTACGATATCCTCGTTCCTGATCTTCTTTCATACTTTAACTCTTCTCTTGTTATATAAGTGGCTCGCGGAGCTTTTCTTCTAATTCTCTTTCACGCAAAATCGTGAGAATACGAGCAATCTCTTTCCGTGCATTTCTCAATCTTGTCAGAGATCCCTTTTTTTCCCCGGTTGTAGATGTCGAGCTACGCTCAACAAATTGAACTCGTTTAAGCGTCTCAATCTCAGCTTTGAGCTCTTCACCACTTTTTTTCCGAAGATCGGCCATTAATTCGTTCTTTTTCACTTGTGCTCGCTCCTTATACCCTTTCAACCCTGTCTACAAACCTTGTCTTAATGCCAAGCTTTGCAGCAGCCCGTCGCAGAGCATCTTGTGCCATCTCCCTAGAGACATTTCCAACTTCAAACAGTATCCGTCCTGGCTTTACGGGAACAACCCAGTGGTCAAGGCCACCTTTTCCCTTACCCATTCTGGTTTCAGCGGGTTTTTTAGTAATAGGCTTTTGCGGAAAAACCCGAATCCACACTTTCCCTTTACGACTAAAGTGCCGTGTAATCGTAATTCGACACGCCTCAAGCTGCTGGGCAGTGATATAGCCTCTTTCCAGTGCTTGAATACCAAAATCGCCAAAATCTACGAATGCACCACCCTTGGTTAACCCAGAGAGTGATCCCTTCATCCTTTTGCGATATTTTGTCTTCTTCGGCATTAACATAACAATTTACGCTCCCACTGTTGCCTCAACAGGTGTTACTCTTGACTCTGCGGGAGCTTTCCGTTTTACCCTTACCTGCTCACCACGATTAATCCAGACTTTTACACCAATTATTCCGTATGTTGTCATTGCCCGACCGTAGGCAAAATCAATATCTGAACGCATTGTTTGAAGGGGAATGACGCCATCTTTATACCATTCAGTTCGCGCAATCTCCGCTCCACCAAGACGACCCGAGACTTGCACTCGTACCCCAGCAGCACCTGCCTCTCGAACATTTTGCATAGCTTTCTTTAATGCCCGCCTAAATGGAATCCGCCGCTCAAGTTGCTTTGCAATACCATCGGCAACAATTTTTGCATCAAGATCAGGCCGCTTGATCTCTTCTACTTCAATCCAAACATCTTTATTTGTAAGCCTCGACAATTGAGCACGAAGTCGATCGATTTCACTCCCTTTCTTTCCAATCACTAATCCCGGACGTGCCGTGTGGATAACCACCTCGATTTTATCGCTCATCCTTTTTACAGAGATAGATGCCGTACCCGCACAGCAAGACTCTGCCATTAAAAAGTCACGGATATCCTTGTCGCCTTTAAGCAAATTTCCAAACTCTTGCTTACTGGCAATCCATCGAGATTTCCAAAGCCTATTCATAACGAGTCTAAATCCAACTGGATGTGTCTTCTGTCCCATTTATGCTCCTTGTTTCTCCGCCACAACAACAGTAAAATGACTCATCCTTTTTAGGAATGGATGGCGACTTCCCTTACTTCTTGGTTTTGACCGCTTCATTCGAGGTCCATCATCTACTCGCACTTCCTCTACTACCAACCTCTCTTTTGGTATTTCCTTTTGAAATTCAGCATTTGCCACAGCGCTCAAAAGCGTCTTTTTCAAAAGGCGCCCTCCTTTTAGCCCTGAAGCGACCAGCTGATCTTCAGCATCACTTGCACTTTTTCCCCGGATCAATCCAGCGGCCAATCTCGCCTTACTTGGACTAATACGAACGAATTTTGTCGTTGCCGTATATCGTTGCATTATTCACTCACCCTACTTCTTGACTGGATGTCCCTTAAACTGCCGAGTTGGAGAAAACTCACCCAACCTATGGCCAACCATATTTTCAGTTACATACACTGAAAGAAACTTGCGTCCATTGTGCACATCAAACGTATGACCAACCATCTCTGGCAAGATCATCGATCGTCTCGACCATGTTTTAATAGTGCGCTTCACTTTATTTTCATTTTGATCAACAACCTTCTTCAAAAGATGGTGGTCTACAAACGGTCCCTTTTTAAGCGATCTGGCCATATTTTATTTAATCCCTGCGCTTAATGATAAAACGATTCGAAGCTTTTCGCTTCTTGCGTGTACGCATACCCTTGGTCTGCTTCGCCCATGGCGAACGAGGTATGTATCCATTATGTTTTCCCTCTCCACCACCGTGTGGGTGATCGACAGGGTTCATGGCTGTACCGCGAACTGTTGGTCGTATTCCTTTCCATCGGTTACGTCCAGCCTTCCCTTCAACACGAACACCGTGTTCGGAATTCGAAACAACCCCAAGTGTTGCCCGACAATCTTCTTTCACAACCCTCATCTCGCCAGATGGCAGACGAACGGTTGCATATCCATTACTTCGCCCCATAAGTTGAGCAGAAAGTCCGGCTGACCGAACAAGAATCGCCCCTCTTCCTGGGATCATTTCTATATTGTGAATAACAGAACCAATGGGCATACAGCGAAGTCGAGAGGTACACCCTCTAGAAAACTTTGGGCTTTCATCGCTTGAAACGACGATATCTCCAGCCTTAATCCCTTCTGGCGCTATAATATACTTCTTTTCTCCATCGCGATAGTTAAGTAGCGCAATAAATGCCGACCGATTTGGATCATACTCGACAGAAGCGACAGTTGCCGGAATATCGAGTTTATCTCGCTTAAAATCAATTACTCGATAAAACCGCTTGTGCCCTCCACCTCGATGACGACAGGTGATCCGACCATTATTATTTCTTCCACCGGTCTTTTTTACAGGTTTCAATAACGATTTTGTCGGTTTAACCGTTGCCCGACTAGAACCAACCCGTGTAAGCTGACCGTTTCCTGGCTGTACTAACCGTCGTCTCCCGGGAGTAACTGGCCGATACTTCTTCAACATTCTCTTTTACCCCCTTCGCCTAATCGAGTTCATTTCCGACAGCAAATGTCACAATCGCTTTTTTATACCCGGATACGGTTCCCGGATTCATCTTGCCCCGTCTATTTTTTCTTTTCGGCTTCACAAACAGCGTATTTACCTTTACAACCTTTATATTTTCCTCAGCATAGATAGCCTCAATAGCCTCAGCAATCTCCGGCTTCTTTGCATCTGGATGAACTTCAAACACATACTTTGGATTTTCACATCTTGAAACCGACTTGTTGCTCGTCGCACTTTTTAAACTCGACAACATCGCGGTCTTTTCTGTAAGACGTCGCTTTTTTATGATATCATATGGACTGCGCATCTCTTACTCTCCCTTAAGGCTTTTCACAAGCCACCCTTCTAGTTCCGATAGCGCTTCTTGAGAAATCACTATATCTTTTGCCAACGCTACACTTTGACCATCTACCTCCCCAACAAGCCTAAACTCAGTACCAGGAAGATTAGATACACTCTTTTTAATATTTTCGTGGCCAAGAGAGCATACACTTAAACATCTTTTCCTTTCACCACCTATCTCGACAAAAGCCCCTTCCCCAATCACAAGAACTCTTCGATCGCACCCTCTCTCCTGAAAAAATGCGCGCATTACTTTTGTTCGAGGCTCTTCCATCTCAAATGAATCAACCACAATAATATGACCTTCTCGTATCTTTTCAGCAATAAGTGCTCGTACAGCAGCCTTGCGCTCTTTACGGTTAATCCGAACATGCATATCGAACTTTGGCCTTGGCCCAAAGGCACGACCACCACCCCGATATTGAGGAGCAACCAAATTTCCATGACGAGCTCGCCCTTGCCCTTTTTGAGGTGACGGCTTTTTCGTCGTATGCTTTACCTCTGCCCGAGTCTTTGTGCTTGCACTCCACTGTCGAGCATTTGCACGAAGTGCAATAATATAATCTTTTACTGACTGGGAATGACTTCTCGCTGTAGCAAGATCTTTAGAGACTTCTACACTTCCCAGTTCTTCACCTTTTAGGTTGTACTTTTTTAGCGACGTCACTTCTTCAACCCTACTTCTTCTTTGCATTGCTCAAAACTACCAGTCCATTTTTGGCACCCGGAACCGTTCCCTCGATAAGCACCAACCCCTTTTCAGCATCCACCCGTACAACACGGAGACTCTGGATCGTTACCCGATTATCTCCCATATGACTTGGACGAGGACCTCCTGGCAAACATCTTCCCGGCGTCGATCTCATTC
>Ga0180438_10010581_pt1 | contig 11295 bp, 11 predicted proteins | sample SS_ome_12_FD_132455 | JGI IMG/M metagenome (GOLD analysis project Ga0180438, IMG submission 132455) | Hypersaline lake sediment archaeal communities from the Salton Sea, California, USA - SS_3_D_2 metaG | ecosystem: Environmental > Aquatic > Non-marine Saline and Alkaline > Hypersaline >...
AAGAGGAGAAAAAAAACTCCAATTCCCGCTACCACCCCACCAGAGGTCTCTTGCAATGTTGTTTGACCAAGACGAAGCAAATGAGACAAAACCTCTTGCTGAGTCTCAAATTCTCTCGAGAGCCAGTTATGCAGCGCCTCTTCGAGACCAAACCCCTTGGCGATCCCAAGCATAACTGCCAAAAGAGGAACAATGGCTAAAAAAGATTGATAGGCAAGCGATGAAGCCTCACTAGCAAGGCGATCCTCGTTTGTCCTTTCAAAAAGCAGGAGTATGCTTCCCCAAAGATCAGCCCAAAAGCCTTTTTTCTTCACAATTATTTCCTATTTTTGTGGTTACATGTTGGGCTACGCTTGTAACCCACGGCTGAAAATCGTTTAGTGCCCCAACATATCTTAACTCTTCTCCCCCTGAGGATATAAAGTCAAAACGATATTTTTTAAAATCCCCAACAGTCTCCAAGCAATCTACTATAAATCCCGGAGCCATAAGAAGAACCCTCCTTTTCTCTTCCACAATCAATTCTTTCAAATGATCGGAGATTTCCGGTTCTGTCCAACGCCCAAACCCCATCTTCGATTGAAAGCAGACCGAATAGTTCCTCACATTTGCTTTTTTTGCTATTGCGTCTGCCATTTCGTGACACTTTTGTACATACACATCAACGCATTTATACCTCAAGGGAAGGGCGTGAAAACTGAACACTGTGTGGTCATATGCAGATGGTTTTGCCTCCAAAAGCAACAAAGAGGAGGGATCTTTGAACCTCTCTCGCCTGAAGGCGAGAGAGGTTCAACTCAATGGGAAAAAGAGAAAGAACAATGAGATGATTGAAGGGGAAAAGGGGCTCAAGAGTATCGACAATTGAAGGAGTACCATACTTCATGGCGAGCACTGTATGACAAGATGGTGTTTCCGAAGAAAGAGCATCGCACAGCTTTTTGGAGTAGAAAGAAAGTAGAGAGCCATGTTCGGTCCACGTCGATCGGTATCTTTCTACGGTGTCATTCAAACGCCACGGCACGAAAAGAGAGCGAATCAACACTTGCTGCAACAGCTTAGGTAATGATCGCAAGGTAAGATCCGACAACACTTCAATAAGATAGGAACGAACAGCCTCTTTTGTTGGAGCCCCTGGAGTACCAAAATTAAGAAGCAACAGCGCTGTCTTAGGACCGTTCACTGTCCCGATTCTTGTGCGGACTCTAATAGCCGAAAAGAATCCACAAATCGAGCAAAGGTGTGGTCTAGCGTGTCGATATCAGTGTCAGCAACACTGAGAATAAAGAGAGTTTGGTCTCGAAGAAACGCTCTCACCCTGAGATTTCCCTGTGTATTACTCAGCACAAATTCAATTGAAGGATAGTCGGAAAAAGAACCTAGCTCTTTATGCATAACCTGATTTGAATCATTTCCCGACAAAATATCATTGAGAATCCCCGTAAGTATCGGCTCACTGGGCTCCGTGCTGAAGGAGGGAGGATATTCAATGACGTTGATCATATAGGTCGTTCCAAGGCGAGACTGGGTCACGTACATATCGTAGCCAATCTTGTCTGAAGAGTCGGGCGTAGTCGATGTTTCGTGAGCATGATGAGGCTGAGAAGGAAGATCAACAGTAAATCGCTTTGACGAAAACGGCTTCCACTCCTCTTCAAGAGGAGGAGTCCTTTCAGCATTAGCCTCAGAAGGAATCGGGTTTGGAAGAAAGAGGTACATTGCTCCAGAGATAACGACAACAAGAGCAAATAAGATAAGAATATACTTTCGAGGCATTTTTCCCCCAACTTATGGTTGACACCCTATGTATCCTACAAAGATGCCTCTTTTTTTCCTATATCCAAAGTTGCACAAAATAGCACAGGAATACATTATCTTTGATTGGCTGTTAAACAAAAAAAAGGGGGGGGGGACAACCATGTCGTTCCAATTGGCTTCAAAAAGACTTTTTTGTTTTGTATCTCTCTTTCTCTTTTTATTTTTTTCTATAGTTTACTCCAAAACAACCCCTATCCGAATCTCCATTGATTCAGACCCAACAACGTATGATCCCAGGCAAGCCAGAAATCTTGTAACAATAGACATTACTCGTCTTCTTTTTTCAGGCCTTACCAAGCTCTCCCATTCTGGAGAGATCGAGTTAGATCTAGCAGAGTCGATTGAATCATCTGAAGATGGCCTTCATTACAAAATCACCCTGAAAGAGACGGCATGGTCCGATAAGGCTCCCCTGACAGCCCATGACTTTGTCTACACATGGCAGTCAATGTTAGAAAAAGGAAGAGCTGCTCCAAATGTTTTTTCTCTCTTTTGTCTCAAAAACGCCTCAAAGGTGTATAACGAGACTGTTCCTTCAAAAGAACTCGGTGTCAAGGCCGTCTCAGATAATGTTCTTGAAATCACTCTTGAGCAACCCTGTCCTTTCTTCTTGCAGCTTTTAGCAACACCGGCTTTTTGTGCAGTACAAAAGCAGTATGCACAAGGCAAAGAGGCCTTTGCTAATGACAAGCCGTTTCCAGTAAGCGGCCCGTATACAATCCAAAAGAGACAGCTCCAAGCTGCCGTCCACTTAACGAAAAATGATCACTACTGGGCACACGAAAAAAGAGAGTATCCAGATTTGCAGTTTTCTATAACTGATGACGCTTCAGCCCTTACCATGTTTAACGGCAAGCTCTTCGAGTGGATAGGCTCCCCTCTTGGTCTACTTCCAACCGACTGCATTGCACCTTTACGCAAACAAAACAAACTCTCAGTAGCGCCTGCTGCCGGAACACACTTTATACGAGTCAATACAAAAAACCCTCTTCTTTCAGATTCTCGTATTAGAAGGGCTCTTTCTCTATCTATCGATAGAACTGGCCTGGTTAATCATGTTCTTCAAGGTGGCCAAGAGCCGGCGCTGTCTCTTACTCCGCCATGTTTATTGCCGAAAAGAGAGAGCCTTTGTGTAGAAGATAGAGGTCTAGCCAAACAGCTACTCGCTGCCTACTGCAGTGAAAAGGATTGTTCTCCAAAGTCTTTAACCGTTACCCTCTCATACCCTTCTAACGAGAGAAATTCTCGTATCGCTCAGGCAGTACAACACGATATCGAATCCATTTTGGGTATCACTGTTCGGGTAAATCCTGGCGATGCAAAACAGTTTTACTCAAAACTTTCATCTGGAAGCTATGAAATGGCTCTCGGGTCTTGGTTTGCCGACTATTTTGATCCACACGCCTTTTTCTCCGTATTTGAGTCTGCTCAAAACGGGACCAATAATACCCATTGGGAGTCTTCCCTCTATCAGACGTTGCTTCAGCGCTCCTTTCAAACAATGGATCCAAAAAAGCGAATGGATTACTTTTTCGAACTCGAAGAAATTTTAGCCGCAGAGGCGCCCATTCTTCCCCTCTTTCATGCAACGTTTAATTATGCAAAAGAGTCGGCAGCAGACGTTCTCAAGCTCTCTCCTCTCGGCCATATCGATGTTATTCAATAGATAACTTGATCCTCAATCCAGGATTCAGGTAACGTTTTTGAAAATCGATGTCTTCCTAAAAAATTAAGGAGCTTTTATGTCCTGTTCTGCATGTAATTCCGTAGTTAGCGAGAATGTTCTTTCTCCTATTCGCTTCTCAGCACCCTCATATCTACCGACATTTGATCCAAGACAAGCTCGTACACTGTTACACCTGAACATCGTTCGCCTTCTTTTTTCTAGTCCAATGAGATTGACATCCAGTGAAGAAGTACAGCTGGATTTAGCAGAATCAATTGAACCCTCACAAGATGGAAGTCAATATAGAATCACCCTTCGAAAAATCTTCTGGCCAGACGGAACTCCTCTTACAACTAAAGACGTTGTCTACACATGGCAATCGATGCTTAATAAAGAACACAACTGCCCAAATGCCCATTATCTTTTTTCTCTCAAAAATGGTGCGCGTGCGCACAATGGTGAGGTTTCGACAGAGGATATTGGACTCAAGGCCGTCTCTGACAGAGTGTTAGAGGTTACTCTTGAAGAGCCGTGCGCATTCTTTTTACAGCTTTTAGCAACACCTGCCTTTTGTGTCGTACAAAAGGCATATGCAGAAGAAGCAGGTGCCTTTTCACAAGGCTCTATATTTCCAGTAAGCGGCCCATACACTGTTCAAGCAGCATCTGAAAAAGAGATACAACTTATACAAAACAATAACTATTGGGCATCAGGGCAAAAAGAGCTACCCCCCCTTTACTTTCGTGTTACTGATGATGAATCGGCCTTTACCATGTTTGCGCAGGATCAGCTTGACTGGATTGGATCACCTCTAGGATCTCTCTCAAGGGATATCCCTTCCTCTTTTGGAAAAAGCATCTTATCAACACAAGCTGCAGGAACCTATTTTTTACGGTTCAATACAGCAGGGTCTCTTCTTTCTGACACTAAAGTTCGAAGAGCTTTTTCTCTGGCCATTGATAGAAAGGCCCTTGTTGAAACAACTCCTTTCGGAAAATCTGAATCTGCCTCCTCGTTTACCCCTCCGTGTCTATTAGCCAACAGAGCTGTTTCGTGGTCAAAAGAAGAACAAATATGGTCAGCTCAATCGCTATTTGCATTTTATTGTGATGAAAAACGGCTCTCTCCGGGGGAGCTAACCGTTTCCCTCTTATTTAATACAGCAGACGCTACTAATGCTCGTATAGCTCACGTTGTTCAAAACGACTTACAACAAAATCTTGGTGTCCAGGTGGAACTGGTTCCAGAGAAATCCCAAGAGTTCTACTCAAAACTTAAGCGCACAGAATATAACATATCGGTTTGCTCTTGGTTTGGCGATTATCTAGATCCTCACGCCTTTCTTTCCGTTTTTGAGTCGGCTCATAATGGGACAAATAACACCCACTGGGAATCGGCCAAATATCAAAGCCTGCTCCAAAAATCAATACGAGCTATGGACCCTGAAGAACGAAAAAATTACTTATATGAAGCCGAAGATGTTCTCGCCAAGAAAGCACCTATTGCTCCCTTATTGCATAGCAGCTTTAACTACCTAAGGGGCCCTGCAGCAGACGGAGTAACGCTATCGTCGTTAGGATTAATCGATATGAGAGGATAGCGTCTAGTTTCAAAGATTGCATGAAATAGCACAAAACGGCACTATGTGTTTTGGTTTTGTCAGAAAAAATGCAAAATTATTTACGTTTGGCCTTCAACTGTTTTTACATTGAAAGCAGAACGGGTATTTTAAAAATTTGGATAATTTTTTATGCTCTTTGGTTCGTCGTTAAGGGGGATTTTTCTCCTCCCCTTTTCAACACCCTATGCTGCAAGAACACACGTTTTACGATTACAACCTAAATTGTCCCCTATCCTTCCCAAAAAGCGTGTGAAGAGCACGAAACGGGAATCACCTCGTTATCAAGATCAACACAACGTAGGGACGCTAAAGCCCCTATTATTCCCCTATTTCACGCATGTTTTAACTACACAAAAGAGTCAAACGTAGATGGAGTCAAATTATCGTCACTCGGCCACATCGACATCGGTTGCCATTGAGGCACCTCAAAAAAGTGCTTCATTTCAGGCTGTATGGACAATTGTGCGAAAACTTGCTCAGTTGTCTGTTTCGCTATTAGCGCTGCTTTCGGTCTGCTTTGTTATAATGCACATTGTCCCAGGAGACCCCTTTCAAGAAGAGCAGGCGGTACCTCAAGAGGTTTTGGATAATCTTAGGCATAAGTATGGACTTGATCGCTCTATCTTCTCACAGTATGTCTCCTATCTCGGAAGAGTTCTCCACGGAGACTTAGGAACCTCTATGAGGTATCCATCTGAGTCGGTTGTCAAGATTATCGGCAATAGCTTTCCCGTTTCGATCCACTTAGGCCTTCAAGCCCTTGTAATAGCGGTTATTTTTGGCATCTCTATAGGTTCTTGGTCTGCATATCGGAGTAATCGCTCCTTTGATGTTACTATGACCGTAGGATCCACCTTTGGTGTCTCCATTCCTAGCTTTGTCATTGCAGCAACCATTCAGCTCCTCTTTTCGCTCTACTGGCCCCTTTTTCCTGTTGCAAGATGGGACAGCTTCTCCCACACCGTTCTCCCCTCTATCGCCCTTTCCATAGGCCCTGCGTGCGCTATCATGAGAATTATGAGAGCGAGTATGCTCGATACCCTCGACAAAGAGTGGGTGATGATGGCCCGTATGAAAGGCGTACCAGAATGGAGAGTTTTACTGGTTCATGTAATTCCAAACGCCCTTTTGCCTGTTCTTCACTATATGGGACCGATAACGGCCAATCTTTTAACGGGAAGCTTTGTTATCGAAAGAGTCTTTTGTATTCCTGGACTTGGTCAGTGGTTTGTTCTTGGTGTTATGTCAAGGGACTATCCTCTTATTGCCGGTCTCACCCTTTTTTATAGTATTGTCCTATACCTTGTTCATACAGTTATCGATATAATAACAATCGGTTTTAACAAACGTCTTTCACAAAATGAGTGTGCCCGATGAATTGTAGAATGAAGATGATCATTGGCTTGTCTATTTTAGGAAGTCTCATTGTAATCTGCCTATTGGGCTCTCTTTTTTCTCCATATGAGCCAACCGCAATTTGCCTCGCAGATAAAAACTCCCCTCCATCCTTTTCTCATTGGTTCGGAACAGATGAGCTTGGCCGAGACCTTCTTGCCAGGACACTACAGGGAATGCGAATTTCGCTCTCTATTGGCGTTCTTGCCTCGATTATCGATCTTTTTTTGGGAACTCTTTGGGGTACAGTTGCTGGATTTTCAAACCATAAGGTCGACTCCTTTATGATGAGGCTTGCAGAACTCGTCTACAGCTTACCCTATGTGCTTGTAGTCATTCTCGCCTCCGTTATTTTAGGGAAAGGCCTTGTTCCCCTCCTTGTTGCTATGATCTGCATCGGGTGGATTCATATGGCCCGAGTTATTCGTCTTTTGGTACGAGAGGCTCTTTGTGCCGAATATGTTTTGGCAGCTCACGCTCTCGGTGTTCGCACTCCTCGGCTTTTCTTCACCCACATTTTCCCCAATATTGTTGGTCCTATGCTGGTTGCCTGCATGCTTTCGGTTCCACACGCTATCTTTACAGAAGCTTTCTTAAGCTTTTTAGGAATAGGCATTCAACCGCCCATTGCAAGCCTTGGCTCTTTAATCGGTGACGCCCTTCCAGCAATGAGATTCTTTCCTTGGAGACTTATCTTTCCAGCAACCTTTATCTCTTTACTCATCTTTAGTATTATGCTCTTGTCTGATGGTCTTCGGGACCTCTACGACCCCAAAAAACAACTCAATGAGGGGGTGTTATGAGCCATCTGTTAAAAGTAGATAACCTTGTTGTAGAGGCAAGGACAACAACTATTATCGACAAAGTTTGTCTAGAAGTTTCTGAAAATGAAATAGTCGCCCTCGTTGGCGAGTCTGGTTCTGGAAAAAGCATGATTGCCCGATCTATAATGGGACTGCTCCCTTCAGAGCAACTTTCCATATCTTCAGGATCAATACGGTTTCAAGATCAAAACCTTCTCTCTTTAAAAGAGCAATCAATGCGCAAGATCCGCGGTCGATCGATTGCCTATATTCCTCAAGCGCCCTTAACCGCGCTCAACCCAATGATGTCTATAGAAAGACAGCTTCTCGAATCTTTTGATCCACAGTTTCATAAGAGGACGGAAAGTCCTAAAGAGAGGGCTGTTGCCCTTCTCAAGCGCGTAGGATTTCTCGATCCCAGTCGAGTTATGAAATCGATGCCTTATCAACTAAGCGGAGGGATGAGACAGCGCGTTCTTATCGCTATTTCTCTAATGAACGACCCAAAGCTTCTCATCGCTGATGAACCGACAACCGCTTTAGATGTCACTCTTCAAGCAGAAATCCTCGACCTCTTGCAAGACTTACGGAAAGAGTATGGACTCGGAATTCTTTTTATTACTCACGACCTGGGAATTGTGGCTCGATCAGCCGATAGAGGATATATTTTGCAATCGGGAAAAACCGTTGAAAGCGGTCTGACACACGATTTATTCTATAATCCAGAAGAAGAGTATACAAAAACGCTTATCGCTTCTCTTATTCATCACCCAACCCTTACGGCAGCTGCAGTATGACAACATCTCCTTTGTTTGAACTCGACCGTGTTTCGGTTACCTTTACAACTGCAAAAGCGACTGTCCGTGCCGTTCACCAAGTCTCCCTTCAAGGCTATAAGGGAAAAACATTAGGAATAGTCGGAGAAAGTGGTAGTGGTAAATCCACCCTAGCAAAAGCGCTCTTACAACTCGAAACCATCAGCTCAGGAAAAATATTTTTTCAAAATACAGTCATTTCTTCAGCGAATAGCCAAAGTATTCGCAAACTCAGACGCCACATGCAGCTCATATTTCAAGATCCTGATTCAACCCTCAATCCTCGCCAAACAGCTGGCTGGCATCTTCAAGAGGTCTTTTCTGTCCATTTTCCCGAGCTCACACAAGAAGAAAGAGCAAAAAAAATCGAAGCAGTACTAGAAACGGTCCATTTAGACCCCTCTCTACAAGATCGCTACCATTTTGAACTCTCTGGAGGGCAAAAACAACGGCTGATCATTGCCAGGGCCCTTATCCTTTCTCCAAGCCTTATGGTTCTTGATGAACCCCTCTCTTCTTTGGATGCAACATTACGAAAATCGATTCTATTTCTTCTTAAAGAGCTTCAGACAAAAACTCAAATGGGATATCTCTTTATAACCCATGACCTATCGACGCTCGGAGCTATTGCAGATACTGTCGCTGTTATGTATCGAGGATCTGTTGTTGAGTGTGCCTCCACCCAAGACCTCTACCTTCGTCCTATCCACCCGTATACACAGTCTCTGCTCTCGTGTATTCCTATTGCAGATCCTGATCTCGAAAAGAAGCGATCTCCTCTCTTTTTGCCCGCAACAAGCACCCCTATTCCAACTGGACAAGGATGTCTATTTGCCCATCGTTGCCCCCTTGCTAAACCCCTATGTTATACTTCAGAACCCATATCAGAAGGAACATCACACACAGTAGCCTGCCACTATCCTGAGGAGGTGGAGGCCCTTACGGGGAGCTGTCATGGTTGCAGTCGATGAAGAACAGATCTTTGGCGAGGTGCTTCGCATTACATACCATGACCCTAACAACGCCTTCACCGTTGCCAAGCTGCAGGTAAACAACTCTTCAAAAGAGATTGCAATTGTAGGCTACATGCCTTTGATTCAAATCGGTCAATATGTCAAGTGTCAAGGAGCCTGGGAGATAGACAGGCGCCATGGTAGACAGTTCTCCGTTCAACACTTCTCATATGAGCTACCATCTTCTCCCGCGTCTATTGAGCGGCTTCTTTCGTCTGGATTTTTAAAGGGGGTTGGCCCTGTATACGGCGCTAAGATTGCGCAAAAATTTGGCTCAGCAACATTTTCAGTCTTAGATACCGAACCAGAACGACTCTTTGAAATCGAAGGGTTAGGTAAAAAACGAGCACGGCAAATCATCGAGGCATGGAAATCTCGAACTCAAATTCAGGAACTTTTTGCTCTTTTAAGTAATTGGGGAATTACTCAATCGCAAACGGTAAAAATTTTTAAACGTTGGGGCAATAGCGCACTAGAGACAATACAAAAAAATCCGTACCAATTAGCCAAAGAGATCCATGGCATAGGGTTTCTTTTGGCCGATAAGATAGCGCAAAAACTCGGTATTGATCCTTCTTCAGATATTCGCGTTGATGCAGCTATCGAATTTTTTCTCTGGGAACTCTCAACAGAGGGCCATACTTGTGTCCCCCTTTCTCGCTTCTTGCCCCTTGCACAAGAGCGCCTTAATATAGACCAAAATCATATTGAAGAGCGCTGCATCTATCTATTTAAACAGGGAAACCTCGTCCTTTTTGCAGGAGACAAGGGTGATGAGCGATTTATAGCCCTAAAACCCCTCTTTTCATATGAACAGCGTATAGCCTTAAATATCCTACGTATTGCTACGCACACGTCCCTTTTACGCCCTATTAATATCGAAAAGGCTCTAGAGTGGGTTCAAGAAAAGCTTCACATGGAGTTTGCTCCACTGCAGTCAAAAGCTATCGCCTCTGCTTTACACAATAAATTTTCTGTTATTACAGGAGGACCGGGAACAGGGAAAAGCACCATTACCCGAGCAATTGTCTCCGTTTCCTCTAAGCTCACACGACGGATTATTCTTGTTGCTCCAACTGGCAGAGCGGCAAAAAGACTTCAGGAAATGACAGGGCATTTTAGTAAGACAATTCATCGCCTCCTCAAGTTCAACCCTTCAACACAAGCCTTTACATATACTCGTCATAATCCACTTTCATGTGACGTACTTATTGTTGATGAAGCAAGTATGGTCGACACCCCGCTCGCTTCTGCCCTTTTCGAGGCTATCCCCAACCACACGCGCTGTATTATCATTGGAGACAGTGACCAACTTCCAAGTATCGGCCCTGGAAATGTCTTACACGACATTATTAAAAGCGGCAAAATCCCGGCCGTCCAGCTAACGGAAATTTTTCGGCAAGCTCGACATTCATTAATCATTAAAAATGCCCACAAGATCAATGCGAGCCAAATGCCGTACCTTACACAGGAAAAGGGAGACTTTCGCTTCATAAAGGTTGAAGATCCTAAGATAATACGATCTACCATCGTTTCTCTTGTTACTCGAGAGCTTCCAGAAAAGTATGGCTTTGATCCCAAAAAGGAGATCCAAGTTCTCTCTCCGATGAGAAGGGGCGAATGCGGTATTGACACCTTAAACAATGACCTTCAAGCTCACTTTCTTTCAGGCAAAAAAATTGGTCCCTACACGGTTGGAGATAAAGTTATCCAGCTCAAAAATAATTATCAAAAAGATGTGTTTAATGGAGATATTGGATTCATCAAAACAATCGATGAAACCATTACCGTTGACTTTGACGGAAAACGTGTTACCTTCGAGGCTTCCGACCTCAACGAGCTCTCTCTTGCTTGGGCTATCTCTATTCACAAATTTCAAGGAAGTGAGTGTCCGTGTGTGATCATTCCCATTCACACACAGCACTTTAAGCTTTTAAATAAAAATCTGCTCTACACAGCAGTTACCCGAGGAAAGAGGCTGGTCATTCTTGTCGGTATGCCAAAAGCTGTGGCTATTGCGGTGCATACAACACACAAACAAGAGCGTTGGACAAATCTATGTTCTGCTATTACTAACCAATACAAAGGCTAATTTATTATTTTGAAAACTTTTTTTGCTGCCCTTTGCATACTTGGTCCCTCTTTACTCTTTGTAGCTTTTACC
>Ga0180438_10010582_pt1 | contig 11295 bp, 11 predicted proteins | sample SS_ome_12_FD_132455 | JGI IMG/M metagenome (GOLD analysis project Ga0180438, IMG submission 132455) | Hypersaline lake sediment archaeal communities from the Salton Sea, California, USA - SS_3_D_2 metaG | ecosystem: Environmental > Aquatic > Non-marine Saline and Alkaline > Hypersaline >...
GCTGCTTGGGATAATCTACAGCACCTTGAAGGATGATTGGGTATTTGAAGACTTCCCAAACTTTGTACTGGCAAATAGTTGTGTAAAAAAACAATCAAAATTGGAGTAGACTTTTAACATAGGAGATGGACGATGCAGGATAAAGAAGTAAGCAGGCGAGAGTTTATCCGAGATGGCGCTATTGTCTCGGCTGGTGTTGTTGCAGGACTTGCCGCAGTGAACAAGGCGGCGGGGAAACAGCCGGCTGCGAGCAAGAGCAAAATCCTCAACTACAACGAGAATATGGAGTACCGCCGTCTCGGCAAAACCGATTTAATGGTTTCTGCAGTGTGCATGGGCGGGCACTGGAAGCGTGTCAACGTGATGAAACAGGATTTTGACAAGAACCGCTGGGATGTTGTCAGCCGCTGCATTGAGGTGGGTATTAATTATCTCGATGCCTGCTGGGGTGGGGAAGTGATGGCCTACAGCAAGGCCCTGAAAGGCAGACGCGACAAGATGTATCTGGCGCTTTCCAACGGTTCGAAGGAACCTCGCAACAAGAACTACCGCACAGCCAGGAAGCTGCTCGAAAGTCTGGACGAGCTTTTGCAGGCATCGAAGCAGGAGTACACGGACCTGTGGCGCATCACATGTTTGGAGCCGGGCGGACAGCACAGCTTCAACACATCGTGTGAAATCGTCGCTGCACTCGAGAAGGCCAAGAAGCAGGGCAAGGCGCGATGCGTCGGTTTTTCGACCCACGACCGGCGCTGGATACAGATGATGATAAAGATGTTCCCGCAGGTTGACGTGGTTGTCTTTCCATACACGTCAATGAGCAAGAAGGCCCCGACCGACAGCATCTTCGACGACCTGAGGAAATATGACGTGGGCGCCTTCGGGATCAAACCTTTTGCAAGCAACTCGCTTTTCAAGGGTGACAGCTCGCCCGAAAGCCCTTACGCTGCCGAAGATGACCGGCGGGCGAGGCTGGCCATTCGATATATTCTCTGCAATCCCAACATAATGCCTATTCCCGGTCTGATCAGTATTCACCAGGTCGATAATGTAGCGAAAGCTGTGATGGAACGGCGTCAGCTTGATCTGCAAGAAAAGGCGGAACTGGAGCAAGCCGGGCAGAGTATGTGGGCGAAACTGCCGTCAAACTACCAGTGGCTGAAGGACTGGGAATATGTGTAGCGGTTCGGGTCAGTGTTAATTGTCAGTGGAGACCAGAGAATGCCGTTATTCCCCTGGACTTGTGTAATTTCTGAAGGAACGTGCCTATGAGAGTTAGATGTCTTTCATGGATGATTGTGACGGTGGTGACTTGTCTGCTGGTAACTGGTTGTGAACCTAAGACCATTCAGACTTCTTCTGTCGATGAGGAGCCGCTGCTGTTGATCGAGGATAACGCCTCCCTGATCCCTGCCTCCGAGCTTGCTGTCGACAACAGCCGCTGCCATGTCTGCCACATCAATTATTCATTCGAAAAACTGGCTGTCGACCACGCCAAGGCCGGTGTAGGATGCGAACAGTGCCACGGCTCAAGCGATGCACACTGCTCCGACGAAGACAACGTGACACCGCCGGACGTCATATTCGCGGAGGAAAAAATTCAGCCGTTCTGCATGGACTGTCACGTGAAGGAGAAGATAGATATCAAACCTCACAGGATTTTTCTCGGCAAGGCCGATGGCGCAAAGAACTACTGCACCAAATGTCACGGTGACCACCGTCTGATCGTTCGCACACGAAGATGGGACAAGAGAACCCGCGAACTAATCCAAGACGACAAGGTTCGAATGACGACCGACGAACCGTTCGAAGAGATGTAGCGTCTGTCGGCAGCCGAATCCCTCGGCGATTTCCGGCTTTGGGAGCGATGTCATCGTCCTTCAATTGGCTGACTTAATCAGGAACTACACGTATTCCCAGTTCTTAAGCCACTGATAGTCATGCGGCAACCGGGCCCACGCTTTGTTCATAGCCTGGTCAAGTTCCCTCGCTTCGGCGGTATCAAGCTCACGATGCTCTTTTACGGCCTTTGCCATGTTGTCAACATGGTGTGTGGTTGCCAGGCCCGGAATCGGCGCGGTCACCGCGGGGTTGCACAGGATGTACCTGATGGCCATGCGAGCAAGCCGGTCGTCTTCGGCGGCGTGCGGGCCGTCCGGCGAACCGTCGCCTTTGAACAGTGAGTTGCTGGCAAACGGTTTGATGCCCAGAAAGCCCACATCATATTTCTTTACGGCATCGAAAAGGCTGTCCTCGGGCAAAACCTTGCTCTTGGCCGTATACGGCATGACGACCACCTGGATGGTTTCGGGATAGGTCTCGATCATCCACTTTACGTGCGGACGGTCATGCGAAGATAAACCCATAAACCGCACCTTGCCCTGCTTTTTGGATTCCTCGAGCGCTTTTATCATCTCGTCAACTTCCGCATTGCTGTGCTTGCTGCTAGCATCGATCATCACGATGCGCCAGAGGTCAACATATTCAAGCTTTGCAAGCTGCATCCCTTTATCGAGCGTTTTTAGAAGGCTGCGCGCCGTGCGGAACTGCTTGTTGCGCATCTCCTCCTGATACCAGGAAAAACCGAAGTACATCTTGTCGCGGCGACCATTAAGGGCCTCGCTGTAGGCGTACACTTCTTCCCAAGTGCACGCGTCGACGTAGTTTATGCCTCGCTCAAGACATCGGCTGATCACAGCTTGACGGTTCTTGCGGAAGCCCTCGCTGTTGAGCCTGGCGCTTAGCCAGCTTTTGGTGGCGAAGACACCCGGCACGACCTTGTCGAGCCTTTTCCAGTGTCCGCCGAGACAAACAGCCGAGACCCAAAGTCCCGTCTTGCCGAGCCGACGATATTCCATTTCCGGGTTGTAGCTTCGTGTTTTCCTGATTTCGGCCTGTTTATCTGATTGCGCAGCGCAGTTCTGCGGGGCATTGATACCGACGGTCATGCCAGCCGCGACCACGGCGCCGTCCCGAATAAACTCGCGGCGAGTCAGACCCTCACCATCATTAAGTCTTACTTTCTTGGGTTCCATGCTTTTACTCCTATGTTTGCCAATTCGGGTTTTTCACATTTCGCGGTTAGTGTACGTTAAATCAAAATATGCAGCCGATCAATCACAAACACAAAACCTGCGTCACAGCGAAACAACTCCCTGCTGGTCGGGCGTGAGGATGGCGTGGTTACCGTGGCAGTCGGTGCAGACCGAGTCGTCCAGAATCATCCGTCCGTTTGGCCGACGTTTACTGTGCCACTTTTCCAAAAAATCGTCGTACGCTTTGCTCATCTTGTGTTCGAGATGACAGTTCCTGCAATAGGGCGCGATTTCGGCACGGCCGAACAGCCTGTCCGGCGTTGTGATGTTGTCTTCGTCGCCGCCGTGCGCCACCGAAGGACCATGGCAGGAAGCACAACCGAGACCTTCTTTTTCGTGCCGTGCGGATATCAACTCAGCTTTGAAATCAAGGTGGCATACCAGACATTTGGAATTGTCCGCAGGTCTGGACCCGGCGGCCGGTTTCGGCGCCGTCTCGACAGCAGCAACCGCGGCTTGCTCACAACTTTCCGGCGTCTCACATCCACACACCGTGAGCAGTATGCTCAAGACCATACATTCTATGAGGAAGCGACAAGGAACCCAGGAGATCAAATACGTTGTCAGTCGGCTGTTCATTTCAGACCCATTCCCACTCTCGCTTAAGCCACTGATAATTCGGTGGCAGGTTCGCCCACATTTCTCCCACGGCCTCTTCGAATCGCTGGGCCTCATCGAGGTCGAATTTTCGACGCTCAGTCACTGCAAGGGCCGCATTCTTCACCTGGTCGACAGTGATCATGCCCGGTATGGGGGCGGTAAGCGCATCGTTGCACAGGATGTAGCGAAGCGTCATCCTCGCCCGCTCGTCATCGACTTCTTTAGTAGCGGGGTTGACGGCTCCCCGTGACTTGAACACCGAACCGCTCGCAAACGGCTTGATGCCGAACCAGCCGACGTCGTGCTTTTTGACCGCTCCGATGACACTGAGCATCGATTCATCCTGTGCGGCGGCCGAGTCCGGCACGGCCTGCCAGCCTGCTTCGCCGCCGGGATCAACCCGGGCGTGAGCATTTTTCGACCCGGCGGTGTACGGTACCACGACAACCTGCATTTGCTCAGGGTAAACCTTCATCATGCGAATTACCCAATCATGCTTGTGCGTCGAAATGCCGGTAAATCGCACCTTGCCCGCCTTGCGCGCCTTTTCGAGTGCCTGGACAATCGCATGCTCGTGTTTGATCGTATGGTCGGTGCTGGGCTCCCAGTAGCAGGTGATTCGCCAGAGGTCTACGTATTCTAGTTTTGCCCTGCCTAATAGATCGTCGAGACCCTCAAGCAGTTTGTCGGCGGTCTGCCACTTGGGGTTTCGCATCTCATGCTCGCAGAATGAGTGGCCCAAGTACATCTTCTCCCGCCGTCCCCGAAGGGCCTCAGCATAGGCGAGCACCTCCTTGCCCGTGCAGGCGTCGATATAGTTTATCCCACAGTTGATACAGGCGCTGACTACATCGCGGCGATTCTCTTTGAACTGCTCGCTGCCGTACTTGTGGGGCAGTTTTTTCCAGTGTCCGCCAAGCGCGACGGCAGAGACCATCTTGCCGGTTTTGCCAAGCCGGCGGTACTCCATGTCCGGATTATAGCTTCGGATTTTCTCAGGCTCGGCCGCATCGCCGGTTTCACCGACCTGTGCATTTTGACAGCCGGACGCACCCAGGCCCACTGCAATTCCGGCTGCAGTCATGGCACTGTCCCGCATGAATTTGCGTCGGCTTATTCGTCCGGATTTTTCCGATTCTTGTTTGTTAAGCATCATTCGCTCCTCTGTTTCTGATTCAGGTTTTGTCTTCGGATCAGGCTGTGCCGACGGCCTTTTCATAGCATCTCTTGAGGTAATTACGAGATCTTGCGAGATTGGCGGTCATCACTTCTGTTTCCGGATGGCCGTGCATGAACGGATTGACATACCTCGAATACCGGATATCTGCAAGCGCTCTTATCCAGCTCTTCATGTCCGTCGGACCTATGCCCGGAAGCTGCTGTGAGTCGGGATAGTGCTGCCATGCATAGAAAAAGAAAAGCCGACCGCCGCTGATTCGGACTGCCTCGGAAACCGACGCCTTGATTGTCTGCAGGTGATAAGGCGCAAGCGCGATACCCACCCTCGGTGATGTGTTGAGCTCGACGAAAGCCTTGAACGAATCCAGCGAGTTGAGCAGAGCGCCACCATGGTTTTCGATCGCCAGATAAGAGTTGTATTTCTCCGCCAATTCGACCAGTGGTTTGAGAGTCTCGAAAAACTCCCGCATCCTGGCGGTCAGTTCGTGCGGTTCGCATTTGCGAGCGCTTCCCCGCACGGCAACGCCGCCCCCAATTGCCCCAAGCAGTTCAGCGTAGTGCTCGTAGCCGCCCTTGTAAACCGAGAAGGCGCAAAGCTCGAGCTTGTTCGACACCAGAACCTGCCTGAGCCCTTCGGCTCCGAGCCTTTCTTTGACATCGTCCAGGTGAGGACAGCGGTCATGGGCCGACCATATGTCTACCGCCTCATAGCCCAGGCCTGCAATCTGCTCGCAAGCCTGCTCGATTGGAAGCTGCATAAAGTGTATTGAAGATGTCGACAGCTTCATCCGCCACTTGTCGCCCCTGACATCAGCGGCGGGATTGCTGCATGAAACAGTCGTAATCCCTGCCGCAGCTCCCAGCCCCATGATTTTGAGAAAGTCACGTCGATTGAGATCTGCTCTCATTACTCACTCCAATTTTCAACCGGACTCGCACAAACCCAAGCAAGGCCTTGCCTTATAGGCCAAGCAGCACCGCCGGCAATAGAAATTATCCGCAGTTGCAACAGTATAACGGCTTTCCTGCGGTTTGTCAAATTCGTTGCCGCAAACGGCGAATTCACCCAAGTGCCGCAGAATTAAGCACTTAAAAGAAATCGTACTGTTTGCACTTGACCGCGGCGCCGAGAGGACTTACAATCGCATATTGTGTCGTCGAAAACTCTTGGCAGAAAGGAGAAGAAAATGAACCAACATAATATACCCGGTCATGATACAAGCGAGACTATTAGTCGCCGCAGTGTGCTGCATGCCGCGGCAGGTATTGGCGCAGCTGGCGCGGCGGGCCTTGCGTTTTCATCTTGCGCTGCGACCGGTGGAGTGGAAAAAAAGGCCGCAACGAAAGGCCGCATCAGACAATCGATCGCATACTGGTGTTTTCAGAAGTACTGGGACGTCGAGAAGACCTGCCAAATAGCAGCGCAACTCGGCTGCAAGAGTGTCGAGCTTGTCGAGCCCAAGGACTGGCCGACACTCAAGAAATACGGCCTTGTGTGCGCGATGTATGGCAGCCACTGGTTCGACAAGGGCATGAACAATCCGAAATACCACGATATGTGCATCGGGAAGATCAGGGCCTCAATTGACGCTTGCAGCGAATACGGTTTTCCGAATGTCATAACCTTTACCGGGTCCCGCGAGGACATCTCGAATGACGACGGCATAAGAAACTGTGTCAACGGCTACAAGAAAATAATAGGTTACGCCGAGAAGAAGAAAGTGAATCTGTGTCTTGAGGTTCTTAACAGCCGTGTCACGGAAGAAATGAAAGGCCACCCGCCTTATCAGGGCGACCATACGGATTACTGCATGGAAATCGTCAAGAAGGTCGGCTCACCACGTATGAAGCTGCTGTTTGATATTTACCATGTGCAGATTATGGATGGCGACCTTATAGCCCGTATCCGCGAGTGCAAGGATTACACCGGCCATTACCATGTTGCCGGCAATCCGGGCCGTGGTGAGCTGGACGACAAGCAGGAAATCAACTACAGGCCCATAATGGAAGAGATTGTCAAGACCGGCTACACCGGATACGTCGGACAGGAGTTTATACCCACGCGCGACCCGCTCGAAGGTCTCACCGAGGCGGTGGTTCTCTGCGATGTATAAATACTCGACATTTGGGGTGCACATTATATTGGCTGCTGCTTTGGGCCTTCAAAGGCCGGAAACAGAAATTGTTTGAATGCCTTTATGGTCTGCGTCGCGGCGCTGTCGGGGTCGGGCCAGGCAAAAGCCTCGGCGGAAGCGTAACCGTCAAAACCGATTTCACTCAACGCCTTTGCTATTTCGGTCATGTCCGTATGTCCCATACCCACCGGCCGGCGGTTGCTGTCGGCAAAATGCACGTGTCCGATATATTTGCCAGCGACGCGAATGGCATCGGGTATGGATTGCTCTTCGATATTCATGTGAAACAAATCCGCCAGCAGGCACACGTTTTCGCGTGCAAGCGATTTGATAAGCTCGACCCCATCAGCAAGCGTATTGACCAGATTGGTCTCATAGCGGTTAAGCGGCTCATAAATCAGTTTGACACCCAGCTCTGCTGCTTGCAAGCCCAGCCTGTTAAGAGCTTCAGCCAGAAGAGCAAGTGACTGCGGGCGTTCAATCCCTTTCTCGACGCAGCCCTGCATGGACCCGATAATTGCCGGCGCTTCGAAACGCGCCCCGAACTCAATCATCTTGCTGATAAACTCAATCGCCTGCGCCCGCACACGTTCATCCGGACTTGTCAAGGACAGACCGTGCAGCGCCTTTCCCGCGCCGGTTCCCACGGCTGCAAGTCTTATGTTGTTGTCTTCGAGCAGCCCGGCCAGCAGATCGCAACGAACCGCCTTCGCCGAGGCGGTAAACAACTCGACGGCGTCAAAACCAGCGCGCTTAGCTTTTGGAATACTTATTTCCAAATCGTCCCAGTAAATCCACGGGCCGCCCCATAACGACTCAACAAGCGAAATTGTAACACAAGATTTTATCATGACAGCTAATTTATTCTATGCCAACCAGGATTTTGGTCACCGCCGCAGGGTTGTCGCTCCATTGCGCCAGGGCCTCACCGGCCTGCTCGAGAGGTACAATGCGGGTGATTACTTCCTCGGTGGGAAAACCGCCCTTCTCGAGCGTTTCAATAACGATCGGAAAGTCACCGAGACAATTCCTTGAGCCGAGGATGTCCAGTTCCTTCTGGACGAAAAGCCTGGTCTCATATTCGATCGGCGTCTTGGCGTAGCCGATGTAGACGACTCTACCGGTAAAGGCAACTTCTTCGACGGCCGAGCGGAACGTGGCGGGCAGGCCGATGGCCTCGATGACAACGTCCGGCCCGCAGCCGCCGGTTAGCTCGCTTAAAGCTTCGTGCAGGCCAGCGGCCGTCGAATTTACGCTGTGGCGGGCGCCTCCCTTTTCGGCGATTTTCAGCTTTGCATCGTCGATATCGACGGCTATAACATCGGCGCCGCGGGCAGCCGAGCCGGTTATCGCTCCGAGCCCGACGATTCCGCAGCCCAGAACTGCCACCTTGTCGGCCTTGGAAACTCGGCCCCGTTTGACGGCGTGGAATCCCACGGTAAGGGGCTCGGCAAGCGCAAGCTCTTTGACGGTGAGTTTGTCGGACGGGTAAATGTCACTATAAGGTACGGCGATGTACTCCGTCATGGCGCCCTCCCGACGGACGCCCATCGTTCGATTGTCCCTGCAGGCATTAGGTCGACCGCGCTTGCACGGAAGGCACCGGCCGCAATTCTGGTAGGGCGATACTGTGACTTTGGCACCGATGCGGAGCATTTCGGGCACGTCGCTTCCAAGTTCCTCGATTGTTGCGCCTATTTCGTGACCGAGGATAACAGGATACTGCTGCAGCGGGAAGGCGCCCCGAAATGCGTTGAGGTCGCCGCCGCAGAAGCCGACCATCCCCACCCTTAGCAGAGCCTCGCCCTCGGCTGGTCTGGGCGGTTCAATCTCGCGCAGCTCGGTCCTGCCCGGTTCGACGATGTATAATGCCTTCATGAAGTTCCTTTCGCACACGATAGGAACGGGCCTGTTGCCAAACCGACCCGCAGCGCCCTTGGGCTCTTAAAGGTCATTCTCCGGCCTGCCCTCGAACCACATCTTGTTCTTCACGGGCGCTACAAGCTCTTCTATTTTCGCGAGAAGCCCCGGATCGTTCTTGAAATCGAGCACATTGATGTTGGATTCGACGTGCCTGAGTTTCGACATTCCGACTATCGTCGTCGCCACGTGAGGATAGTCCAGGCAGTACCGCATCGCAACATCGGCGATGTTTACACCGTGCTGCCGACAAAGTGCTGCGAGCCTAGGGCCCACATCCAGCACCTCTTTCGGCGAGCGGTGCCATTCGGGTGGGCCCTTTTCAGTCAACAGCCGCTGGTGCAGCGGTGAAGCATTCATCAGGCCGATGCCACGCTCGAGGGCAAATGGTGTCAGAATCTCGTCCATCTCGTCCTCGACAAGGTCGTAGTGAGCCCAGGAAAGAATGGTGTCGACCTCGATTTGTTGGGCGACGTGGCGGAGGTAGCGTACCGGCAGGCCCGTAATTCCAACGAAGCGGGCCTTGCCTGACTTTTGGACTTTCCTGGCAGCAGGTATAGCCTCATTCAAAACCTGCTCCTTGTCGCCGAATTCGACGTCGTGCACCTGGTAGACGTCCACGTGATCGGTCTGAAGTCTCCGCAGCGACTCGTCGATGCTCTCGATCACCCGCTTGGCCGAAAAATCAAACTTGTCCATATCGTACCGGCCGCACTTGGTCGCCAGGAATATCTTGTCCCTTTTTCCCTTCAACGCCTTGCCCAGCCGTTCTTCCGCCAGCGTGACACCATACATCGGGGCCACGTCGAAATAGTTGATACCGTGATCGATCGCATAGTGAACGGCACGGATGCCTTCGGCCTCATCGGTCTCGCCGAAGACATTGCCCAACGGCGAGGCGCCGTAGCCGATGATCGATACTTTCATCCCTTTTTTACCAAGTGTTCGATATTCCATACGCAGTTATCCTCCGGTCGTTATCTTGTTGAACCGTTCCATATCCAGATCCGGATTCTCAGGTCCGAAGTGTTTGAGCATAACAATCGGATCGCTCTTGGAAGAATTGATGATCTGCACACCGTCTTTTGCAACGCGCTCGCTTACAAAGAATTCGTCGTAGGTCAACTGCCCGAAGCGTATCATCGACGGTGTCTCGATGTCCCATACGCCCATTTTTCCGTGTCCCTGCAGCATGTACATTCCGTAGGCGGCGTTGTCTCTTATAACGGCTGTCCTGCCCGGCGGAACCGTAAGCCGCTTTGCACTTATCGCCTTCGATTTGTAGCAGACCCATTCCTCGATATATCCGGCCTGGGTCCGCTGCTCTGGGGGCGCCACGGCAACCGGCCGCATAAACCGGTTGGCCACGAAGTTCGGGTCTTCGTTCAGCTCCCAGTCGATCACATCCAGCAGGTGTTCGACGTTGCCCACCCTGTCTTGAGGCGTATCCTTCCAGAGAAGCTCCTCAGGTAGCGTGCGGTCGCAGGTGAACGATTCATACAGTGCAAAGACATCCGAGGCTAACTGCGGCTCGTACGTGCATAAGCTCCCCGGAGCGTGAAGCAGACCCGGCGGAACGTCCCACCCGGTGTCGACTTCAAGCCGGTATGCACGTGAAAGGGCGGTTATCCGGTTGTCGCCTGTGGTGAAGTTGACCAGACACTCGCGCACCTGCTCCCTTGTGGTACCGGGTATCAGCCCAAAGAAAGTGTATGGAAAATCGGCTTCGTAATTGTTCACCTGGGATGGAAAGAAATAGGCCTCGGGTTTTCCCATCTGGCCGGTAAGTTTGGCGTGCTCGTCTCTGTGATGTATGTGGTGCGGCAGCGGGCCCTTGTTATCGAAGAACTTCGAATACATCGGCCAGCGCCGGTACCGGCTCCACAGACGCTCGCCAATCAGCTCACCTTTCAGTTCGGCGACCGCCTCGCGCAGCAGCATCTGTTCTGTTTTCGAGCCGTCCTCGAACACGATGAAGCTCAGACCCTCGTTCGGACTGGTCAAAGGACCGTTGTCCGCGGGCGTTGTCGAAGAGAACCATCGCTCGTCAATACCACCCCGTTCGCCGCCGAGGGCGTAATAATCGTTCGGATGCAGCTTGATCCTTCGTCCGGGCACGCAAAAGCTCCGAGGCACCCACGTCGGGGTGAGCCTGAGAATACCTTTGCCCTGCTCTATTGCCTTCTCTGCAAGCGTTTTTGTAGACATGACACTATCCTTCAACGGGATTGTAGTTTAGTAAAACTATTGACCTTTGAATAACTAACGGAACGCATCATATTTTCAGTCCAGCTTTTTTGAAGAACGAATGTAACAACAATTTTTGTGATCGAATATGATTAATAGATCCACATACGGCTTTCTCA
>Ga0180438_10010584_pt1 | contig 11293 bp, 5 predicted proteins | sample SS_ome_12_FD_132455 | JGI IMG/M metagenome (GOLD analysis project Ga0180438, IMG submission 132455) | Hypersaline lake sediment archaeal communities from the Salton Sea, California, USA - SS_3_D_2 metaG | ecosystem: Environmental > Aquatic > Non-marine Saline and Alkaline > Hypersaline >...
AGCTTATGCGTCCGTTCCAGCCCAAAGGTGGCGCACACATAGTTGCCTTTGGCACGAAAACGCTTTTCCTCAAACTCCCGCTGGTCAGTGACCAGGCCGCGGAAAGACATGTTCAACCCACTGCTAAACCGCGTGTGGCCCCACTGGTCGAACAAAGAGGCGCTATAGGAGAGAGACAGGGGCACATAGGTCAGGGGCGTCCTCAGATCCTCTTCTTCCTCTTCAAACCCCGTGGTTTCATCAAAGTCCTTATAGTCCAGTCCGAGGGTGAGATTGTGGGTGTACAGCTTATAGGATGGAAGGGGCATGACGTAACGGGCTCCGAAGATGTTCCCCTTGCCCACCACCTCAAAGCCCTCCCCAAAGGCCGTGTCGCTATCCGACCAGATGCCGTAGAGGGCCACGAGGTGATCATCTTTCCAGGGAGTAGGAAACACGTAAGACCCGGCAACCACCTGGACTTCATCGGTGTCCTCAGGAGAAGTCTGATACTGAAGGGAAATGGAGTGCTCTTTCTGCCAAAGGTTGTCGTACCGGATCATGGCATTGAGCCTGAGATCGGTGGTGTCATGGGTGGAGCGGTTGTTCAGTTCCACGCTGCCATGGAGCGGCAGCCTGTCTTTCACCTTTAACTCCACATCAATGGCCCCCGGTTCTTTACTGGGCATCACAACCGGTGCTACCTTGAAATCCTGGTTCCTATTGATCTCACGGAGCTCCGCCTCCACCTTGGGAACATAGAGGATCTCCCCGGGCCTGAAAGAGGGTAACTCTCTGAGTATCTTTTCCATGGTGAAATACCGGTTTCCAGTGACCTTGACCCGCCTTATCCTGCTCTCGATCGCTTGGAGCCTTATGATGCCTCCTTCCACGGTCTGCTCCGGGATATTGACGAGCACAGTGGGGTACCCTTCTTTGTGGTAGAGGCCCTCCAGGGCGTCCCTGGCGGCCTCCACGTCCTCTGCGGTCTTGCTGGGGCCGGTGAATTCCGCCAAATGCGACTGCATCTCCGCCTCTGGAAGAAGTGTGCTTCCCTGAACCGCGAAGGCAGTGATTTCAAAGGCAGGCGGTTGCTCATCGCCCTGCCCGTAGGCCCATGGAGCGGCCAGGACCCAGAAAGCGACCAAGAGCGCCACCGGGCCCGCAAGATAGAACATGAGGGTCTTCTGTGTGATGGTGTCACGTCCTTTGGTAGTCACGGGAACCAAGGAAGGGAGTATCTCCTTGCCGCTAGCCTGTTGCGGTCTTTCCGAGGTACGCCTCCAGCCCCTCACGAAGGGTCTTTGCGTCTCGATAGCCGCTCATCTTTTCCAGCACCAAGCCTTCAGAGTCCAAGACAACGATCATGGGAAAGCCTTCCTGCTCAAATTTATTCTTCAAAGCGCAGTCTTTGCCTGAATCCATCTTCAGCCACACGAAACGGTCTTTGAGCACCTTGATCCGAGGATCCTCCATGGTCCTGTCAAAAAGCTTCTTACAAAACCCGCACCAGTCGGCGTAGAGTACTAACACGATCGGCTTGCCCGTGGGCTTGGCAGCAGCAATGGCCTCATCATAGTCTTCCAGCCATGGGAGCGCTGTCTCTTTCCATACGGAGGCCTTGGTCAGGGAAAGGACCTTCACATCAAAAACAATGGCCTCTCCGGCCAGGGGGTGATTGTAATCCACCGTGAAGCTGTCGCCCTCTGTGGCCACCACCCTGCCCTCCAGGATCGTTTCCTTTACGGGGAGGCGAAAAACTCCTCCGATCTCGGGCGTCAAGGTAACCACCATCTCGTCCTCGCCCTCGGTGATGACTGCCGTGCCAAAGGTGTCCTTCACGGGCCCCTCCTGAATCGGAAACATGCTGAGGACGGCGTAGTCCTCCGCCACTTCCACAACAAGGGCGTCGAAATAGGGATCATAGTTGACTTCCGCCCCTTCAACAGGGAATTTCTTGTATCGGGCCAGGTATTCCTCCGGGGCCATCTCTACGGTCTTTGGTTGCGTCCCCACCAGGGGATAATCCTTCACCTTGTTCTCATCGCGGAGACCGTAAGCCTTTTCAGGGGGTACGGTCACGCGCTTCTGCTCTCCTGCAGACATGCCGGCCAGTACATCGCCCAGCCCGAGGACCGCAGTCTCTGCCCCCACCAGGACATCCTCAGGAACAAAAGACTTGGGCTCTTTGTAGCCCGCTGCTTGCTTTGACGCGCCGGCTTTCGCCACCTCGCTGAGGGTGGTACGAATGAGGGCCCCGTCGTCAAGGGATGCCGTGTAGTCCACTTGAACCAGGTCCCCGATTTGCACAATTCCGGGGTCTTCGTCCAGATACACGTTCACGTTCTTCTTGCCCTGCTTTATCTCTTCAAAGGCCTTATTCAGCTTCTCCATGATGGCTTCGGACTCGGCACCGTCGGCCTGGGAAGAAAGGGCAGGTTCTTGAGGCCCTTTCTGAGGTCCTGCGGCACAGGCAAAAACCAGCACAGCGGAAAGAACAATCGTCAGGTACGGAAAAAACTTGGTCATTGATATGATCCTTTCTTCCTATTTCTCTATATTCTTCTCGGCCTGGTCTTCCGGAGACTCGGCCAGCACGTCACAGGTAAGTGTCTCCCCCCCGAGGGGGTGGCCATAGTCAATGGTAATGGTTTGGTCGCCAACTTCCACAATCCGGCCGACCAGCCAGCCGGTCCTCACCAGGTCACCCACATGGGCATCAATGACGATGTCAAAATCGTCTTCCTTGTTGTGGTACACAGCCTTTCCAAGGGCCATGTCCAGGCTGCCGCCCTCTTCGACGGACAAACGGAGCACCACGTCGCTGCCTTCCACAGAGACGACCTCGCCTGTGACAGGACCCAGAGAGAATGCCTCCTGCCCTACCACAGGCTCCTTACCATAGGCCTTTCTGTACTCCTCCCAGGTCATCCGGTGTTCCTTGGGCTTATCCGGCCTGATTCGGGCCACGCTTAGGAAACGATCCCCCTCGGTTAGGCCCATCTGCATGGCAGAGGCGATCTCAACTTTCTCTTCCTTGCCGAGTTCCAGACCCACAATAGCCCTTGTCAACTGGGCGCCGATCTCGCTTTCAAAGGGTTGGAGCTTCATAAGGGGTGCTGGACCACCTATGCCGCTTCCGGCCACAAAGACCGGGGCCCCATATTCCGTTTTGGGATCAAAGAGGCTTGATTTAGGCTGAGAGGGATCTTCTGCCACGTCCTTGTCTGTGGTTGCCACAATCTCACCGTTTTGGAGTCGACAGGTGTAGTGCAACCTTACCTCCTCTCCTGTCTTGACACGGTGCCTTGAACCCATGCTTGCACAGCCGCCCAGAACCATGACGAGGCTGACCAGTACAAGGGCCGCTTGGGCCCCCTTAGGATATGAAATAGGCATCTCTTATTTAACCTCCAGACTGTAAATATTGGCTAATCCGTATATTCTTTCTTATGGCTTAGCTTTGTTAGGATGTTGTTAGCAAATTGTTAGACCCTCGTTTCGGTGGGAACCAACAGACCACAAAAAGGAGGCCCCTTCTAACCAAGAAGGGGCCTCCATGTACCTTGAAAAAGTCCGGTTCAGGCTGTCAGGATTTCCCCGACACCCTTAAGAGACTAAGGCGCAGGGTTCTTGTGGACGATGTTGGCAAAGGAATTCGCCCTGGTAACCTGCATCTCACTCTGGGCAGCCCACCACGGGGACTGACTGGCTGGTAGGTTGCTGGCATTAGACGCGTAGGCGCACAGCTGATTGATCCAGTCTGTGCCGCCGCAAGCGGGATAACAAGTAGGAGCGATGCCGGTAGCGTGATCCCACGGGCAGCTGTAAAGATGCTGGTCTGCCCAGAAGGCGGTCCTTCCGTGGGTATAGACGTCCTTGTAGTTGTCCGGCGAAGTGTTGCTCTCCGTGTCTCCCTGGGCGAACAGACCCGCGCCGCTACCGATATGGCTGTTGTCGCAGTTGCCGGTGACGCATCCGAAACCGTTATGGAGCATGCGCTGGACATAGCCGTACTTGCTCGGGGTACCTGGGGTATAGCTCGTGAGCTTGTTTACGTCGGCATATCCCACTGCCCCGATTGAGTCGTGGTCGGGCGCGGCCTTGCACTTTCCACCGATGCAGTACATCATATCCGAAGAGCCCTTGTTAAAGTAGGTGATGGGGTCGATTCCCGCAAGCACCAAGGGATTCGTGGGAAGCCTTTCCTGTGTTGCCAGGCTTTTCCCCTGGTGGGACAGGATGGAGCCGTATAGCGTGGCATGGGTCCCGGAACCTGCGTGACGCAGGCAAGCGATGATCTTCTGTGACGGAAGGCTTGGATCAAGATCCTTCCAGTTGTTGACGGACTGGCTGAAGATGAAAGCTGCCATGGAATCCGTCATGTTGTCAAAGGGTACCGGTGTCGTCGGATCGTCGTTTTTGAAAAAGGCAAAGGGCACAACGAGAGGCCTACAGACAACGGCATTCGGGCACAAGTAATTGTCCACGTTGTACACTGAGGTGCTGTAGGCACCGCCGCCGCAGGGGCCCAGGAGCTGACCGGAGCTCTGCTGCCCAAAAGCGGAAGCTTCAACGTCCGATGCGCCAATGTGCACGTCCCGGCAGGCCAGGGCGCTGATAATGCCCGTGGCCCCTACGGGAAAGGTGGAGTTCATTTCATCGGCCAAGAGACGATATCCCGTCCAAGGTGTGCGACAGCCCGGGATCAGGTCGCCTGAGCCGTTACAGGTTGCGTCCGCGTTTAAGGGATTTGCATCGCTCACTGAGTAAATCCCCTCAAAAGAGGCGTAGGACGTGTAGCGGAGACACATGGTCCCCCCGCCCATGGCAGGGATACCGGAACCCGTCACAGTAGGATTGCCAACAGGGGTGCTACCGGCACAGATGGCAATACCGTTGTCTCGATCACCAAGAGGATCGCCATCGGCCTGGTAAACATCCGCTGGGGCGCAATTCAGGCCCGCTGACTGAAGAAAGCCGGGAGCCGAGCTGGTCCAGAACTTGTACTGGGCCGATGCACCGTAAAGGTTGATGGAACAATCGCAGGCGTCAGGCGCTGCGCTTGCCGCGCCCACCATGCCGAACATGGCTGCGGCAACGATGATGGTCGTTAGGATTCTTTTCATCTTCTTTTTTTCTCCTTTCTCAATAAGAAACTGTTAGGCGCTTCTCCTTCTAATGCCCACCAGGCCGAGCAAACCGGAACCCAGAAGTATGGCCGCTCCAGGAATGGGAACAGGTGCTCCCGGGTTCAAGACGGTGCTACCGTCGGCATAGAGGCGCAGAATGCCGGTATAGTCGGTCCCTGGGTCAGGTCCCTTGTCCAGGGTTATGATGTCGTAACTGTACAGGTACATGTCCACGTAGCCCACGGTACCAAGGGCCGCCAGATTGGACTCGCCGACAAGGTGGTCGGCGTTAAAACCCCCATAAGCGCCCGGGGTGGTGGAGTTGTCGTTCAATACTTTGTCATAAGCGAACGTGGCTGAAGCAGGCCCTGTGGCTACCCCACTAACGTCGATGCCGTCGTAGTAGGGTTGCACAACAGTAACTGCCCCGTTCGCGAAGGTGCTGAAGCCACCGGGGTTGATGGTCGGTTCACCGGTCTCGGTCGTGGCAAACCAGTTCTCATAGGTGTTCAGGTCAGCCCCGAAATAACCGAGGGAAAGGTCGGAATAACCCATGAGGCTACCCCACGGCACTGTGCCGGCAGCAGCAAGCTGAACGTTGGTCCCTGAAAAATTAATGGCCCCGATGTCACCCAGGTCGATACCGACCTCGTTGCCGGCATCGTTATAGATCACCTGGACCAAATGGTTGTTTTCAAAGGCAGCCATGGCCTGACCTGCAGCAGCAAGGACCAGGAAGGCCGCCAACAAAACCACTGAAAATTTTCTCATCCCTTATCCTCCTTCACTTTCACTGACATTAGGATTAGTTCACTTAGAATCTCTCTCAATCGTTTTCAGGCAACCCAGCCGCCCCTCGACTCAGCTCGGGGCCTGTGGCTTTCCGTCACCCGGTTACCCGGGCTTTGGCCTTATCTGAAGGCCGGTTCAAGGCTGTAACGCATCCCCCTTCACGCGGCCTGTATCATTCGTCGTGTTTTCTCCTCTTCTCAACCCTGGCCTATCACCCCCTCTTTGGCGCCGAACCTGTCTGAAGAAAAAGCCCAAATCAGGTTCCAATCGGCTCTTGATATGGGCTTTCTGGGGCTTACGGGGTAAGTCAGCAAAGTACCCTTTATGTTTTCTACATTGTCTTTTCGTGTTGTCTTCGAGCAACGTTTGGCGGGACGATAATCGCTTTGTGTTAGGTCCGTATTACGGTTTTGTTCGATCTCCATGAAATCTTCAGGAAGTGGCCAACCGCCCTTGAAGAACCATAACAACCATCTGAACCTCTTTGGCCTTTGTGGCTTTGTCTCTCCCCTGCTTGACCTTGCTCGATCAAAACAGAAATGGCCGTCAAGAGCTTCTCACCTTGACGGCCACCCATAACCCTATTTGATTAGGAAGATATTAGAGCGCCATTAAATGTCTATTAATAAGGTTGTCAAGTTTCGCACCCCCGTTTCCACTAATAGTAGCTGTGTCAAGACTTATACCCCCTGACTCGGCAACAGAGGGATGGGAAATTTCGCTGAACAAAGGCCTACAGCCATTGCCACCCACCATCTCCGCACAGCTACTAAAGGCATTGGGGGCCGAAGAGACGCGGGTTTTCCCATCCCGAGGTTTCAATTGCATAGAAAAGTCCAAACCAGAGCCGTGAGGTTTTCTAGAAACCTCTACACGTTTTTAGCTGTTATTTCAAATGATTGATAGGGGTGCGAAAGGTGAGCAAGGTTCTTCTCCAATTTGGTTGGAAAAAAGGATTGAACCCTCCCCGTGGCATGCCACGGGGAATGTTCTCCCTGGCGGGAGAGCTCCGCAGCACCGCAAGGTTGTTGTCTTTTTAACTATACGCTCGCTAACCCCGCAGCCCGCGCCGCGTCGGCACTGCCAAAAGGCAGAACCTACGGGGAAGGCGCTCGCTTATTCGGTTCAAGTGAAACACGGTATATATTCATCTAGTTTCACATTGAAAACACGCTCTTTGCCCTGTGTTTAAAGATCTCTTTATTTGGCAAAACCACCTTGAAAAAGCGACCATAAGGAGTAGTATCGTGCATAAGAGTGGAAAGGGAAAACCGTTGTTGGAGGCGGGCTCTTGAGCAGGAGTCCCGCCGACAGTGGATATGAAGCAACCACTACTCCCTTTTGAGCCTGATTTCTCATTGTCACCAACTACCATCTCCGCCGTGGCGCTGGTCCAACCAGCCACAAAGGCAAGGAGGTCCACGCTCTGAGTGCCGTCGTGGTCTGAATCATCAATGATAGTGAGGTCAAAGGCAACGGATGTCTCCCCTGCGGGGATCGTGACGGCTGTCTGCACTTCCACTTCCGTAAGGTCTCGGGATTCCAGGGAGACCTCCAGATCCTGAGACTGGGCCTCAGGAATGACCACCGTCCCCTCCCCTTCCAGTACGCCATCGCCTTCCTTTGCCTGGCTAGGGATGGTCAGAACCAGGGCTAACTCCCCTAGGGTGAACCTGGCCGTCTCCATCCAGCTGCTGCCGGCGTCATGGCCGTCCTTTGCCAGGCAACGCCAGTAATAGGTTTGGCCTTTGGTCAATGCCACCGACCCGATCCAGGAGGTAATCCCATCGTCTCCTTCCTCCACAGTGGCCGATGCCACCAGGGATTCGGATAAAAGGTCTTCATCAGAGTATATCTCAAACAGGTACGTCAACGGGTCACTGTCCGCGGCATTGTTCACGGAGAGGGTGGGCATGGGCGTATTCACCACCGTGTCGGTCGCCGGGCTATCCAAAGTAGGCGCCGTGGGCTCATCGTTCACCAAGACGGTCACGGTGGCCTCGTTGGATACAGCCCCGTCGTCATCTTCCACCGTGTAAGTAAAGGTGTCTTCTCCGAGGAAGTCGTCGTCTGGCGTATAGGTAACCGTGCCGTCGCCCTCTTCTTCAGCCGTTCCGTCGGCCGGACCGACCACGATGGTTACGGTGGCAGGCGCAATCTCGTCCTCTGCGTCCGTGTCATTGACGATCACGTCCACGACCACGGCCGTGGCTTCCGTGGTAATGGCAGAGTCGTCACTGGCCACGGGCGGGTCGTTTGCGAGATCCACAAACATGGAGGCCGTGGTCCAATCACTATCGGCCGTGCTGTCATTTGCTTTGGCCCGCCAGTAGTAGGTGGTGTTGTCCGCCAGTTCCGACGGCTCCCAAGAGGTGGTGCCACCATCGCCTTGGGCGACCCCCTCTGACTTCTCAGCACTGTCAAAGGTGTTCACCTGGTCTATCTCAAAGAAGTAGGTCAGCGTGTCCAGGTCCAGATCTATAGAGTTCTCCACCTCCAGAACCGGTGTACGCGTGTCCACCACACTGCCGTCTTGGGGGCTTACGACTAATGGAGCGGACGGCGCATCGTTTGTGATGTTTACAAAGAAGGTAACAAGGTCCGTCCAGTCACCCTCCTCGTCTTCGTCGTCTTTGGCACGGGCCCTCCACCAGTAGGCCGTGTTGTCGTCAAGCTCCTCGCCTTCGCCCACCTGCCACGAGGTGGTGCCGTCGCTTTCTTCCACGCCGGCCTGTTCGACCTTCAAGGTGGTCATATCTTCTTCGTATATCTCAAACTTATAGGTCAGGGGATCAAGATCCGGGTCTGAGGCGTTGGTGACGGCAAGAACGGGCCGTAGCGTGTCCACCTCGGAACCGTCCGCTGGTTGGCTGATGTTCGGCGCAGACGGGGCTTCATTGACGGCGCTCACAAAGAAGGCGGCCAGATTCATCCAAGGGCTGAACTCTGTGCCGTCAGAGGCCCTTGCCCTTGCGCGCCAATAATAAGACGTGTTCTCGCCCAGGTCTTCGTCCACGACCCATGCCGTTGTCTCGTCGCCCTCTGCCACCCCTGTGTCGGAGGCCTCCAGGTTCGACATTTCAGAATCGGAATAGACCTCAAAATCGTAGGTGAGGACAACCCCTCCCCCGGCAGTAGAATTGTTCACCGAAAGGGTCGGCCTCACAGCCTTAACCTCACCTTGGTCTGAAGGGTAATTCACGGAAGGGGCCGTGATGGCGCCCTGGGCCTTCACGGTGATCGTGGCCGTGGCCTCATTGGACGTGGCCTGGGGATCACCATCATCCTTTGCCGTGTAGGTGAAGGTGTCCGTTCCCGTAAAGCCTGTTGTTGGCGTGTACTCCACCGTGCCGTCGCTTTGGGGGTCCGCGGTGCCGTTGGTAGGATTCGTAACGATGGCGATCGATGCCGGATCGATGGCGCCATCCGGGTCTGTGTCGTTTGCGATCACATTGATGGTGACGGCCGTGTCTTCAAAAGTCGTGGCCTCGTCGTCGCTTGCCTGGGGGTTCTGATTCTGGCTCCCGGTGACGTTCACCGTCACCGTGGCCGCATTGGATGTGGCCCCCTCGTTGTCATCCACGGTGTAGGTAAAGGAGTCCTCACCCGTGAAGCCTGTGTCCGGCGTGTAGGTGACCGTCCCGTCCCCATTGTTGGAAGTCGTCCCGTCACTGGCGTCCGACACGATCAATACCGCGGTCCCGTCTATGGTGCCGTCGGCATCGGTGTCGTTTGAAATGACATCAATGCTGACAGCCGTGTCTTCACTCGTGATGGCTGTGTCGTCGTTGGCTATGGGCGCTTGATTTTGACTGGTGAACGGGTTCAACACCGTGCCGCCGTCAGCGTTTAAACGGATGACGGCCGTCCAGTCTGTATTCGTATCCAGGCCCTTGTCCAGATCTGCGACGATAAAATGGTACAAATACATGTCTACATAGCCCAGAGTATCAAGGGCCGCCAGAGGAGACTCTCCCTGTTGCCAGGCTGTGTCATTGAAACCTGCGTAAATGCCCGGTGAGGCAGAGCCGTCGTTCAAGATCTGATCATAGGAATAGGTATCTCCAGCCGACGCCACAGCTACCCCAGGGGCCACCTCGTTGAAGCCGTAGTGGTTTTGTACCTGCAATGCCCCATTCTGGAAGATGCTGAACCCACCAGCAACGTTGACGGTCGGTGCGCTGGGCTGGGTCGTGGCAAACCAGTTCTCGTAAGTCCCATTATCATAAGCAAAGTACCCCACGTTCAGGTCTGACCAGCTTGAAATCGAGGGAAAACGGTCAAGGCTAACGGTGCCCGCAGGCCGAAGTTCAACGTCTTGCTGGGAGAAGTCAATGGCTGAGAGATCGCCCAGATCGCTGGCCAGCTCGTTGTCATTTTCATTGTAAACCACCTGGATGAGATGGTTCTTCTCAAAATAGCCGGCAGCGGGGCAGGCCATGGCCAAGATAAGCAAGGCTGACAGCAACGTTCCAAACAGGTGATGCTTCTTAGCTTTCCTCTTTTTTGGCATGTTTCAGTACCTCTTCAAATTTCTCTCTTCTTCCAATGCTTCCTTGGCTGAAATGGACCCCTCAGTGCATTCCCTCCGGCGCGACATCGAGACAACACCACTATTCAACAGAAAAAGCTGGTGTAAAAGTGTCGCATATTTCCGGCGAGGCTTCCAGAATGATACAATAGTCTCCCATGAATCTTTGGCCACGTCTCAGTCTTGACGCCCCTCTTCTGCTAGAGTCTCCAACGCTAACATAATGGTAACCTGATGAACGCATAGCCATCGTGAGTTCGCAGGGCAGGGTGACCAGGCGTTTTCTTCTGACATGGGGAGACAATGCAAAGGGTACGCGTTTCCCTACACCGTATTCCGGCGGATCGGCTTCCAGCCGAATGGTAACGATCTCACCTTCGGTTCCGTAGAATCTAAACATGTCAACGTCAAGACCGTAGCGTACGCGGTCGTCTCCGAGGGTGGAGCAGATCATTGCCCCATCACCCACCACACGAACAGTCACCGTGGCCTCATTGGACACAGCTCCTTCATTGTCATCCACCGTGTACGTAAAGGTGTCCGTACCCGTAAAGCCGTTATCGGGCGTGTAGGTCACTGTCCCGTCGCCATTGTTGAAAGTGGTCCCATCTTGCCCATCCGTTACGATGGATACCGTGGTCTCGTCTATGGTGCCGTCCGCATCCGTGTCGTTGGCAGCCACATTGATGGTAACAGGTGTGTCCTCACTCGTTGTGGCGCCGTCGTTGTTGGCTACTGGAGGCTGATTGCCGGCAGCCACTGCCACGGTGACCGTAGCCTCATTGGATGTGGCTCCTTCATCATCATCCACCGTGTAAGTGAACGTATCCGTGCCATTGAAGCCGGTATCGGGCGTGTA
>Ga0180438_10010585_pt1 | contig 11293 bp, 9 predicted proteins | sample SS_ome_12_FD_132455 | JGI IMG/M metagenome (GOLD analysis project Ga0180438, IMG submission 132455) | Hypersaline lake sediment archaeal communities from the Salton Sea, California, USA - SS_3_D_2 metaG | ecosystem: Environmental > Aquatic > Non-marine Saline and Alkaline > Hypersaline >...
CCTGTCAACGCCGCGCCAGCCGTGGTAACCGGTATTTTACCTGGAGGTTCGACCGTATGAGCAACCAAGCCCTTAAGTGGGATATCACAAAAGATGATCTGAGTACTTACGCAGACAAAGGTCCCGCTTTTGTCACTTTCGGTGAGACCATGCTGCGTGATACGCCGGCTGATATGCTGAGAGCAGAGATGACGCACCTTGTGCATATCGCATTCGCCGGCAGCGAGTATACCCTGGCGATGCTGCTAAGCCGCTTCGGCATCCCCTCCGCCTATATCACCCGCGTGCCGGACAACCCATACGGATGGCTGCTGCGCGACACCGCCCGCGGACAGGGTATGAATACGGATTACTTCGTTTGGGCGCCTAAAGCGGAACCGATCGGGCGTTTCATTTACGAACTGGGACGCACTCCCCGCAAGAACACCGGCTGGTACCAGCGCATGTATTCAGCTGCCAGCCGCCTGGACGCAGGCATGGTGGATTGGGAAGCAGCCCTCAGGGACTGCAGGTTGTTACATACCTCGGGCATTTCCTTCGGCCTGGCTACGCACAGCGGCTACGAACGGAATTTTTTGCTGGACGCCTTTAATGAAGCCATGCGTTTCAAACCAGACGGCTGCCTGGTGGGGATGGACTTTAATTACCGCGGCACACTGTGGACAAAAGAGCAGTGCATGGAAGTAATGACGCCGCTCATAAAAGAACATATCGACATCTTTATCACCACCATCGAAGATATGGCTAAAATATACGGGATTGGGTGCGGTCAGTACAGCGCAGAGCAGATTGAAAAGGGCGATATCGGCAGATTGGAGGATGATGATATCAAGTCCTTCGCCGGTGAAGTTGGGGAGCGCTTCGATACCAAAATGGTGGCGATCACAATCCGCTATCCGGACACATTTGAACAGCACCGTTGGGAAACTGCGGTGGTGGACAGCGGCGGGTTCTTTTTCCGCTCCCCGGCAGTAAAATCGATCACGCTGCTGGACCGACTGGGAGGCGGCGATACCTGGAATGGCGGTTTCTATTACGGACTGCTGACAAACGGGTTTAACCCTGAAGGCATAGAAAAAGGCTTGCTGGTGGGCGATGCTGCTACGCGCCTCAAGCAGACCCTCATGTTCGACCTGCCGATTGTAACCAAGGCGGAAACCCAGGCCCTCATGAAATCAGACGTTATGGGCGGGGGTAAACGAGTCTCACGATAATCAAATTTACGGAGGAAAAAAATGACATATCCACGATCTTTTTCGCATATAGGACTTTCTGTACCCGATCTTGAAGCGGCTGTCAAGTTCTACTCGGAGGTATTTGGATTTTACGTGATCATGCCGCCCACCGAGGTGGTCGAGGAAACAGAAACCGCTATCGGCATCATGTGTGAAGATGTGTTCGGCGCCGGTTACGGCGGATTTCGGATTGCCCACATGGTGACCAGTGACGGCATTGGCATTGAATTGTTCGAATTCCGCAACCCGGAGAAACCCGAAAACAACCTGGAATTCTGGAAAACGAGCGTGTTCCACTTCTGTGTGCAGGACCCCGACCTCGAAGGATTACTGGCAAAAGTGGTCGAGCACGGCGGTAAACAGCGTATGCCGGTGAGGGAATACTATCCCGGCGAGAAGCCTTACCGCATGGTGTATGTGGAAGATCCCTTCGGAATCGTGTTCGAAATATACAGCCACAGTTATGAATTGACCTATTCGGCTGGCGCTTACCAGCATGAGGCTTAACGCGCAGCTTTTTAAATGAAGCAAATGACCACCTGGGAGTAAGGAATATGGCGAAGTACAAAGTCTATGTGAGCGATTACGACTATCCAAACCTGGATATCGAGCGCAGTGTGCTGGAGCCGATCGGCGCTGAAGTGATTGGTTTGCAGTGTAAGACCGGAGAGGATATCGCCGAACTGGCGGCGGATGCGGATGTGATATTGCAGCAGTACGCCAAGATATTTCGCGAGACGCTGTCCAAACTCAAGAATTGTAAAGCGATCTGCCGCTACGGCACCGGGGTAGATATCGTGGATGTGGAAGCGGCTTATGAATTTGGCATGATTGTGACCAATGTCCCGGATTACTGCATCGACGAGGTCGCAGACCATTCCATCAGCATGGGGTTGATGCTGCTGCGGCGAATTCCGATGTACGCCAGAGCCACCAAGCGAGGCGAATGGCATTGGAGCGCCTCTGGAGGAAAGATATTCCGTTTCCGCAGCTCGATTTGGGGTTTGATCGGCTTTGGACGCATCGCTCAGAATATCGCCCGCAAGCTGGTTGATTTCGGGTTCGAAATAATCTCTTACGACCCATATGTTTCACGCAGCTTTATGAATACCCACGGTGTGCGGAAAGTGGAACTGGAGGAATTGTTCGAGACCGCCGACCTGGTGGACGTGATGTGTCCCTACACCCCGGAGACCCACCATATCGTGGATGGTAAAGCCTTCGAGTTAATGAAAGAGACAGCGGTTTTGATCAACTGCTCGCGCGGCAAATGTGTTGACAACAAAGCCTTATACCAGGCGCTGGTTGAGGGGAAGATTGCTTCAGCCGGATTGGATGATCCCGAAGAAGAGCCGGCAAAGCTGAATAACTGGACACCGGACATGAACCCGCTGTTCACGCTCGACAACTGTTTCATCACCCCGCATTCGGCGTATGTTTCTGTCCAATCGCTGGATGAGTGCCGCTATGTAGCGGCTGAAAATGCACGAGCAATCCTGCTGGGAGAACGACCTTTAGACCAGGTTTTTCCTTAAGGATGTGGCGAGTATCTCAAATAGAACTGGAGTCTGGAAGGTTTAAGCGCTCATTCAAGGAGGTGCATGTATAGGCTAATAGAACAGCACTGCTTATGAAGGCTGGCGTGGGAGCTGTGCAGGTTAAATCATCGGCTCTCGAGGCTGGAAGGATTGCCGCAAGTTGGAAATTAATCAAGTACCTTTAGAGGAGGTAAGAATATGAACCGCAAAATGTTATTAACCATGTTGGTGGTCCTGCTGTTTACGATAGCGGTACCCCTGTCCAGTTGTGCGCCTCAAGCTGCTCCCGAAGCGGGCAGTTCAAGCGCCGGGATGGAAGATCACAGCGGAGATGAATATATTTATGTTTCTGCTATGGGCAACCTGGAGTTTTTCAACGCTCACAAGTACGGCTGGCAGTGGGCTGGTGAAAACCTGGGGGTGAATGCCAACTATGTCGGCCCGGCGGAATATGATATGAACGCCATGGTGGCTGCATTTGACCAGGCGATCGCTAAAAAACCCAAGGGGATCGCAGTGTTCGCAGTTGAACCGATCCTGGAACCCTCCATCGATAAAGCAGTGGATGCCGGCATTCCAGTGGTCACCATCCTGGGTGACCTGCCGAATTCCAAGCGGCTGGCATTCGTGGGATCGTTCCAGTACGACCTCGGATATATTGGCGGTCAAAATCTGGCTGAAGCGCTGGGCGGAGAAGGTAAAGTCGCCATTCTCAGCATTCCGGGCGTTGCCATGTTCGATGACCGCGAAAATGGATACCGGGCCGCGTTCGATGATTACCCGGGCATTGAAGTTGTGCAGGTGGGTGATACCCAGGCGGACACGGTTACCTCGGTTAATACCGCCAAAGATATCATGCAGCGCAATCCGGACCTGGCGGCATTTGCTGCCACAGATTCAACCGGCGGAATCGGCGCAGCCACCGCGGTTGAGGAATTGGGCAAAGTCGGCGAAGTGAAGATTGTGTCGATGGACCGCAACTCCGATGTTCTGGAAAAGATAAGGGAAGGCGTTGTGACGGGTACTGTCGCCCAGAATGACGCTGCCATGGCGTATTGGGCGCTGCTGACACTTTACACCTACAATTATAACCAGGCGCCGCTTACCAGCGATAATGCTGCCGCAGGTGTGAACCCGGGACCCAGCGCGGTGCATATGGCTGTCAACTATGTGGATGAATCCAACCTGGAATTTTTCCTGGCAGCTAACGAGCTATACGTACCTTAAAAGAGATAAATAATACTTCGGAAGAGGCTTCCCCTGGTGTTATTGCGAACCCTGGTGCTTTCCCAGGTTGCGTTAATCTCCTGCTGTATTCGAGACTGCCGCGTCGCATCATGCGCTCCTTGCAGTGACAGCAAAGTTAGCTAGCCTCTTCCGATAATAATTTTTAGCATAAACACTGTGGAACAAATATTAAAGGGCGAACAACTATCAAAGAGTTTTCCGGGCGTGCAGGCGGTTGACAACGTCAGCTTCGACCTGCAGCGCGGTGAAATCCTGGCTTTGGTCGGTGAAAACGGAGCCGGCAAGAGCACGCTGGTGCAGATGCTGGCTGGGGTCCAGAGACCCGAGGCGGGAGAAATTTACCTGGAAGATGAAGTCGTAGATTTCTATTCAGCCTATGATGCCCTGCACGCCGGTATCAGCATCGTCTTTCAAGAACTCTCCTTGATCGATGGGCTTTCCATCGCGGAGAATATTTTCGCCAACCGCCAGCCGGTGGGGCGCCTCAACAATATCCAGTGGAGACAACTCTATGGCAAGACGCGTGAACTGCTGGACAGGTTTGACCTCGAACTCGAACCTACGACTCCCGTAAAACGGCTGTCGATGGGAAAGCACCAGATATTGGAGATTCTCAAAGCGATTTCTACAGACCCCAAAATCCTGATACTGGATGAACCGACCTCCTCACTGACCGAAGCCGAGGCGGTTGACCTGTTCGAAAATATCCGTAAACTTCAAAATGAGGGCATGTCATTTATCTATATAACCCACAAGCTGGGGGAGGTGTTCGAGCTGGCTGACCGGGTAATGGTTATGCGGGATGGAAAATATGTCGCATCACAACCGGTAGGGGAAGTAACGGAGAGTGATCTGGTGGCGATGATGGTGGGCAGAGAGATTAATGATATGTTCGGGGCAACCGACTACACAGCATTCTCGCCCGAAGAATACTTTAAGGTGGAGGGGTTCTCACGCAAGGGATATTTCCAGGATGTCACCTTTGGGCTGCAGCGCGGTGAAATTCTGGGGCTTGCCGGACTGATCGGCGCAGGTCGGACCGAGATCGCGCGCTCGATTATCGGGATTGACCCGAAAGACAGCGGGAATATCTGGCTCGAAGGATGCGTTATCGAAATCAAAAACCCCCAGGAAGCGATTGATTCCGGCGTCGCTTACCTGACGGAAGATCGAAAAGGGCAGGGGTTGTTCCTGGACATGTCGGTGCTCGAAAATTTGATCGCGCCGGTTTTAAGGAAATTCGCCAACCGCTTTGGATTTCTGGTGCGGAGCGCGATAAACGAAAATGTTGAAGAGCGTATTGCAGCTTTTGACATAACAACCTCCAGCACCAACCAGAAATTGTTTAATTTGTCCGGCGGCAACCAGCAAAAGTGTATGATCGCGATGTGGATGGGAATCCAGCCCAAGGTGACCATATTTGACGAACCCACCCGGGGAGTGGATGTAGGCGCCAGGTCGGATATTTACCGTAAAATTCGCCAGCTGGCTAAAAGCGGGACCGGAATTATCATGATTTCATCCGAGCTGCCGGAACTGCTGGGTATCTGTGACCGCATCCTGGTGATCCACAACGGTCAAATCACCGGGGAAGTTCTGCGGGACGAATTCTCAGAAGAACTTATTATGGAATATGCGGCTGGAATTAAGAACCACACCATACATTGAGGTTTTGTTGAATGGATCAAGACACGGAAGCCATCAAGATCAGAACCAATTCACCCAATAGCGGCATACTGGATAAGTTCAGGCAGCTGGCAGCTTTTCGGGAATTTATACTACTGCTGGTCATTATCGCTTTCGCGATCATCATGGCGTTGTCAAGTCCCATCTTTCTGACGCGTCTGAACATCGAAGCCATTCTGCTGGCGCTGTCGGTGGAAGCCACGATAGCGGTGGGCATGGTGATCCTGCTCATATCCGGTGGATTGGACCTTTCCGTGGGATCAACGCTGGCATTTGTGGGCGTTGTAACTGGTTTGGCGCTGACAGCCGGCGCCGGGACTGTCCCGTCCATCCTGATCGGATTATTGGCTGCGCTTGGGGTTGGATTAATAAATGGCTCGCTGGTGGCGAAGTTAAAAATCAACCCGTTCATCACCACCCTGGGCACCATGATCACCATCCGCGGTCTGCTGCTTATCCTGGCGCAGGGCAGGGCGGTGCTCAACCTGCCAAAGTCATTTACTGTGATCGGTCAGGGCCGTCTGTTTGGCATCCAGTACCCGATCTTTATCCTGTTGATCCTGGTTATCGGCGGCGACCAGCTGTTGCGCAATTCACGCTTCTTCCGCCAGAGCTACTATATCGGCGGAAACGAAAATGCTGCCCGTCTATCGGGCATCAATGTCGATCTGGTCAAAATCTTTAACTACTGCCTGGTAGCCTTTTTGGCCGGGATTGCTGGTCTGATGATAACCGCCCGATTTGGTTCATCCTCCCTGACAGTCGGCTCGGGGATCGAGCTGCGGGTTATCACAGCATGTATTATCGGCGGCGCCAGCTTAAGCGGCGGTGAGGGATCGGTTTTAGGCGCTTTCCTGGGCGCATTATTTATGGGCATGCTGGCAAATGCCTTGAACCTGTTAGGTGTGGACGTTTATTACCAGAGCTTCATCACTGGTTTGATCCTCATCCTGGCGGTTGTATTTGATGTGTTGAACGAGCGGCGAAAAGCGAGCCGGAAGTGAACGTTCTACTTTATGTTAGAGATTTCCTGGTTTTCGCCCTCGACGGTAAAAGCCAAATATGAATTAGAATCCTTGAGAAGGAGGTGAGCGGATAAAAAGTCAAAAGTGGATCGCCCGAAGATAATAAAACTAGCGTAAGGTAAACGGAGGATTTTGAAATGAAAAGAATACTGATCACAATTTTGATGCTTCTAGCAGTCCTGATGGCGGCATGCGCGCCGGTTGCTCAGCCTGAGGAAGCCGCACCCGCTGAAGAAGGCGAGGAAATGTCTGCGGCGGATTACGAACCGCCTGCGCCCGGGTTACCCCCGGTACCCCTGGATCCTGGCGCCCAGGCAAGCTGTGCCGCACTGGGATTTGAAGGCGACTCTGCCAAGATCGCATATATGCCGCCAGCAACCGAATTCAATTACTACCAGGCTATCGGCGCGGGCATAGAGGACCTGGCTGGGGAGTTGGGCGTGGAAACCTTCATGCTGGCGCCCCAAAGCGGTTCCGATATCGAAGGCCAGATGGGCATGATCCAGGACGTCCTTACCCAGGATGTGGATGCCATCATCCTGTCTACACACGACGAGGGCGCTGCGGCGCCGCTGGTCGCGCAGGCAGTGGAGGACGGCATCGCGGTGATTATCGTCAACTCCGATATCCCCAATTTCCCGACCCCGGTACACGGTGTGGTTGGCTACAGCCAGCGTAAAGGCACCTACAAAGAAGGCATGTATGCCATCGGTATGACCGGCGGTGAGGCGAAAGTGGGTGTGCTGGAAGGACTGCCGGGTTATCACTCCACTGAGCGTATCGGCGGATACCTGGATGCATTCGCGGACTTTCCAGGAATGGAAATTGTCGCCAGCCTGCCGACGGAATGGAACGTCGAAACCGGCAACACAGCTATGATGGACCTGCTGCAGGCAAACCCGGAAATTGAGATCGTTGTCACGGCGAACGATTACATCTCCATCGGTGCCGCCAAGGCTGCCGAAGCGCTGGGCCGCGATGATGTGGTCATCTTCGGTAACGATGGTGATACGACCGGTCTGGAAGACATAGCAGCTGGAACCTGGCACGCTACGGTAAACACCACGCCCTATACCATGGGGCAGGTAGCCTTGAACGTCGCCATGGACTGCTTGAACGGGGAATATCCCGGCGGCTGGACGGAGACGCCCACCGTGATCGTGGATGCCACCAATGTCAATGAATACCTGTGCCACCCCGAGAACCTGTTCCCGGCGCCGGCTAAGGAATATCCTTGCGAATAGCCATATGAATTTTTCATAAGGCCAATACCCCGGCCGCTTTGTCGATCCAGTGGTCGGGGTAATTTTTTACCGTATAATATTCAACGAACCCTCTATGAATACTAACGACATCCCTCTATGGGAACTGAGATCGGTTTCGAAACAATTCCCGGGCGTCCAGGCGCTGGATGATGTATCCCTGACCTTGAAGGCGGGAGAGATCCATGCGCTGGTGGGCGAAAACGGCAGCGGCAAATCAACCCTTGCCAAGTGCCTGGCCGGTGTGCACCAACCCGAAACCGGTGAACTGCTTTATAACGGGAAACCAGTAGAATTATTCCACCCCTTCGACGCCCAGGCGCATGGTGTGGCGACCATCTACCAGGAATTCTCGCTTGTTCCCACGCTCACCGTCTCGGAGAATATTTTTCTGGGGCGCCAGCTGAGCCGCTCAAAACTGCGCGGTCTGGACTGGGATGGTATGCGCTCCCGCACATCTGATATCCTGGATCAGCTGGCTATCCATATCGATCCGTTGGCAGTAGTGCGGGACCTGTCCGTCGCCGAGCAGCAGCTGATTGAGATCGCAAAAGCCATGTCAATGGATTCTACACTGTTGATCATGGATGAACCAACGGCAGCCCTGGGGCTGTTGGAAACGCAGCGTTTGCAGGAACTGATAAAGCGGCTTGCCAGCCAGGGTAAAGCGATCCTTTATATTTCCCACCGGTTGGATGAAATTTTCCAAATCGCGGACCGAGTAACCGTTTTGAAAGACGGCCGCCGGGTTGGCACCAGCCCCATCAGCCAGCTGGAGATGAACGACGTCATTAAGATGATGATCGGTCTGGATATCGGACAGCATTATCCCAAGGATATTAATGTCAGGCCTGAATTACGCCTGCAGGTACGCAATATCTCCACCGAGACCGGGGTGCATGATGTCAGCTTCGATGTACGCGCGGGTGAGGTGTTTGGTCTGGGTGGTATGGTAGGCGCTGGACGGACGGAAATCGCGCTGGCTTTATTTGGTTTTGACCAGTTGACTCAAGGTGAAATCCTGCTCAATGGAGAACCGGTGCACTTTTCATCGCCTGCAGACGCGATCCAAGCGGGTGTGGGATTGGTCCCGGAGAACCGCAAAGAGGATGGGCTGTTCTTCAATTTTGAAGGTCCACCGAATATCACGCTTTCACGTTTGGAACTACTGCTGCGAGGCGGATTCCTCAGCCTGGGAAAAGAAGAACGTGCTGGACAAGAATACGTCAAAAAATTGAATATCACCCCCAGCGCGTTAGTGCGCTCGGTGCAATTCCTCTCCGGCGGCAACCAGCAGAAAGTGGTTATCGCCAGGTGGTTGTTCTCGAAGGCGAAACTGCTTATCTTCGATGAGCCAACCCAGGGCGTTGATATCGGCGCAAAGATTGAAGTGTACGGCGTGATCAATGAATTGACTGCCCAGGGCATCAGTGTACTTCTGATCAGCTCGGATTACCCAGAACTGCTTGCGATGAGCGACCGCATCGCTGTTATACGTGATGGCCAGGTCCTGTTTATTTCGGATGCAGAAAAATTAACCGAGCACCGCCTGTTATCCATTGCTTCCGGAGCGGAGACAAATCACAACCAGCGCGGGCAGTACCCGGTAGGTCAGCATGTGTAACCGATTTAAGGAAGTTTTCCAGTACTTGGAATCATGCAAAGGAAACCTTAATAAAATCTACGCATATCATTTAGATTTTCGCAGCGCCAACATCCTAATTAGGAGTATGGAATGAATAATATCGTTAAATTCTTCCGTTCCGCCATTGCAGGACCGCTCGTAGCGCTTATCATTGCAGTGGTAATTATCAGCCTGACGACCGACCGGTTTTTGACGGCTCAAAATTTGATCAATGTCTCGCTGCAAGTGAGCACGGTGGCTATCGCGGCCATTGGCAGCACGCTTGTTATCTTAACTGCCGGTATCGATCTCTCTCCCGGTTCCGCAGCCGCGTTGACAACCTGTATCCTGGCCATATTAGTGAAGAATTTAGGCGTTCCATTACCGCTCGGGATGCTGGCAGTGCTGGTAATGGGGGTTGGGATGGGCTTTTTTAATGGTTTCTTCAGCACCTTCGGGCGCATCCCTTCTTTTGTGGTTACCCTGGCGACGATGAGCATATTCCGGGGTCTGGCATTCCTGGTCACGGAAGGACATCCAATTTTCACGCTGTCGCCTTATCTGGAAGGCATTTTTTACGGCAAGATCGCAGGCATCCCGCTGCCTTTTATTTACATGCTGGTCCTGTACGCGATTACAGCGGTATTTTTAAGAAACACACGCAGCGGACGGGCGATTTACGCGGTGGGCGGCAATGAGTCAGCCGCGCACTTATCCGGTATACATGTCAACCGCACCCGTTTGCTGGCTTTTGTGCTGGCGGGTCTAACGGCAGCTATCGCGGGCGTTCTGATGGCTGCCCGTTTGAATTCAGGTTCGCCGAACTACGGTGTGGGATTAGAGTTGGCGGCTATTGCGGCGGCAGTGATCGGTGGCGCCAGCCTGGCCGGCGGTCACGGGAACATCATCTCCACCATGTTCGGCGCTTTCACTGTTGGTGTCGTGCAGAACGGCTTGAACCTGAACGCGGTGCCGGCTGCCTGGCAGAATATCACCATTGGATTGATCATCATCCTGGCGGTAGGGTTGGATATGTGGCGAACCGATTTTGGCAGGAGCCTTTCGAAATTATTCAGTTTCCAGCGCACAGGTGGGGAGGGTGAAACATCCGGGGGTGAAGAAGAAAAAGGGGAATAAAGGGACAGGAGAGAAGCGGTAAAATCTATCGTGCAGCAGGCGGGACAAAAATGCGAATCCGCCTTATGATCCTTCAGGCGGAAGCGGTTATGCACTTTATTATAAAAGGACGGCTTTGGAGGTAACTCAAATTGCAGCATCAACCCGGTTCAGCAGCCTGGTACGCACAGGTGGTCGAAGAGATCATCGAGCCTGAACGACCGATCATCGATCCCAATCACCATTTATGGTTTGGCGGACGATTTCCTGAATACTTATTAGAAGATCTTTGGGCGGATACCGGGTCTGGACACAAGGTAGAAAAGACCGTTTACATTGAGTGCAGTACCAGCTACCGTGAGACAGGTCCAGATTATTTGAAACCGGTTGGCGAAACCGAATTCGCAGCAAATATCGCCCTGCAAAGCGCCAGCACTGGTTCAGGGAAAGCCGTCATTGCAGGTATTGTCAGCCATGCAAATCTTTATCATGTCAGTACGCTGGAGGAAGTACTTGAAGCGCACGAAGCAGCCGGGAAAGGCCTGCTGCGCGGCATACG
>Ga0180438_10010586_pt1 | contig 11292 bp, 7 predicted proteins | sample SS_ome_12_FD_132455 | JGI IMG/M metagenome (GOLD analysis project Ga0180438, IMG submission 132455) | Hypersaline lake sediment archaeal communities from the Salton Sea, California, USA - SS_3_D_2 metaG | ecosystem: Environmental > Aquatic > Non-marine Saline and Alkaline > Hypersaline >...
GTTGGAAGGGGGAAAGCGAAGCTGTTCCCCCTCCAAAGAGATTCGGTAAGGCTAAATCTTCCGATGTCGCTTCAGCCATCCCTGAATGCTCTTCTATGTTATCTAAGTTGAGTCTTACCCACATAAAAATGAAGAGATTCAATAAAACAAACTGGATATAAATGCGTAATTATTCATATAGAGAAAAACTAAATTAAGGATTTTATTCGTTTGATTTAGTTTCGTGCACAGAGGAATGCATCGTGTTCGTAAAGTGTGATGTTATTAATTAAGAAACGTCCGAAAAATTAAACCGCATTAAGGAGGTGACTCGTGAAAAAAATAATGACGATCCTGTGGCTCACCTTCTTTCTATTTTCACCCATGATTGCTCAGCAAGAAGTAGACAATCCCACAGAGCGAGGCCGTTTCTATGTTATCGGAACCGGTCCAGCCGGACCCCAGATGGCTACTCTTCAAGCTCTGGACACAATCCAGAGAATGGATGGTATCGCCGCGCCGACAGAGCATGTGGAATTATTTTCGGATTATTTAAAAAATAAACCTATTCTCTTTGATCCATGGGAAGGCTTATTTGATTACAAGGGAAAGTTTTTCCGAGAACTGTCCCGGGAAGATATGGCAGAGTTTATGAAAGAACGCGCACAAAAAGTAATTGATCGTGTAGATCTCATCAAAAGTCTTTTAGCGGAGGGGAAAAATGTGGGCCTTCTCGATTCCGGGAATCCCACTCTTTTTGCTCCAGGTCACTGGTATGTGGAAAAATTCGATCCTGAGGATGTGGTGATCATTCCCGGTATGGGAAGTGATGCCGCTGCCATGGCCGCTCTGGGGAAAAGTGTGATTCCGGCTCATGATACGCGTTTTGTCATGCAAACATCACCTGTTTATTTAATGAGTCCCATGATGGGAGGACCCCAGATGCTCAAGGATATAGCAAAGTACCCAACCACTATGGTTTTGTATAATGCATTGGGGAATTTGGAGCAGGTATTTGCAGCTTTAGGTACGGTTTATCCTTCAGATATGCCTTGTGCTGTGGTCTACTGGGCCGGATATCCGGAAAAACAGAAAATCGTGCGCGGAACTATCGCCGATATGGGGTTAAAACTCGCTCAGGAAAAAGAAAAATATATGGGTCTTATACTCATCGGTCGCTTTCTTGACGGAAGACCTTATGAGGGAGCCATGAACCGGCCGGAATTAAAAAAAGAGAGAACATCTCATAAAAAGTAAGACGTTTTTTTGTGGATTTAATTTGATTCACTGGTATGTTTTCGTTCAATAATGAGATAAATGGTGATATCCTCATACATTAATATTATGGATGTTTCGGAGGAAACATGAATATAAAAATAAAGCCTCTATTGAGCTTCAGTTGTGCTCTCCTTCTGACCTCCTTTTTTTCCTGCTTAAGCGCTGAGACCTTAGCAAGACATGTTGAATCCGTCCAGTATCAAACTCTTTCGAGAAAGGAGGCTCTCGAGAAAACGCTGGACATCGCAGGAGTCCAACCTGGCATGATCATCGGAGAGGTTGGCGCCGGAGAAGGCTTTTTTACTGCGGATTTAGTCACAAGATTGGGAGGAAAAGGGAAAATTTATGCCAATGACATTGATATTGAATCTCTGGATATCCTTAAAAATAAAGGATTTCAAAATGTCGAGACCTTACTCGGGGAAACCGATGATCCGGCCTTCCCCGTCAACAATCTGGATATGGTGATTATGAGGAGTGTTTTTCATGACCTCGAGAATCCACTCAGTATGCTGGAAAATATTAAAAAATACCTAAAACCGAACGCACCGCTTGTTGTGGTCGAATCCCATCCTTCCGCAGAGAATCAAAGGCGGATGCTCAGGATGCTGAAATGCACTTCTATGGAATTGATGCTCCCTCTTCATAACATGTCAAGAGAAGAACTTCTGACTATTGTCGATCAATCGAGCTTTATCCTGGAGTCTGAGACATCCTTTCGCTCTTTGTGGAGCGTCTATATCTTCAAAGTGATTGAGGACAGGAAAGAAAATGTCTGGCCGAATTGGCTGCGTCGATTCCGTGCAGAGATCGATAAAATCCTCGAACTTGAAAAAGATAAGGATATATCCATTGTCAAAAAGCAAATTGCCTGGGAGAGAGTTTTAAATTCCTACAGAGATAACAACCCGCTCACGGCAGAGGATGAACAATTGAAAGAATACATAAACAAAAGAATCGCTTTTCTCAAGGAAGAAGCTAATAAATTAGTTTCCTCCTCTGAAAATAAAGAAACGGACATACGCCACCAACCGGAAGATTCTTCCGTTTTTCTTCTCCGCTCGGATTATGAATCAATTGATTGGGATGGTATTGAAAAAATATTCCGGTATCTGGGATTTGAAACTAGAGCGAAAATACGCGCCGTATCCGGAGATTTTCCTAATCAGTTCGAATCGATGTCTCTCGAAGGAGATAACGTTGTCGTGGATAAGGCGGCAGGGCTCATGTGGCATCAGGGCGGGTCCGAAGAACCTCTGGATTTTTTTACGGCACTGGAATGGATAGACGATCTGAACAGTATGCGCTTTGCCGGTTATTCAAACTGGCGGCTCCCAACCGTAGAAGAAGCGGCCTCTCTAATGGAGATAGAAAAGAAGAATGGAGACCTGTTTATCGATCCTGTGTTTTCAAACGTTCAAGGAGCCGTATGGACGGGTGATTCTTCGTATCCCGGGCGCTTATGGCTGGCGCGGTATTACAGGTCAGGCTTTGCGGATGACCTTAAAATCCACATCGGCTGGGTTCGTCCGGTTCGCTCTCTAAAATAAAGGTGAATCCTCACTGACGATTTCTTCAACTTCTCAATTTGATTCAGCCGCATCAAGATTCGGTTTCTGAACTTGATTATATTCATCTGTTTTTATACCATAGCTTTCTCGAATCAATGATGTCGGCCGGAGAACAGGGTATTCATCTGAAAATACGCTTAAAAGCTGTTTGTTTTTTTAATCCATTTAAGTGAGAGAATAATGGAAGACAAAACACCTTTTCCGGGAGTTTTTTGGGTTGCCAACATGATCGAGGTTCTCGAACGATTTGCCTATTACGGGATCTACATCCCTTTTGGCATCTACATGACCAGTCTTGGATTCAGCGAGTTCCAACTGGGGATCATACAGAGTCTATTCCTCTTTATCTCTTACTTTATCCCTATTTTTTCCGGGACTTTTGCGGACAAGTTCGGTTTCAAGAAGGTTTTGATTGTCTCCTATCTGGCGTATTTGCCCTCTATCCTCCTCTTGATCGCCACGAAAACATTCTCCGGGATCTTACTCACCATGCTCTGTATTGGATTGGCCGCCGGAATTTTCAAGCCTCTTATCGCCGGAACAGTGCGAGTCGTGACAGACAAAACCAACAAGACTCTTGGCTTCGGTATTTTCTACCAGATGGTGAATGTAGGGGCATCACTCGGGCCGATAGTTGTCGGCTTGCTCAGGGATAAAAATTGGAATTACGCTTTTTATGCGGCAGCCGGTGGGGCGGCACTCATGTTGCTGATCACAATCTTATTCTACGAAGAGCCCGAAAGAGAGATCGAAGGGATCACACTGAGAAAAAAATTCGCAGACATACTCACAGCTCTCTCGGATTTAAAATTTCTCGCCTTTCTGGTGATTCTCGGGCTTTTCTTCTGGCTTCCTTTCTGGGCCTTTTTTAACTTAATCGCCCTCTATGTCGACCGCAATCTGGATACAGCCAGACTTTACCTGGCTTTGAAGAGTGTGACCTGGACAGGCTTTGCCAATTTCTTTTCCACCTATGATGACGGAGTCTGGAGGCTTAAAGGAGAGATGCTCGGTCATACGGGTTACATCATCATGATCTTTCAGCTCATCGTTTCAAAAATAGCTGAGAAGTTTAAAGCCATTCCGACATTTTTATCCGGATTGCTCATTGCCGGGGGAGGTCTGGTGATCATCGGATTGGCCAGCATTTCTGCTCCTACTCTGGTGTTTTTAGGTATTTTCTTCTTTGCCGTCGGGGAAATGGTTTCTTCCCCCAGAATTCAGGAGTATATCACTTGGCTGGCTCCTAAAGAAAAAGCCGGACTCTACATGGGCTCAAACTTTCTGGCGATTATGATCGGTGCCTTTCTCAGCGGTTTCACCTATACAAGCCTCTATGGAATTTTTCAAGAAATGGGTTCCCCTGACTTCATATGGTATACAATGGCCGGACATCTTGTGTTTGGAACGATCGTAATCTTTCTGTTCATGAGAACAGGAAGAGAGCTTAAAGAAAGAGAAGAATAAAAATAATAAGGGACAGCCTTTTATTTTCATTTTTTTGACAGTAATTTTTTACTGTGATATAGATTGTTTTCCGGGGATAAAAAAGAGAAGCAGACGATAAAAGGGAAGGACTGCTATATAAACAAAGGAGGGGATAGTGCCATTTCAGTGTGGAGATTTTTTTGTCTTGAGAGGCTTTAAGCTGATTAGCAGGGGGATTCGTCTTTTGACATCTGTCAGGTATGGGATTCCCTATAGAGAGACATTTTCTCACGTCGAGAGCGCCATAAATGACAAGCAGAATGTTTCTGCTGAGCCGAACGGTGTTGTGATTGTCGATAATGACAGGCCAAAAGTAACGAAAGCTTACGCGAAGGTGTACAGATTCAAGAAATTCGATGAAGAAGATCAAAAAAAACATGTGGAGGAATCTAAAAGGCACTTGGGTACACGGTATGCCATATGGCGGTACTTATTAGATACGGCTCGAATAGTCTCTTTTCTGATTATTATCTTTGGCTGGATTGTTGCCCTGATCAGTCTTTGGGTAGGAGTCTTTTTACTCGCAGTGATTATTGTCATTACTCTGCTCAAGGGATTTCTCAGAAAAAAGGATAAACTTACTGAAGATTGTTCAGAAAACCAGTCTTTGATTTACACCGCCACCGGAAGGTGGTTTCCCTTGCCAAATCCGAGGAATGAATTCCCGAATGGGATGGTTCAAGTCTGGGAAAACCTCGTCCTGAATGGGATTGCTGTTGTCGTGGCTGAAAGACAGAGAGGGGGAGAATGGGAGTGGAAGCTGGAAGAAGAAACGCCTCCACTGGAAGAAGAAACTCCTGCCAGCGAGAACAATCCAGATCGTGATTAGCGCTTAGCGTTTATTGTTGTCTGTCTATTAAAGATTCTAAAGTTACTTTCGCTTGAACTGCAGCTTTACCTTTCCATCTTTTTACGGATAAAACTTTTCAGTTAACCTGGATTATTCGTGAGTCGAGGTTATCGTCGGCAGATTTTATGAATAATTCAGGATTAAAAATTTATTGAACTCCACAAGAAGAAGTGATAAGTAAGATGGAAAGTATTCTGAATCAGGAATCAATGGATAGCGATTCAAACCTTTGGGGAGTGGAAGATTTAAGCCTTGAATTACTTTTGCTGGTAACCAGATGTTAAGGCTAAGAATCAGACTCAGGACTTTGTTCCCACTTTTTTATGATAAGGAGGTAAGCTATGCATTCTCAAACATCCCTTTATAAGATTCTATCTTTATTTCTGGCAGGTGTTCTGTTTTTCTGCTTTCTTTCCAACACCGTATTCACAGAAAACGACCCCTCTTCGCAGACCAATGACGAAGAATACACCCGCTTGATCAGGGAAGCCACAACCAAACCGGAGTTCCTCAGTCCTCTCACGAGTTATCTCCCAAAAGTGGAAGGAGTACCTACACCCAAGGATGTGCTGGGTTATATTGCCGGGGCCCCAGGCAAATTAACTTATTATGAAGACATCCTCAAGTACATGAATTCCCTGGATGAAGCCACCCCGAATGTCAGCGTTTTTCCGATAGGGAAGACCTCTGAAGGCAGAGAGATGATAATAGTGGCTGTTTCGAACAGAGAAACGATGAACAACCTGCAAAAATACAAGGATTTTTTAACTCAACTGGCTGATCCGCGTATCGTCAAAACAGAGAAGGAAGCGGATGCCATAATCGCCCAAGCCAAGCCCATATACTGGCTGACCGGAAACCTCCACTCAGGAGAAAGCGGGGCTGCAGAGGTCTCGATGGAGCTGGCGTACCGCCTGGCTGTTGATGAGAATCCGATCATCAAAGCCATCAGGGACAACATGATAGTCCTGATCACGCCCTCCATGGAACCAGACGGGCATGATAAGCATACGGACTGGTTTTATAAATACAACAAAGATGTGACTGATTACAGAAAAATAACCAGAGTCCCATACTGGGGGAAATACACTTTTCATGATAATAACCGGGATATGATCAGTATCTCCCAGCCGGAAATGGAGAACGGCGCAAACGCTTACTTCGAATGGCATCCGCTCGTGCTTCAGGACAACCATGAATCCATCGCTTTTTTGTACGTCTCTTCCGGAACCGGGCCCTATAACCGTCATTATCATCCCAGTGTGACCTCTGAGTGGAATTTGATCGCCTGGTGGGAGGTCACCCGGCTGACTTCATACGGAATGCCCGGTGTGTGGACCCATGCCTTCTGGACGGGGTGGGCACCGAATTACTGGAGTGCGATCGCTGGAAATCATCATGGAATCATCCGCTTCTACGAGACGTTCGGCAACTCCATTGGGAATACCATGGAGAGAGACCTCGGCGATGGGAGGCGGAGTGTGACCTCGAGGGAATGGTACAGGCCTTTGCCTCCGTATGAAAAAGTTCTCTGGTCGCTGAGAAATAATGTCAACTATCAGCAGACCGCTGACCTGGAGGCCTTCTACTTTGTGGCTACGAATAAAGAACGCTTCCTCAAGAATTTCTGGAAGAGAGGTTTGAGTTCGTATGAGAAAGGAAAGAATGAGCCGCCTTATGCCTATGTCATTCCCTCCGGCCAGAAAGACCCGGTGGATGCCGCTTTTCTCGTTAACCTCCTTCTCAAACAGAAAATCGAAGTGCATCAGACAAAGGGCTCGATAAAGGTCAAGGACGGAGAATTCCCCGTAGGGTCTTATATTATCAGGATGGACCAACCGTACAGAAATCTGGCGGTCAATCTCCTGGAAAAGCAAATGTATCCACCGGATGCGCCCCGCGCTTACGATGATACAGGCTGGACCTTAGGTCTCCACATGGATGTGAAATGCGTTGAAATCAAAGACAAGGCAATCTTTGATGCTCCTGTCGCATCCCTCGCAGGACCAGTCGAAGTGAATGGCAGAGTGATGGGAGGAAAAGCCGCCGCAGCATACATCATCAACAACACCACGATAAACAACATGCTTCCTGCCCGGATCAGATTAAAAGAGTTTACAATCTTGGCAGCAGAATCTCCTTTTGAGCTGAAGAAAGAGAAATTTAATGCCGGGACCATGATTATTCCTGTCTCCGGAGCCTTGGAGAATGTCCATCAAGCTGTTCAGTCTGTGGCAGAGGAATTCGGGCTTGAGGTTGTGAGCTCAAACAAGATGCCGGATGTCAAATCGCATGAACTGGATATCCCCCGGATAGCAGTATACCATACCTGGACATCCGCTCAAGACGATGGCTGGGTCAGGTTCGCCTTTGATGACCTGAGCATACCTTTTTCAATGATTCACAAGGACCATCTTAAAAAAGGAAACCTCAAGGATAAATACGATGTCATTGTCTTCAGCAACTGCAGAGGAAGCCGAGGGGCTGACATCGTGAACGGGCTGGATCCTGAACATCGAGGGCCTTTGGCTTTTGTCAGGACTGAAGAATTCAAGCATCTGGGCCTCCCAGACTCCTGCGAAGATATAACAGGAGGGATGGGAATCGAAGGCGTGAGCCATCTCCAAAAGTTCGTTGACGAGGGGGGGCTTTTAATCCTGCTCCAGAATCCCGTTCGGCTTGCAGTCGATTTTGGCCTGGTGAGAGGAGTGAGTATTTTCCAGACTAGCCGCGATTTCTACAACCCCGGCTCACTTGTCAAAGGGGAAGTCGCCAATGAGAAACATCCCGTTATTTATGGCTATGGAAAGGAAATCCCTCTCTACCGCAGCCAGTCCGGTCCTCTCTTGAATGTAGAGAGAGAGAAGGAAGATTATGTCGTCCTGCGCTATGCCCAAGAAGGGGATATTTGTCTCAGTGGGATCGTGAAAAGCCAAGATGAGATAAAAGGAAAGGCAGCAGTCCTGGATGTGCCCGTTGGCAAAGGTCATATCCTCTTCTTCACCTTTAATCCTTTTTGGCGCGACCTAAACCATGGGAATTACATGTTCGTCTTCAACGCTATCCTCAATTATAACGACCTCAACGCAGGATTAGAGAAGAAAGAATAGAGTTCGTTCGTGCATGAGACGGCAGGGAACATGAAGGCCTGGTTTATGTGATTTCCGGAAATGTGCAGCCACTGAGGAAAAGGGGCTTGGCCCCTTTATTAAGAAACACCCTGGCTTGTCAGTTCGAGTGGCCAAAGGGAGAGGAAACCTTCGTGCTGTCAATGCGAGCGAAGCTTGGCAATCTCATGAAATGAGACGCAGTCACGAATCGATTTGAATGTTGCACAATCCAATTTAAAATTGACTTCGTGGCTAAATTTGTGTATTGAAAGGGAAAAGAAGCAGTGTGAGAGAATTTCCTTTTTCCTGTTCGAAGCAGAGATTTGGGATTCAGTGACGCCATAAGCGCTTAAGGACTCACATTTGAAGGAGAGAGAGGGATGAAAGGAAGAATTTATACCTTTTTTATTTTTTTGTGCATTCTGAGTTTCACGACCCAATCCATCGCGCAGTTTTATCCGGAGGAAATCACAAAGAGAGCTCAATGGGAAGAGCTCCTGAAAAAGGGGAAAATCGTTAAATCGGAAAAGCTAGGCGAGGGAGTGACAAAGCCAAGAAGACTGTTCTTGAAAAGACTTGAGGAGGAAGGGAGTGGGGTCTGGAAATGCCCGAGTGGTACAGCTGCGGGAATATATGATAAATGGCAGTGCGAAATCGCCGCCTATGAGCTGGATAAACTCCTGGAATTGAACATGGTTCCTCCCACTGTCGAGAGAAGATTCAGGGGAAGAAAGGGATCTTTTCAACAGTATTGTGACCTTCCCATGAGTGAGCAAAAGAGAAGAAATGAGAATATTCCGTACCCGTCTGAGAAGGCAGAGCAGATCGAAAAAATGATTTTTTTGTCGAGAGCCTTCGACAGCTTGATCGCCAACGTTGACCGCAGCCTTCAGAATATCCGTTTTACTCCGGATTGGCGTTTGATCCTTATCGACCATTCTCGTGCGTTCCGCTCCTCGAGGGACCACAGAGAGCAGCTCATGTACGGAAAATACGGGAGAAGGAAACCATTGGGCTTTTCAAAACTTCCTCGGAGATTCGTGGAAAAAGTAAGGTCTTTGAACTACAGCAGTATAAAAAGAGCGGTTGGTTTCTATCTGACTTCAGAGGAGATTAACGCCGTTCTTGTCCGAAAGGAGCTTCTCCTCAAAGAGATTGAAGAGATGATTCAAGAAAGGGGAGAGGATGATGTTTTGTATTAATTCTCCTGCAAGTGAGGCTGCCATTTATCAAGCATTCGAGTAATTTCTGAAGGCCGACAGACTATAGATTTCGACTTATCTGCTTGATCCATCCTTGATATTTCTCCACATGCTTCTCTGTTAACGCCCTGTTTACGGGAACGAAATTATAAAAAAATTTTACGACTATAATTTTTTTGTCTGATTTCAAAAATCCATCCTCGTTTTAATTTGTTTATATTCAACAATTTAAATAATGTATGATTTGGCATGGAAAATGCTTATCCTCTTTCCCCGTCAATAAAACGGCGAGTTTTTCTAAAAAGAGATTGAAATTTGATAATACCTATATAAAATATAAAATAGGTAAAGAAATGGCGTTGAACACTTTAGATGCAATTTTCGTATAAATAGTATCGCGCCAGTCATCCGGATAGAGGAGGACCGTTTCATGGATAAGAATAGCATTAACAGAAGACAATTCATCGGAAAAACTACGCTTGGACTGCTGTCCACAGGCCTTGGCTTGCCGCTTCTTAAAGCCAGCCCGGTCAAATATAATCAATCGCAGAAGATACTTTTAAGAACGCTTGGCCGGACCAAGCTGCGTATTCCTGTGGTTAGCTTTGGCGTGATGAACTCAGACAGCCCTGACCTTATAAAAAAAGCTCTGGATATGGGGATCAACCACCTGGACACGGCGCACCTTTATTTAAGAGGCAACAGCGAACGAGTGATAGGAGAAGTCGTACAAAATAGCCGCAATAGAGACAATGTCTACATCGCAACGAAAATGCGTTTTTCCAGAGACTACGATAAGCTTGAATTCACACTGAAGGGAACGGATAGGGAACCGGCAGCCACCGAAGAGAATTTGTTCAAACAGCTGGAGACAAGCCTCAGCCGGCTGCGCACGGATTATGTAGATATCCTCTATCTTCACAGCTGTTACAGTGCCAAGATGGCCACTTATGAGCCATTGATGAACGCCCTCGTTAAAGCGAAGAAGCAGGGAAAAGCGAGGTTTATCGGCGTTTCCACTCATCAAAATGAACAGTATGTTATCCGTTCGGCAGTCGATGCCGGCGTGTATGATGTCGTGCTGACTGCCTATAATTTCGCTCAGGATCATCGAGAGCAGGTGAAAAAGTCAATTGAGTATGCGGCAAAAAATGGTGTTGGAATCGTCGCCATGAAAACCCAGGGGGGAAGGAGCTTACAGGAAAGCGGAAAAATTGAGATTAACCATGAGGCGGCCTTGAAATGGGTCCTGGAGGATGAAAATGTCAGCACCACAATTCCTGGGATGACCACGTTTGATCAACTTGACCAGAACTTCAAGGTTATGAATAACCTGGCTTTATCAGTGGCAGAAAGTAGGGAACTCCAAATAGCATCCAATCTGAAGGGGAAACTGTATTGCCAGGGCTGCCGGTCATGCATCCCTACCTGCCCGAGCAAAGTAGAGATCCCCAAACTTATGAGAGCGTTCATGTACGCCAAAGGGTACGGGAACTATATCCAAGCGGGAATGACCGCCGCAGAACTTTCTCGAAAACGAGGTTTGGAGGTTTGCCGCAACTGTTCATCCTGCACCGCATCTTGCCCGAATGGGATCAACATCGACTCCCGAGTGAAGACGCTCATCGACGAGAAGCTCTACCTCGGCTAAAAAGAAAAAATTGGGCACAGCTGTAATCGATCAATAATTCGATAACGTTTTTATAATGTCATTGCGATTGGAATGAAGCAATCTCATTATGGTGTTATTGCGAGGAACGAAGTGACGTGGCAATCTTATAAGAAGAAATCCATTTTTCCTTAAGAGATTGCCA
>Ga0180438_10010587_pt1 | contig 11291 bp, 9 predicted proteins | sample SS_ome_12_FD_132455 | JGI IMG/M metagenome (GOLD analysis project Ga0180438, IMG submission 132455) | Hypersaline lake sediment archaeal communities from the Salton Sea, California, USA - SS_3_D_2 metaG | ecosystem: Environmental > Aquatic > Non-marine Saline and Alkaline > Hypersaline >...
CAGTTCGCGATTATTCGTCACCACCCTAACACATCTGCAATCAAATGCAAGGAATGATTCGGCACCCGGCCCGATAGATGTGCCGCCTCACAAAGAGAAAGCCCCCGAACCTCTTACAGTTCAAGGGCTTATTTTGGTAGCGGGGGCAGGATTTGAACCTGCGACCTTTGGGTTATGAGCCCGTTAAGCGGTCTGAACAAGAGGAAACACCGGGGAACAAGAAGGACGTAACTGCAAAACCTTTAGTCGGTTATGCCGATCTCGTTTCCCTGGTGTTCTCTCTTAGTTCACCTTGGTTTGGCTAGTTCCGTTAGCAAACCGTTAGCAAAACCCCTACCGCCAAACTAGGGGGGAGGGCTATTCAGCTATATGGGACCCGTGCGCGTGCGAGAAAACTGGCCCGGTAGCCACACGACGCCTGGGTGTCGAGCAGGCCAATCTGGGCTGGGGCTCTAGCTCACTAGAAGAAGAAGTCGATATCTATACCTGAACCTAGGGGGTCCGTAGAGAAGAGACTCCCGCGCCATATCCACAGAATGATGAGCCCGATTTGGACCCCGACTAGGGTCCAACCGAGCAGGTTTACCCCATGTCTTACGCTCCACCTGCCCTTCGCTAGGCGAGTATGCCAGCCCATCTTCTTCTTCCGGATCTTATTGAAACCTCTGGCGTGACTGATACCTAAATGGGGGAGTGCTCGGTTTAGACGTTTTTCAATCCCCCCAAGTAGTCTGCTACGGTACTCGCCGTATCTGTTCATAGGCTTGAAAATCCCAAAGAACCAGAAGATGAGCGGCATCGGCGCACAGAGGCCTATTAAGGACTCTGCCCTGGCGCCCACAGTCGCAAGCACGGCGGAGAAGGCAGCGAAGACAACCCCGGCTTGCCATATTGTTGCGTAGGTATGACGGTAGCTCTCCATGAGCTCCCTATATTCTATGAGCTTGATGTTTGGCCAGTCGCGCTGACGCTGCTCATCCGTGAATGGCCATATAGAGGCAGCTTCCTCAACCCTAGAAATGTAGAAAATAGGCTTATTAGCAAACCTGGCCTCCTTCAACTCCTTTATTGCGCCGTCGGATTTAGGACGGTCTTCGGGGTCGTAGAAGAGAAGTGCATCGCATCTCCTGACCCACTCCAATGAAGCCTCAATTACATCATCTTGTGGGACTCCCTTTTCATCTTCCCAGCCCGCCATCATGGTGTGCGGTATGAAAGGAATGTACCCGTTGTTGAGCAGTATTCGCCCAATCTCGTCAGCACGATCGATATTCTCCTTAACAACTTGTTCTGGGAGCTTGCCCCCATAGTCACTATCCTTCTTCCACGTATATGGCCCACTTACATAAATACAGACCATAGCGTTCAGCCTCTGACTCATTTGCTCATCTCCTTACCGCCGCCTACCCACTAACAAGCTCGCCTGCGCGATCATGCTTTCTTGCCTGATGTCAATCTGGTGTTCTTGATTCGAGTATTCGCACAGCCCTACCAGTACATGGCCCATTCTACTCATGTTCCAGGTAACCGGCAATCCTTTTATGCAGAGCGCGTTCTACGAGATCGGCTCTCGTTAATGGTTACCCCACCCCTGTGGCACAATTATCATAACCCGTAGAGCCGAGAAGGCCGCCCCCACCCATCTGCTATATGGGACCCAGGCGCGTGCGAGATCCAGACTCCCCACGGCTCTCGCTGGTCGTATTCCGTTTCCTCCTAGTCTCTGAGGAAACCACCAAAGATCATGCTGAACACAAGAGCAACAACGTAAAGCGCGCCGACACCCTACTCTTAGGCTGAGTGGCTGTCAAGTGGATACCCCACCCCTGAGGCGCGCCAGGGAAGTGTGCGGTTCTGACGGACACACATTCTGCTATCCTCGGTTGAAAACGCTGCAAAAATGAGCTAGCATAGAGGCTCGGGGAGGGACCATGGATGGCCCTTGACCGCGACTGGGCGATAAGTACTAGATAGATACGAGATCGAGCCACGTCGGCTGCAGACTCATGATGTGTTCCGGGATATGGTCAATTGACTAACTCCAATTGTGGAGGTGAAGCGGTGGGGGATGTCCTAGTGAATGGGGGGCAGTTAGGTTTCAGTTTCAGGGAGCAACGAAACCCGCTTCCTATGCAATACCTGGGGTCCAAAGCGAGGATTTCGTCTTGGATTCTTGGTGAAATTAGAAGGACGTTTCCGGGCGTAACAACCTTCGTGGACGCTTTCAGCGGAACGGGCGTGGTCGCACTTGCAGCAAGCAGAGACGGTTATGCGGTGGTTGCCAACGACACACAGGAATACTCATACCTGCTACTACGGGCCCTGCTCACTTGTCCTAGGGATGGATTGCTCGAGCTGGCCGGGGAAGTAGAAGTGCTTGAGCGTGAGCTGCTGGCCAGTGGTCGGACGGGAGCTCATGGTCTACTTGAAATGGAACAGAGCTTCTTAGATGGACGAATGGCCGATTGGAGAGCCTACCGGAAGTTCTGCCAGAGCACACCTCTTGTGGACGGCAGTCCTTCGATAACTGCCGAGTTGAGAGAAGCCAACGAGTGGAACCTCTTCATAAAGTACTACGCGAATACCTATTTCGGTGTGAGGCAATGCCTGGAGATCGACACGATTCGGGAGCACTCCTCCGCCTTGGATGCTGACCTAAGGGACGCTCTACTCGGTGCGACCATTTCAGCAATGAGCTTCACAGTTTCAAGTACAACCCATCTGGCTCAATATTTGAAGCCAACCACAAGAGAGAACACGGCGCATCTACTCACGAAGAGGAGGATGTCGATAATTAGAGAGGTGGTCTTGCGCCTCCGATATCTAAATCAGTTTCCGCTGCCGAGCAAACAAGCCATCGTGCTGAACGATGACTATGAAACGGCCCTCGCAGACTGTAAGCTGGGTCCAGCTACTGTCATGTATGCAGACCCGCCGTATTTCAAGGAGCATTATTCCCGGTACTATCACGTTCTTGATACGTTTGCCCGCTATGACTATCCAGAGCTCACCTACAATAGTCGCCTTAAGCGAGTTACAGTAGGTCGCTACAGGAAAGAGCGGTACGCGAGTCCTTTCGGACTGAAGGCGAAAGCACCAGGGGCTTTTCAGGAGCTATTCCGGTTCGCGCATATGAGAGGCTTCAAGCTCGCTCTGAGCTACGCAAGCACCTCCTTAGTTGATGGAACTACTGTAGAGGGTCTAGCCACGGAGTCGGGCTATACAGTCGACCGACGAAGTGTGAGTTTGGTCCACTCGGGGCAGGGCCAGCCGCGACACCGCGAAGTATCCGAGAACCTGTACCTGATGGAGTTGGATGGTAGTCACAGATGAGAAAACTCTCTGGTCTGAGGCGAAGGCTGTCCGCAATCTCCCCAATCCACGACTACCCGGTCGGCCTCATCCATCCCTATTGGGCTAGGAAACCTTTCAACGTAGTACGGGAAATCGTGCGATCCCTTACGGAGCCTGGAGATGCAGTAGCCGACCCGTTCATGGGTTCAGGAACAACAGTGTTCGCAGCACTGTCCTTAGGACGCTCGGTCTTGGCATCCGACATCAATCCCTTATCAGCTTTCCTCGTAGAGGCACTGCTCGGGCTGACTAGCTCAAGGTACGATTTCAAACGCGAGGCGCATGACTTCCTCGAGGATGTCAGCGCAAAGACACTGGGGTGGTTTAGTGTCTCCGACAATGAGTATATGGAACGAGAGCGATTTAAGGTGGCAGGTGACTTCCGTGATGGCCGTTTTCGCCTGAGTCGTACCGAGCTTGTAACCAAGGAACCTAACGCAGATCGGTGGCGTGGTCGGAAGGTGTATCGGCGAGGCATACGAGACCTCGACTATGCTGTGGACAAGAGATTCATTAGATGCCCGGTAGACTTCGACACCCTCAAGCTCGGTCGGAACCCGCGAATTGCCATTCCAGAGGGTGCGAGGGTATCGCATTACTTCACTGAGGCTAACATGGCTTCGATCAACGTCGCTCTCGAGATAGCCGGGCACACCGATGTACCAAGAGATGTACAGAGGATGAGGAGGCTGATTCTGTCGTCGGCGCTACCCCTGTTGCGTCTTTCTGACAAGAAAGCATCGTCGCAATGGCCTTACTGGCGCCCTAAGAAGAGCCTGACCTCTCGGAACCCGGTGATGGTCCTAGAGGACCGTGTCCGCTGTCTTTCCGAGGCAATCGACTGGCTTCGGGAAAATACGCCGACTGTCGCAGTCTCTAGTCAGTATAAGACTACGTACCGGACTGTGCCCGAGTGTTTCTCAGTGATCAGAAGTTGGGCAATACAGAATCCGGCATACGGCCGCCATTACTCAGAGAGATTCGAACTAGTACTCACTGACCCCCCATACTCCGATCAGATCCCCTACTTGGAATACTCAGCGCTGTGGTTGAGCATCCTCGGCCTGGAGCTTCAAGAGAGGGCCTTTGAGCAGGAGATCGTGAGAACTGATTCTCCAGAACGCCGACATGACACGAGGGACTACATCAATAGACTATCGAATGGACTCGACGTGTGCTGCAGATTGACGAAGCCTGGAGGGCATCTTGTTTGGTTCTACCAGGATACGAATCTACAGCACTGGAAAGAAATAGACTCAGTAACACGTCGTGCTGGTCTTCGGATGCTTGACGTCGTACCTTTGCCCAAGCAGAGACGCTCGATGAAGACGGTGACATCTCCAGGGCGGACACTGGACGGAGATCTCATTTGCATATTCAAGAAGGACAGATCTAGAACACGGTCCGCTCGCAAGATAGGTGCTTCTGAGGTGATGACTCAGCTGGAGAAGTCGTTGTACAAGCTGGACCGAGATGCCACGTTCTTTGATCGGTATGCCGTCGTGATTCGGGAGTGCTTGGTCAAGGGATACTTAGACGGTCTCGCGGAGAGATATGCGAGTATATCAGATGTTCTGAACGAGGTGACCCACTGATGTATTGGCTGTTGGATGAGGGTGTTCAAGAGCAGATTAGGACCACGATAGACCAACTGGTCAGGCAACTCTCGGAGATAGCCGGTAACCCGCAGGCTGACCAACTGTTCCCGTACATAGGGAGGAAAGACAGAAGGAAGGCGAATGCAGTTGTGCAACTGCTCGCCCCGGAGGGTGGTCTGATGGTTGACCCCTTTGCTGGTTCTGGTGTTTTCGCATATTCAGCTATTTCACAGGGGCGACGGTGTGCTGCGACCGAATGGGAGCCGTACACAAACAGAATGGCCAATGCCCCCTTCAGATTTCCCGCACCAGACCTGATCGACGATGTATTTGCCCAGCTCCTGTCAGTCATTGAGGAGGACCTGAATAGCCTGTACAGGACGACGTGCCCTTGCGGCTTTGAACATGTGCTCGACTCCCAGTTCTTTGATAGAGATCCCCTAGCGTACCGTGAAGTTACAGAGCACGAGAGACTGGGGCCGAATGGTGAGACCATCACGTATAGGCTCAATCACAAGTGTCCTGAGTGTGGTAGGACGGAGAAACACTTCGATGACCAGGATGAGGAGAATCTCCGCAATGTTGAATCCATACCTATACCGGAAGCATATGTCTCGTTGTTCAATACACCCCTGATCGAGAACTCCAGGATTAATCTATCGAGCGAATTCTTGCGGTACGGGCTGCTGTTCCCTCACCGATCAAAATTAGCCTTGTGCCGCCTTTGGGACGGCATCAATAGTCTGACATGCACGGAGAACGTAAAGCTCTTCCTACAGGACGCGTTTCTCTCCATTCTCCACCAGGCGAAGTTCAAGGATTACAGGAGCAAGAGCCAGGACCTGCATGTGCCGAGAGTGAAGCTCCGGGAAGTGAACTTGCTCTACAGGTTTGCTACACAAGTCCAGAAGCGGAAGCAAGGCCTGTCGGCATACTCTTTTTCAAGTGAAGACTCAGATCTGCCTATAGCCTGTGAGGACTTCAGGACACTTCTCTGTGGGCTAGACTCTGGCAGGGCAGACCTGGTATTCACGGATCCTCCTTGGACAGACGGGAACGCGTATTTCGAGAAAGCTCAACTCTACCACCCTTGGCTTGACTACTCGCTATCAGATGATCCTGATAGGTTGGAGAATGAGGTCGTGATTACTGATGCGCCGTCAAGACGAGACGTCCACTCACGTGAGCGCTGGTGGCAGGATATTGAGGATGTGTTTTCTGAGTCCGAGAGAACCCTAGTAGCGTTGGGCTATCTGACATTGTTCTTCAGGCCTATTCCTGCGAGTAGCTGGTTGAGAGTTCTGAATCGTCTGAAGCTTGTGGCGAGAAGGTCTGGCTTTGAACCCATATTCGGCGTTGATGTCGGCAGTTCGGATCCTTCCATGAGAGTCCAGCAGAGTGCAAGATACGTCTTCTCAAGAGACGTCATTTTCGTGTTCGTCAAGATACCGGAAGAGACCCGGAGGTTCTACGTAGAAGACCACGATATCGATCAATACGTATTCGAGGCGGCGCAGCTGGTACAAGAAAGACTCGGAGGGCCATTTCTGCCTAATGAGTGCGTGACGAGCTCGCACGGGTTCTGTCGGAACACGCGATGGAGCAGCTCAATGCACCAAGATACGAAGAGAAGCTCCACGGACTACTCTTGAGATACTGCGACAATATGGGTGAAGGGCGATATCTAACCAAACCGCTCACCCCATTCTCGAATCAGCTGTTTGATATTCCTGCGATTGAAAGATTGTTTACTTACGTACCATCAGTAATCAACGGGCTACTTCGCGAGTCAGATACATTCACCTACGATTCTTTTCTCCTGAGACTTGCCGAGTATGTTGAGAATGGTACGCGAAAACTGATAAACGAAGTTGAGCATGTAAACATGCGCGCCTTGGTTGAAAGATACGCTGAGCCACTTGAGGACGGCCTGTCTTTTAGGCGCCGATCGCTTCCCACTTTGCCGGAAGGCCTGAGAAGTGTCCTTGAGCTAACTCCATATGAATTCGAGACATTTACCGGGCATCTCTTAGAAGCACAGGGGTTTTCATCGGTGGTGGTGATCGGACGACCCGACGATAGGGGCGTTGACGTGACAGCGGTGGATGCGGACGGGAAATCGACTGTTGTCCAATGCAAGCGATATCTCTATAGCAAAGTGGGGGCGGAGGCAGTGCAGAGGTTACATAGCTTTGCGGTGACGCGAGGGGCAGAGAGGAAGATCCTAATAGCAACCTCGGGCTTCACAAGAGCGGCTATTGAGGAAGCGGCTAACACGCAGACGGAACGCATCAATGGTGAACAGCTTGAGAATCTGGTTGCCGAGTACATGCCTGACTATTTTGATAATTGAGGAGTGCTGTGGCTTGTCCCAGCTTTGAGACTGGCCGGATTGGGGTTGCTTAATACAGAGCTGAAAGCCCGAGAATGAACAAGCGATCTAGAGAGCGAGTCTTCAAAGTCCTTGAGATGGCCGAGGCAGGCGATACGCCTAGCCGCGCCTTTGACTTGTTCATAATCAGCCTCATTTCTCTCAACGTTTTGGCAGTGATCTTGGGAACAGTCGATAGCCTTGCTGCCAAGTATGGCGACTTCTTTAGGTATTTCGAGGTATTCTCCGTGGCGGTCTTTACGGTCGAGTATGTGCTGCGCCTCTGGAGTTGCACATCGGGTCCAAGATACGCTGATCCTGTGAAGGGGAGACTACGCTATGCCGTTAGCCCTTTAGCCATGGTAGATCTGCTCGCCATACTGCCGTTCTATCTCCCAATGCTGATTCCGATTGATCTCAGGTTCATAAGGGCACTTCGTCTCTTCAGGTTATTTCGACTGTTCAAGATGGGCAGGTACTCCACATCCCTGAAAGTGCTCGGTGATGTCATCCGGGCCAAGAAGGAGGAGCTTCTAATAATGGTGTTCGTGGTCTTCCTTCTCTTGGTCATTGCCTCAAGTCTCATGTATTACGTTGAGGGTGGAGCCCAGCCAGATGCTTTCTCCAGCATTCCTGCTGCCATGTGGTGGGGTGTTTGTACGCTCACCACAGTCGGATACGGCGATTTGAGTCCGATAACGCCGTTGGGCAAGTTCCTTGGATCTGTCATCGCCCTGCTGGGTATAGGTATCTTCGCCCTTCCGGCGGGTATACTGGCGTCCGGCCTTGTCGAAGCCATGGCCAAGAAGAGAGCTTCAAGGAAGGTCTGTCCCCACTGCGGGGAGGAGATTGAGGAATAGGCTCTCCCCACGGTGCTGCTAATATTATCTACCCCACCCTTCGTGCGCCAATATTCCTGAAACAATAGTAAATTGGTTACCTTTAGGGTAAAATGGAGGGATAGAGCCCATATCCACGCACGCGAGGCTGCGTATTTGTGGTTCTATCGGTGCTATCCTCAGGATAAAGCCTAATTTCAGCCGAGAGGCCTATTGAACAAAGCTATTTCGGTGGAAAATCCCGAACAGGTATCCGAGGCCGAGCCGGAGATCTTCTTTCGCTCAAATGGCCTTTATGGGGTTAAATCAGCGTAAGCGTATGGAATACAAGGGATTATGGAGAATCGCTGTAACCCTTGTTGTTACTGGGCTAGCAGGCATTTCTGCAATCGCCCTTAGGGGCACAACTCAACCTTATGCTGCCAGGATCTGGTCGCTACTGTCAGTTTCTGGACACTGTCAGATTGCTGACGGTCACAAGACCCACGGCACAGCGAGTAACTTCAGAATCGCCATTCGAGCGCCACTGATACCCGCCTCGTATGCCCTCTGGACCCCGAGAAGCCTATGCTGACGGAAGCTTGATCAGAAATAGGTACATTCCCCAGCGAGTATCCTAGCTCTTTGTTTATGCGTACGGCAGAGAACGGTGCGTCGAGAATCGAGAAGATTGAAGTCGCTGCCAACAGTGCCAAGCCTCCCATAGCAACCTCCCGACTTCCCTCTTCTTCAATATAGCAACCAGCGTAGTCGCACCACACCTTGTCTTCGGGATAAGTGACGAAGAAGACTACTAGACCGGTGGTTGCACACAGTAACATCGCTGCACCCTTGCCGTATTCACCATTGTAGAACTGCCCTGCACCCGGCAAGACAAGTGAGAGCAAGAGTGCGACAGCTGGCTCCTTTCTCTCACCAATGGGCGCTTGAGTTGAAGCAAACGGCGGTTCCTTGGCTACCCTCTCGACTTCAGCAAAGGGCAATACAAGGATGCTACCGTCTCTCATCTGAATCCTAATGTTCTCTTCCGGCCTGAGCTCGATGATCGTTCCCCGAATCACACTGCCATTTCGGAGGTAGACCACATCCTCCAACGTCGGCTCCTCCGAGAACGCCTCGCCAAGATTCATGACTAGTACCGCAAGCACTATTATCACGACTGTCTTACACATTGATATCCCGCAGTTCTTCCAGACAAAATTCAGTGCCTCCCTTTTAACAGGTGACCATGAGGACGTCAAGTAAACACGCTGCTCACTCCCCCCACTCGGCTTTTATCTTGCCCCAGGTTGTGGGCTGGGTTGGGGTAGGTCCGGTAGGTGGAGCGCCGATTCTGCTGTAGACGCCGTCACTCCTTTGCCAGATCTCGTCAGAATACGTCACGAACCAAGCACTATGCCAGAATTTGATCTCCGAAAGGGTCACGGGCACAGAGGCATCTTGTGTCCATGTGTCAGTGAGTATATTGTAATACCAGACTTCACCACTGTCCAAGAGAAGGCCGTAGCTGCTCCCACCTCCCTTCGCTGCCGCGACAACTCCCGACATCGTGTGGTCCACAATCGACGCCTTCCCATACTCCGCACCAATATGGAACGTCACCGCCAATGCCATAATCCCAATGCATATGTACATGAATTTTTTAGCCACTTCACACCTCCTGATTCAACAGTTGGCTCCTCCCTCGCTTCGCAGTTCAGCAGGAGTCGATTATAGCATAGTAGGCGCTGTGTGAGGGGATTTTTCTGGGAGAAAAGTCAGCAAAATCAAGGGCTTGCGGAAAACCCGTTGACAGGGTTCGGATACTGGTTTAATCTCTTCGCGGAAAGACGGCCGAGGTTCAGCGCTATTCTCTAGAAAGCAAATCCCGCAAAGCCTGGGCCCGTCTTTTTCTGCATATTATCCCGCCCAGGCGCTTCAAGGGTTCTGCAAGGTGTCGTCCCTGGAGTGCTTGATATCAACTGTCTGCGGCCATCGGTTGGTATGCTTAGCCGTCCATCTCCAGAGGACCGCCTAGATGTCTTAAACCCAAGATTACGGCTGTATCCGAAAGCGATTGAAGCGTGAATATTCGACTAAGCCACGGAGGCGAATCAGCAAATCAAGATAACCGAGTTGGCGACAGGGATTTCGCCAAGCTCTATCACCCAGTCATAGACTTCATCTGGGGCTACCTGCCACCGACGGCAAAGGCGATCTATCCCGTGATCCTGAGGTTCGCTGACTATCGCACCAGAATAGCCAACGTATCCCAGGGCAGGATAGGAGCGGTTGCCAACTGGAGAAATCCAATTGCGCAATCCCAAGTTTCGAGAACGATTCACCGAGACCTTGTGCCATGGGGGCTAGTAGTGGTGCGACGATACCAGGACCAGTACAAGCGTTGGCACACCAACTACTACCTGCCTCGCAAGGACGAGATCGTTGCGCATTTGGTCAGCAACGGGTCGGTTCGCGACGAAGTCGTTGAGTCATTTCGGCGGCGGTACGGCGAGCCTAACGAGGAATGTTCAGTAGGGGATAAGGACCGTCCAACGGAGCGAAATGAGGACGACATGCTCGATGCCGTTGCCGATGCACTGAACGGGTTTGAGGTGGATATCGATGTCTACTGACCCCATAACAGCAGCTGCCAGCACTGTTATAGTCTTTATTACTAAAACAACAGGTCTCTAAAGGAGGTATTGTCTTGTCTTTCAAGGAAGCCTTTATAGATAGCTCTTCTGAACCGAAGGTCTCCTCTAGGGGGGGTGGAAGCGGTTGCAGTCGAGAGCGGTTAACTAGAGCGAAAGCGATTAGGGCGAAGTGCCTTGACTGTTCATGTTATCAGCCGAAGGAAGTGAGACTTTGCCCAGTTGTGGATTGTGCACTGTGGCCATATCGGTTCGGTAGGGGTTATGAGGTGCCACCGGAGAATCCTGAAGACGTCGCCATTCTGTATGCAACCGGGGCGGATTCTCAGGAATCGGCGAAAAATCGACTTGTTTCTGGAGGCGACGATGAAAAAGGTCTAGCCATACACGCCAGCATTACGTCAAGAGAGGATCGGCAGCATGATTGAGGGTGAGCAGTCAGCAACCCAGCCCAAGAACACGACCACAATTCTCAGGAATGCACTTGACAAAGCCA
>Ga0180438_10010588_pt1 | contig 11290 bp, 8 predicted proteins | sample SS_ome_12_FD_132455 | JGI IMG/M metagenome (GOLD analysis project Ga0180438, IMG submission 132455) | Hypersaline lake sediment archaeal communities from the Salton Sea, California, USA - SS_3_D_2 metaG | ecosystem: Environmental > Aquatic > Non-marine Saline and Alkaline > Hypersaline >...
AATTGACACTGACCAGTGAGCTAGGGTTTTGGCTGTGTCCCTTCGTGAAATTTCTGCAAAACCCTACGAATTGTGTCTTCAGTCTCACGGTGAATCACCGTGAGACCAACGTCTACACTTAGATTTTAATAGCCTAGACGTTGTTTTAGCATTAAAATGATAGGGATCATTAATCTAGTTAATGATTCCTAGTACACATCATAATGGTTGACCACATGAAAAACACAACCAACAAAATGGCGCCAATGTGTAAGACTTTGTTTTGATCAAGTGACTTCAAAAGAAAATGGGTTTCTAAAAATGGCAATTTCGCAAACCACTTTTGTGTGTATGTGCTAACAAAAATGGTGACATATCTGTTATGATTAGGATGACCGAGAAAAACAAACATGACATATTCTCTGATTATTCCTCAACCTCGCAAATCTATAAGCAGGAAATTTAGTGCTGCATCTGAAGCAGCAAAATGCAAACGAAATGTATCGACCAGAAAATTCAAAAATCCCATTAAATCGTTGTGTTCACGCACATACATCTTAAACGGACGAATGATAATGTATTTGTTCAATGGATTGAAAACTCCATTTTTCTTCGATACATTTAATCCAAGTTGGGGAATATTCTGTCTTGGTCCAATATGTGAAGATGGATATCGAATTGTTTTTCGATGCATGAAATACAAAATATTCAATTCTCGCCGTGGAATTCAGAGCACACTTGATCCAAGAGAGAATTTATTACTTGAAGAAGAACTGGAAAATCTAGCAACCTTCCCTACAGCTGATTCTGGTCCTGAAACTTTAGAGTGTTGTCCTTTTGATAGATGTTGTTCTTTGTCGAGTGCGTTGTCGAATTCACCCTGTTCAGTGTGTTCATCATCTAGTGAAGAAAATTCCCCTTTTTCCGAAGAAATTCCTGAACTTTTTTGTCATGAATGGTTTTGTAAATAAATTTATTCAGATTCATCACATATGCGTTGTCTTTTGTAAGCACGTGAACAAATCAATGGTTCACCAGTTTCACTATCTGTACCATAATCGTAATCGGATTCTTCGTCAGAAGACGATAAGTCTGAATCTTCACGTTTATCCAATAATGGTCGGTTACGATCACGTCCATCCCAACTTGGTCCATTTCCAAACTCTGAGAATAACAATTCCAAATCATTGCTTTGAGGTGTGCAAGCACACGCATCTATCCATCGCAGAAAAGCTGTGATCATATCAGGACATAACTCGATTTTCGACCGGTAAATCACAAAGTATCGTTTGAAATGACGTGTGATGATTGGCCATGTACCAGAAACGATTGGCCAACGACGTTCCAAATCATGTTCACAAATGAAATGTTGGGTGAAATCTGTGCTGCTTCGAGATGAACATAAATCTGTCAAAAGTTGAGCAAACAGTATGATTAACATTGCATCGCCATAATATCCGCCTTGAGCCACAATCTCTTCTGCACTCAACTTGCTTGTATTCACAGTTTTCTCAAATTCTGGTTTTCGTGTCCGTACCATCACTTCGTAATTACTAATTGTCTCCCATTCTGGAACTGTGCGATCTTGGATCAGCAATTCTCGATCGCACAAACCAACAAACCATTTGTAATGGTATTTCTGGAAATCTTCTCGATAGTCGTTATTTACATTACTTTTAGCAAGCACTTGGATTCGATCCGTTAAATATTGTTTCCGATGACTAGCATTTAAAATAGTGTCATCATCCGCATCGTTTGAATTGTATGGACAACGGACGTATTGTTGACAGAGTTCACGTTCAACACCAAGTGAACGACACATACACCAAAAAGTGATTTCGCATTTTTGGATTGCCCATGTGTTTATTCCACCATCTGGATGAACCCAATCTTTGTAATTCATATCAGGATCTTTACCATCAAGCAACAACAATTGTCCTGTCCTACGAATCAATGCTGCGACAGATTGTTGCACTTCCGATACACACAAACTGTCCAACTGTTGCCAGTGCGCTTGTAAACTGTACATACATGCAATGACATCGGCAAGCATCATTTTTTCAAACTGTGTGTCTATTTCTGGCAATGCTTTAACATCTTGCAGATTTTCCAGTTCATTGCAAGTCAATGTTTTTGAATAGTTACGTTGTGGACTGAGGCCACTCACGACAGATCCGAGACACCATGCATACATCGCCAAATCGAAACTTTCTGACATGTTCTCATCTTTGTACTTTTGAAGTTTGCCGTGACGTTCAAGCCATGCTTCATCAATGTCACTGATCTGATCTCGATCACGTTCGCTCAATGGCTCATTATTACCGATTTTCTGGAATATTCGTCTACAATTTTTTGCGAGTCGTTCCATTTGTCTTGAGCGAGCCAGCCAGCAAAAAAACTACAAAAAGATCAGTTTATATTGTTATTTATTATAACGAAAGACTATTTTCCTGTAGTTAACACTATAGGCACAGTTGGATCTTTGCTTTCACGATCCAAGAGAGTTGCAAAAGTTTTTGCAAACACAAACACATTGAATAGATGAAACGAAAATGCTAATGCAGTTACTATGAGTCGTATTCCCAGTGCTTGGGGATAAACATCACCATAAATCATGAAAAGAGCTAATGCACCAAGATAATATACACAGTTTGCCAGCGAGCGATAGCCTGGACGATCGCCAATACCAACGAAAAACCAGTCATGTCCCACAGTGCTGTCCAATGAATGTAGTGCAACAACCAAACTGAGTGTTGCTGTCAAAGCAAATACATAGATTGCCAATGCAAACACAAGACTGACGCGTTTGAATTCGTGTTCACGTGCATACAGCATATAAATTATGTATGCCAAAGTAGCTAACATATAAGCAACATAGAGAAGATGACCGACACCATAAACTGTGCTAGCAAGACGTGATTCTACACTGGTTTGTGTCAGCAAAGTCCACACCACAGACAAAATGATGTACAACAAAATGATTGGCCATGCATAAACCGTGAGGACATCAAGATAATCTTTGATCTGTGTGTTTTTATGTGTTGCTTTTGAGGATGGATTGAATTGAGACACATCTTGAGAAAACGCCAACACTGTCTTAGATGATCGACGCTCCATCTCGAACAACAACTAATCGCATTTGATTCATAAAAGATTTATATGGGTCTATTCCACAAAAAAAGAAATAAATCAGATTATCAAATCTATATCAATGGTTTCTTTAGGAATATACCGATACAATACAGACCAAGATGGTTTCAACTGTTAATCGATCAATTGGTCAACCATCTAAAAAACATTGTCGTCATTCTAATAGGAATGCAAGCAGAGGTCCTGCGGAACGTCGAATAACATCATTGCGTTATCAAAGATTGACACGTAATAGAAACGAAAAACCGTTTCATTTGTTGTACGCTTTCATAGTATCTATCGGATTGATTTTTTTTTATGTGTATATGCGGAGTGTGCAGTGGAGCGAATACGATCAACGTGAAATTTTGTATCAACATCAACAACATCTCGATTCCAAGACGTTGCCGAAACTAGAAACAAGCGCGCACAAATCATTTGAAATCAATCATTATTCCGTGGAAACATTTCAGGAAGCAAACCATAAATAACGAAGATGATCCTTATGGTTTGCTGACGGATGATTCTTATTATGCAGTGTTCAATCGCGCACGTTATCCAAAGAAATTATGGTTTTTCACTGTTTACAGTCGAACAAACGAAATCTGTTTTATATTGTTGATGATAATTTTGCTTCTGTGGACGTTACAAGCGTTCTCGGTTTGGCTGCCTTCATTGATTGTGCTAATTCAGTGCGAATTGAAATATGGAATATGTTGCAACAAGAATCACTATTGTCGTCCGATTGATTCGAATGTAGTGGAAGTTTCTGATAAGTATTCTGTTTCTTGGACAATAATAGATGATTTGAATGTGGTGCAAAAAACAATCACGTCTTGTTGTTACGATACTATCGAGAAAGCTCGATACGTGAGAAATCAACATCCACTCGGTCACAGCTATCCTTGTTATGTTTGTTCAGACTGTAATGATCGTGGAGTTGCTGAAGCGTATTGGGAAATACCACAATACAAAGTGAAACGAGATGTTTTTCTCTATGGAAGCATCGTATGGGTGGCTTGTGTACCATTCATTTTGTTTCTTTTGTTCATGAACATGTATCTACAGGAAAAATCAAAAAAGAATTACCAGAAATTGACTGAATCTGTAAGGGAAGTTGAATTGACCGAATGAAATCGATGTCACACTAGTATGTGAATCAATACAAATAAACACATATAAGTATATACTTAATTTTTTGGTTCGTAAGCATAAAACCAACCCAACAATCAATCATACATTTTTGCCTTTGCTTTGCCATATCTACTATACTACCACCAACTACTGTAAACTTGAATAACTACTGATATGATTCGCGCCGTATTGCTAACGGTGCTTTCTGCGGCGTTCCTGTGGCCACTGGTGTGGGCTGATAGCACTTACACGTATACCCACGAGCATGATGTTATTGATCATCGCATAACTGGCGATGTAAGTGGAACAGTGACCGATCATTTTTACATCACTCCTGAAGGCTGTGATCCTATGTTGGGACATACAATTTTGATTTATGTCGCACGTGTGTACACTGGTTCCAGTGATAACTATCGTCTCAGCATCTTCCAAGGATCAAGTTATAACCCGACGTATAGAAGATTCTATTGTCGTGATCGTGAAGGAGATGAAGGCGATCCAGGATGCGAAGATGCATTCCCTGAAGTTATCACGATTTACTCTTGTTTGGCATATGTTCATTTTGAATATGATGATAACGATATTGGATTTGCTCTTTCGTATAAAATGGATTCTTCTGTGTCTCACCAACATGAACCATGCAATCAACGTTTGATAAATGTACTTTGTCCAGACGGTTCTCAGGCATCGGAAGTTTGTCAACAAACGTATATTTTCGGATCACAGTACAATGCCTACGATACAGCATATCTTTCGTTTGTTTGTGAACGTATTCCAGAATATGATGATGGAGAAGTTGATGTTGATGGTCCAACTTCCTGTAATTTCTTCATCGTCGATAAACAAAGTCAACTTACATTTTATCAAATCACACCAGCCGCTGAAGAGGCCACACATCATTATGATGTCCAAGTCGATATGTCAGATATTTCTGTTGTCGGCGGTTCAGTGACACGTGGTTATTGTGGTGGATGTAGTGGAAACGATGTTGATACCCATTATACTGTTTACATTCATGATTGTGTAGCTGGTCCTACTTGTGGCGACAATATCCATGTATTCCCAGATGAACAATGTGATTTGTGTGTTGGAGAACCTGCTGAGGCATGCATCGATTGCCTAATTCAACCTCACTGGCATTGTCAGGATGTGATCCAGGATCCTCAATGCAGTGAATGCTGGCTTTGTGGAGATGGTGTTGTTCAAGCTCCAGAGTTTTGTGATGATGGTAATAACGACAATGATGATGGATGTGATGAAAATTGCCAAGTAGAACCAGGATATGGGTGTGCTCCTGGAGAGGGATGCTCACCAATTTGTGGCGACGGTCAAGTGCTTGGTGATGAGGAATGTGATGACTCCAACACTAATGATGGTGATGGTTGCAGTTCCTCATGTGAGATTGAGCCTGGATGGGAATGCAGCGGCGAGCCAAGTTCTTGTAATCCATTGTGTGGCAATGGCAATTTGGATGCTGGTGAGGAATGTGATGTGGGCGGTGCATACCATCCTGGTTGTACAGATCAATGTACAATCGTCGAAGGATGGGCCTGTGATGGTTCGTCTCCATCCACCTGCTGGGTCGTTTGTGGTGATGGAATCCTTGTGACACCATATGAAAGTTGTGATGATGGAAACACTGTTAGTGGTGATGGATGTTCGGATTTGTGCGCCACAGAAGCCGGATGGCTTTGTCCACATCCAGGTCATGTTTGTTTATTACTTTGTGGTAATGGAGTTATTGACAGCGAATTCGGAGAAACTTGTGACGATGGAAATAGCGAATCCGGTGACGGATGTAGTTCATGGTGTTATGTGGAATCTGGTTACGTTTGCTCAGGTGAACCAAGCGTTTGTGCATATGAATGTTTGAATGAAGAAACCGATTTCCTGCATCCTGAATGTTCCTGTGTTGCTCAGGGAAGACCTGAGGAATGTGATCCTGAATACACTAATTATGGTCAATGTAATGGTTTGATGGGCACATTTACCGATTTTGCAGGTTCATTTGCCCATATAGTGAGTTCACATAGGGATGATAATCCATCAAATTGTTGGTGTCATTGTTATTGGGCAATTGAAGTTGATAATTGTGACGAAGAGTATGGCTCAGTCCGAGTGGATCTTAACTGGGGTCGTCATGCATGGAGTGATGATTGGAAAGTTGTTCTTACTAATGAAACCGATGAAGATCCGACAGTTTTGTTTTCTCATGTTCATCTCCCTACTAGTGGAAAACCAGCCCCTCATCCACCTATTCAAACTGTTTCTGGTTGTTCCGCATACGTTCATTGGTGGTATAATGATCGTCGCTCTTCAATCGAAACTTTTTATACTGCAACTGCATGTGGAAATGGAGTATTGGATGCTGGTGAGGAATGTGATCTTGGTCTTTATGAACATACTTGTTCTGGATGTCAGGATTGTCAAATCGTCCCTGGATTCCATTGTGATCAACCACTGCCATATGAACCGAGCATTTGTTATTCCACTTGTGGAGATGGTTTGACTGCACAATTGCCTTGTGAATGTGAAAACGATCCGAATTATGAGGAATGTGATGATGGTAATTTGGTGGATGGTGATGGTTGTAGTAGTGTTTGCACGTTGGCGTGTGACTATTTCTGCACTGGAGCAGGCGGTGCCAATATTCCATTTTGCATTTTCGCACCATGGCATGATTGTGATCAGGATGGAATTCCTGGGGTACGCGATAATTGTCCCTATGATTTCAATCCGCTTCAGGAAGATGAAGATTCTGACGGTTGGGGTGACCAATGTGATTTGTGTCCGACTGTTCCTAGTTCACAAGCTGACACCGATGGTGATGGAATAGGCAACGAATGCGACATTTGTCCCAACATCTACAATCCATTGCAGGAAGATGATGATGGAGATGGAGTTGGTAATCCGTGTGATAACTGCCCATCTGATCCGAATCCTAATCAATATGATTGGGATGGTGATGGATATGGCCAACCGTGTGATAATTGTCCATTTAGAGCAAATGCCGACCAGGTTAATCATGATGGCGATGCTTGGGGTGATGAGTGTGATCTTTGTCCATTCCATTACGAAACCAATCTAACTGATGCGGATGGTGATGGTTTAGGTGATCCATGTGACAACTGCCCATATACTTACAATCCCAATCAATCCGACTGGGATCTCGATGGTGTTGGTAATCCATGTGATAACTGTCCCTACCACTACAACCCATTCCAAGAAAATAGTGATGAATTTAATGCTGATGCTTTGGGTGATGCATGTGATAACTGTCCTTACGTGTATAATCCATGGCAAGAAGATGGCGATAATGATTATATTGGCAATGCTTGTGATAATTGTCTCAGCGATTACAATCCAGATCAGTGTGATACTGATGGTGATGGCCATGGCAATCGCTGTGATAATTGTCCATCCGATTACAATCCCGGCCAAGAAGATTTGGATGGTGATGGTGTTGGCGACCTATGTGATCCTCAAACATGTGGAAATGGTATTCTGGAAACATGTTGTCCACCAAATGCGTGCCCACCACTTCATCTTCAGTGTTGTTTTGTGGAAGAATGTGATGATGGAAATGATGATAACTTTGATGAATGTTCTAATGCATGTCATTTCAATAATTTGCCTCCCTATTTTGAACCACAAACTACCACAAGATGTTTTGAAACTTGGATTGAATCATTCTTTGATGTAACTGTCCATGATCCGGAAAATCAACCATTGCGTGTGGAATTCATTATGATTGGTGATTGTCTCGTGCACGCTGGTGGTCAGAGCGGAACTAATTTGCTTTTCACTGGAACTCCAGCCGAATTGAATGCTGAGGTTTTCAACAATATCACTATTGTGGCATCCCCAATCTTCATTGCAGCAACATGTGGATTGAGTATGCAAGTATGGGATGATCATCCAACACTCCCGGAAACAGCATATGGAGGTATTCAACTCACCATCTGTGAAGGTCCTCTGGTATGTCCTCAATGGGAAGGACCCCCAGAAGAATTTCCATATCCATGCGTTCTCCAATTGGGAACATCTGATAACGCTCATTTCTGTCCTGCATTGATGGGATGTGCAGACCCCGCAGAAAATGGAACATGCGAGGAAATCAGTGAAAATGGCTGCCTAAAATTATATCCTGGCGCATACGCTGTTCAAGATGGTGGTCATTCAACTAAACTTTTGATGGAAGTTGAACCTTGTGAACGTGGCCAGGATGGCACTGATTTCTGCGCTTGTCGAAATAACGAATTGTGCGGCAAATTGCGTGCAGATCATGAATTGTATGACGAAGTTATCTATGAAATTTCTTCGTCTCCAACAGCACAAGTCACAAGTGCTGCCAATATGAGCGTACATATTTGTGAAGGTCCTTGTGGTGTTGCTTTGGCTGATGGACACTTTTTGTTATCAGTCACTGAGAAATTGGATGAAACTGATCCTTCCAAGATCAATGGAGTAATCGATTTCTCATTAAAAATCACCAGTTGGCCATTCACCAGCACCGAGAATGAACTTTGGGTCCGTTACAAGATCCGTTTGCCATATGGTGCCAATGTGAGTTGTGGAGTTGCGCGCTGCGAAGTCGATTTGCCTTATGGTTCATATACGATGAAATTGCCTCAAACTGCACTTGCTGATGGCACAACTCTTATCTCAGTTCAAGCACAAACTTTGCAACAACATCGCTTTATTGGAATCTGGGTCCGCTTGCCCTCTTTCAGCACAAGCATTGAGTATTAAATTTCTTTTGGTTTTTTGAGGAATAAACGTTTTTATTTTCTTTTTCCACATTGAATCATACAAAGACCCAACAAAGCTGTATACCCAATTAAATTGCCACGATGATCAAACACAATTGAATCTGATTTGTTGTTTGGAGTAGCCACAATACACAATTTGGTTGGCATATAATGGCGATAAGCGATGATTGGCCATCCCTCGGCAAGGTAATGAGCCTCATCATGAGAAACAATCAACATCAACACATCGAATTCATCAGTTTGTGGCAAATCACTCAATAGATAATTACAGGTTTGTGTGATGGGAGGAGAAAAAATGCTTACACCTGCAAGAGTTGTCTCACAATTTCTTTGTTGAAGACAAACAGGTTCGCCATCGCGTTTCAGTTGAAGCACACAATCGAAATAAACAATTTCAGTTTCTGCTGATGAGAAGAATCTTCCAGAATACTGACCATCAGAATTTTCCACAAATAAATTCAATATTTCATGTTCTTTGGTTTTGTTTATCCAACGCACTCGTTTTCCAGTGAAATCAAAATCTGTGAGATATTGACCACGCAACATGATTTCAACCAAGTTTCAATCGTAAACATCTTCTTAAGTAAAATTATCCATCATCCAGTTATAACTTGCTGATTACATACTTGGTAAGAGGCATATTCGTCACAATTATTTTTTCCTCATATAGCAATTATGAATGATAAACACAATGATTTTACATTTGTGAATATATTGAAACTCAGTTGCTCACAATATCGACGATATGGAAAAACTGCGACGTTTGAAACGTTGCGGAAAATGCAATATATTCACACGCACTGCTGCGAGTGGATCGCCGATATGTGTTAAAAGATGTTATTATCGAAAATGTAAATCAAAAGTTCCATGTGGATTGGAATTCTGTTGTGAACGATGCAACAAATATGCATGTTCTGCTCATAGCATAACAGTCAGGGATTCTCCGGAATCAACACAGATCAAATGTGCATGCATTGACTGCGATGTGCTTGCTAGATTATACTATTGTGAATCCATCGAAAGGATGAATGTGATAGAGCAATTCAAAAAACAAAGCTCTCTCCAATATGATGAAGATGATTTGGATGAATGGGAGTCACTGCATGATGCACTCTGGACAGTAGATTTGGGCACATGTACAAAATCAGATGACTCCACTGTTTGTGAACACACAGTCTGTGTGAATCATGACGGATTCACGTCATATGTGATTGGACAAATGTCAGGTGACATGATTGCCCAGTATTTGGAATGCATATTGATATCAAAGGAAGACTCGTTGATGATGAGTAATCACATCAGGAAATTGGTAAAACACTTCCTGCCATATGCTCACTTGAAAAAACCGATTAGTGAATTCTGGCGATCATGGGACGAATGGGCGAAGCGAGTAGAGAATTCCGATTGTCCATTTCGTATGAATATATTCAATCAAAGTGAGGAGGCGCGTTCCGCTAGGAAATGGTATTATTTGAATTCCGAGATAATGTATGGTTATGCTTCGAGAATGCCACCAGCAGAGGATGATGAGAATGTGTAAGTTTCCAAGGCGTCAGTCCTTTTATTTTTCCATACTTGGTAATATTGAACAATAAACATATTGATTGATAAGTTTTTGTGAATAGTTGGTTGCTGTCAATACTTGCAGATAAAATGTATACGCACTACTGGGTGGCAAGCAAACTGGTCAACACAGGCCTCTGGCTGTGTATTGTCATACCAATCCTGTATGTTTTGAAACGTTTATTGCTGATCGAAGTTCCTGAAGGTTATCGAGTCATTGTCACACGATTTGGAAAGGCACGCAGATGCTGTGAGGCAGGATGGAATTTTTTGATTCCATTGATAGAACAAGTTGTATCAGTGAACTGGGAAGCACCTATGGATGAAGTCGAAGGCGAGCCTGAAAAACCAAAAGTGTTCAAGGCCTGTGTGATTGGAAACATGATTCCAATCAACGAGTTGCATTTGGGGAATTTCTTGTTGGAAGCTGAAAACACACAAATTCAGACGATAGTGTCTGTGCGTCTTCTTGTGGAGAAACCATTATCAGTTTACTCAAAAATGGTGAATCCATTGGCTCATGTGATTACGCTGATGAAAGAGCAAAGGAAAGATAACGAAGATATAGTGCGACTGGAAGATCGAATGAACAACATATTCCGCATTCAATCTCAAGGTTTATTTGTTAAGCTAAGAATAATTAGACATCTGATTCCTGACGAGATTAAAGCACAAATGTTGAAGCAACATGCTGCTGAAATCGAAGTTGCAAC
>Ga0180438_10010589_pt1 | contig 11290 bp, 13 predicted proteins | sample SS_ome_12_FD_132455 | JGI IMG/M metagenome (GOLD analysis project Ga0180438, IMG submission 132455) | Hypersaline lake sediment archaeal communities from the Salton Sea, California, USA - SS_3_D_2 metaG | ecosystem: Environmental > Aquatic > Non-marine Saline and Alkaline > Hypersaline >...
GAATGTAGCCGGCCACCACAATGAGGCGGCAGGATAACCCATGCGGGTGGCTTCTTCAAAAATTGTGCGCGTCCGATACGGCGGTTTGAACTGAACCCCAAAGGCTTTACGCTCGGTTGGAAGAAGGGAAACATAAGGTGTGTAAGATCCGGGATCGCGGTGTACGAAATCAAAAATTCCGTGCCCACCCGGATCAAGACCTGTTGCTATACTGGTCCAGGATACTTCGGTTTGGGGTGGATCGCTGACGGTGAAACGGTCGTATTTGCCTGAATCGATATACTTCGACAGGTGGGGCATCTTTCCTTCAGAAGCCAGGCGTTCAAATACATTGGGATCAAATGAATCAATTCCCAGGATTAATACTCGCATTGTTTTATTCTTATATTGGGACTATTGACTTATCGGATGGAAGTAGAGCGATTGACAATATATTTCAACAACTTTATTCATCCAATACTTCTGAAGAGTTATCCTCTTCTTCTATTGTGGTTTGTTCTCCGTCTTTTCCAACGGATCGTCTCAGCCGTCCAATGGCAGCCCGGATTTTTCCGGAAAACAGCAGAGCGATGCCAGAAAAAACTGCCAGTAGAGAGGCCAGTACCTGGAAGAGCATGCCGCCGGTGTTCGGATCGATATACATATTTACCTCTTTTGGTGATTCAAAACGGTTCTTATTATTGAACGACCTCACCATTTTTGATCTGCTATTTTACCATGCGCTCTCTCAAGTAGAAAATAATTGCGGATGAAACCTTTGAGATATAATCGCAGGATAATTGGAATTGATGAGGTGATGCATGCCGAAAATAAAGATTACCAGCGGTCAAGTTTCGATGTCTGCGGAGATCAACCAGAGTCCTACCGCGCGATCGATTGCTGACAGTTTGCCCGTTGAAGGACGAGCGAATGTATGGGGGGATGAGATTTATTTTGAGATACCTGTTCTGATGGAACAGGAGCCGGAGGCACGCGAAGTCCTCGAAGTTGGCGAGTTGGGATACTGGCCGGTCGGGCGCGCCTTCTGCATCTTCTTCGGACCTACTCCGGTAAGCATAGACAGACGACCGCGTGCATACAGTCCGGTCAATATTCTTGGACGTTTGCTGGGGGACCCGTTGTTATTTAAATCCGTAAAAGATGGCGACCGAGTGCGGATTGAACTATTAAGTACATAACAACACTAACTCGAGGTCAAAAAACAGGCGCTCATCAGGTCGAGCAAGGATACAAACCCGGTTACATGATAATACTTATCAACTACCGGAAGACCGGGCAAGTTGTGCTCTTTCATGATGTGGAAGGCGTTTTCTAATTTGTCGTCTGGGTGTACGAATAGCGGTTCACCCATTATTTCCGCCGCTACCTGGATTTTGGATGGATCCGCGTATGTCAAAGCCTGTTCGTAACCCTGCGGATCGTCAATATATTCCTCCGGCATCACTGGGATAAACATCATCTCTGCCAGAGATTGTGTATTGATAATGCCCATTAACCTGCTTTCCTTATTGACCACACATGCCAGACATGCATCCCGATTACTTGTGAAAGCATCCAATACTTCTTGCAGCGCCTGATCCATGCGAACCAGGATTGGTATTTGGTTTGAGCGGCCGATTATTTCTGAGATTTCTACAGCGCGCTTTTTTGACCAATCTATCCGGGCTCCTTCTCCGTATTTCGAATCAATATCATCTTCCAGCCACTGCAGCAGGTTTGACATGGACTGGTCTTCCGGTTCGCTTTCAGATTCATCAAAGCTATCTTGCGGTTTTTTCGATCCCCATTTTTGCAATCCGAGCACCTGACCGATTGGCATCGTAAACAAAATCCCGCTGCGAGGGCTGTCAAATCCTTTTACAATCCTGTCGGCTTCAGAAATTGCCTGTTCAAGCAGGTCTGTATCGTCAATCAAGCTGAATAATGTGCGTTGGTCTGAGCGTACTTCCTCGAACATCTTTAAAAAGCTGCCCAATCCACGCCGGCGCATTAATTCAGTAGCCTGAAATCCCCCCACAGAATTAAGGATAGTAACGCCCGGTACACCGATCTTCTTCCAGGCGTCAAGAATTTCCGGCATGTGTGACAGATCGTGCAGGATGATCATTAATAAATTTGTCATTATCTCCCTCTGGTTTTATCAGGATGTGGAGTGAAAGATATCCCGAAAGTGATTAATCGAGGCGTCGTATATGTTCATGGATTGCTCTGTTTTTAAGAGACCAGAAACCACACTCGCCTTCGATGTGACATCCCGGTTCTGAATAGCACTGCAGTGAACTTAAGTATGTTACATCGCGTTGTTCCAGAAAGTCTAATGTGTTCATATTGGCACCTCTTCAATGTTTTATGATTGGGTAGAATACTCTCACATTAATTCGTCATCCTGTTGCAGTTCCAATCCAAGCGAACGGTGCAGGCCCAAAACCGTTAAACGCATTACCTGGATGGACATGAAATGGGAAGTGTAAGGCATCTCATTTTTGAGCCACCAGACCAATAAACCTTTCACAGCTGAACCCAGGTAAATGACCGCTAATTCTGGAGGCACCAGGATTTTGCTTTCCTCCGGCTGCAGAGCGGTGAACCAGCGTAATCCGACCGTTTCTATGTATGTGTGAATCCGATTTGAGAATTCGGGAATATTTTCATCTCCAAGCATAACCCGGAAAAACCCTGCATGTTTTGCTACATGATCGAATACACTTTCGATCGAAATCAGCGCTGAATCCAGACCGGCGACACCGTTATCCGGAGGCAGCCAAACGGCATCAGCCATTATCTCATTAAATGCATCCTCCAACAGGTCCAACTTGTCCTGGTAATGCAGGTAAAAGGTTGCCCGGTTTAACGTCCCCCTATCGGTGATCTCCTGGATCGTTATCGAGGAATAGCCTTTTTCCGGGATCAGATCAATGAGTGCCTTACGTAGAAGTCCCCGTGTTCGCTGGACTCTAGGATCAAGTTCTGGTGTATTGTTCGACATATTCAATCTTTTTGTCGCATAAGCAACGCGCTAATGATTTGCTAATTATACTACTGCGGATTTTTCCTGCGTCATGTGTTAATATCCTGTGCGGATCCGATCGTGTTTCATTCTTCCATTCAATACCTGCTGACTTCGTTCGGCAGATTCTCAGTAAGAAGGAAAACAAAACCTGAGCTTTAGATGAACTTTTATCAGGGGCATATTGTGAACCAGCCAGAAGAGATATGTCTTTGCCTGTTGGAGTTGCGAGTAAGGAGGAACAGCGTATTTACAGCATAGAAAAAAGCCATGATGTATCCGGGAACGGATTCATCATCCAGCTGAGCGGATTGTACAAGCATTACTTAACTGAATCGGGCGAATACCCAGCCCTGAAAGGTATTGACTTGCGTGTAAAAAGTGGGGAATTCACTGCAGTGATCGGCAAATCTGGGGCTGGAAAATCTACCATGGTTAACATGATCACCGGAATTGACGACCCTACATCCGGTGAAATAATTGTGAACGGTTCACCGGTACATCAAATGAATGAAGACCAGAAAGCTGGCTGGCGCGGGCGCAACCTAGGGGTGGTTTTCCAATTTTTCCAATTATTACCCAGTATAAACCTGTTGGAGAACATCACAATCCCGATGGATTTTTCCAACGCAATACCGAAAAGGGACAGAAAAGAACGCGCCATGCACTTGTTGGAACAGGTGGGGCTGGCGGAACATGCCAGTAAAACACCGGCCAAAATTTCAGGCGGCCAACAGCAGCGTGTGGCGATCGCGCGCGCATTGGCCAATGATCCGCAGATCATCGTCGCGGACGAACCTACCGGGAATCTGGACTCGATTACAGCAGGAGAAATATTCGACCTTTTTGTATCCCTGGTCGATGTAGGCAGGACGGTGCTGGTCGTCTCGCATAACAAAGAAATTGGCAAACTGGCAACCAGGGTGGTGGAGATATCCGATGGGAGGATTAATCCAAACGGCATGGAATCCTCAAACCCAGGATCAAAGGTTTAGTAGATATGGCGTTCCAGGCGCGCTGGTCTAAGATTTTTAAAGATATCTGGAGAAATAAGTCTCGTTCGCTGCTGGTAATTCTCTCTATAGCAGTGGGGGTAGCGGCTGTTGGGATGGTAAACAACGCCGCCCGGATAATCCAGCGCGACCTGTATAACGAGTATGGTGCAGGAAATCCAGCCTTGCTCCAGATTTATATCTCGCCATTTCAAGTGAACCTAGCAAAAGCTGTCGAAGATATGCGTGCGGTTGATGCAGCTGAAGCGCGCAGGACAGAAAGCGCATTCGTACTTAACCAGGCTGGTGAGTGGCAGGATCTCACCTTGAATGTCGTACAGGATTTTGATGACCTGGGTATCAATCGCTTTACTGATGTGGATGGCGTTGGAAAACCCGGCATTCGTCAAATCCTGTTAGAAAAGCAGTCCGCCGAATTGTTGGGGATTTCAACCGGTGACAGGGTTGTGGTTGAAATGCCGGATGAAAACCGCTATGAGCTTACGGCTGCAGGAATCGTACATGATGTTTATGTGATGCCAATGGCAATCCTGGGCGAAGCAAGCGGTTACGTCAGCATGGGGACTCTGCAGTGGATGGGTGAACGGCCGTATTTTAACCGCCTGGACTTAACTGTATCGGGAGAACAAAAAGATAAAGAGTCTGTCATCCATGTGGGAAATACCGCCCGTGACCGGCTGATTGAACCTGCCGGATATTCTGTCGCCAAAATCCAGACGCCTGGTTTTGGTTCCGATCCTGGAGATCATTGGGCGCATAACCAGATCAAGGGTTTTGTGCTTATCCTGCAGATTATGAGCGTCCTGGCGGTATTCTTGAGCGGAGGTCTGGTAATTAATACCGTTTCAGCCATCTTGTCCCAACAGACAAAACAAATTGGGATATTACGTTCATTGGGCGCCCGCAGAAAACAACTCATTGGGATGTATGTGGTCAATGTTCTTCTTTTCAGCATGCTTGCGGTGATAATTGCCGTTCCGGCAGGAATGCTGGGTGCATGGTGGCTGGTATCGTTTGCGGCAAAATTCTTAAATTTCAGCATAACACAAGTCGATCTGCCGCTATCTGTGCTTTTCATTCAAATTGGGCTGGGGATCATCATGCCGATATTAATCGCATTGATCCCAATCGTAGCTGGAACGCGCATTTCCGTGTATGATGCGATCTACCAGTATGGTCTTGGCGGGGATGGAGAAATGGGATTAATTCCACGCTTATTCGGTCGTATCCGGGGTTTGACGCCCGAAATTATCCTGTCCCTCAGAAATACATTCCGCAAGAAAGCCAGGTTGGCATTTACGCTCATCACATTGACCATGGCGGGCGCGATGTTCATGGCAGTTTTCAGTACGCGTAAAACTTTAGCCGCTCAAATCCAGGGGATCGAACGGTATATCGAATTCGATGCGCTTCTGCAGCTGCCAGGCGGCAGGGATAGAAACACGGTCGAACGTGAGGCAATGCGCATAGATAACATAAATTTGGCGGAAGGATGGGGTAGTGCTGTAGGTACGGTCGTGCGCCAGGATGGAACCGAAAGCGAGGAGTTCGAGATTATTGGACTGCCTTACGATACTGCCACCGTTAACCCGCTTCTGCTGGAGGGAAAATGGCTGTCCGGATCAGACCTACCGCAGGTGGTGATAAATGAAGACCTGCTGGATGAAGAGCCTGGAATTGTAGTTGGAGAAAAGATGCACTTAAAGGTTGGGGAAAAAAAGAGTGGTTTTACAGTATCCGGTATCGTATCGAAACACCTTTCTGGTCCCAGAATCTATATGGATTATGGTACTTACGAACGCTTATCTGGAAAGACCAACCAAGTGGATGTTGTGCGTGTTTTAGCGACTCCAGAAAATACAAGCGGCGTTCTGATGCAGGAAGATATTGCAAAACAATTAGAGGAACGATTTACAAATGCGAAATTGAATCCGGGTAAAAGCACAACTAAGTACGCATACTACGGAAATTTTACGGATGTTTTCGACATTATATTAGTGGTGCTAATGGTCATGGCGCTGATGCTGGCTATCGTGGGTGGATTAGGATTGACCGGTACGTTGGGTATGAACGTACTCGAACGTACGCGCGAGATTGGTGTACTGCGAGCAGTTGGAGCATCGAACCCCTCTGTGAGAAAGGTGATTGTTATTGAAGGTCTGGTGGTTGGAATATTGAGCTGGATTTTTGGCGCTTTTCTCTCAGGACCTGCCGGCTGGACGCTGGCCCGGGCGGTCGTAAATACAACCCTGGAAACTGAATCGAGCTTCCGGTACTCGTTCATTGGATTGATTATCTGGCTGCTAGTGGTGGTGATTATTGGCGTTTTTTCCAGCCTGGGACCGGCGTTGAACGCAGCCCGTCTGCGTGTGCGTGATGTGCTGGACTATGAATAAAAGGCTCTGGATGTGTTGGTAAATGGACTCACATAAAAATCAAATCAAAGATCGTGAAATGACTGTACAAAATGCCAAAAGCAAGTTGATTGAACTGGTGAATGTAGGCAAAACTTTCCATACAACTGCTGGAAATTTCACCGCTCTAAAGGATGTAAACATGAAAATTGGAGAGGGAGAATTTCTCTCCATCACCGGTAAATCTGGCAGTGGTAAAACGACCCTGATCAACGTGCTTACCGGCATTGATAATCCAACAAAGGGAGAAATTTTTGTTTCAGGTACACCAATCCATAACCTCAATGAAGGGCAGATGGCAAAGTGGCGCGGTGCCACGATTGGGATTGTTTTCCAATTCTTCCAGATACTTCCGACATTAACTGTAAAGGAAAATGTGATGCTTCCCATGAGCCTTGCAAACCTGTACTCGGTTCCAGAAAGACATGACAGAGCGATGGGTTTATTGGATCAGGTTGGATTAGCCGACCACGCGTATAAGTTCCCGAGCAAATTATCAGGCGGACAGCAACAGCGAGCGGCGATTGCACGGGCATTGGCGAACGATCCCCCTATCATCGCTTCGGATGAACCCACCGGTAATCTGGATTCTCAATCGGCTGAAAAAGTGATGCGTCTGTTTGGGAAGCTGGTGTCACAGGGGAAAACAATCCTGATGGTCACGCACGACAAAGAGTTAGCAGCACAGGCAAATCGAACGATAAAGATTGTGGACGGGGAGATAACAAATCCCTGAGTGCTGATTTTACCGGTAAGCGGCTGTCCCGTAAAAAAACGAATTGTTGATCGAATTATCTACATGCAGTATTCAAAGTGAAGAATAATTAATATTTAATAACATATTTTGGTTCATGTGTAAATTATAATTACGCTCGTTGTGAAGAGAAATCTGCAATAATACCAATTTCTTTTCCTGTTAGACAAAAGTTAACCCTTTTTATTGTTTAAGCATGATGGAGAATATCATGAAAATTGCAGCAGTAACAGATGATGGAAAAACGATCAGCCAGCACTTTGGCAGAGCGACCAAGTATCTGGTGGTAACAGTGGAAGATGGGGTGGAAACGGCACGTGAATTGCGGGATAAATTGGGTCACCGCGATTTTCAAAAAGAAGAGCAGGGAGAGCATCACCTCCACCAGGTTGATGAACGTGGACAAGGGTTCGGACAGCATTCGGCTGATAAACACCAGCGCATGTTCGAGGCAATTTCTGACTGCCAGGTCTTGCTGGCTCGCGGAATGGGTAGGGGCGCTTATATGGGATTGGAAGGCGCACGAATCCGACCTGTGCTAACAGACATTCCCGAGATCGATGATGCAGTTTCCGCGGTCATTGATGGCAGTATCCAGGATTTTACGGAACGTCTGCACTAATTCAGCGGTCTTTAAGACAATTTATAATTTCATTCGAACCAGGATTCAGCATTGGTTACACAGTTCTGATATCTTGTTGTTTTTGTATTTAATTCAAGCAATTTAAATCCTTATCCTGTTAGATTAACCTGGGTTAACCCTTTGATGGCACATCTGCAATGTGCTTTCAGAGCTGTGTGGATACCACTTTTGTTGGGAGGGAAATTTAAACGTTCCTAGATTTTTTTCTAAGTAGCCACTTGCTATGGTTTGGGTGGAATAATAAAGGTTAAAGTGTCACTCTAGACAGAGCGAAGAGTCTAGATTCTTCACTTCGTTCCCAAAGGGATTGTCACGCATCAGAATGACAATATATCAGATTCGAGATGACTGACTAATTAGATCGTTTTGGATATTGATTTATTTGACAATTGGAAAGAAATGGAATGCAATAATATCTATGTAGTCCTTGATTATGGTAGACTTTTAATTCAGTTACAGAATCGATTTTATTGAGGTATATTACCTGACCATTTTGGAGAAATATTTTCATGAACAAGCGCTTTTACTCCTGATTAAGTAACTGCTAACCAATGATACATTTTTTCACTACACATTTAAAGAATGAGAATTTAACAATGTACGTCTGGATGCAAGGGTGGAGAATCTCGACACAATTACGAATAATGTAGGGCTTATAAGCCGTGTAACGGAGGATGGCTGGTACGAAGCGAATATCCAGGGCAACGGTGATTATTTTGTATACCATTATGATGCAAACGCCAGCGAGGATAAATACAAACAGCTGCAAAGCGGCAATGCAGGGAAGATCAATACCGGTAAGGATATTAATGATCTCAGACTTATTTGTCAGGGCAGCCAATTAAGTTTCGGCGGAAATAGCGTTGAATTTGCTGCGTTGGCGTTGAATGCGAATGGTCACCAGGTAATCGAATGGGGTCAAATGGGGATGACTGTGGCAAGTGAAGAGGAAACGCCAGTGATCGTGGAGTGTAATGATTTTGTTATCAGTTTGCCCTAAAAATAATCGCGTCAAGTTGGAACACAAGTAGACAGACTGCAAATTCCAAGAGTGTAATTAAGACATGCATAAAGCTGTGTTATTTGAAAAACTGGATAATGATAGTGTGCGCTGCAACCTGTGCGCGCACCACTGCGTGATAACGGATGGTAAATTGGGTGTCTGCAGTGTTCGTAAGAACGTGGGAGGCGAGTTATATACGCTGGTTTACGGACGCTGCATCAGCCGCGGCATTGATCCGGTCGAAAAGAAACCGCTCTACCATTTTTATCCCGGCACAGGCGCGTATTCAATCGCCACCCCAGGTTGTAATTTTCGTTGTCAATGGTGCCAAAATGCCGATATTGCGCACATGCCGCGCGAATTGGGGAAAATTGCTGGTTCAAATATCGCGCCGCTTGAAATTGTTGAGGCTGCGCGTGAGTCTAGCTGCCGCAGTATCGCCTATACATATACTGAACCTACCATCTTTTTTGAATATGCTTATGAAATCGCAAGACATGCGCATAAACACGACATCGCAAATATTTTTGTAACCAACGGTTACATGACGCTGGAAATGTTGGATTATTTCGCCCCTTACCTGGATGCCGCCAATGTCGATTTGAAAGCTTTTCGAGAGAAGACCTATCACCGATTCGTCGGTGCTGGTCTGTCTCCCATCCTGGACAGCATGAAGATGATGGTACAGCAGGGTGTCTGGTTGGAAGTCACCACCCTGGTGATTCCCGGGATAAATGATCATAGGGATGAGCTCAGGGAGGTCGCCCAATTCATTGTGAGTGAACTCGGTCCGGATGTACCCTGGCACATCAGCCGCTTCTTCCCATCTTACCAAATGATGGATGTAGAGCCTACTCCAGTATCCAAGATGCAAATCGCATTTGATATCGGAAAGGAAGAGGGATTACATTATGTGTATCTCGGTAATGTTGCCGGTGAGTCAAACACCGTTTGTTACCAATGTGGAAAATTACTCATACGCCGGCAGGGATATTGGGTGACTGAAAACAATCTGCAGGCAGGTCAATGTCCTGATTGTGGGTGTGCGATTTCCGGAGTCTGGACGGAATGAGAATTAATCCCATTTTTTGGAGGAGTGTTTTTATACAATGGACAAAGATGAAATCAACGAGGAAAGAATTATAAAACAGGCCGGTGAGCTTATTGAAGGCGGATTTCACTGATCGGAGGCGATTATGCTTTCCGTCGGAAAGTATAAACTGGATGATCTGGATGAGCGTTCGATTAAGATGACCACCGGGTTTGCTGGTGGTGTTGGGGATTCCAGGCAGGAATTGTGCGGCGCATTCAGCGCAGGAGTAATGATCATTGGTGCGATGTACGGTCGTACAAAGATTGGAGCAGATCATTCTGCCTGCCTGCAGAAAACAACCGCATACCGGGAGCGGTTTAAGGAAGTAATGGGTTCGATCTCGTGTTACGAACTGCGCGCTGAAGGTTATGGTTCAGATGGCATCGAACCCTGCTCTGTATTGGTCGAAAGGGCAGCTCGTGAATTATTAAGTGTAATTTAGAAGAGATAAACTTCTACATCAAAATAATTGATTAGTATAAAAATTATGTTCTGAGGAGTGATGTATGGATATTCAAATCCAGGAAATGAGTATGGATGACTTTGACGAAGTTTATGAATTATGGCAGAGTACCCCAGAAATCGTACTTTCGGATATTGATACACATGAAAGTATCGCACGCTTTTTGGAACGTAATCCAGGGTTTAGTTATGTTGCTCGGCAGGCTGGTTCTCTCGTGGGAGTGGTTTTGTGCAGCCACGACGGACGCCGGGGTTATATTGATCATCTGGCAGTACGGGATTCCCACAGGCTGCAGGGTATCGGTAAAGCGTTGGTTATTCGATGTCTATATAATCTTATGCGGGTTGGTATCCGGAGATCGAACCTGTTTATCTTCGAAGGCAACCAAGACGCAATTGAATTCTGGAAGAAGATTGGCTGGTCTCCAAAATTGAATATGGTGTTGATGTCTCAACCCATCTCACCCCAGTTATAAATATGGGAACGGCAGTCCTCGAGCTTTGTATTGAATTTTGAATCTATTAAATATTTCATCTTTTTTACAGCAAATTTATTTCGGAACACTCCCAGTCCTGGAAGATGATATTCAGATTGTTTTTTGCCCCGATTTTTAAAGGGTGAGAAGGCTGATCTGGTAAACCCTATCGGCGTATTCCGTAATCTTTCTCGTGGGCAGATATTTCATACTAATTCTCTATAAGGCAGCAGTGTACCCTGCCATTATCCTGCATACCAGCTAGCTACCGGGGGAATTTTTTTATCCAATAAGGTTCCCTTTTTGAATATCCAGGGATTAGGGTAGAAATACGGCTCCGGATGGCTGCCATCACCCGGGGTGAATCCAAGGATGAGTTGAGCGCATGTTTCGGTCTTCATAGTCCCGGCGCCAGAACCAATCAA
>Ga0180438_10010590_pt1 | contig 11289 bp, 9 predicted proteins | sample SS_ome_12_FD_132455 | JGI IMG/M metagenome (GOLD analysis project Ga0180438, IMG submission 132455) | Hypersaline lake sediment archaeal communities from the Salton Sea, California, USA - SS_3_D_2 metaG | ecosystem: Environmental > Aquatic > Non-marine Saline and Alkaline > Hypersaline >...
ATACCTTGCCCTTTTGGCGTGGGATATTAAAAGGATAAAGCTTTACCACGTTTCCTGCACGTAGTTCTTGAATACTAGTAAGATAGGGAAATTCGATGTATATTCTACCTTCTATTATTAGCAATACAGTTTGTAATCCTAATTTGTTTAGATTTGGTCTTCCATAAACTCCAAAACGAAAAAGTTTTCTTAATCGATCGAGTATGTATGCGACAGAATTCTCATGTAGATTTAATTCTTCAGCAATTTCTTTTTTCTTTGAAAAAGCATGTTTAGTCGATGAGTCAAGAAATAGTACAACTTTTAGATCATTTTTTGATAGTTTTGGCCTCCAAATCATAAATATATTGTCGAGATAACGTGTCGCTTCTCTTTCAGTTAAGGGTTCTCGAATAAACTTTCTCAGGCGTTGTACTTTTTTTAGCAATAAAGGAAGAAATTCCCCGTAAGTAAATGAATCTGCTTCTAACAGATCATGTATGCTTCTATACATCGTTCCATCGTCAAATTGCATTAAGGGTTTATCAGTTCGTGTAGGGGTTAGTTTTCGTTTCCTATACCACTCTTCAGTTAATATCTCCCTTTCAGTCACATTTAATAAGTTATATGCTGTCAGATAGGCAAGATCTTCCCCAAAAATTTCTGGAAAGACGTTTTTAGGCAGAAAATACTCTAAAAAAAGTCGCATCAATCGCTCCCTTTTGTTTAATGAAATATATTCTTTATTATCGATTTTTTCTTTGATAACTGGTGAAACCTTAAGAAATTTTGTGATAGAATTTATTTCATTTTGAAGGGGATAATGATCTTCTTCTGATATAGCCTCCTCCTCAAATGGCGCCATGACTAATATTAATAAGATTATCACTATAAAAGTTTTTCAGATTTACATGTAAAAATCAAAATTATCACTAAATCAAACATTGTTTTTGGGGATTCTTATAATCTGATTTGAGAGATCTTCCTTTTTATCGGCGAAAACCAAGAATTCCATAGTATTATTGGGGTATCATGAGATGGAATTCTGTGACATTTTTAAAAAGCATATACTTTATTTGTGGTTTTATTAATTATCAAAAGTCATTTTTGATAGCTTGCTTACAATATTCGAAAACGTTAGTCAATAAAATCAGTTCTTGATTTGCTTTGCGGGATTATCCGACAAAAATATTTGTTATATTCTCATTTATGCTTTTTTTCTTGAAATTGAGCACTCTAAGCTATCATTTTAAAAAGAATGTTAATCAGAAGAATAGAACAAGTAATCCTTTTAAAAGGGAGATTTGTATGATCGGCAAAAAACGCAAAGGAGGTTTATACGCATGGGACCTGGCGGAGCATTTCCATGGTAAGTTATTTTGGAACATTTTTTGCGAAAGGAGACAGGAGGTAAAAAATAAATGAATGTCTTTGCAAGTTTAGATACATTGGAATTTGTTAAGAGCGGTGAGGTTGCAATAGAGGATTTCGATCAAGACTGGATCAGACTAAACATAGAAAAAGCAAATCCTGAGCTTATAGATCATTATTTAAACGCTGTACTCCAATTCATTAGAAAAATCGTGAATGCGCGTGTAAGGATACTTAAAAGCGATACTAATGTGATCTTCAATTTACCTTATTGCTTCTAGTCACCGCTTATCATTTTTCTATACTCCTGTAGAATAAAGGATATAAGCTATTTTGCTATTCTTTAATCTATAAGTCATATTTTAGCTACTTTAACTTTTTATAGTTCTTGTTAAATCAAAATTGCACTTTTAAATTGCAGTAAATTTAATTTTTTAACAGAAACGGTGCAATAATCATTAACCAATGAAAATATGAGGTGTATTTATACGATAAATTAAAAATAGAAATTGAGATCATTTCACATATAATTTAAATATCATCAGTCGTAGGCTGAAATTAATGAATGAAAACTGAAATTTGAAATTTTTATTATTTTATAATCAAATTTAGAGTATCTCTTTTGACAAGATTCGTTCGCGTCATTTCAAGAAAATAAAGCATTTCGGGTAATTAAATGGATAGATTATCAAAAAGAATTGTTCTCATTCTTTCTTTAGCTACAATGATTGCAGCTCTTGGGGCAGGCTTAATTACACCAATCTTTTCTGTTTACCTTTATGATACCATGAACTTTAATGTTTTAACCATAGGATTAATTTACTCGCTCTATACCATAGCTCTTGCAGTCTTTCCTATCCCTTTTGGCATTTTTTCTGATAAAAAAGGTAGAAAACCTACTGCCGCCTTAGGACTTCTTGGCTATGCTATTTCTTACCTTCTTAGAATATTTGCGAGAAAACCAGAAGAATTTGGAGTATTATCTGCACTTGAAGGCTTAGGAGACGCTTCTTTTAAGCCAGCTGCTCAGTCTGCAATCGCAGATGTAGTCTCTAGTGACGAGCGAGGAAGTGTATACGGAATATATAATGCCGCAGCATCTGGAGCGATTATTGTAGGCTTTCTTCTAAGTGGATTAGTGGTAGTATGGTTCACAAGTTTCTTTGTTTCTTTCATGATCGGAGGTTTACTCTCTATAGTCTCACTAGCTGTCCTGCTATTGCTTTTGAAAGAAACTCTTAGAGTCGATTCACTTGAAAATTCGAAGTTTGACTTAAAACAAATATTTAATAAAAGAATAAGACGCCCGAGCTTAATTTATCTCCTTGCTATAATTGTGGGCAACTTTGGTGTTGCTGCAATTCTTCCAATTCTCTCAATTTTTGTAATACTCCAATATAATATTCCTCTATATTTTATCGGTGTTGTGTGGTTCACATACATGCTTTCAAGCACTATTTCGTCAATACCTACCGGAAAAATATGTGATGTGTATTCATCTAAGTATACATTGGGCATAGGTTTCCTCGTGACTGCGTTCTCCTTCTACTTGTTAGGCACACAAAATACGATTCTCCTTCTAATTATTTCCAGTATTTTATTCGGTATTGGAAGTGCCATGATCTTTAACGCAAGCACAACATACATGATGAACCTTACAGAAACAGAAATCAGAGGTAGGACTGTAAGTGTATTCAATGTTTTGAAAATGGCGGGTGGGGCATTAGGTCCAATTGTTTCTGGCATCCTTTGGGAAGGACTCGCTCCCCAATATAGTTTTATAATCCCGGCTATAGCGATTTTTATTGCAGGAGTTTTCTTCCTGATTATCGGCATTCCAGACAAGGAAATCAAAAAGTTGATGGGAGTTAATACTCATTGACGCATAGATTTATTATTAAGAAGTGGTATTTGTCTACTAATTTCATCTACTATAAAAAAAGAAGCACCATATAATACTTAAAAAACAGTAAAGTTTCTGCTGGTTGGTTAAAATGGATGGAGAGAGTGAAGATATTTCAAGGATACGCTATTATCCATTAGTTTCTGGCACTTATTTCGTAGAGGGTATTGCGTCAATCTTAACTTCGGCATTTCTTCCTATCTACTTAATTGTGTTCATGGGGTTAGATGTAGTCACTGTAGCTATATATTCCACAGTAGCATTTATTCCATGGTTGGCAAAACCAATCTGGGGATTTATCAGCGACAAGTACTCATTTACCCTCTTTGGAAGAAACTTAAGAAGAAGGCCCTACATAGTATTGGGAAGCGTTTTAAATTTTGCTTTATTGCCGTTTCTGGTGATTATTAACCCCCTTAATGGGCTGCTTTATGTTGCTGTCTGGTTCTTCCAAAATCTCGGTTGGTCTATGTTAGACACATGTGTAGATGCCTTGAGCGTTGAAAATGAAACAACAAAACGAAATTTGCTTAGTATGGTCTTATGGATCGGCTCATATCTTGGTACATTATTTGCTGGATTTGTAATTGGATCTATACTTATGGCAGGTAGTTTCGTCACTGGTTTCGTTATCGGGGCACTAGTATCGACTATTACGATCCTCTTTGTTGTCTTTGCACCTGAAAAAGAAGTAAGTAAAGCAGAGAGCGTCACAACAGACGATATTAAGGAATTTTTCAGTAAAGATAACTTAAAGGATGTCTTTTCTAACCAACGATTTGTGATATGGGGACTGATTTTTGCTGCTTTTTACAATATCGACTCAGGCATGACAGACTTCTTTTTCGAGCCATGGATGGTACAAAAATTCGGTGCCACGGTTTACCAAGTTGGTGCGTTTACCGCGGTGACTTCTATCTTTGCTATAATCGGAGCCATAGTTGGCTGGCTACTAGGGGAAAAAATACGACAAGTTGGTCAGAAAAAAGTGTTGTCAGTTGCATTACTTTGTTTCGCAGTTGGATATACCCTTACTGCACTAGTGGCCACTTTGACAGAGCTATACTATGTCTGGGTGTTCGTATTCTTAGCTGTTGGCTTTGGGAGAGTTGCTCAGATTGCAATATTCATGGATATAACGAAACCAAAAATTGCAGGTATTATGTTTGCACTCTATATGGCATTTTTGAATATTGGAACATTTGTTGGTCGTGGACTTGCTGGAGTTGTTGTTCCAAGCCTTGGCATGGAAGGTACATTTTTCCTTGTGGCACTGTTTATGCTAGTACTAATTATCCCTGTTAACTTGATTGATACTGAAAAGGCAAGACAGATCTATCTATAAACATTGAATTTCCATCCTTTCTTTCATTTTTTTATTCTTATGTATCAGCGTGTTTTCTAAGTTTTTCTGTATCCTTTGCTTGAGCAGTTCTTATTTAATCTAATTTCTTAAGAAATGTGCTCAGTCGTAGTTTAGTAGGACTACCTCTTGTTTCAGGACGTGTAGCATTTAATGCACCAGCAGCATTTGCATGAATTAGAGCATCTTCTACTGAATGATCCATACTCAGAGATGCAGCAAGAACACCGAAAAACGCGTCCCCAGATCCTACTGTGGAGACCACTGTGAGTCCCATTTTTTCCAAGTCTATTCCTGGAATCTTCAATATTTCTTGATTGAAGGTATAAATACATCCATTCTTACCATGTTTAAAGATTATTTTTAGATTCTTATTGAACTTAGAGATTGATTCGACCGCTTCTGAAAGACCAGTACAACCAGTAAGAGTTTCCGCTTCTACTTCATTTAGAAGTAAAAAATCCACAAAATTAAGACATTTAGAGAGACCTGATAGACCCTCACTTATCTTTGTACCAGGATCCCAAAGAACTTCTGCTTTGAATTCACTGCCAAGTTTGGCCAGCATTGTAGCAGTTTCTAAAGGAGGATCGGAAATTGCTATTATTTTCGCTTCTTTAATTAGCGTTATTCGTTCTGGTGACATTATATCTTGTGGGTCTATCTCATTATTTGCACCAAAGTAAGTATGTATGACGTTCTGTCCACCTTCATCTATGACAATATATGCCTGACCAGATTCTATGTTGTTTACGATTTTGATGCCATCTGTAACTACAGCTTCTTTTTTTAGTAAATTTATCTGCTCTTTTCCGATCTCGTCATTACCGACCCCTCCAAATATTGCTACTGTATGCGGATCAGAAACTCGTGCTGCTGCTACTGCAACATTCGCTGCTTTTCCACCAGGAACTCTCCCAATCTGTTTTATCGGGACTTCTTCTCCAGTCTTGGGAAATCGCTTTACAAAAAGTTTAATGTCGCTATTAATCGCCCCACAAGTGATTACACTTACCATTTTGTTCATATCCATAGTGATTCAATAGTCAGATAGTTGCTCTCAAATGGATAAAAACACACTGATTAATCTAAAACTTAAAATCCAAGGTGAAATAAATCAAATATTATACGGACTAAGTTTTTCTATGAGATGCATGTAATTGCGATTGTATTATTTGATCAATATTATAAAAAAACATAAGCCCTTTATTGTGATTCTTCTTCTATTTTCTACGGCTTTTATTACGAGAGTTCTTAGAATAGCTCATCCGCCACACATTATCTCTGACGAAATATACTATGTTATGGCAGCAAGATCTATAATATCCACAGGTCACGATCCTAATCTTGTCCATCCACCTCTTGGGAAATACCTTATAGGTCTTGGAATTCTTATGTTTGGTGACAATTCTTTTGGTTGGCGAATTATAGGAGCGTTTCTTGGAAGCATAATTGCACCACTTGTTTATTTAATTGGAACAAGAATTTGGCATGAAAAAGTTGGTATCTTAAGTGGAATTTTCATAATTATTGATCCACTTACTTATGCTATGTCATGCATAGCCATGTTAGACATTTACCTCGCTTTTTTCATCACTTGTGCCTTTCTTGCATTCACATATCAAAGATATTTTATATCAGCAGTATTTTTTGGGCTTGCATCTGGTGTGAAATTTGTTGCTGTATTTTCTATATGTGGGGTGGTATTATATCTCCTCTATATACGTGAATGGAAACTTATACGATGGTTTGTTATTATTCCAATAGCAGTCTTTTTCGTTACAGTATTACCAATTATGCTAGTTGAAGGTATAGGGAAATGGGTTATCTATACGCTTTTCTATCTGATATGGAGCTTCGGGCTAAATGTTGAACATCCTTTTAAAAGTCGACCAGAGGGTTGGCTTTTAAACATTAAGCCCTTCCCATTCTATCGAAATACTTGTGATCTAATAGCTGTCGCTAACCCATATCTTTATCTTTTCGCTATCCCATCTTGTGTATACTTTATCTACTTAGCCATCAAGAACAAAGAGAACAATGTGAAGTTCACTGAAATGCTACCAGTCTTGTGGTTCATAACCCAATATGGTTTTTTCTTTCTCTTACCTAGAACTACTCAATTTATTTTTTATCTGCTTCCGTCAGTCCCAGCCATTCTATTGATTACAGCACGAGGAATCGAGGTGAGTATGGAGAAGTTACTAAAAAAAATCGCAAGACCATGAATTTGGACATTTACCTAAAGTTTCAGGTTCTCTAAAATTTAACAAAACAACTCATTTAGATTAAAAAATCCTTTAATTTGCAGCAAAAACATTTTATTTCAATTAATATGAACTGATTCAAAAAGTATCTAAAAAAAGAATCTATTCAGTGTTTGTTCCTCTTTTAATATGATGGTGTTAGAATGGGAAAACTGCTTTTTGATGAGTATGACTTCCAAAATAAATGGATTAGATACTTAACGCATCCAGTCCTTCTTTCATCTTTCAATTCATTGTTGATTATTGCTTTAATCATCTTTGGGCTTGTAATTGCAGCAAAAGATGGGAATGTTTTTGTAGGATTACTCGGAGACGGATGGGGTGAAGTTGCAGTAATTGAAGAGATTCGAACTGGCAGAATTTATCCTTTCAGCGATCCTGCTAACGCAGATATTACAGAACCCCTATTACATCAACCACCATTATTTTTTTGGAGCTGTTTGCTTATTGGTGAAGCGTTTAATCTCCCTTCTTTTTGGACGCAGCATATAATGAATATTATCTCGCAATTTCTATTTCATTACGCATTTTACATGCTTTGCCTTGCGATATTCAATAATAAGAAACAAGCTCGATTAGCACTATTTTTTTCCGTTTTTGCGTATTCATTATCCTGGATTCGGTTGTTAGGCATACTTGTATTCAATTGGGGAACAGTACAAGTAGGAATAATGAGTATCCTTACAGGAAACACAAATTTAAACGTTGACCCACTTGTGAAAGAGAAGATAAACTTTGTGATGTTTGAATACTGGGATCTACGACATAATCTATTTACTCAAAGAAATTCAAAACTCTCATACAGCTTTGGTTTCTTTAGTCTTTTGTTTTACAAGAAAATAGAGAAGTTAACCGACTGGAAATATCTTGGCATCTCGGGTGGCTTTTTAGGATTAGCAATAATAACACATCATCTTTCAACACTGGGTTTTAGCGCCATATTCCTCATTTTACTCTTTATCAGGCTTTTTAAAGATAAGAAAATTTCAATTGAATTCTTAATTCTCTTAATTGGGCATCTAATTGGTTCATTTGTCACAATACTAGTATTTTTGAATCTATTCGGAGGAGGAGCTACTCGCTGGGTATTAGAAAGCCAAACAACAGGAGCTGGATGGGGATTGAGAACTCCTTCAGGAAGACCATCATGGCCATATCCATGGGAAATCTTTGAGGCTTATGGTCTAGTATTTCTCCTAGCTGTGCTAGGAGTCTATTGGCTGTACAAAAAAGGAACTTTAGACAAATTTGGAATCCCTGCAGTTATGGGGCTCTGGGGTATGGTTGTGGGCAATTTACAGTGGGTAGGAATAGAATACCAAGTACTATTTCGGCAGACAAATTTCTTATTCTATGCATTTTTTATCTATGCGCCCTTTGCTCTCGAATATATATTTCTTAAGTGGGATTTATTTTCTGTTAATCAATCCAAAATGAAATACCTCAATAAATTAAAAAAATTAAAACCTTCAAGGTTTCAAGCTCGGATTCTATTTATTCTTGTTCTTCTTGTTGGTCTATTCACTTCACAATTAGTTGGTTTCTTCATTTTTAATCTGCGAAAGACACCGATACATTTCATTGTTGATGGAGATGAATACGAAGGTATTATGTGGCTATCAGAGAATACAGACAATGCCCAAGTTGTTTATGCTCCCGAAAATGTTTCAAGAAAAATACCTGCATTATCAGGAAATAAAGTTGCACTAGGTTATGTTTCTTATTACTCTCTTACTAGAGAAGATGAACGATCACGAAGAATAAATGAGAGCCTAATAGTGTTTGGCGAAGGGAATTATCAAGAATCTGAGTTAATAATTAAAAAGTACAATTCGAGTTTCTTATTTGTCGTCTTAGATACACTTCCTGAGGATAAACTACAGTCTTTCGAAGGAAAGTTTGAAAGGGTATTCGAAAACAGTAGTATAATGATATTTGTTTTGTAGCCTACCCCACGTTTGAAATATTAAATAGTATTAACTCTCATGATTAGAATACTAACTAAGGAGGCAGAAGAGGATAAGAAAATATCTCATTTTTGCGGTATTAATATTAAGTATTCTTTTGCTAACTCCTCGCGCCGAAGCAGAAACAGAGACTTTAGAACCTATCGCCGATTCATTTGTGAATTCAGAAAAACCCACTAGTAATTTTGGAGGCCAAGATGTTTTACGCGTTACATATCAAAATAGAACATTTTTTGATGATATAGAAAGGCGTGCCTACCTAAAATTCAATCTTTCTGAGGTGCCAAGTGGCTCAACTATTAATTCAGCCACATTGAGATTACATACAGTTGTCGTCACGGAAACAACTAAAATAGGTGCCTTTTACTGTCCTGACAATACATGGGAAGAGTTAGAGATTACATGGGAAAACGCACCAGATACTTCAGGTGATGCTGTAGATATTGTCTCTGTCGCAGAACCGGGAGAATGGGATGAATGGGATGTGACAAGCATTGCAAAAAAAGATACAACAATCAGTATCGTGCTGCAAATAGATGAAAGTGAACTTTTAAAGTCACCATGGGTATCGTTCCGTACCAAAGAAACCAATAGAGATCCTCAATTAGTTGTCGATTACACTAGTGATGGCGGTGGTGGACGGTGTTTAGGTACCATTGTGATAGCTTTGATCCCACTGATCGCTACACTTGGCTTGTTTACAAAACAAAAACGCACTGCAAAATCCTTTCCTTAATCTTCTTTTCTTTTTTAGAATAGTGATGCAGTTCGCTATGTTTATAATCCAAGAAGTTGTTTGGCATTTAGACCAAGTATCTTTGCCTTGTCTTCATCTGCCAAATGGCGTGCTTTTTTAATTACATGGACAGTTATCTGCATATACTCAAGATAATCAGAGCCATATAGAACTCGATCGAATCCACCAATAGCATCTTTTACTTTGTCTGCTAATATAGGATCTGTAACAACATCTGGTACCGCAGATACCTCAAGCCAAACATTTTCATGTTTTCTGGAGAGTTCAAGGGCATCTTTAAAGAAAATCCCAGGATTATCGCGACTGTAATATCCAGAATGTGCTGAAACAATAGGAAGATCATTAAAATCTTTAGCAAGAGGTTCCAAATATTTCGGATTACAATATTTTGCTAATTCAGGTATTTCCCATGGACCGGGACCACAACCTGTGTGAACTAATAGAATCTTCCTATTCTTTTCAAAATCTTCACAGACAATTCTGAGATTCTCATTTTCAGAAGGATTGAAGAGAAAAGGCCAAATTTTTAATCCCTTTAAGCGAAGTGTATTCAATTCTCTTAATTTTTGCGTTACATATTCTTCATCTTTCAGCACATTAATAGATCCAAAGCCAGTAAATTTATCAGGATGGGTATTAACTATTTCTGCCAGTTCTTTAAGGGAGGTAGGGGAACTAGAGGCTCTTTCCTTAAGATAATATTCCAATTCACGCCATGCTTCCTCAAGTTGTGAAAACGACCGAATTGATACACCATTTGGCCAATAATGGGAGGCCACATCACTCTTTAAAAAGGCTTCTCTTATCCAGTTCTTAATCTCTGGCCTCTTTATAGATCCTCCAAAATCTTTACCAAGAAGAACACCATGGGAGACCCCTGAAGCATTCATTTCTTCTAGAATCTCATCTATGATTAGTTGACTACTCCGCTTGGGATGGATATGGAAGTCAATAATAAGGTAACTCATAGTCTACGAAGGAATCTTTAGAGATTTTAATTTTTTCTTAGGGGAACATAAAAAGATGTTATGTTATTACTTCAAATTTGAAACTCAGAAATGTCACAAAAAAGAGTAATGAATATTATATAGAATGATTTTCGATGACATGAGATGAATAATGATAACGATCTATTCTTCATTCTTTACATATCGTAGATTAATAGACTCTTTTAGCATTTCCTGATCAAACAAATAAGAAATCAATGAACTAGTTCCAAATTGATTTGTTGATATAAGTGGCTTTTCAGTTTTTGTCATATGAATCACTCTATACTACCTACCAAAGAGAATTTTATTGTACATCTTCAAATTCCAAGATAAATGTTATGCTTAAGAAATTTTGCCCATGATCTGCCACTTGCATTTGTATATAATAATCCTTAATAGAGCTCCCGACAATTCATTGCTTTTAAAATAGGCTTTTAAAGTAATTTATTGAGATATAATAACTGATTGTGTTGCGGAGAGTTTTACCAGATTCTTTTTATCTATTCTTAATTAAACGGAGAGTTTTACCAGATTCTTTTTATCTATTCTTAATTCAATTAAGAATTAGAGATAAATTTTTAAAGGGTATTCAGATTGGCGCGCGCAAAAGAAATCCACCAAACAAATGTGAAAGTTAACAAGAAACGTACTTTTATTTTTAAGATACTTGTAGCTGGCGAAGGCGGTGTTGGA
>Ga0180438_10010592_pt1 | contig 11288 bp, 8 predicted proteins | sample SS_ome_12_FD_132455 | JGI IMG/M metagenome (GOLD analysis project Ga0180438, IMG submission 132455) | Hypersaline lake sediment archaeal communities from the Salton Sea, California, USA - SS_3_D_2 metaG | ecosystem: Environmental > Aquatic > Non-marine Saline and Alkaline > Hypersaline >...
CTCTCCATAGGAGAATTGCAAAAAGTTGAAATCTTGAAATTACTGCTCTCGAACGCCCGTTTACTGATCCTGGACGAACCAACTCGGGTACTGGCTCCACATGAAGTGGACGCACTTTTCGAGGTTCTACATAGTTTGCGAGAGGATGGCTTCGCGATCATCCTGATCACGCACAAAATTGGGGAGGTCATGCGTTGCTCGGATCGCATAACGGTATTGCGACATGGGAGGGTCGCTGGATCCGTGCTTACAACGGAAGCAAGTGAGACCATGCTGGTTGAGATGATGTTCGATAAGCAGCTCTCAGATGTGGAGGTCGGGCAAACTCAAATACAAGTTGAAACTCTCCAACCTCTTCTGGAATTAAAAGAAGTTTATACACAAAGCGAGGGCTCGGAACCCACACTGGATGGTCTTAATCTCAAGATCTACCCAGGAGAGATCGTTGGAGTGGCAGGGGTTTCAGGAAATGGCCAAAGGGAATTAGGAGACGTGATCCTTGGAATGCTCAAACTAACCAGAGGAAAGAAGATTTTATTTGGACAGGATGTTACCGACCATTCCATTGCGAAAATGCGTCAAAGTGGAATTGGATTCATCCCAGAGAATCCACTTTCCATGGCTGCAGCGCCCTTTATGACGGTTTTGGAAAACATGGCAATACCAAAAACCTGGCGCTACACACGGCAAGGAGGTCTTCGGATTGATTGGGAAGCTTTGAAAAATGATATCACCAGGACAATGGAAAATTTGGGGTTTTACCTACCTTGGTATATCCCTGCCCGTTCACTCTCTGGTGGGAATTTACAGCGGATGATCATCGTCCGCGAGTTGACACATGATCCGCGTCTCATCATCGCTTCCTATCTTACTCGAGGTTTGGATGTGCAGAGCACCATCGCAGCTCAGAATGCGTTGATCCAAGCTCGTAAGAAAGGTGCCGGTGTGCTGCTGATCTCAGAATCGCTTGAAGAACTCTTCAAGCTAAGCGACCGACTTATTGTCCTTTCTGCAGGAAAAGTCGTAGGAGTCTTTAGGCCTGAAGAAGCGGATATGTATGAAATAGGCCATCTTATGACAGGAACCAAGGTTTAATATGCCCCAAATACCTGAATCCAAGAAAAAATTCATCCCTATCCTTCAAGGCATCATCAATTTCCTCGTTCGATATGGTTTGATGATTGTGATTGCCCTCCTACTGTTCGGAATCATTCTATGGATTTCAGGCGCGGATCCGATCCAATCCTACCAAGATATATTCACCTCCACCCTAGGAAGCTCCTATGGTTTCTCAGAGGTAATTGTGGCGATGAGCCCAATGCTCCTCAACGCCTTAGCAGTTGCCTTACCTTCGAGATTGGGCTTGATCAATGTCGGAGTGGAAGGTCAACTTTACATGGGAGCCTGCTTCGCAACTTGGGGAGCACTTACGTTTCCAAATCTCCCCGCCAATGTTCTGCTGCCTCTGATGATCTTTCTAGGCATGGTTGGAGGCGCACTTTGGGCTTTCGTTCCAGGATATCTACGCGCAAGAGGACTTGTAAACGAAACCATAACAACATTGCTGTTGAATTCTGTGGCGCCTATGATCGTCTCCTTCTTCGTCTTCGGGTTCTGGCATTCCCCTATGGATACCAATAAGACACCTAATTTTTCAGAAACAGCCCGGCTACCCAAGCTCTTTGGTACACGTATTGACCTAAGTCTAATCTTGGGACTCGGTCTCTTAATTATTTTTTGGCTCATTATGAAATACACCCGATGGGGATTGGAAATGCGAGCGATCGGTAACAATCCAATCGCGGCCAGACGGAATGGTATCCCCGTAAAAACCTACATCATTATGACGATGTGTATCGGTGGAGCTTTCGCTGGCTTAGCTGGAATGTCTCAGGTCTCAGGATATTATGGCGTCCTCCTGGCGAACTTTTCCAGGGGAATCGGATTCATGGGTTTCTTGATTAGCTGGCTAGCAGGAGGTTCTCCCCTCGGAATTGTGCTCACCTCTTTTGTGATATCCATGATCTTCAGTGGTGGAAATTTACTTCAACTAACTCGGGATCTCCCTTATGCCGTGATTAATATTCTGCTTGCTCTAACACTCTTTGTGGTCCTAGCCAGACCCAGTTTCCTCATCAGGAGGAAAGAAGCATGACGTTACTTTCGATCCTGGGTGTGCTATCAAGTGCCATTTTCTCAGGCACATCCCTGCTCTATACCACATTGGGAGAAATCATTGACCAGCGCGCTGGCATTGTCAACCTCGGTCTCGAAGGAGTATTGCTCATCAGTGCCTCGAGTGGCTTTGCGGTCACGTCAATTTCAGGGAACCCATACCTCGGTGTATTGGTAGCTGCACTAATGGGCGGCTTGATCAACATGATCCTGGGTTATTTGGTGATCACAAGAAAATCCAATCAATTAGCCAGCGGTCTGGCGTTAATGTTCTTCGGTTTTGGTGTAAGTGCATGGATTGGCAAACCCTATGTAGGCGGTGTTATCAAAGGTCTACCTAGATTTATTCTGCCAGGACTCTCCAATCTACCACGGCTATACGCCTCGCTGTTTAAATTCGATCTGCTCATTTACCTGGCGATACCCTTCACCATCCTGGTGTGGTGGCTTCTCTTCCGCACACGATGGGGGCTTGGACTGCGGGCAGTTGGTGAGAACGCGGATACTGCCTTTGCCTCCGGTCGAAACCCGTGGCTGATTAAATATCAGGCGCTCTTTATTGGCGGATTATTAGCAGGGTTAGGTGCAGCCCATCTCTCGATTGCCTATACCATGAATTGGTCTGAATACATGACAGCCGGACGCGGCTTTATTGCTGTTGCACTTGTGATCTTTTCCAAATGGCATCCATTACGAGCCATTGTTGGTGCCTTGCTTTTCAGTGCTGCAGTCGCATTTCAACTCCTATTACAGTCTAGCGGTATACAAATTTCACCATTTTTACTGGATACCATTCCATACTTGTTAACCATCCTTGTGCTGATTGCATGGGGTGGTACACGAAAACAATCCGCACCTGCAAGTCTTGGGCGTGTTTACCAGGGTACAGAGTAGGAAGCAAACGCCTTATCTAAGAAAAGGAGGTCACCTGGAATTTACGAACCAATGGATCCGATTGTCAAACCAATTATGAGTTTACAAAGTGAGGAGAGGAAAATATGAGTAAGAAAGCTTTGTACACCCTATTTGTACTCCTATTAACTGCAACCCTCGTGCTCTCAGCCTGTAAGGCTGAAACACCAACTGAACCTGCCGTAGAACCCACTTCACCCCCGGCTGTAGAGCCAACTGAGGTGCCCCCCACATCTCCGCCCGAAGAACCAACTGTTGCGCCTACGGAAGAAGAAGGCCCATGCCTGATTATTGGAGCCCTACATGGTGGACCTATTACCGACGCTGGCTATAATCAAGCCATGCATGAGGCTGTGATGGCCATCAAGGAAAATATCCCCTGTGTAGAGATCATTGAAGCTGAGAATGTTCCTGAAGAAGCTGGCGCTACAACTACAATGGAAAACATGATCCAGCAAGGCGCGAATATGATCATCGCCACCGCCTTCAACCATCAATATCCAGCACTGGAGCTTTCTAACAAGTACCCAGATGTTATCTTTGAACACGCTGGTGGTTGGGAGATGGGCGCGAATTTCGCAAATTTCTTCGGTGAACCTCCAGATGCTTGGTACATCGTAGGTGTTGCAGCAGGATTGATGACTGAGACCAATAAGCTAGGCTTTGTAGCTGCATTCCCCCTTGGTTGGACCTTAACTTTCGCCAATGCCTTCCACCTCGGCGCAGCATCTGTTAATCCAGATGTGGAGACAACGGTCACCTATACCTTCAGTTGGGGTGACAGCGCTAAGGAAGCTGACGCGACGAATTCCCTCATCAACCAGGGTGTCGATGTCATTACGATGCACGTGGATTCACCCTCTACGATTATTTCAACAGCTGAGTCCAGAGGGGCATATTCCATAGGTTTCCAATCCCTTCACGCTCAGGAGTTCGCACCAGAATTCTGGATCACTGGCACAGGCTACACACTGGGCGGTACGCTAACCTGGCTGGCATCCACTGTCATCGATGGCACGTGGGAACCGATCTTCCTGCGCTGCAGTCTGTTTGACGGCTGTATGGCCTTGGCTCCATTTGGACCGTTGGTGCCCCAAGAGGTTCAGGATGAAGTCCTTGCAGTAAGCGAGCAGGTCGAAGATGGCACCATCGTCGTTTTCCAAGGTCCCATCGTGGATCAAGATGGGAACGTCAAGGTTGCTGAAGGTGAGGTTTTGACGGATGACCTCATGAGCTCTGTCGACTGGTTTGTTGAGGGGATTATTGGTAGCCCCAAATAAGCTAGACTCGGCTAAAACTGCGGCAGACTCCTAGACTGAATAAATATTTCCAGAAAATTCGTGCCGCAGAGTAGGGAAATTAGTCATCGGCAGGAAGATATCTCCTGCCGATGACAGCCCATGCTGTGGAGGTATTCTATTTTGGATAACCAGCACATCCCTGTACTTCGGATTGGCGATTTCGCTGCAGGCTTGTTTCTCCCCGGTTCGACAGGTCGTGTTTTAGCGACCACTTCAAAGGTAACTTATCTAAAATGCTCCACGGATGAACTCGTCTGGATCGTAGCGAAAAACGCTCCCATGCATCGGCGCGCGATTGAATTGGTAGGACAATTACCCCCATTAGTTGTCGATTCAACCTACAGTGCAAAAGACTCAAGTTTGCGCTTTGACTCGGACGTATTCCTGGATCTTGATGTAACTCCACTTTGGAAGACACGTTCTCTCCTGTCTGAGAGCAAGTTAGCTGCTAATGATCGCCAACAAACCATAAGCCTTCTTTCATCTATTTACAACGAGTTGCCTTCACCAACTGGCTTTGGGATCTTCATTCCCCATCTCATCAAACTCTCACGAGATCCGACTACTTTTAACATCCCTCAAAGAAGGTATTGGACTGAATCACAGAAAGTTGCTTTTCCAATCATCCTCCGAATCGCGAAAGCATGTCTAGCATATGAATTCGATGCCATCTTTAAACATACTGAGCAATTGATCGGCCTCGGCGAAGGCCTCACACCCTCAGGTGATGATTTTGTGGGCGGATTGTTCTTCTACATTCGAACCCTACAAGGATTATTAAACTGCTTTTATCCATCTTTTTTTACAAACATGGAAAATTTTTTAGAACAATCCAAACCAAGAACCAACATTATCAGCGCCACGATACTCAAAGACCACACCTTAGGTCATTCCTTCGATCTGCTTCACGAATTCATCCCGTCATTATTATCAGGAGGGAATCCGGACAATCTACGTCGAACAGCCTCAAAGCTGATCGGACTGGGTCACTCGACCGGTTGGGATACACTTACTGGCATCTTAACCGGTACCCTGCTCATGAACGGTTCAATTCAAAGAAATGCGATCAAGTTTTAAAGAACAACTTCTCCCGGTTTACAAAGAGGAAGGTAGATCCCATGGATATCAAACAGAAAATTGAGAAAGCCAATCAACAAGCCGCTCAACGATTCATAGATGGTGATCCTGTATTGGTGGATATTGCCCCTGCAGGTGAGGTAATTTCTGGCCTGGAGGGAAGGATGGTCACCCATTCCGGTCCACCGATCGAGTGGAATCGCATGTGCGGCGCACAGCAAGGAGCTGTGATTGGTCAGGTATTATTCGAAGGTTGGGCGAACTCTGTCGATGAAGCCAAGAACCTGCTAGAAGGAGGTTCCATTCGGCTTGAACCCAACCACCACTACCAAACTGTAGGTCCCATGGCCGGTACTATTTCTCCTTCCGCTCCCGTCTGGGTTGTCGAAAATAAAGCGTATGGAAATCTGGCTTTCTGTCGTCAAGTCGAAGGACGCCAGCAATTTGGGGAATTTAGCGAGGGTGCTATCGAAGGTCTGAGACTTTGGCGTGATCTATGGGCACCTACACTCCGGGAGGCTCTCTTAGATCGAGGTGGGTTGGAATTAAAGCCTATCATCACGCAAGCGCTTCAGATGGGCGACGAGCTACATAATCGCCATAGTGCATCATCAAGCCTCTTTGCCAATGCAATGGCAGTTGCCATAGCTGAAACAAATATTCCGCCAGAAAAAGCTATTCCAACCCTTAAATACATCACTGGCCACAATCTAATTTTCCTGGGTCTGGCCATGGCATGTGGAAAAGCCATCGCTGATCCAGCAAACGAGATCGAGTACAGCACTATTGTCACAGCGATGGCACGCAACGGCACCGAATTTGGGATTCGTGTCAGCGGTCTAGGGGAAGCGTGGTTCACTGCTCCCGCACCTTTTGTAGATGGATTGTACTTGCCAGGATACAAAGCTGAAGATGCGGGTGTGGATATGGGTGATTCTGCTATCACGGAAACTGTAGGTTGGGGTGCCTTTACATTGGGTGGTGCTCCGGGCATTCTTACCCTTGTAGGCGGTACTCCTGAAGAGGCTATGGCATACACACGAGAGATGAGGAAAATCACAACATCCGTCCATCCCTCCTATCTGATGCCAGCTTTAGGTTTTTCAGGAATCTCCATTGGTATTGATATCCGCAAAGTAGTTCAAACCAGTATCACACCTATCATCGACACTGCTATCGCACATAAGGATCCTGGTTACCCGATCATTGGTGCTGGCCTGGTACGCGCTCCTTTAGAGTGTTTCAAGCAGGCACTGATTGCATTTGGTCAGCGCTACAACTCAAACTGAATAGGATAAATAAGGGCAAGGAAATTCCAGATGGCATCCGCATTTATTGTACGTAAAAATCAATACTACGATTCTGTATTCCTAATGGGTGTGAGTAACCGTCTCTCCCGGATGAAGGGAGTTCAGCAGACAGCAGTTTTAATGGCTACTGAAAAAAACAAACAACTTCTCACTGATCTGGGTATTCAAGGAGAGCAGATTAATTCTTCTGAACCTAACGACCTCATTGTGGCAATCATTGCAGATAACCATCAGATCATTGAATCTGTTTTGGCTCAATTGGATCAAATCCTGCAAGTCCAAGAAGAAAGTATACCGATTTCACACATCCATACCGTTGAAGAGGGTATCGCTGAAAAACCACATGCCGGACTCGCAATGTTTTCCATCCCAGGCGAATATACCTACCGCGAGGCAATGAAGGCTTTGGAAGCGAACCTTAACGTTTTTATCTTCAGCAGCAATGTTCCTCTCGCAGAAGAACTCAAACTTAAGCAATATGCCTTAGAACACAATTTGTTTGTGATGGGTCCTGACTGCGGCACAAGCATCCTGGGCGGAATTGGAATTGGTTTTGCAAATGTCGTGCGTAAGGGAACAATCGGTGTGATCGGTCCTTCAGGAACAGGACTGCAGGAATTTACATCTCAAATCCATAACGCCGGTCATGGAATATCACACGCTATCGGAACGGGAAGCCATGACCTTTCTGATGATATCGGCGGGATTACTACAGGAATGGCATTAAAGGCATTGGAGGCCGATGACCAGACTGAAGTTATTGCTATCATTGCGAAACCCCCAGGGCATAGAACACTTCTTCAATTGATCGAACGAGTCAAGAACTGTACCAAGCCCATCGTTGCCTGCTTCTTGGGAAAGCCCTTGCTACAGTTACGTGATGATAATGAGATCCTTTTAGCTCACACCATTGACGATGCGGTCCAATTAGCCATCCAGGTTATAGATAATCTTGAAATCCCTAGACTAAGTCAGCTCATAGAAGAAGAATGTGAACTGGTCAGGGAAACCCGCAAAAAGTGGTCCACTGAGCAGCTTTATCTACGTGGTCTTTTCGCAGGTGGGACCTTCTGTTATCAATCCCAACAAATCTTACTTGAGAAGGGAATAGAAGTTTATTCAAATGCCCCGATCTCAGTAAAACATAAACTTGCCCTCCCTAAACAAAGCCATAAACACACACTCATCGACATGGGGGATGATTTTTACACTCTAGGCAGACCACATCCTATGATCGACGGAACCCTTCGAAAGCAGAGGATTATTGCAGAGAGTCATGATCCATCGGTTGCCATTCTCCTGCTTGATTTTATTCTTGGATATAACGCTTCTTCAGATCCTGTCGGTGATTTGCTAGATGCCATCGTAGAAGCCAAGCAAAGGAGAATCTCAAAGTCGGGCGACCTTACCATCGTTGCCTCGATATGCGGAACAGAGGAAGATCCCCAGGATTTAGGATTGCAAACAAAAATGCTTAAGGAAGCGGGCGTGATTGTTTTCAATAGCAATGCGAAAGCTTCCCTTTTTTGTTATGAACTGCTTAAAGAACCAGAGGAGGATTAAAAATGAAAGACAAAATCAAAGAACTCCTTCATGAGCCTCTGGCCGTAATCAACGTTGGTTTGAAAGGATTTGCGGAAAGTTTGGAAAATCAAAAAATAGAAGTACTTCAAGTTGACTGGATCCCACCTGCTGGTGGAGATCCCGAGATGATAGACCTCTTAGAAAAACTACTATGAGACACTACTTGAAGCGACGGAATGATTGTCCTTATCCGAACAACCTAGCACGATGCGGATGGGCGAAGTAATCCTAACTAAAACTTCACTGTAAATGTAGTGAAGTACATCAGTGCAATTCCAAAGAAATAAAGCTTATCGAATTGTTCTAACTGACAAGTCTTTGTCCAATAAACCGATATAAGTGAGAAATCTCTGGTTACCCTAAATAAGCTTCGGCATGATTCGTACTTGATGGAATTCAGGAGATGGGTGATGAGTATAGATCATAACCTGCGTCGCTTGATCTTTTTCAAAGTGACCATCAGAGATCTGAACCTCATAACCATCAGGATATTGAAAATTAGGCACAAAGATCTCCGTGGGAGCAGTCACATCTGGATCGTGTTGAAATTCAAACTCGAATCTTCGGCTTTGTAGATCGAAGGACATCTGTAGAGGCTCCCCAGCCACTCTCCTTACATAAGGACGAACGACAGCCTCGAGCGCACGACCTCCCGAATGAATATCGTCGGGATCATACTGTTGATCCCGACTGAAGATAGAGAAATCCTCATCGTTCCACAGATCCCCCCGTTCATTGGTGTTATCCGCGGTGTAGTTCCATAGCGTACAGCTGACTAGGTTATGCTCAATGGCTCTGAAACTCCGATCCATGGCCCGTATTTGCGAGCGATAATCCCCGGTTTGAAAGGCTATCTTCTTATCCAGATCCAAGGGAATCCCAAATTCCCCGATCACCGTAGGCACACCGCCTAATTTATTTTGAGCCCAGCTTTTGATCCATTCCACCTGATCCGCGAAGGACCTTTGAATATTCTTGCGACCCAAAACAACACTTCTCTGAATCGCATTGGCTGCAATCCATGGATTGAATCGTTTTAAGAGAACAGTAAACCCATCGTACCAATGCGGTGCCCAGACTATGTTATTGGCGTCTTCGGGTCCCCAAAGTGGGGATTCTTGGCCAAATTCAGATTCGATAAAAATCAATGAATCTGGATCAACACTACGAATGCCCTCTGCAAAACGGTTGATGAAAGGGCGCAAATAATCTTGCGTAAAATGGATATCTTGGCCATTAACCTTTGTGAAATAGTCTGGCCTCAGTAGGACCGGCTGACCTTCATGATCCAGATCCCAAACACCTTGCTTACGCCAGATTGGATCAAATCCAGGCAACCATACGCTAATACCCTCCGCATTAACGATCTGGGTTCCGGATTTCCTACCCCCAGCTACCCACGCCTTATAAACGTCCACTTCCTGCGGCAAGCCTGCTCCAAGAAGCATGGATTGATAAGGTGTTGGGGATGCTCCAAGATTGATGTATCCACCCGCTTGCCGAAGATCCTGCCACCCGAGATATCCCGGGATCGGTTCATTCATGGTGTCATATCCAATCACGTGCGGGAAATCCGTCAATCGGTTGGCCACTTGTTGAATTGCAGAAATGTAGTGATCTTGGAGATAATCCTGGATGGGTTTTCCCTCGACCGAAAGATCTGGAGCAAAATCATTACCACCAAAGAAGAGCGTAAACATGGTAGCCGCAGCGAGTTTGTGTCCATTGGTTGGCCAGATCATGCGCGGAAAAGGATCCCCATGGACTTGGTGTGTGATTGCAGCACCCGTTTCATCGAATTTCGTGACATCCATGCCCGCAACTTCAAAGGTCCAGCCTGGGGCACCATCCCCACCAGAAAAACGACTCCACACATCTTGGTGTGGGTCGATGAAAAGCAAGAATCCATGATCGCCGGCTTTGTTTACAACTTCATAGAGATAATCCAGGTACTCTTCATCATAGAGGCCAGGACCTTCATGTTCGATGGCCTCCCAGGTGACCAGGAGACGTAGAAAGGTCAGTCCCCAATCCTTCAGACGAGAAAAGTGTTCATCTGCTTCTTCTAAGGGAAAGGGACGACCCACGAAGGAGACATCTCTATGATTGAAAAACCCACCCCGCAGATAGGTGGCCCCATCGGGAGAGAACGGTACTTTGGTGGATCCACCAAGGTTTACGCCGCGCAGAATGACCCTTCGACCATCCTCGTCTTTGAACCAAATACCATCTGTCTTCAGCACATATTCCTCCTGCTCATAATGCTAAATTATTCGTGATTTCATCTGATTGAGCCATCTAAAACAAGGTCTCTAATTATAAGTGCTACTCGTCCTTCAACACAGCAGAATGGATCAATGCATAAAATGTTGAATAATCCGTTTCCCCTTATGATAGAGAGTCGGGACAAGTGCGGCGAGGAGGAATCTTTATGTCAGAACGCTTGATAAAGCTACATCATAGGGATTCCTCGGTCGCCATAATTCGGCTCCCTCGGAATGACATCAAAAAAGATGACATTGCGAACGAAGTGAAGCAATGTTAAGACAACCGCAGGTTGTCCGGGATCCCGGGCAAGCAAAGCTTGCCTTAAAGTTTGCTTCGCAAACTTTTCGTCCAGGCATGCAATTATGGGCGAAGCGAATAATTGCCAACGGTCGCCATATTTCAGCTCCCTGGGAATGATATAAAGAAGGTTATGTCATTCCGAACGAGCGCAGCGAGGAGGAATCCCTGATTCGAATCAATGTAAAAACTACTACAATAAAGTCAGATCAACCTTGAGGATGGCATGAAGAATGACAAAGACTTATTACGTTTACATCATGGCAAATATCCATGGAACAATCTATACGGGAGTTACTAGCAATCTTGAAAAGCGTGTTTATGATCATAAGTGCAAATTGACCCCAGGCTTTACCAAACGGTA
>Ga0180438_10010593_pt1 | contig 11288 bp, 4 predicted proteins | sample SS_ome_12_FD_132455 | JGI IMG/M metagenome (GOLD analysis project Ga0180438, IMG submission 132455) | Hypersaline lake sediment archaeal communities from the Salton Sea, California, USA - SS_3_D_2 metaG | ecosystem: Environmental > Aquatic > Non-marine Saline and Alkaline > Hypersaline >...
CCCGGCTGGCCGCCGAGCGCGAGGCCGGGACCTACTGCATCGTCATTTCCGGCAGGGCCCCGCAGGATCGCGAGATCGACCGCATCTGCTCTCTGGTGACCGAGATGAAGTCGAACTGGGGGCTGAAGATCTGTGCCTCGGTGGGCCTACTGACGGCCGAGCAGGCGTCGCGGCTGAAAGAGGCCGGCGTGGACCGCGTCAACCACAACCTCAACACCAGTGAACGGTTCTATCCAGCGATCTGCTCGACCCACAGCTACCACGAGCGGCTCCGGACGCTCCGCGTCGTCCGCCAGGCAGGGCTGGAGATCTGCTCGGGCGGGATCGTCGGCATGGGCGAGGAGGACGAGGACGTCGTCGAGTTGGCCCTGCGATTGGGCGAGCTCGAGGCCGAGGCGGTGCCCGTGAATTTCCTCCTGCCAATCCCCGGCACGCCTTTGGGGGACTGCCCCGATTTTCCAGCAGAAGACTGCCCCGATTTTCCAGCAGGGGACTGTCCCGATTTTCCAGCAGGGGACTGTCCCGATTTTCCAGCAGGGGACTGTCCCGATTTTCGCGCAGCGAAAATGGGACTGTCCCCTTCCGGTCCCCGCCGCCTGAATCCACGTTACTGTCTGAAGGTGCTGGCCATGTTCCGGCTGGCCAATCCGAAGTGCGAGCTGCGGATTGCGGCGGGCCGGGAAGTGCACCTGGGCTCGCTCCAGCCGCTGGGGCTCTTTGCGGCTTCGTCGATTTTTGTCGGCGATTACCTGACCACCCCCGGGCAGCCGCCGGAGGAAGACTACCGGATGATCGAAGAGTTGGGATTTGAAGTCGTCCCGAAGCGCCGTTAGCCGCCCCGGGCCCAGCGACTCTTCACGGAGCGCAAGACGATGGCCGACACCGAGACGCCGAAGGTCAGCGAGCTGATCAAAGGGGCGCGGCGGGGCAATGCCGACTGCCGCGAGCAACTGTTCGTGCTTTGCCGCAGCTATCTGGGCTTTGCCGCCCGCGCCCAGGTGGAAAGCTGGCTCAGAATGAAGGTCGACGCCTCCGACCTGGTGCAGCAGACGATGCTCGAGGCGCACCGCGACTTCGACCGTTTTCAAGGGCAGTCGGAGCAGGAATGGCTGGCCTGGCTGAAGCGGATCCTGGCACACAACGTGGCCGACTTCGTCCGCTCGTTTCGCGGCACGGCGAAGCGGCAGGTGCGGCGGGAAGTGCCGCTTCGCGACCCCGCCGCCAGCAGCGTGGAGTGGGGCGCCCCCGAGCCCGCCGCACCGGGCCGCACGCCCAGCCAGGAGTTCCTCCTGCTGGATAACGAGCTTCGCATGGCCGCCGCGCTCTCGGAACTCTCGCCGGACCACCAGGAAGTGATCGTGCTGAGGAACCTCGAGCGGCTCAGCTTCAACGAAGTCGCCGAGCGGATGGGGCGGTCCCGCCCCGCGGTGCAAATGTTGTGGATGCGGGCAATCAGGAAACTGCAAGAGGCGATGGAACCGGACGCGTAGCATGGCCGAATCCCCGCAAGAGCAAGCGCAGTTCCGCCTGCTGGACGAATACCTCGAGCGGCTGCACGCCGGCCAGAAGCCCGATCGAGAGGCCTTGTTGCAGGCGCACCCTGAGTTGGCCTCGGCACTGGTGTGTCTGGAAGCGCTTGACGGCATGGCCCCGGGTTCGGCGCCCGAAGAGGCCGAAGCCGGAGTGACGGTCGAGTTGCCCTCCGACCTGATCGGCCCGCCCCGCCGCTTCGGCTCCTACGAGCTTCTGGAGGAGATCGGCCGCGGCGGCATGGGCGTGGTCTACAAGGCCCGCCAAGAAAGCCTCGGCCGCTGCGTGGCGATCAAGATGATTCTGTCCAGCCACCTGGCATCGGCCGAGCACGTCCGCCGCTTCCAGTCGGAGGCCAAGGCCGCCGCCGGGCTGCGGCACCCACACATCGTCCACATCCACGAAGTGGGACAACTGCACGGCCAGCACTTCTTCGCCATGGAGTACGTCGAGGGCATGAGCCTTGCCGAGCGGATGGCCCGAGAGCCGCTCGACGTGGAGAAGGCCGCGGCGCTGGTTTGCAAGGTCGCGCGGGCGGTGGACTATCTGCACGCGCACGGCGTGGTGCACCGCGACCTGAAACCATCGAACATCCTCATCGACAGCGAAGGCGAGCCGTGCGTGACCGATTTCGGCCTGGCCAAGGTATTTTCAGAGCGTTCCGACGTGACCGCCACCGGCGTGATCGCAGGCACGCCAAGCTACATGGCACCGGAGCAGGCCGCCGGCAGACAGCAGGAGGTCGGGTCGTCCAGCGACGTTTACAGCCTGGGGGCGATTCTCTACGAGCTCTTGACCGGCCGTCCGCCGTTTCGCGCCGACACGCCGCTGGACACGGTGATGCAGGTGCTCTCGCGGGAGCCGCAGTTGCCGCGGCGGCTGAATCGACGCGTCCCGCACGAGCTGGAACTGATCTGCCTGAAGTGCCTGGCCAAATCACCCGACGACCGCTACCCCTCGGCTGCCGCGCTGGCCGACGACCTGGACCACTTTCTCCTCGGCGAGGCTCTCGATGCGCGGCCGCCGAGCCTGGCGCAACGGCTGTTGCGCTGGGCCCGCCGAGAGCCGGCGCTGGCCTCCCGCCTAATTGCCCTGGGGATCTTTTTCGCCGTCGAGTGGTACAACTTTGCCCGACAATTCGAGAATCCCCGCTTCCGGCAGTTTCACTGGAACGTCTCGATCCTGGTGGTCATCTGGGTGGTCACCGCGGTCGTCTTCCAGCAGGGTATGAAGAGCCCGCGTTGGTCGTTTCCGGCACGGTTCGTCTGGGGCACGCTCGACTCGCTGCTGCTGCTGGCGGTGCTCAGGTTGGCCGACGGGGCGGCAAGCCCCCTCGTTGTGGGGTATCCGCTGCTGATCGTCGGGTCGGGTCTGTGGTTCCGCGTCCGGTTTGTCTGGTTCATCGCGGTCCTGTCGCTCATCTCCTACGGCATTCTGATCGTCGATTTCTACCATTGGCGGCCGGACCTGCAGCAGTCGTTCGACGTAAACCCTGATCGGCACGTGATTTTCGCCATGGCACTGGTGGTCATCGCGGGCGGCGTGAGCTACCTGGTGCACCGCGTGCGGACGCTCAGTACGTTCTACGGCCACAAACCGTAGAAAGCTGCTATCTTCTTTAACCTGCGCAAACCGCCCCCTCTTCTCAAACATCCTGCGCAGGAAGATCGTGCCATTTTAGGAAGTCTGCTAAACCCCCAAATTCGTTTTTACCGATACCGGATAAGGGGATTCCGTTTTCGACTCATGCTATGCGCAGGAACTCGGTCATGCGTCGCGAACTACTGGCGGGGACTTTGCTGGCGATCGTGGTCGGGGTCTGGGATGGCCCGCGGCTCCCGGCCCAAGAGCAGACCGCCGAACGACCCAAGAGGGTCCTGCTGATCGACCAGATCGATGAGTTGGGCCGTACGATTTTCGACGGCATCCTTTCGCCGTTTCAGCACGACGCCCGCCGCGAGCCGGCCGAAGACTCTCGTCCCTGGCCGACGCGGTATGCCAACCGGTCGAGCATGGTTCGCGTGCCCCGCGGCGAGCCGAGCACCGCGGCGACGGACCAAGGGACGGGCGGTCCGCCGTCGGCTTCCATGGGCCAGGGCCATACGCTTCCGTCGCGATTGATCGATTCCGATCGTCAGTCTCCCCCGCCCGCCCAGAGCAAGCTGGCGCCCTACGCCCACTCGTATCCGCCGGAAGTCGAGCTCGGCGCGATCGCGGAAGACAAACCGGCCGCGCCGGTGGGGAGCTTTCCCAGCGCCGCCGGAGGTGGAGCGGCCGAATCGCCCGGGCCCGCCAGTTCCTCGCAGCCCGTCGATCCCGCATCTCGGCGGTTGCACGAGCGGCTGACACTTGTGCGGGAGTCGGCCTTTGGAGATGCCGCCGATCCAGTCGTTGATCCCGGCGTCCCCGCGGCCGTGGTGGAGTCCCAGTCGATCCCCCGGCAGAGCGATGCTGTCGCCGAAGAGCCGGCTGCCGAAGCGCTCGTGGAGTCTCGGCCGAGCGGCGCGGGCGGCGCCGTTGCAGTTTCCTACGCCGACGTCGCGGCCGGTTCGCGGCAGGTCGAAATCAGCGACGGCGAACCGCCTGCCGAGCCGAACTCATTTGCCGCCGAGTCGAACGCCTTTGCGGATGTCTCGGCCGTTTCACCCCGGCCGACGCGCGTGGAGCCGGAGGGCTCCGCCTTCGCCGGCATTTCGCCGAAGGCAATCGCCAATGACGACGTGTTGATCATCCGGCAGAGTCCCGTCCTCAACGGCCGCACGCTTGGGCCGCGGCGGATCACGGTCGGAAAGCCGGCGACGTTCGTGGTGAGCATCGCCAACTCCGGCCGGGCGGCCGCCGACCAGGTAGTCGTCACGATTGGTCTGCCCGAGTGGGCCGACGTCGTGGGCACGGAAGCGACGGCGGGCACGGCCGGCTGGGCCGCGTCAAGTGGAAACTCGAGGCAGTTCCAGTGGCTGATCGATCGTCTGGCGGCCAACAGCGAGGAAGAGCTGACGCTCAAGGTCGTGCCGCTGAAAAGCCAGCCGTTCGACCTGGCCGTCAACTGGGACTACAAGCCGGCGTCGTCCCAGGCATTGATCGAAGTCCAGGAGCCGAAGCTCGAAATCCGCCTCGACGGCCCCCGTGAAATCCTCTTTGGATCGCAACAGGTGTACCGACTGGAACTGAAGAACACGGGTACCGGCGACGCAGAGAACGTCGAGATCTCCCTGATGCCGATCGGCGTCGGCAACCGCAAGCCGGCCACGCACACCGTCGGCGCGCTGGAAGCGGGAGCGACGAAGGCGGTGGAGCTGGAGCTTACTGCGCGGCAGGCGGGCGAGCTGACCGTTGAAGTTGAAGTACGCGGGGACGCCGCGGCGCAAGCCAAACTGGTCGAAAAGATCGTGGTCCTGCGACCCGCCCTGACGGTCCGGATCGACGCTCCCTCCGTGCAGTACGCCGGGACCGTGGCGAATTACAAAATCCGCGTCGGAAACCCCGGCACGGCCGTGGCCAGAAACGTGAAGGTCTCGGCCGCGGTTCCCCCCGGCGCCAGGCACGAATCGAGTTCGCCGGCAGTCGTGATCGAGCCGGGCCGAAACGAGCTGACCTGGAAGCTCGACAGCCTGGCTCCCGGCGCGGAAGAGACGTTCCTGCTCCGTTGCATCCTTGAGCAGCCCGGCCAGCGGCTCCTCTCCGTCCGCTCGGCGGCCGACGGAGACGTCTCGGCCGAAGCGGACGCCGCCACGCTGGTTCAGACGATACCCGACCTGGTGCTCGACGTAAGGCGGCCCGTCGGGCCGGTGCCCGTCGGAGCCGAAGCGACCTACGAAGTGGCCATCCGGAACCGCGGCAGCCAGACGGCCGAGGGCGTGGAGGTGGTGAGCTACTTTTCGCGCGGCGTCGAGCCGACGTCAGCCAAGGGCGCCGAGTACAAGATCGGCCCCGGCCAGGTCGTCTTCCAGCGGATTCCCTCCCTGGGGGTCGGCGAAGATCTCAACCTGGTGATTCTAGCTAAGGCGGAGACGTCGGGAAATCACGTCCTCCGCGTCGAGGTCTACTGCAAAACCTCCGGCATCCGGCTGGTGAGCGAAGAGATGACGCACTTCTACGGCGACGGGCTTGCCCCAGAGGGTGAGCGCGGCCCGCAGCACGCCGAGCTCAAAGCCGCGGAGCCGGCCAAGGAAGTCCTGCGGACGGCCGAACGGCCGTGAGGGCCGGCCGGAGCCCTCCGTCATTACCTCCGCGCAAGACGAGGGAACGGCCCCCGCAGTTCAGGCCTCCGCGGCCAGCGTCGCCAGCAGCCGGCGAGCCGCCGAGACGTCGCCGACGTTGAACCGCGCGCGGGACCCCGTCATTCCCACCTTGATCGTGTAGGCCGACTCGGGAAGCGCCAAAAACGTGTCCTCATCCGTGACGTCGTCGCCGATGGCGAAGACGAAGTCGTGCTGTTTCTCTCCCGTCAACCGGGCCGCGACGCTCCCCTTCGAGATGCCGGAATTCTTCACCTCGAGCACCTTGTTGCCTTCCATGACCGAGAGGCTGAGATTGGCCGCGAAGTTCAAGATGTCCTCGCGAAGCTCGGCCCGCCTTTGCGTTGCCAGATCACTGTCCGCGCGACGGTAGTGCCACGCCAGGGCGAATTCCTTTTCCTCCAAATGGGTGCCGGGTGTGCGATCGCAGTAGGATTCGAGCAGAACGCGGATCTCGTCTTTCCACTGGTCGACAACGTACTCGGCCCGTTCCCAGGACCTTCCGTGAGGCTTCAGCCAGACGCCGTGCTCGGCGGAGAGACCGATGGGCAAGCTGCCGAAGTGGGCATCGAGAAAGCCGCGGTCCCGCCCGCTCAGAATCACCACGTCGTTGCGACGGTCCTCGGATAGCCGCCGCAGCAGGGCGCCCAGCTCGTCGTCGGGCACGGCGGCTTCGGGGGTGGGGGCAAAGGGGATCATCGTGCCGTCGTAATCGAGCAGGAGCAGACGTGATGAGGCGCGGCGATACGCTTCGACAAACTCCCTCTCGGCGTCTCCCGCCAGCAGTCTCTGCTTGAAGGCGATGCGCCGGCCGCCCATCTTGTCGAGCGCGCCGAGGAATTCTTCGGCCCACTTGTGGACGGTATAGCGGCGCAAACGCTTCTTCATGATCTCCAGCGCCTTGGACTGCTCGTCCGCGGGGACTTCCAGTGCCCTCTTGATCGCCTCGGCCGTCTGGTCGTAATCGTTCGGGTTTACGTGGATCGCCTCGCCAAGCTCGGAAGCGGCGCCCGCCGTCTCGCTGAGCACCAGCACTCCCCATGCCCGGCTGACGGCGACAAACTCCTTGGCAACGAGGTTCATGCCGTCGCGGGCCGGCGTCACCAGCGCGACGTCCGCAAGGTAATACAGGGCGCAGAGCGTTTCGAAAGGCTGCGAGGCCGCCAGGTAGTGAATCGGAAGCCAGTCCAGCGAGCTGTAGCGGCCGTTGATGCTGCCGATTTTCTCGTCCACCTCGCTCTTCAGGTCGGCGTATGAATCGACGCCGGTGCGCGAAGGCACCTCAATAAGAACGAGCACGAACTTCCCGTGCATCTCCGGATATTTTCGGAGGAAATGGTCGACCGAGGCGAGCCGCGCCGGCAGGCCCTTGGTGTAGTCCAACCTGTCGATCGAAAGGATAATCTTCGTCTCTCCCAGCCCTTTGCGTATCCTCTCGATTTCGCATTTCGTCTCGGGCGACTCGGAGGCGGCGGCGTAACGGTCGTAATCGATCCCCATCGGAAAGACGTCCACCTTGATGAACCGCTCGTCGTAGCTGAACTCGCCGAGCGTCGGTTCGCAGCCGAGGATCCGGCGGAGGCAATTGAAGAAATGCCGGGCGTACTCGTAGGTGTGGAATCCTACCAGGTCCGCCCCCAGGATTCCTTCGAGAATCTCCTGCCGCCAGGGAAGCAGCCGGAAGAGCTCGAACGAGGGAAAGGGGATGTGGAGAAAGAATCCGACGTTGACGTCCGGTTTTCTCTCTCGCAGCATTTTGGGCAGCAAGAGGAGCTGGTAATCATGGACCCAGACCGTGTCGCCGTCGCTGACGACCTCGACGAGCGTGTCGCAGAACCGGCGGTTGACGTCCACGTACGCCTCCCACAGTCGCCTGTCGTAGACGGTGAGGTGGGGAAAGTAGTGGAAGTGCGGCCAGATCGTCCGATTTGAGAATCCCTCGTAAAACAGATGGACGTCCCGTTTGGTCAGCGGAACGGGATTGCAGGCACGGTCCCTCAGGTAGCGATTGACCGCGTCTTGCTCGGAGTGCGACAAATCGTCGCTGGGCCATCCGCACCAGCCCGTCCAGACGCAATTTCCCGCCTCGTGGAAGCTTTTCAGCCCCGTGGTCAATCCGCCCACGCTCGATTCGTATTCGAGGCCGTTCTCCCCCTTGGCAACCAAGGTCACGGGAAGCCGGTTCGACACCAGGTGCAAATGCCCCATTTTCACCTCCGTTTTGAGGCCTTCGCGGTTGAGGCCATTCTACAACCGCAGCAAGCCGAGCATGACACCCCATAGACGCGGTGCCGATCGGCGCAATGCCACGCGCATTTTGCGACAAGGATGTTCGGGGCAAAACCCAGCCCCCAGCCTAGGCGGAAACGGGCCCGTTGGCAAGGGCCGATCGGGTTCCAGCCCGATTTTCCGCCGGCTGATGGAGCTAATTCATGAAATGCGAGCAAGAAGCGGGCGTGTCGCCTTCCGGATGTTCGTGGGCGCGACAAAAGCTCGCGCCGCCCGCCGGCGCCGCCTCAGCCGCCGGCGATAAAGGACGGCTCGCCGTCTGCCTCGATCTTCTCGGCCCAGCCCAGCCAGGCCAGGATCGAGTACAAGCAGGGCACCAAGAGGAGCACGACCACCGTTGCAAAAAGCAGCCCGAAAGCAATGGAAATGGCCGTCGGGACGAGAAACTGCGCCTGCAAGCTGGTTTCGAGCATGATCGGCATCAAGCCGGCCACGGTGGTGGCCGAGGTGAGGAAGACGGGCCGGAATCGCTGCATGCCGGCGAGGTGGACGGCCTCCTGCACTCCCAGCCCTTCGCGGAGCCTGAGCTTGATGAACGACACGAGCACGATCGAGTCGTTGACCACGATGCCCGACAGCGAGACGAAGCCGATCACGCTGGGCATGGTCCAGTGAATTCCCCGCAGCAGATGGCCGGCCACCGCCCCGATCAACCCGGCCGGAATCACCGCCATCACGATCAGCGGCTCCACGTAGGAGCTGAACACAAAGCTCAACAGGATGAAGATCATCGCCAGCCCGATCACGAATCCCCGCAGCAGGCTGCCGAACGTCTTCTCCGACTCTTTCCGCTGCCCCTCCAGCGAGACGCTTACGCCTGGAAACTGCTCGGCGAGGAGGGGGAAATACTCGCGTTCCAGTTCGGCGATGATCTCGCGGGCGTTTCCTTTCTTGGTGTCGAGATCGGCGGTCACGGAGATGGTTCGGCGGCGGTCGACGCGGACGATCTGCGAAAAGCCGCGGACTTCCTCGTAGGTGGCCACCTCGTAAAGCGGCCGCGTCTCGCCGCCGGGTGTCTTGACTTTGAAGTCGTGAAGATCCGCCAGCGAACGGCGGTCTTCCGGAGCGAACTTCACCTCGACCTCGAAGGTGTCCGAGCCCCGCTGGAACTCCTCGGCGACGCTCCCCCAAAAGGCGTCGCGAAGCTGCGAAGCCAGTGCGGCCGACGTGATGCCCAGCGGGCGGCCCTCCTCCTTCAGCCGCAGCTTGACCTCTTCCTTGCCGGGCCGAAGGTCGTCGGTGAGGTTCAAGACTCCCGGATACGCGGCGACTTTCTTCTGAAGCGCCAGGCTCGCCTGCTTGATTTCCTCCAGCTCGCGGCCTCGCAACTGGATGTCGATGGGTTTGCCGCCGGGCGTGACCTGCATCTGCTCAAAGACCATGTTGACCACGTCCGACACCGGTCCGACCGCCTCCCGCCACGCGTCGAGGATCTCGTCGCACGTGGCGTTGCGGGCATCGGCCCGCATCAGCTCGACCACCACCTGGGCCACGTGCTTGCCCGTCTCCGGACCGACCGGCCCCTGCTCGAAAGTCCGCACGAATCCGAACGACGTGCTCATGTGCTGGACGAGATCCTCCTCGTCCGGCTGGAGGGGCCGGAAATCTTCGTTCACTTTGTCCAAGCCGCTCTCGATTCGCTCGATGATCTGGCGGGTGCGGCTCAGATCGCTTCCTTGCGGCAGCTCGACGCGGGCGACGATGAAGTCGCCGTCCAACTCGGGAAACAGCTCGAACTGCAGCCGCCCGCTGCGGATCATCCCCATCGAGATCAAGAACAGCATGATCGTCGCAGCGATGGGAACAAGGGGGTGCTTCACGGACCAATCGAGGGCCGGCCCGTACGCCCGCTCTGTGAACCAGTTCACGAACCGATCGATCGCCGCGCGGAGCCGTGGCGGCTTGCGAGGAATCTTGTCAAGCGAGTGGGCGAGGTGGTGGGGAAGGATCAGGAAGGCTTCGATCAGGCTCACGGCCAGCGCGGTGATCACTCCCAACGGCAACACCCGCATCACCTTGCCGATCTCCCCCTGCATGTAGAACAACGGCAGGAAGATGGCCACCGTGGTGAGCATCGAGGCCGCCACGCCGAGGCCGACCTCCTTGGTGCCGTCGATGGCTGCCCGGGCGGCCGGCTTGCCGCGCGCGTAGTGGGCGAAGATGTTCTCGCCGATCACGATGGCGTCGTCCACGATGATCCCCAGGGCGAGGATCAGGCTGAACATGGTGATCATGTTCAATGTCATGTCCGCCAGCACCATCACCCAGAGCGTGCCCAGGAATGAAATCGGAATCCCTACGGCCACCCAAAACGAAAGACGGATGTTCAACAGCAGCCAGAGGGTAAAGAAGACGAGCACGAAGCCGATGATGCCGTTCTCGACGAGCATGCCGAGTCGGTCGGCGACGTAGAAGGCGTAATCGCCCCACATGGTCAGGTGCACGCCGGGGGGCAGCATCCTTTGCCGCTGCTCCACATAGGCCCGCACCGCCTCGGCCACCCGCATGGTGTCTTCCTGATCGGTCTTGCTGACCTCGAGGTTCACCGAGCGGCGGCTGTGGATGCCTCTCTTGTCGCCCGCCGCAGACTCCCGCTGCTTGAGCCCAAAAAACGTCGTCTGCGTCCACTCGTCTTCAAAGGTGTCGCTGACGGCGGCCACCGCCCGCAGCGGCACGCGGGCGCCGGTCGGGCCGACCCCCACCGTCAAGTCGCGAAAACCCTCCGCCCGCCGCCGCTGATCCACCACCCGTATCTTGATCTCCCGCTCGCCCGTCTCCACGCTGCCGGCCGGCAGATCGAGGCTCTGGGCCCGAATTTCGCGGGCCACGTCGTCGATCGTCAGCCCCAGCGCGCGAATCGCCGCCTCGCGGACCTCGACGCGGATCTGGTGCGCGGAGAACCCGGTGGTGGCCACCTGGCTCACCCGGTCCAGGGCCTGCAACTCGTTCTTGATCGCGTCGGCCAGGGCCAGGAGGTCCTTCTCGGGCATGGAGTCGGCCCAGACCGAAACGGTGCAGACCGGCGAGATCCGCTTCACCTCCCAAACGATCGGCTCCTCGGCGTTTTCCGGAAAGTTGTCGATCGTGTCGACGGCATTCTCCACGTCGCGGAGCACGGAGGCGACCTCGTAACCGTCGGCGACCTCGATGGTCACGATGCCCAAGCTTTCGCGGGCCGTCGACTGGACCTTCTCGATCCCTTCGATGCCCTCGATCTCCTCCTCGATCCGC
>Ga0180438_10010595_pt1 | contig 11288 bp, 9 predicted proteins | sample SS_ome_12_FD_132455 | JGI IMG/M metagenome (GOLD analysis project Ga0180438, IMG submission 132455) | Hypersaline lake sediment archaeal communities from the Salton Sea, California, USA - SS_3_D_2 metaG | ecosystem: Environmental > Aquatic > Non-marine Saline and Alkaline > Hypersaline >...
GGTTGACCAACAATAGGTCGGTCATGTGCTCACCTCCCCTCGCATGCCAAGCGTCCATTCCCTGGCCCATAACCCCCACACCAACCACAGCGCCAGCCGCCCCTGGTGGGAGGACCAGGTATAAGCGTCGAAAAAGCCTACAGCCGTCAGGGCGGCCCGCGCCCCACTGACTCCGGCCCACCAGGGCGTGATGTGTACCTCTCCACGCTTCCACCACAACGCCATCCAGGGTGCGACGATCAGCGCCAACCACAGCGCACCGCCCAGCAGTCCCAACTCGGCGCTGGTCAGCAGGAGGACGTTGTGGACCGGCTGGTAGTCGGGATAGGCCGCCACTGCCTCCCGGGCCAGGTGGTACAGCGCGGTGGGATAGTTACCGATGCCTACCCCCAGGACCGGCCGCAGTTGGATGAGCTGCCCGGCGGCTCCGACCTCCATCGCGCGGGACTCTACCGACCGGATCTCCACCCCCTGCGAGGTTAGGCCCAGGCGGGGTTGGAGTAGCGGCCAGTTGATTGCGGCAAAGGCGAACCCGATGGCCAAGAACAGAACCGCGACCAGGGCGAGCGATGATGGTTTGGGAGACCAATGGCCCTGGTAGCGCGACCACAGGGACAACCCCAGCATCACCACGCCACCCAGAACAGCGCCCAGCCAGGCAGCCCGGGAGAACGTGAGCAGGAGCGTCGCCAGCCCCAATCCCATTGCCGCGAGAAGCGGCAGTCGCCGCCAGCCCACCTGCGTCAGGTAGTAGCCCAACACCACCAGCAACATGACCGCCAGGCAGCCCCCCAACAAGTTGGGATGTTGTGCCAGGCCGTAGGCCCGCAGCCAGCGCTGTTCGCCGACCATGACCACGCTGGCGCCCGGCCAGCCGGCCTGGACGGTGACCTCTCCCAGGCGTTTGAGGCCCAGCGAGCGTCCCAATACAAACTGTGGCAGGCCGACGGCTGCCTGGAGCACCATGCCCATGGCCAAAGGCCAGGCGATGACCCCTCGCGAAAAGCGCGCATTGACGAGCATGAGATAGAACATGCCCAGCAGCACTATCCGCGCGGCCTGGTATCCGGCGTACACCGGATCGACGGCGAAGGGAACCCCCACAAGGCTCAACACCAGGAGGCCGGCGAGCGGCCCGGACAGGAACCACGGTCCCAGGCGCAGTCTTGTTGGTGCTCGGTCCAACAGGAGACCCAAAAACCAGGCGCCGATTGTGCCTAACCAGAGCAGGTCGTTGGTGTACAGCGTGATATCGTGGAATTCGAAAAAGATCGGATCCAGCGGGCGGTGGAGCAGGACCCGATGCCGCCAGAAGGGCAAGGTCGCCAGAAGGGCGACCAACCCCCACGTGCTCAGCTTCTGCAGCCAGTGAGCAGCCTGGTCTCTCATCCCGGTGCACCCTCTTCCAAGGCTACGCCCGTCGGGCGGCAAGCTGTTGGACATACCACTCCTGGATGGCTGCCCCATGGTCATCCGCGTGCCCCTTGCACAGATCGGGCGTGTAGATGGCCCCGGTCCCACCCCGCTCGGCAGCGACCTGGCGCAAGCGCGGGATCTTGCGCTCGCGCTCCCATCGTTCGACCGCATCCCCCAGTCGACCACCCAGCGTGGCTTCTGCCAGCCGCTGCCCAAACTGCGCCACTCTTCCCATTTGGCCCACGCCTGCCCGCCGCGGTGCAAAGTTGGGCAGGTAGCGGTTCAACCAGGCGTTGCTCTCCATCAGGACAAGGTAGGTGTCGAGGCCATAGAGCGGTACGAGCTGGGCCAGTTCGTGGGCCGTAAAGAGGTTCTGTTCGCCGATGCGCAGGTGTTGCTCAGCCATGACATAGTTCGGACAGATCTCAAAACCCAGGCGCGCGGCCAGTCGCACCACCAGGATCGTGAGGCCACGGGCAAGCCACACGCGACCTTTTTGGGTGACGAGGAGAAAGTCGACGTCGTCCTGGGCGCTGGTCGCGTTGTTCATGGTCAGCGAGCCAGTCACGGCCGTCAGGCGCACGAACGGCATGGTCGCCACCAGATGGCCGTAGCGCCAGGCCGCGGACCAAAGGACTTGGGCGTATGCCTCTCGCTCCTGGCGCAAGCGAACCAGATGGTCGCGGCCGGACAGGAACCAAAAGGGGGGAATCGAATCCAACTGCGCAGACAGCTTGCTGTCGCTGGCCAGGTGTTCCTCCACGGTGGCCAGGGGGGCAGCGTGTCCCGTCAGGAAGCGGTGGATCTGCTTGGCAGTCAGGGGATAGTCGAACAGGTCTGCATAGATCACGGTGTGCAGGATGGCATCCGCGACGTCGCGTATGTGAAAATCGGACCAGGATGCAGCCTTGCTCTCTACCGGTCGATCAGCCTGCCCTTGCTGTGCGGGCATGCCGGCCCGCGAGGAAGATTCGGTCGACATGGAGAACCCCTTGCTAGTCTGTATGAACCTGTCGCGCTATTTGTACAAGCCAGTTTACCATTACCTGCCCGAAGCGTCAAGCGCAGCCCTAGCACCTTATCGCCCGCTTGTTCCTGTGCCCGATCCTGCAGTGGTATGGCGCACTCGGGCTTTGCCCCTTGGTTAACTCTACATAATACAGTAGGCCCCGCTTACGTATGTCCGGCTTTCGCCCACTGAACAGCTATGCGTTCCGGCGAGTTATTCCAGATGACAGGACGCCTGTTAAAGAACAATGTGCAAGTCGGACGGCGGCTGCAGTCGTACGGCAGATGCAGGAGCGGACCCATGGCAGAGCTACAGGCACACGACCCTTACAACGGTGAATGGAACGCCAGCATGGCCGGCGACTTTTTGTGGTCAAACGTCAACTTTGGCGAAGCTGTGGCGGAGGTCATGACGCCCCTCAGTTGGTCGGTCATTGAGCTCACCCTTGAGGAGTGGACGATCGTGCCCGGCCACCTGCCCGCCGGCAACATCGGCGGCCTGCCCTATCTCAACCTCAGTACCTATGCGTCGGTGTTCCGCGCCCTGGGCCGGAGCGAACAGGCGCTCCAAGAGGCCCTGGAGGGCACCGGCTACACCCGTCTCCCGGAAGCGATGGAGATCCCGGTGTTCCCCCTGGCCAAGCGGTCCCTCCTGGCTGTTCTATTGAATGTGCTCGGCTTGCAGATGCGGCAGAGGCGAGCGGTCAGGGGCTTGCCCGCCGATCTGGCCGTGAACCCGGCCTGGTGCCGGACGGTAGGGCAGCAGATCGGTGGGGCAGCGTCCGCAGCCGAGTTGGTTTCCCTGTGGCGGGAGGGGATCGAACCCCATGTCAGGGACAGTGTGCCGGCCGTGTTGGGCAGCGCGTCCCATGCTTCCGACTACACGAGCCAACTGCGCCGCGACCTTACAGATCTGGTGGGGCCCAACGATGCCGATAGGCTGACGTCGAATCTGAGTGGTGGCTCCGGTGAGTTGGCCTCTCTCGGCCCGTTGCTGGGCTTGGCCAGGGTGGCGCGCGGCGAGATGGATGGTGACGTGTACCTGGCGCACTATGGGCACAGGGGACCCGAAGAGTTCGAACTGTCTGCGCCCCGTCCGGCCGAGGATCCCGGGTGGCTCGAGCGGCAGTTGGCACAGTTCCAGGCATCTGGGGAGGATCCCGAAGCGATGTTGGTCCGCCAGCGCGGCGCGTTTGAAGCGGCCTGGGCGCGCTTCAACGAGCGTTATCCGGACAAGGTGAAAGCCATGCGACCGCGCATCGACGAGGTCGGGCCCCGCGCCCGTCTGCGCGAAGATACCCGCTCCGAGTATGCCCGCGATCGCTGGGTGGTCCGCCAATTCGCGCTCCGCGCTGGCGAACTGACCGGCCTCGGAGATGAGGTCTTTTTCCTGAGTGTCGCCGAGATGTTGGACCTGCTGTCGGGCGACGGTCATGCAGCGGACCGCATCCCTGTCCGCAGGGATACCTACGAGCGGTTCAAGGCCTTGCCGCTCTATCCACCCCTCGTCCGCGGTCGCTTCGATCCTTTCCAGTGGGCGGCAGATCCCGACCGGCGCACCGACGTGTATGACGCCTATACACCCCTGCCGGCCACCGATCCCGGTCTTGCAGGCCCCATCGTCGGGTCGCCTGGTTGTGCAGGGCGCGTGGAGGGCTTGGTGCGCTGCTTGGGGCGGCTGGACGAGGGTGATCAACTGCAACAGGGCGAGATCCTGGTGACCGCCCAGACCAACATCGGCTGGACGTTCCTCTTCCCCCGGGCGGCGGCCATCGTCACCGACGTGGGCGCGCCCTTGTCCCACGCGGCCATTGTCGCCCGCGAGCTGGGGATCCCGGCTGTCGTCGGCTGCGGCGATGCCACCATGCGCCTCAACACCGGCGACCGCGTCCGGGTGGACGGCGGGCGGGGGGTAGTGGAGATCCTCGGTTCCGCGGGTTCACCCCGTTGAGACAGAGGCCGGGCGGGGGGCAGTAGGGACTGGCGCTGTTAGGGTCGTCCTTCCCACACGTGGTGCAGGCCGGTCACCTCAGCAGCCCGCTGGTGGCGTCGCTCTTGGTCGACCTGATCTGACGTGACAGCAGCCAGCGTATCCACGATCGCTTTTTCCATCTCAGAGACCTCGGCGCCGGTTGCCAGTGCCATCTCGGCAGCCAGGCGTTGCGTACCCTGTGCCAGGAGCTCCGCATCCTTTTTTGTGAGATGATCGCGATGCTTGTGCCATGTGAGATCCCGCACCACCTCAGCCATCTGTGACACGCGACCCGTTTTGAGTTTTTCCCAGACCACCTCCTGGCGTTCCTTATAGTCGTCAGGCAAGCGGCCCGGCTTCTTCCTCAGCCTGTCCAGCACACGGGGAAGTCTGGCCCGGCTCATGGCCAGCCGCACCCCTATCTCTTGGAGCTTCTTGCTGGGAAGATACACGGTAAGCCCGTGCTCGGGTATCTCGATCTTGTAGTAGAGCTTTTTCCCGTCCAGGAACTCTTTTTGCTCCACACCCGTGATCTGTCCCGGACCGTGGTGCGGGTGCACCACCTTGTCGCCAACTGAAAACTGCACAATATCCCCCTTTGTAATCGCTATCTGTGAACGTCTCTCGTGGCCGGCACGGCCGGTATCGAGGTCCACAGCAGTCTACTCAAGTACCATCAACGACCGCCACGGCGCAAATGGACTAGTCGCGCTTCCAGACCGGCCGCCTCTGGCGTCCCCTCGGTCGTGACTGCCAATCGCGCACTTTGGCTGGCTGCCGCCGTGAATCCTTGCGCTGGTCCGCTGACACTGGCTCCACGGGGATTCTCAGCGTGACCATCACCGCCTCTGTACGCCACAGGCTGGCGGCATCGATCTCGCCCAATTCCAGCAGCAGCAGACGCAGTTGTGGATCGGCGGTCATTTGCCCGTCCATGAGTTGTGTCTTGTACCACGAGGCGGCCTTGGTCAGACCATAGTGGATGAAATACAACTGCGACCGGAAATCGTTGCGGGCAGCAGCGTGCTTCTGGAGCTTTTCGTCCAGGCCCAGATCCTGTGTATCCACGCCCAGCGATTCTACATAATCTATCAGAGGCACCACAGCGGTCTGTTGCGCCCTTATCAACGACTGCATCAGCTTGGCTGCCACAGGATGAGGGGCCCGCTCCAAAAAGGTCTCAAAGACCCTGATGTAGGTCAACTTGTACCTCAAGTTTCGGACCAAGCGTTTGACCACAATTGAATCAGCCACGTCACTCATCATGCTGCCTTTCAAGCTTTGTGTTTCCCCCTCTGTATACAGCCACGAAAAAAACCTGGTTCGGCCGCGCTCTGCACCACTGTCTGCGGCATGAGCCAGGTCTACAGCAAAGCCTGGAGCCGAATCCTACATGACCACACGCAGGAATCGGGAGTCAGTATTCTAGCAACCATCTTGAGCTGTTCCCGTGATGCTCTATCCCGCTACGTCCTCCTCGGCTGGCGGCTGTCCAGACAGGTGACCCACAGCAGGATCCAGCCAAGTCAATCCGGCTGTGGCCAGGGCCGGGTCATCATTGAACGCCGTCTGCCACCCCAACTCTGTACGCACACGCTGCCCTGCAGCGGCTTGCTCCAGCGCTTGACAAACCAGCGAAGGCTCACCGTTCCAGTGGAAATAGCACGCTCCGATCTATGTCGGTTCGTCTTATTATACCGCAATCCATAAAAATCGTCAAAATTGGCGGTAGGGGGACGGGATAGCATCCTTGACAGGTCGAACACGGCCAGCCATCCGCTTTCGTAGCCCACCGCCTGCCACCATCGTGGCCCGGTTCTGAGTTGGGGGATGTTCGAAGGAGTTCGCTTTGGTGAGGTAATTACGCTCGGGGCGGATCGCCAGATGCGCCCCCGTGGAACGCCGGAACTGGCGTTTCGACTTGAGTGCAGGTTGGATGTCCCACACGTGTCTTCTACATCGCTCACCCGCAAGGGCAAGTAGCTTGTGCTTCTATGCATTATACGCTATAATAGGGGAAGCAAACGTCCTTTGACGTGTGTGCATCTGGGGCACGCCCGGGTCGTTGCGGGTGGCCAGGTAGCTATCGTGCCCAACTCGGGTTGAGTTTAGGGCCTAGCCTATGAGAGGTTTGCTCACGGAGCAAGTTGGCTAACAGGGTCGCGACTCGTTGATTCCGGCGTGGAAGTGAGATGGCCCTGTCTGAGCTAGGCTAGTATTCGGTGCGAAACGCGTTCGAGCCCCCGTTTTCGAACGGGCCCGGGAGCAATTACGCACCAGAGACTAGGGTAGTACAAATGAGCCGTTCGCGTCCCCCGCGGTAGCGGGGTGCCTGCAGGTGCAGGTGAGCGAGCGGCTTTTGATTTCTCTTTCACCTGGAAGGGCTCTGCCTGCTGGCATGCCGCCAGGGTGCTGCAGGTGCAAAGGGCCTGGCCAACAGGGGTGGGGAGCGCAGCTAGCATAAGGAGCAGTACCATGAGAAGAATGACCGGCAACCAGCTCATCAAGCGCTACAGTGCAGGGGACCGGGACTTTACCGGCGCGAACCTGCACGGAGCCAGCCTTCAGGCGATTGACCTGAATGGCGCGATTCTCAGATGGGCCAACCTCAGTGCAGCCAACCTGTATGGCGCAGATCTGAGCGGGGCCAAGCTAGACGGTGCCGACCTGAGCGAGACCGACCTGCGTCGGGCCGACCTGAGCGCGGCCATCCTGGACAACGCCAACCTGACAGGGGCCCAGGTGTCCCGCGAGCAGCTTGCACATGCGGCCTCGCTGCAAGATGCAATCATCCCCGACAAACTGGCGCCCACAGACGCCGAGCAGGACTTGGCGGGCGTCCACCTGGCCGGCGCCAACCTGAGCGGGCAGGATCTGACCCGGGCCGACCTGACCGGTGCTGATCTGCGTGGCGCTAACCTGCGACGGGTCAAGCTGGATGGCGGGGATCTGAAGGGGGCTGACCTGCAGGAGGCTGATCTCCGGGAGGCCGATCTGGAAAGGGCTCAGTTGGAAGGGGCCAATCTGGGCTGGGTCAACCTGGGCAGTGCCAACCTGCGTGAGGCAGACCTCCAGGCTGCTAACCTGCGTGGGGCCGACCTGTTCCTGGCCGATCTGAGGCAAGCCAACTTGCGCATGGCCAGTCTGCGAAGGGCTGACCTCCGTGGGGCTGATCTACGCGGGGCCAACCTGCGAAAGGTCAACCTCCGTGGAGCTGACCTGCGGATGGAGGCCAATCTGCAGGACGCCGACCTGCGCGGTGCCAGTTTAGGCAGCGCCAGGCTGGAGAGTGCCAACTTGTGCGAGGCGGATCTCCGCGAGGTCAACTTTGGGGGAGCCAGGCTGGACAGGGCCGACCTCAGTGGGGCAGACCTCCGGGGCGCCAAAGTGAGTCCCCGGCAGCTCGCCCAGGCCCGGTCGCTTCGCGATGTCATCATGCCTGACGGCACCACAAAAGACTAGTCACTAGCTCCAGGCAGGCACGAGTTCTTTCTGCTGCTGCCGCTGCTTCCGGATCGCGAGCCAGCGCGGCTCATCGTCCAACTGGACCTCGTTCAGGTGCCGGTAGAGTCCGTCGCGGGCCATCAACTCCTCGTGCGTCCCCTTTTCGACGATCCGGCCATCTTCCAGGACGACGATCGTATCGGCGCTGCGGATGGTGGATAGGCGGTGGGCGATGATGATCGTCGTCCGCCCCACCATCAGCCGTTCCAGTGCCTGCTGGATCAGCAGCTCGGTCTCCATGTCCACCGAGGAGGTCGCCTCGTCCAGGATCAGGATCGGTGCATCCTTGAGCACGGCCCGGGCGATGGCCAGCCGTTGCCGCTGTCCGCCCGACAGCTTGACGCCGCGTTCGCCGATCATCGTCTCATAGCCCTCGGGCAATTGGACGATGAACTCGTGGGCGTTGGCCACCTGGCTGGCCTCGATCATCTCTGCCTCCGTGGCGTCAGGTCGGCCAAAAAGGATGTTCTCGCGCACCGTGCCATGAAACAGGAATACATCCTGCAACACGATGCTGATCTGCTTCCGCAGGCTGTCCAGCGTCAGGTCCCGCAGGTCGTGCCCGTCGAGCGAAATCGTCCCCTGGCATACGTCGTAGAAGCGGGGGATCAGCATGGCCAGCGTCGTCTTGCCCACGCCCGTCGGTCCCACCAGGGCTGTGACGGTGCCGGGGGCGATGTCGAGGTCGATCCCCTCCACCACCATACCGCCCACCGCATAGCGGAATCCCACGTCGCGCAGGTGGATCGCACCCCTGGCCCGCCCGGGCAGGGCGACCGCGCCGGGCCGCTCGGTCACGTCAGGTGCTTCCTTTAGAAGTTCGTCCACGCGTTCGGCACCGGCCATGGCCTGCTGGACGCTCTCCCACACGCTGCTCAAGATGCGCACCGGCTGGTAGAGCAGCTCCAGGTAGAGAAAGTAGGCCACCAGGTCGGCGACAGGCAGCGTCTCGTTCACCACCATCCGTCCACCGAAATAGATGAGGACGACAGTGCCCAGGGCCGAGGCAAACTCCACAGAGGGGTGGAACACGGCCATCAGGCGCAGGGCGTGCAGCAGCGAATCGCGGTAGCTGACAATGCGGTCCCAGATGTTGGCCGCCTCGACCTCCTCCCGGGTGAAGGCCTTGATCTCGCGGATGCCCGAGAGGTTGTCGTTGAGCGCTGCGTTTAGCTCCCCCAGCTCCACCTGGCGCTGGCGAAAGGCGGGGCGCACGTACTTGGCAAACCCCCGCATGCCCAGCACGATCAGCGGGATGGGGACCATGCTCAGCAGCGCCAACTGCCAACTCATGCTGACCAGCACGGCGGTGACGCCGATCAGCATCAGCACGTTCACCAGCAGGTCCGGGATGGCGTGGGCGATCAACTGCTCGATCAGGTCCGAATCGTTGACCATGCGCGACATCAACTGGCCCGTTTGCTTGTCCTCGTAGAAACGAAGTGACAGGCGCTGCAGGTGCTGATAGACCTCGGCCCGCACGTCGGCGACGACGTGCCAGCCGGCCACGTGGGCCATGTAGCTGCGGACGAACTGCAGCCCGGCGCGAAGCACATAGACCAGCAGGGTCAGCAGGGCCAGCCGGGCCAGAATGCCCACCGCCTCCGGCCCGGTCTCTGGATCGGTGACGACATTGATCATCGTCCTGACCAGCCAGGGGGCCAGCAACTGGATGCCCACGAGCAGGATCATGCTGAGCACCGTGAGCGTCAGCGGGCCCTTGTACTCTTTTGTGTACTTGAGCACAAATCCAAGTGACTTCATTGCACCATCCTTCGTACTTGGCTGTCTACCTCAAGTCGGAAAGTTGGACCAAATGCCGCAGGCTGCTGGCCGGCGCAGGGTCCGAGGGGCCAACCGCAAAGCGCGCTACGACTCGCCGGTCACCCGCATCAGGTTCTCGCGGATCTGCACAAACAACCGTCGCACCTGGGCGCGCTCCTCCGGCGTCAAGCCGGCAAACGCTTCCTCGTCGAGCTTGCGCCACACCTGCTGCACGTCGGCGCGGACCGCCCGCCCGGCTTCCGTCAAGTAGACGCGCGAGACCCGCTGGTCCTCAGGGTCGGGCCGGCGCTCCACAAAGCCGGCATTTTCCATGCGCTTGAGCATCTTGGTGATGGTCGCCGGCTGGACCTGCAAGCGACGGGCCAGTTCCGTATGCATCAGCCCTTCCTGTTCCCACAGAGCCTGCAGCACGGACGGCTGCCCGCGGTACAGGCCCAATGCCTCCAGGTGCGTATGGATGCGGGCGTGTTTCAGTTTGCAGATCTGCGCGAACAGCGAGTCGAGCGACTCTGGCTCTGACGGTCCGGTCATTTGCATCTCCTCCGGGAAACCCCAGGCGCGTTCCACCAGCCTACAGTTAGCCGGCTAACTGATTATACGCGAGATCGCCCCTTTGTCAAGCAGGCAGGTTCTCGCCGCCAGGGCTCTTGGTGAAGGCACCGGTCTTCGTACTTGACATATCCCGCAGACGGTGATACAATGCGGCGCATACCACCAGAAGGGAGAACGGCATCATGATGAGGAGACTGGGCGCCGAGTTCGTCGGCACGTTTTGGCTCGTACTTGGGGGATGCGGCAGCGCCGTGATTTCCGCGGCGTTTCCCGAGCTGGGCATCGGGTTTCTGGGTGTAGCGCTTGCCTTTGGTCTGACCGTGTTGACCATGGCTTTCGCTATCGGTCACATCTCGGGCTGTCACCTGAATCCTGCAGTCACCGTGGGTCTCTGGGTGGGGAAGCGCTTCCCCGCAAAGGACGTCCTGCCCTACATCGTCGTGCAGGTGCTCGGCGGGATTGTCGCGGGTGGGGTGCTGTACCTCATCGCCAGTGGCCAGGCAGGCTTTAGTGTGGCCGATGGATTTGCTGCGAATGGCTACGCCGAGCACTCGCCAGGGGGCTACTCGTTGCTGGCCGGGGCGGTCGCAGAGGTCGTCCTGACGCTGATGTTTGTCGTGGTCATCATGGGCGCGACGGACAAGCGGGCGCCCCAGGGGTTCGCGCCCATCGCCATCGGCCTTGCCCTGACCTTGATCCACCTGATCAGCATCCCGGTCACCAACACGTCCGTGAACCCCGCCCGCAGCACAGGGGTCGCGGTGTACGTTGGCGGTTGGGCCATTGGCCAGCTCTGGCTCTTCTGGGTCGCTCCTATCATCGGTGGGGCGCTAGGTGCGCTGGTTTATACTTTGATCGCCGGAGACGGCGAGTAGCGAGCCACCTGACCTAATCCAATCGGTCTCTCGAGCCAACGCCGCACAAACAGCGCGGCTGCGTCTTGGCAAAGATGGTTCCCACACGCACCTGTCGCTCATCGCTCCACAGATGAGAGCAGCGGTCGTGCAGGACGGTTTGGTCCGCTCCCCGATTCCGTCCTCCGCGACTGAAC
>Ga0180438_10010597_pt1 | contig 11285 bp, 7 predicted proteins | sample SS_ome_12_FD_132455 | JGI IMG/M metagenome (GOLD analysis project Ga0180438, IMG submission 132455) | Hypersaline lake sediment archaeal communities from the Salton Sea, California, USA - SS_3_D_2 metaG | ecosystem: Environmental > Aquatic > Non-marine Saline and Alkaline > Hypersaline >...
CGCTTTCTCGAGACATTGACACGCATCGAGTGGTGCATCGCAAGAGACACTGATTCGAAAAACACCTTTTCTCTGAGTGTTGTGTGAATACCCAGGATGGGTGATTTCCGCAACGTATTTTATCCTTGAATATTATGCAGACGTTTCTTAGATTTAATGTTTGAATCAAGAAACATTCCATTCAACTCCGGAGGTGACGGATGAAGAAGCGTCTTTTTTGTCTATTCGTCCTGCTGGCCCTGGTCTTTTCATTCGGAAATAACACTTATAGCCAGTTGGTCGGAGGTTACCTGGTAGATACCGAACTGGCTCCGCTACTGATCGATGAGATTTCGGGTGAACGTGCGCATGATTATGTGACCAAGATTTCCCGGTTTCATCGTATTAGAGGCGGTGGCCCCGGATCGGGATACAACGATGCTGTGGATTACGTCGTCGAAGAATTGAATACATTCGGGCTGGACGATGTCCACGTGGAACGGTTCAAATCGGACGGTTTTGCCACGTATCTTCGGTGGCAATCCCCGGTGGGCTGGCGTGTGAAGGGTGCCCGGCTGTGGCTGGTGGAACCCCGTAGAGAACTCTTGGCCGATTTTTCCGATGTCGCTACTTCGTTGATGGCCTACAGTCACGGCGGCAAGGCGGAAGTCGAAGTGGTTTATGTGGGGAGCGGTACGTCGGATGCCGATTACGAAAACATCGATGTTCAGGGCAAGATCGTCTTTGCTACGGGTGGTGACGGGGATGGCGTCCATCGGCGCGCCGTTATTGAGCGGGGCGCCGCGGGGATCGTGGTCGGCCCATCGGATCGTGAAGATCGGATGGATTATCCGGATCTCATAGAACTGAAGCGGCTGAATTTCAGCGGAGAGGAAAGGGAGAAGGCAGGATGGGGATTCAGTCTGAACCGGAGGCAAACGACTCGGCTGCTGCTTTATTTTCAATCAGATAAAAAAGTAGTCATGCGTGCCGAAGTGGATGCCGAGCTTTTCGATGGCGAGATGCCCGTCGTCTCTGCACTGATAAGGGGACGCACTCTTCCCGACGAAGAGATCCTCATCATGGGTCATCTGGATCACTACAAGCCGGGAGCCAACGACAATGCTTCGGGTTCGGCGGGTATGATGGAGATGACCAGGGTGTTCACGCAACTAATACAATCGGGTGAGATGGAAAGACCCCACCGTTCCATCCGATTTCTCTGGCTTCCCGAGATGCATGGTGCCATGGCCTACGTAGACAGCCATCCCGAAGTCGGTGAACGCACCCTGGTGGGAATTAATCTGGATATGATCGGTGAGAATTACGAGGCGTGCCGGTCTTTCATGGTTATGACGCGTCCTCCATTTTCCACACCTAGTTACCTGGGAGATGTGGTTGAAGATATGTTCCTCTGGGTTGACAGGCTGCGTTTGTTCTCCTCACGCGGGAGCCCGCAGGATCTGAATTATCGGAATGTAGGCTATTCCGGGGGAAGCGATCATGTGATTTTTACCGATCCTACCATCGGTGTGCCCTCGGTAATGCTGGTTCATTCCGATGTATTTCACCATACCTCGTACGATACACCGGACAAGTGCGATCCCACGGAGCTTAGGCGTGTGACTCTGGCTGCTGCCATGGCCGGACTCGTGATTGCTAATGCCCAGGGCGAGAAGGCCGCTGACATCGCCGCTTATGTGGCAGAGCGGGGACTGGATCGGATGCACCAGCGAGCACGCCGGAGCATGGCATTGCTCCGGGAGCGCTCTGGATCGGAAACGTTTGCACAGTCTGCCTCTGCATTGTTTCGGAATTTGTTGAGTTATGCGGAAATCGTCGGGGACGTGGAGACAGCATCCGTACAATCGTGCAAAGAACTGTGTCAGGACGCCACCGCCCGGACTGCCATCGACGGGCTGGCCAAAACATTGGAAAAGGACATCGCACAAGAGAAACAACGGTTGGATCAGTATTACCGGTTTGTATGTCAGTCAAGAGGATTGAATCCCGAACGGGCTGGTCTCACAGAAATCGAAAAGCGGGCTAAACGGATCGTGCCAAAAAGAACATTCCGAGGCCCCCTGCCGTACCAGTTTCTCTCCAACGCCTTGGGGGAGGAGGCGAAATGGTACGACGAGAATCCCCGACTGATCGGGGGCAACATGGAGAACAAGACGTTTGAGATCGCCAACTTCGCCGATGGAACGCATGATCTGCTTTGGATCCGCGATGCTGTCAGTGCCGAGTTCGGAGAGACGGATATCGCGTTTGTTCTACGGTTCGCAGAAGACCTGAAAAAACTGAATCTCATGTCCTGGTGACAGTCAAATATAGCCTGGATTGAAAAGCCTCTCCGCATGCGAGGGGCTTTTTCATTCGGGGAGGCGATGCTCCTGACCGATTTTACTGTCCGATTCAGGGATCGATGGGATATAATCGAACCGATTGCGCCTGGCCCGATCGATGATAGGCTTCTGGCAATCCAATTGTTTATCATGCTGATCCAATCCCATCGGAATTTCTCAGAATGACTATTTTCTGTAATAACTATCCCAATGTCTCCAACATGTTATGCAGGATTTTCCGCTGGATACACGTATAAATAATTAAGGAAGCTTGTAATCTTCGTCTTGAATAGATTAATACTGGTGGCTTGCTGCCCATACCATTCGGTTGTTCTTACGAAGAAGGTATCCGGAAGGCGATTATGAAACGTTTTAACATCATGCTCGTGACCATTGTCTGTTGCAACACGCTTTTGCATGCACGAACAGACGCCGACAGCACATATTATCGCCGGTTGTATTTTTTTTGCAAAGTCTGGGGGTATGCAAAATATTTTCACACCGAAGTGGCCAAGGGCCGCAGGCATTGGGATGACATATTCATCGAAACACTGGAGGATGTGAAGGCTGCCCAGGATAATCAGGCGTATAACCAGGCTCTGCTTCATATGCTCCAGAGAGCGGGAAACATGACGAAACCTTCCTCGTTTTTACCGCTCGTTCCAGACAGCCTGAAATTCAACCTCGATCTCAGTTGGATACAAAATCCCATCTTTTCGTATGAGGTGAAGGCGGAATTGGATACGATCCAGCAGTATTTTCGGCCCAGAAGCAATTACTACGTTGAGAGTGATTACGAGGGCGGGAGCCCGACCTTCGATTCCGATCTGAATTATTCTCAACAGGGAATCGATTCCGACCTGGAAGAGCCGTACCGTTTGCTGGCGTTGTTCCGATACTGGAATATCATCAATTATTTCTTTCCCTTCAAAAACATTATCGATCAGGATTGGGATACGACGTTGCTGGAATTCATCCCGCAGATGGTGACTGCCGATGACAATGTGTCCTATCATCTCGCTTTTATGAAGTTGGCCAAGCGAATCAACGATACACATGCCTTTGTTCAGAGTGCGGTCGTCGATGCGCTGTTCTACGGGGATTATTTTCTCCCCCTGGTCATAAAATACATCGACGATAAAACGGTGGTTACTCGCGTTTTGACAGATGAAGAAGACGTCCACCCGGGCGATATCATCCTGCACATGGATGGCATGACGATCTCGGCATTGCGGGACAGCCTTCGAGCATACACGGCTGGTTCTAACGATGCGGCCATCGAATGGATCGTCAACCGGCTGATCGTTCGAGGATCGATGAAGGACGTCTCCCTGACTGTCGAGGATGACCAGGGAAGCAGGGAAGTCATCTTGAGGAGGGATGTTCATAGGGACGATTATTACGCCATGCTCGAGAACGACGGGCCGATCTGGAAATTCCTCGACACGGAAACAGGCAAGCTGGGCTACGTGGATATGGGCAGACTCCTGTACAACCATATTGATGCCATGTTCAACGACCTGTGGGACGCAGATGGTATTATTTTCGATGTGCGCAACTATCCTAACAAGACCATCTGGAGTATGGTGCGGTATCTATTCGATGAGCCCGTGCATACGGCAGAGACAATTGCTCCGGACGTCGAGTTTCCCGGCACGGTGTACTGGACGTCGTCCTACGATGGAAGGGGGGATTTTTCGAGAACCTACGACGGGCGTATATTCATTCTGTTTGATGAGACCACGTTGTGTCATGCCGAGTACACCGTGATGGTTCTGGAGCGGTATCACGGGGCTGTGAAGATCGGGAGTCAAACGGCCGGAGCCGTCGGTAATGTGTCCATCGTTACGTTACCCGGAGGCATCGAAACGTATTTTACGGGACTGGGTGTGTTTTATCCGGATTATACCCCGACGCAGCGCGTGGGCCTCGTCCCCGATATTCAGGTGTTCCCGACGATTCAAGGCATCCGCCAGGGATGCGATGAAATCCTGGATGCTGCCATAGACTGTTTCCTGGAGACAGGAATCGCAGGGCATGAACCGGCTCAGGCACAACCCGATCCCGTCATCGAACTCTGCCAGAACGTCCCCAATCCGTTCAACGCACTGACACACATTCATTTTCGAGTAGAAAAGCAGGGCCGTGTATCGATACATGTTTACAATGCCACAGGACAGCGCATCCGAACACTCTTCGAGGAAGACCGATTTCCGGGAGCGTATCGGGTTCTATGGGATGGACGGAATGATGCAGGGTATGACGTCGGCAGCGGCGTCTACATGGTGCGACTCCAAAGTCGGCATGGAACGCAAACGAAAAAACTCCTCTATATAAGATAATAGAATATTATTTTCTTGCTTTACATAAGTTTATTTATTATCTTTATGCCCGCAGAGTCGTGTTTATTGCAGGAGGATTTAGATTGAAAAAAGGGATTCATCCTGAATATAAGAAAGCCACGGTGACTTGTGCTTGCGGGCACACGTTTCAGACGTTTTCCACCGTGGGAGACATTAACGTAGAAATCTGTTCCAACTGCCACCCGTTTTTCACGGGCAAACAGAAGCTGGTCGATACGGCCGGTCGTGTGGAAAAGTACAGGCGAAAATACAAGCTGCAAGAGAAAAAGTCGGAAAAGGCCACAGAAGAGACACAAGACAAGAAAGACCAGAAAGAATCTTAGACGGATTACAGACATGTTTTTACGGAATACGGACGTGGGGGCCGTGTTCCGTTTTTTTGTATTTCTGAGGGCAAGCATGGACGATTCTGAGAAAGTGCAGGTTGGCGGGCAAGCCGTTATCGAGGGTGTGATGATGCGTTCTCCGGAGTTTGTGACCGTTGCCGTACGAAAGCCAGACGGTAACATACTCCTGAAAAAGGACCGGTATACGTCGTGGACGAAGCGGTTCAAAGTGTTGGGCTTCCCCATCATACGCGGGGGCGTGATTCTCATCGAGTCCATGGTCTTGGGCATCAAAGCCCTCAACTTTTCCGGTGATGTGGCCATAACCGAGGAGGAGAAGAAAAAAGATCCAGATAAGGTTCCCGATAAACGATCGAAACTGTGGACGGCCGGGGCCGTTGTCCTGGCTTTAGGTTTGGGTATTGGTCTGTTTTTCTTCCTCCCGCTTTTGCTCACAGAGCTGATGGGCGTGAAAAGCGGCCTTTTATTCAATCTCATCGATGGAATTATACGGCTCATCTTTTTTCTTGTTTACCTGGCCTTGATCAGCCTCTGGAAAGAAATTCGCAGAATATTCGAATATCATGGCGCCGAGCATAAATCGATTTTCGCATATGAAGAGGGCAAACCCCTCACGGTAGAGGGGATTCGGTCGTTCACGACACGACATCCCCGTTGCGGTACCAGTTTTTTAATCGTCGTCATGCTGGTTGCCCTGGTCGTATTCATCCTCCTGGGGAAACCCCAGAATTGGGGAGATCGATTCATACGGTTTTTGTTTATCCCGGTCATCGGCGGCATTTCGTACGAGATCATCCGTCTGTCCGGGAAAAAATTCGGAAAAAAATTGGCCAAAGTGCTGGTTTCGCCGGGGCTCTGGCTTCAGAAAATTACGACCAAGGAGCCCGATAACAGTCAACTAGAGGTTGCCCTGGTGGCCCTCAACGGTGCCCTGGATCGAGACGTGGGTGCCGATGTGGAGATGTTCTCTGGATAATTCCCAGGCACGATACCGATATCCGATGCCGTGATGACTCCAACGTGATATATGTTTTAGTGCGGGGAATTCGGTGTGCCGGCAGATGTATTCATGATTCACGGAGCGTGAAAGTCCGATGGAAACCGACAGGTTGCTTGAAAAAATAAAAAGGGTCGAACATCGCTTCCAGGAACTGGAGAAGGCCTTAGAGGATGCATCCGTAGTAAGTCATCCGGAGAAGCTCACCGCATTGAGCAAAGAGCACAGCCGGCTGCTTCCCATCGTTAAAAAATCCAAAGAATTTCGAGATATCATCAAAAAGATACAGGATGCGACGGAGATTCTGGAGTCGTCTTCCGACACCGAACTGAAGGATTTGGCCAGAGAAGAATTAGAGGAAAACGAAGCCCTTCAAGAAACATTGGAGCATGAACTTAAAATCTTGCTCATTCCAAAAGACCCTCGGGACGGTAAGGGCGCTGTAATGGAGATACGGGCCGGTACGGGTGGGGAAGAGGCCGCTCTGTTTGCCGGAGATTTATACAGGATGTATTCTAAGTACATCGAGCGTCAGGACTGGAAAAAAGAGATTCTTAGTTCGAATCCCACCGAACTGGGAGGATTTAAAGAAATTATTTTTTCGGTATCCGGGCAACAGGCCTTCGGACAGCTAAAATTCGAGAGTGGTGTTCATCGTGTCCAAAGGGTTCCCCTCACGGAGACCAGCGGCCGGATACATACGTCCGCTGCTTCGGTGGTTGTCCTTCCCGAGGCCGAAGACGTCGATGTGGAAATCGATCCCAAGGACTTGCGCATCGATGTGTATCGGTCGTCAGGGCCCGGCGGTCAGAGCGTGAATACGACCGATTCGGCCGTACGAATCACGCACACTCCTACGGGCATGGTCGTCACATGCCAGGATGAAAAATCCCAGCATAAGAACAAAGCCAAAGCCATGAAGGTGTTACGGGCGCGACTTTATGATTTAAAGAGGAAAGAAGAAGAGGCCAAGCTGACGGCCAGTCGCCGTTCGATGATCCGGTCGGGTGACCGGAGTGTGAAGATTCGGACCTTCAATTTTCCCCAGAGTCGTGTGACGGATCACCGCATCAACCTAACGCTTTACAGACTCCAGGAAATCCTGGACGGCGACCTAGACGACGTCATCGAACAGCTTCAGATTGCAGAACGGGATGAAAAGCTCCGAGAAGAGAGCGAATAAAACACCATCCTTTGACGTTCCAAACAAATCGGGGGAATTAGGATGCCTGCCAAATACAGATTGCTATCATTCATCGTTCGTTTCTGTAGCGTCTGTTTCATCGGGGCGTCAATCCCTTTGAGCTATGGACAAGAAGGTGGATCGCCGGATAGCCGGCCTCGTGTACCCCCGGGGCAGCGGGTTATCCAGGACTTTCCTCTTCTTCATATCTCAGCGATTCCTGATGTGAATCGGACGAATTGGACTCTTAAAGTTACAGGGGAGATCGAGCATCCTTTTCATCTCCAATGGGCCGATTTTATGAAGTTGGATACAGTCGCGTCGGTTTCGGATTTTCATTGTGTGACGGGCTGGTCGCGCTTGGATAATCACTGGCGGGGCGTGAGAATTCGAGATATTCTCCACATGGCCGAGCCGAAAGAATCGGCCGAGTATATAACCTTCATCAGTGCAGACGAGTATACGACCTCGCTGCCCATATCCCAGTGCACCGGGGATGACGATATTCTGGCTTTTCGGTGGGAGGGAAAAGCGCTGACCAAGGAAAACGGCGGGCCCGTCCGGGTTGTCATTCCGAGTAAATACGCGTATAAGAGCGCCCTCTGGGTTGTGGCGTTGAAATTGACGAAGAAACAGGAACTGGGCTATTGGGAGAAACGGGGCTACAGCAATTCGGCCGATCCCTGGAAGGAAGAGAGGCATTCAAGATAATTCGAACAGCCAACCCATGGAGAGTCGGTTCGTTTCAAGAATTCGCGTTGTTGTTATTTTTAATCGTTACTTTATGCATGACTCTCATCGTCATCGAACAAAGACCACTTCGTTTATCGATGAGACATATCCCGTCACATGGTGGCGGGCTTTTTTGTATCCATCCACAATGGAAATGGGAGATGTACAATGATGGAGCCGTTCTCATGCATTCTGAGAAACGGGAATCCTCCATCATCCTGGAGCGGCCCGTTCAATTCGATTACACAATCATATCCTCATTACCATTATCTCTCGGTCGTTTCCAAAAAGACTTGTTTCTTTTATCCAAAACCGTTATTATGCATCGATCCGTCCGTTATACGAATGAATAGGGTCTGCCGATGAAAGCCGTCCTGGTCTTAGAGGATGAAAACGTATTCCACGGCGAAGCCTTTGGTGCGCAAGGAACGGCCATGGGGGAAGTCGTATTCAACACGGGGATGACGGGATATCAGGAAATCCTGACGGATCCTTCGTACAAGGGGCAGATGGTGACGATGACGTATCCCCATATCGGAAATTACGGCATCAATCCCGAAGACGTCGAATCCATGGTACCGCAAGTGGAGGCCCTTATCGTCCGGGAACTCTGTGAGCTGCCCAGCAATTACCGGTCAACAGAATCGCTGGATAGCTACCTAAAGCGTCATGGGATACCGGGTATCCAGAGGATCGATACGCGTGCGCTGACCCGGCATATTCGTGAGAAAGGCTCGATGATGGGCATTCTGTCTACAGACACAGAAAGTATTTCCAAACTCCTGGATAAATTAAAACATCATCCGTCGATAATGGGCAGGGATCTGGTCCAGTATGTCACGACCCAGGAGACTATTCGATGGGAAGAGGGCGTCTGTCCGCAGTGGTATTATGAGCCGGTTCAACCTTTGGGTGACCAGCGTTTCAAAGTCGTTGCTTTCGATTTTGGCGTAAAACGGAATATACTCCGTCTGATGACCTCCTTCGGACTGGACGTGGTTGTCGTGCCTGCCTCGACGCCGGCAGAGGCCGTGACAGAGTTGAGGCCCGACGGCATCTTTCTGTCTAACGGACCGGGAGACCCCGAGGGCGTTGAGTATGCCATCGCCTGTGTCCGAGACCTGGCGGGTCGGTATCCCATCTTTGGCATCTGTTTGGGCCACCAGATCATCGGACTCGCCCTGGGGGCTGAGACGTACAAGCTGAAGTTCGGCCATCATGGGAGTAATCACCCCGTGAAGAACCAGGAAACGGGACTCATCGAGATTACAGCTCAAAATCATAATTTTGCCGTGAATCCCGACACGCTGGACAAGGCCGGTTTTACCCAAACTCATATCAACTTGAATGACCACACCGTGGAGGGCATGGCGCACAAGGAGCTTCCCGTATTCTCGGTTCAGTATCACCCCGAGGCATCACCGGGACCGCATGACTCAGTGTACCTGTTCAAATGTTTTTATGATATGATGGAAACCGTTTGATGGAAGGAGTTGGTGAAGCGGATCATCGATACTCAGATTACGGGTTCAGGATTAAAAAACGATCTCCATCTTAGAAATAGAAATATCATTGATTTCAGGTCTTTACCATTCTGTATTTCAGGGAGACAATGCCGAAACGAGAAGACATCCATAAAATCGTGATCATCGGATCTGGCCCCATTGTTATCGGCCAGGCCTGTGAGTTCGATTATTCGGGCACCCAGGCCGTGAAGGCGCTGAGGTCGCTGGGGTACGAGACGGTGCTGGTCAATTCCAACCCGGCCACCATCATGACTGATCCAGAGCTGGCCAATCGCACGTATGTGGAGCCCATCAACCGAAAGACTGTGGCCAAGATTCTTCGGAAGGAACGGCCCGACGCCCTCCTGCCGACCATGGGGGGACAAACGAGTTTGAACGTGACGGTGGAACTGGCCGAGAGGGGAATTCTTCAAGAGTACGGCGTAGAACTCATCGGCGCAAAACTGGAAGCCATCCAGAAAGCCGAAGACCGGGAATTGTTCAAGGAGGCCATGCTCAGGATCGGGCTGGATTTACCCAAGGGGGGATTTGCCAAGAGTTTGGATGAGGCCCACTCCCTGATTCAGGAGGTCGGATTTCCTGCCATCATCCGTCCGGCCTTTACTCTGGGTGGTACGGGCGGCAGCATCGCCTACAACATCGAAGAGTACGAGGATCAGGTTCGGTGGGGCATCGAGAACAGCCCCATCGGAGAAATCCTCATCGAAGAATCGGTGATGGGATGGAAGGAATTCGAGCTGGAAGTGATGCGCGACCTGAAGGACAATGTGGTCATCATCTGTTCCATCGAGAATGTAGATCCCATGGGAATCCACACCGGTGATTCGGTGACCGTAGCCCCCGCCCAGACGCTGACGGATCGGGAATACCAGAGGATGCGCGATGCCGCCAAGGCCATTATCCGAGAGATTGGCGTGGAAACAGGCGGTTCCAACATTCAGTTTGCCATCAATCCCAGCGACGGACGAATGGTCGTCATCGAGATGAATCCCCGCGTATCCAGGAGCTCGGCCTTGGCATCCAAGGCCACTGGATTTCCCATCGCCAAGATTGCCGCTCAACTGGCCGTGGGCCTTACCCTGGATGAGATTCCCAACGACATCACGGGAAAGACTCCGGCTTCTTTCGAGCCCACTATCGACTACGTGGTCGTGAAGATACCGCGTTGGAATTTCGAGAAATTTGCCCAGGCCGAACCCATACTGGGCACGCAGATGAAATCGGTGGGGGAAACCATGGCCATCGGGCGGACGTTCCAGGAGGCGTTCCAGAAAGGACTCCGCTCTCTGGAGACGGATTGCTACGGGTTCTCATACGACGAAGATATCGGCGACGACGTTCTGATGGAAGAGTTAAATAAGTCGACACCTCAACGTCTCTTCATCATCGCGGAAGCCCTAAGGCGTCGTACCGCAATCGAGGATCTGTACCAGAAGACCGGAATCGATCCGTGGTTTCTGGAGCAGTTCAGGCAGATCGTTCTCACCGAGGAAAAGCTGACAAACGATCCCCTCAATCCCCTGCATTTAAGAACAGCAAAAGCGCAAGGTTTTTCCGATCGACGTATTGCGCGACTCACGGGTAGAGATGAAGACGCCGTCAGGCAGTTACGGCATAAAGAAAAGATCATCCCTGTTTATAAAGTTGTGGACACATGTGCCGCCGAGTTCCAGTCGGAGACATCGTACATGTACGGAACGTACGAGGAAGAAAACGAAGCTCGGCTGAGTCGCAATTCTAATGTCATCATCCTGGGCAGCGGGCCCAATCGCATCGGCCAGGGCATCGAATTCGACTACTGCTGCGTGCA
>Ga0180438_10010598_pt1 | contig 11285 bp, 7 predicted proteins | sample SS_ome_12_FD_132455 | JGI IMG/M metagenome (GOLD analysis project Ga0180438, IMG submission 132455) | Hypersaline lake sediment archaeal communities from the Salton Sea, California, USA - SS_3_D_2 metaG | ecosystem: Environmental > Aquatic > Non-marine Saline and Alkaline > Hypersaline >...
ATCAGAGTCTTTTCAGATCCAACGTTCACACCCGTTTTCTTTCAGGCCGTACTAAATACCTTTTATCTCACATTCATCTCAGTATTTCTCTCTTTTATTCTTGGGTTTGCAATTGCTCTCTTGCTCAATCAACGTATTTGGGCAAGGGGACTCTGGCGGGGTTCGTTACTGATGCCCTGGCTTGTCCCTTGGGTCAGTACTTCTCTCTTGTGGATGTGGATAATGGATCCGCAGTGGGGTGTGATCAACGTCATCTTGAAAGGCTTGGGGTTAACCGACAAATTCCTCAAATGGTTTGGAGACCCGGCGCTGGCCATGCCAGCCATGATGGCCATGAATATTTGGAAACTTTATCCATTTGTCATGGTGATGCTACTGGCCGGACTGCAAACAATCTCTGAAGAACTGCTCGATGCAGCCAAGATCGACGGGGCCAATCGCTTCCAGGTCTTTATTCACGTCATCGTGCCTCATCTTCGTAATGTCATAGTGATTGTTACACTGGTACCTATCATTTGGGGATTTCAGCTTTTCACTCCAATCTGGCTGATAACCCAAGGAGGCCCCATTAATGCTACCACCACCCTCTCAATCCTACTCTACAAGAAAGCTTTCTACGAATTTGACTTTGGAATGGCGACGACAATCGGCACGCTGTGGCTGCTCTTCTTGATTGCCTTTAGTATCATATACACGAAGCTTGTTGGAGAAAGGGAGTAAGGAATCATGAAGGCTACCCAACAGCAAGTAGCTGATGGAGCAGACACCTTTCAGAGAACCGGGTCTACCAGAGGCTTACTGGTGAAGACGCGCTCAATAGAAACTGTGTTTGCATACGGACTATTAGCCATCTTCTCTATCGTCATGTTATTTCCCATAGCCTGGCTGATTTCAAGTACGTTCAAGAGTAGAGCCGATCTGTTCGTGCTGCCGCCACAATGGATACCTTTGCGCCCAACATTAGCGAATTTTCAGACGGTCCTGGGCTATGAGGCAATTCGAACCTATGCTCTCAATAGTATAGTGATCTCGACGGCCACCACTGCGCTATGTATTATCTTGGCTTCGCTGGCCGGCTACAGTTTGTCTCGTTATCGTTTCCCTGGTCGTGACTCCGTCATGATCTTTCTATTGGCTACACAAATGTTCCCCTTGGTGATGTTTCTCATCCCGCTATACCGGCTTTGGAATCAATTGCACATATCAAATACATTGCTTTCGCTAATATTGACTTACCTCTCGGTAGCATTGCCACTTACCATTTGGCTGATGAAATCCTTTTTTGATACAATCCCTGTTGACTTGGAGGAAGCAGCCATGGTTGATGGGTGCAGCCGCTGGGGTGCTCTTTGGAGAATAGTCTTTCCACTTGCCGCACCTGGTATTATGGCCTCGGGCTTATTTGCTTTTCTGGTCTCGTGGGATGAATATATGTACACGTTTACCTTAATTAGCGACGATAAGCTGCGTACTCTACCAGTTGGGTTAGTCTTGCGGTATTTTGGACAGTTCAGCTATGATTGGGACCAGATTATGACACTTTCATTGCTGATGAGTTTGCCCATAATGCTGCTTTTTACCGTATTTCAGAAATATCTTTTACAAGGATTGACCGCCGGTGCTGTTAAAGGGTAACGTTAAAAGCGCGCTCCTTGCCACCAAGTTGTTTTTAGAAACTAGTGTGAATACCAAACGGAGGTTGTTGTTATGGAACACATCCCTATAGTCATTACGAGCGATTTTGATTGTGGCAACGCTCATGATATCACAGAGGTTGCTCCCGACCATTGGCAGATGCGCATTCACGGGGATACAATCTATGGCCCCTGGTATTACCTCGAGTTGCAGGAAACAGCGGGGCTGCAACGGGAAGTTCAACTCGACGTCTTAGATATTCCGGACCTTGACGCAGTCAGTAGCCAGGCCGATCGAACGGTCTATCAGATTGATGGCGGCTCCTGGCTGTTTCTTCCTTTTGAACGCGCCGAGGTAATACACACCGGACGCACGGCCATCTTTGAAGAACCTATCGTTTGGTTCTGGGAGCGGCAGGAAGAGGTGCCTGAGAACAGATTGCGTGAAATGCCCGCTGCCGACCTGCATCTGCACTTGACCATACCACCCAATGCTCGTGTGCGTGTGGCAACGACTTACCCGTTCACCTACAGCAACTTGTTAGGTATGGTGGATTGGCTTCAGCATATACCCGAACCACGTCGTAAGCTGAGCCATGTCGAGATTATTGGGCACAGCGAAGAGAATCGCTCTATTCCTATGGTCACCCTTACGGATCCAGATATACCGCGCCAGGATAAGCAGATCCTGTTGATTACTGCCCGCCATCACCCCTCAATGGAATCATCGGGTTCGTGGGTGGCGGAGGGTATTATAGAATTTCTGACCTCAGGTGAACCCGAAGCTATAGCTCTTTTGAGAAGATTACTGGTCGTGATAATACCTATAGTGAATGTGGACGGGGTCGTTCGCGGTAACCCGCACTACAATATCAATGAAGTTGATCTTTGGATGGATTACGAAGCGTTTGAAGCAAGCGAGACAAAAGCGATCTTCTCAGTTATAGAGCAGCTCATTCCAGATTTCTTTATCGATTGGCATGGGTGGATTTGTCATCATGAAGGGAAACCACCCTACGATGGCTCGTACCTGGATTTTAAGAACAGTGAACCGTGGGATGCAGATTCGTACCAAGTTATGGCCGATTACTGGAAGGAAAACATCTATGGCTTCGGAACGCGGGATCTGTATCGGAGTCTCTTTGCTTCTTGTCCCATCGGGGCTGCCTATTCGGAGTTTCATACGCTTGGCACGACCATCGAGATAAATCCGGGTGGCTATACGATTGGGCAAGTTAAGAGGCGAGGGGTAGATAATTTTATTCACACAGCGGAGATGATGCTCCGGCGCTGGCCCGGTTATCCTTTGAGCGGCACACCCAATCGTGAGATCAAGCAATCAGGAAAAATGAGTCTTTTTGCTTGGGGTGAGAACTATGATGAGATGCGGTCAAGTCGTGTTGAGTTGTGGAGGAAGCGGGAGGCGATTGAAGTAACGGTTGAGGAAGAGACCAACCGGCGGACGGTTGTTAAACTGAGAACTGCAACCGAAGTGAAGGCGACTGCCGCATTGCGTTTACCGGTGCCTTCTGGAGGATCTCCTATAGTTGGTGTAAACGGCCAATCTCTTGGGGCACCTGAGATAAAGATCAGCGACGATTTCTGTTTTGTCCCAGTTACTCTGAACCAAGATGTGGTGACAGTCGAGATGGAATCAGGGCTCGGCTGAGGACAGTCAATAGATACTGATGTTCAAAATTCACAACTAAGGAGGAACCCAAGTTATGCGTCTCTTTTGTCCGGCTGGGGAACCGGTAGAAGGATACCAGTTAATTGTCAGCCCTCAAAATAGTCCCTTGAAATGGCTGGAGTTCGGCAGGCTACGCTTATGGGAGAAGAGCAAACCCTACCTCGGCGACATTCAAGATCAAGAAATCTTGCTAGTTATCCTTAGCGGCACAGGTCAGGTTACGGTTGAAGCTCAAGAAAAAGAACCAGTCGTCTATGACTTGTCTCGACGCGATGTCTTTAGTGAGAAAGCCACGCTGATATACATACCTCCCCATCACCATTTCGAGGTTGTTAGTCATTCTGCCAGCTTTGACGCAGGGCTTTTTAAGGCTCCAGCCAACAAGAAAGCTAATCCTTTCATAATCAAGCCAGACGACGTCGAATACAGGTCTGTGGGTGTGGCGAATTGGCGGCGGGATGTCTATTTGGCTACCCAGGAGGAAATGCCGATCGAGCGTCTCATTGCGGGAGAGACAGTAACCCCACCAGGTCATTGGTCAAGCTATCCACCCCACAAACATGATGTCATTTCTTCAGAAGGTGAACGACCCTACGAGGAAGTGTTTTTTTACCTTGTCAAGCCACGTCAAGGTTATGGCATCCAGCAATTATATGACTCCCCAGAGAAAGAAGATGGTTTAAACGAGGTCTACGTGGTAAGAGAGGGAGACGTATTGGCTATTCCCCGTGGCTACCATCCCGCCGTGGCCGGTGCTGGCTATCAACTCTATTATCTATGGGCCCTGGCAGGTGAAGCACGGGAATATGGCACATGGAGTGATGATCCGCTCCATGTCTGGCTGCGTGATTGCGAACCAATTGTGGCTGAACGAGAAAGGTACCGTTTCGCTCCCCGCATTAGGTGATCCTACCCCGTGAAGAGGAAGGCCGATGATAACAGCCAAATCTCTACTGCCTGTCGATGTGATCTTCACACCACAATGGTGGCACTATAACTATGGTTTGAAATTCAGGGAGGATTTCTTTTTCGACGCCGAAACAAGAGTGGAGAGCGAGCGCTTGATGCGGGCATTCTTGTACGAGAGGTTTGGCCATCTTGGGTTAGGTGAGCGAGATGCGTCGCCCCGTCCACTCATCGGGCCCGTACACCTGGCGGCTGGTTTTATGGCCTCTGCGCTGCTCGGATGTCAAGTTAAGTTTTCCGTGGACGGCCCCCCGCAAGTGATCCCGGCTGATCTTACAGATGAACAAGTTCTGGAATTTGAAGCGCCTGACATTACCAAGGTCAGTCCGATGAAGGAACTTGTGGATATGATGGACAAGCTGGAGAGGGAGTTCGGTTATCTGGAGGGAGATATTAATTGGGGCGGAGTGCAAAACGTTGCCCTCGACTTGCGCGGGCAACAACTGTTTGTGGACTATTACGACAAACCGGACTTAGCTGTTCATCTCCTTGATGTTGTCGCCCAGGCAGAACTCCATATGGCTTCATTTATTCGGGCCAAAACCGGAACCACATCTTTGAGCACCAATCGTATAGTGGGCAGCGTGGACCCGAGCATCAGTCTCCATTCTAATTGCTCAGTGACTATGCTCTCAAACGAGACGTATGAGGAATTTCTCTTGCGGTACGATATATACCTGGCAGACAACTTACAGCCCTACGGCATCCATTACTGTGGGAATAATATGGAGCACGTGTTACAAGGCTTTGCGAAAATAGACAAAGCTCAGTTCTTTGACGTGGGATGGGGCTCCGACGTAGCGATGTGTCGGCAAGCGTTGCCTGACGCCTTTTTTAGCCTGCGCCTGAGCCCGGTGCGACTACGAACTATCAGCGTGGAAGAAGTACGGCAAGACGTTGAGGGTCTTCTCCGGCAAGCAGGTCCTGTTCAAAAAGCGGCGGTTTGCTGTGTCAATATAGACTATGGAACTCCAGATGAAAATGTCGCGGAGATTTTCAGGGTTGTAGACGAATATCGTTGCCGAGAACTTGACGTAGCTGCGCCAAGTTCACCGAAGTAGAGGTAGGGACAATTCAGTAATTGGCTATGAATACGTTTGACTACAGCCTGAGTGACGTTCAGGCCATGCCGGTTACGCCGGTAGCGCCCGCTGACTTCGATTTCGGCCGTTACCAGGCATATGCATCAGCAGCCGATCAACGTTATGCGGCGTTCTTGCAGAAAAAAGAAGGCGTTGCTGTGTGGCAGCGTGTGCGTGTGTCAGAAGTATTCTCGGATGGTTGTAAGGATATGCAGCAGTCGCTGCACTGGCAACTGGGCGGACTTACAAAGTCTATGTCGTATTCTACAGACGCCCCGGCATATTTGGAGCCTTGGTACGGTATTGGTGTCACTGCCTCTGCATTTGGTAGTGACTATGCCTGGCCTGTGGGCCAGGCACCCGTCGTGAAACCGATGTACCAGTCATTAGCCGATTTTCCTGATCTGCTGTCGCACGACTTTAAAAAAGTGCCAATTATGAAACACATCTTGGCCATGATCGAATATTTCCTGGAGGAAACCAAGGGGCGTTTGCCCTTGTCTTGGACAGATATACAAAACCCCCTAAATGTGGCTACTGAACTGATGGATATCAACAACTTCTTTCTGGCGCTGGTAGATGAGCCAGATAAGGTACAAGGACTTCTGGCGGCAATTGCTGATGTCGTGATTAACTTCTCCCAAGAGCAGACCGTATTGATAAGTGATGCGTTGGCAAAGCCAGGACATGGCTTTGCCAGTTCACGCACCGGTTATGGAATCGGGATGAGTTGTGATAACCTGCTGATGATTTCACCTCGAATGTATGAGACGTTGAGTATTCCGGTAGATGCGAGAATTGGCGCGCACTTTGGGGGCACAGCCATTCACTCCTGTGGGAATTGGGCCCGGTGGGCGCCAACCGTCAAAAAAATCGAAAACTTGGTGATGGTGGACGGAGCCTTTACTCCAAAGACTGATCCGGACTACAATCAATGCGAGACATTTCGTGATGTATTCGTCAACAGCAACGTCGTCGTGCAGGCGCGAATGGTCGGTGACCCGGACGAGGTGTTGGAATACGTACAACGTATATGGGCGCCCGGTATGAAACTGATTGTGGTGACCTATGTCCAAGATGTGCAAGCGCAACATCAACTGTACTTGGACATTCATCAGCTCTGTAAGTAAATGATTGGTTAGCAAGCGTGTCTTGCGGACAATTACCGTTCGATGTTTGAGGTCGAGATGTATGAACTCTAGAGAGCGTTTACTAACGACTATGGATCATCGTGAGCCAGACCGCGTGCCATATGATCTGGGAGGCATGCAGGCTACTGGTATTCACATAGTAGCCTACCGCAACTTGCGGCAGGCATTGGGGCTCCCGATGGTCGAGCTGAAAATGTGTGATGTTATCCAGCAACTGGCTCTGCCTGATACCGATATCGTTGAGCAGTTGGGGATTGATGTACGAGGCCTATACCCGTTAAACAGCCATAACTGGAGAGTTCGTGAAGAAGATGGCGGAGATTATTGGAAATACCATGACGAGTGGGGTATTACCCACCGCCGGCCCAAACCGGATGGTCTTTATTACAGCATCGTGCAAGTGCCCTTACCCAACCCAGACATTTCCGTACAGGATATAGAGCGTCATCCCTGGCCAAACATGGCTGACCCTCAGCGCATCGCGGGATTGAGAGAGCTTGCCCAGCACTACCGACAGAGTGGTTGTGGCGTGATGCTCAAGGACCCATTCGCAGGAATATTTGAAATGGCACAACGTATCGTGGGTATGGAAAACTGTCTTGTTATGTTGGCCTCTGGCGATAAGACGGCAGAAGCGCTCTTTGACAAACTCCTGGAGCTTAAACTATCCTTCTGGGAAACAGCTTTGCCACAATTGGCCGAATTCGTAGACGTGATTTGCCAGGTTGATGATTATGGCACCCAGACATCACAGATCATATCACCGGGTATGTTTCGTGAATGGATAAAGCCGCGTTTAGAAGTCCTGATGTTATCTGTCAAACGCCTGGCACCTTCCGCCAAGCTGTTCTTCCACTCATGCGGTAATGTGCGTCCCTTGATCCCTGACTTCATTGAAATTGGGGTGGAAATACTCAATCCTGTGCACCTTAGTGCTATGAGAATGGAACCGATTGAGCTCAAACGCGACTTTGGCAGCGATCTTGTCTTCTGGGGTGGCGGGGTAGACACACAGGGGATATTACCATCTGGCACACCTCAAGAAGTCAAGGACCACGTGCGGCGCACCGTAGATGCGTTGGCTCCCGGTGGTGGCTTCGTCTTCAGCACGGTGCACAACATCCAAGCCGATGTGTCACCGCAAAACATTATTGCTATGTGGGAGGCATTACAGGAGTACGGAGCATATCAGGGCTAAGGATTTAATGACTTACCCCATTGGTCACAAGTTAAGCAGATCGGAAAATTGTCAAGTTTATGCCCTGCACAATAACACAGGCCACGGAGGCTGAGATTTCGTAAAGTTCTAATCAAGCCAGGTTGTTTCACCTAAGTGTTCGTTGGCACAGCTGGCTGTGACCATAGCCAGATTGATCAAGAACTCGTTGAAAAATCGACTGGGAATCTATAAGTTTCTACCTTGACAAATCGCGAAAATGCTTAACTTGTAAGCTATGGACTTACCCATTAGGCAGTATGCCATCTGTCAGTACCTGGTGCTGCAACTCCCACACCCGCCGATAAAATCCCCCCATCTGCCACAGATCGTGATGGGAGCCACGCTCTACGATTTTCCCTGCTCGCAGCACCAGTATCTCGTCTACTGCCTCCAGGCCTACCAGCCGGTGGCTGATGATCAGCGTGGTGCGCCCCGCCATCAGGGACTGGATGGCACCCATCACCTCGCGCTCGGTCAGCGAGTCCAGGTTGGCCGTGGGCTCGTCCAGGATCAGGATGGGGGCATCCTTGAGCAACGCGCGGGCGATGGCCAGCCGCTGGCGCTGCCCGCCGCTCAGCTTTACCCCCTGCTCGCCAATATAGGTATCATATCCCTGGGGCAACGATTCAACAAAATCGTGGACTTGGGCCCGCCGCGCGGCCCGTTCCAGGTCGGCTTGGCTCGCGTCGGGCCGCGCCAATAGCAAGTTGTCGCGCACCGTGGCGTTGAAGAGGTGCGTGTGCTGCGACACCACGCTCATTACGTGCCGCAGCGCTTGCCCCTGGAAGGCGCGCAGCTCGTGGCCTCCCAACGTAATCTCTCCCGCGTCGTACTCCCAAAAGCGTAGCAGCAAATTGACCAGGGTCGATTTGCCAGCGCCACTGGGGCCGACGACGGCCAGGCTCCCGCCCTGGGGCAGGGAGAAGCTAATGCCATCCAGCGCCGCCGGCCCGCCGGCTTCGTAGCAAAAAGACACGTCCTTCAGCCGCAGGCCGTAATCCCTGAGGGCTGGAGATGGAGTCGCTGGATCGTGGACCTCAGGTTCGGCGTCCACGATCTCAAACAGCCGCCGCCCGGCTTCCAGGCTGTTCTCCAGGTATTGAGCCGCGGACGGCAACGGGACGATCGCTTCAAAGCTGGCGATTACGGCCAAAGCCAGCACCGCCAGGGCGATGCCGTCCAATTCGCCCGCCGTCACCAGGGGGATGGCCAAGATGAGCACTGCCAGCGTGGCCAGGTTCATCAACAGGCCAGTCAGCGAACTACCCAGGCCCTCGATCCAGGCCATGCGTTGCTGTAAGACAGCCAGCTCCCGGCTCAAAGTTCCCACCCGCCTCTGCTGGCGCTCCTCAGCGCCAAAGACCAACAGCTCAGCTACGCCTTGGACCCCGTCCACCAGGGCGGCGTTCAATTCTGATCGGAGGTTGACCAGGCAGCGTCCCGGCCCCTGGCTTAGCAGCCGGGTGACGAGCGGCACGCCGATCCCCGCCAGCGCCAGGAAGATCATCAGCGTGACGGCCAGCGGGGGAGCTACGCTCCCCATGAAAAACCACATCAGCGCGGCCACCAGAACAGCCACCACGGGAGGCGCGATCACCCGCACGTAGAAATGCTCCAGGGTTTCGACGTCGGCCACGATGCGGCTCAAGATATCGCCGCTCCGGTACTTCGTCAACCTGGCCGGGGCCAGCGGCTCTAGCGACGCATAAAACCAAACGCGCAGGCGTGCCAGCAGGCGGAAGTTGACCTGGTGCGAAACCAGTCGCTCCAGGTAGCGGGAGACCCCGCGCGCGATGCCAAAAAAGCGCACGCCCACGATGGCCACCTGCAGATCGGCGATGGAGGGCTGGGTGGCAGCCTTGGCGATGATATAGGCCGAGGCTGTCATCAGGCCAATCCCGCTGGCGATGGTGGCAAACCCCAACAGCGCCGCCAGCGACATCCATCTCCAAAATGGCGCAGCAAGTTTAAGGAGTCGCCTGAAGGTCCGCGTCACGTTTCAATTCCGTGCTTCTATTCACCCCACCCCATACGCCATCACCAACCGCCGATACAACTCGCCTCGCTCCAAAAGCACGTCATGCGTGCCAGACTCAGCCACGCGCCCGTCTGACATAACCAGGATCTGATCGGCCCGGTAAACAGTGGGAAGTCGATGAGCGATGATGAGGGCGGTGCGTCCTTGCATCAGGCGCTCTATGGAGTCTTGGATTCTGGCCTGATCCTCAGGATCGAGGTTGGCGGTGGCTTCGTCCAGGATCAGAAAAGGGGAATCTTTCAAAAAGGCGCGCGCCAGCGCGATGCGCTGCGCCTGCCCCCCACTTAAACGCGCCCCCCGCTCCCCCACCGGCGTATCATAGCCTTGGGGCAGGGCCTGGATAAAGTCGTGGGCGTGGGCCTGCTCGGCAGCCCAGACCACCTGGTCAAGACTGGCATCCGGCCGCGCGAGGCGGATGTTCTCGGCCACGCTGGCGTGAAATAGATATAGGGTTTGCGGCACCCAGGCCACCTGGGCGCGCCAGGTCCGAGCCGGTACGTGCTGGAGGGGAACATCACCCACCCTGATTACCCCCTGGTCTGGCTCGATAAAGCGCAGCAGCAGGTGGGCCACCGTGCTCTTGCCGGCGCCGCTGGGTCCCACCAGCGCCACTTTTTGACCGGGGGCAATTTGAAAGGAAAGACCCTTCAGCGCCGGTCGCTCTCCGTCGTCGTAGGCGTAGTGGATGTTGTTGAGGCTAATGCCGAGATTAAGGCTGAGATCAAGATCGTCCTCAGCCTCAACCTTGACCTTAGCCTTATCCTCGACCTCAGCCTTAACACTCAATACTTCGAAGATGCGTTGCGCAGCGGCCATGCCCGCCATACTGGCGTGGAAACGGGTGCCCAATTGCCGCAACGGCATGTAAAACTCGGGGGTGAGAAGCAAAACAAAAAAGGCTTCCTGGAAGGGCATACGCCCGTAGAGCAGGCGCACGCCGATGGCCACCGCCACCACCGCCGTGCTCAGGGTGCTCACCATCTCCATCACCAGGGCGGATAGGAATGCCACGCGCAGCACGCCCATCGTCGTCTGGCGAAACTGGTCGCTGACCTGGTCGATGGTCTGGATCTGATCCCGTGCCCGTCCCAGCAGCTTGAGCGTGGTCAAACCCTGTAACACGTCCAGGAAGTGGGCGCTCATGCGGCTGAGCGACTTCCACTGCCGCCGCGTCATTGCTTCGGCCACGTTGCCGATCAGGAACATAAAAATAGGGATAAGCGGTGCGGTAAGAAGCAGGATGAGACCAGAAAGAAGGTCGCGGGGGAGCACAAAAAACAGAATGGTCAGCGGCACCAGGGCGGCCAACGCCAGTTGGGGGAGATATTGGCTGAAGTAGGCGTCCAGCGCCTCGACACCCTCCACGGCGGTGTTGGTCAATTCGCCGCTGCGCTCGCCGTGCGTGTAGGCCGGACCCAGGGCCAACAGGTGAGCCGAGAGACGACCTCGCAGATCGGTCTTCACCCGTCCCGCCACCCGGTTGGCAGCCACGCCACTCCCCCAGG
>Ga0180438_10010599_pt1 | contig 11284 bp, 22 predicted proteins | sample SS_ome_12_FD_132455 | JGI IMG/M metagenome (GOLD analysis project Ga0180438, IMG submission 132455) | Hypersaline lake sediment archaeal communities from the Salton Sea, California, USA - SS_3_D_2 metaG | ecosystem: Environmental > Aquatic > Non-marine Saline and Alkaline > Hypersaline >...
CTGAGAACCAAGTGTAGTACACCCACGAACGCCAAGAATGGGCTTTTGAGAACCCTGTCGTCTTGGCTGCGTGAGCCATGTCTTTGTCGTTTGGTTTTAGTGCTACTCCACGCGGCAGCGCTAAGTTGACAAGTCTACCATCACGAAATAGTTCACGTCGTTGGTATTCTGTTTCATCGGTCATGGCGTGCGCTCCTGGGTTGGATTGAGCATTATTTTACGTGTACCTTTGTGATCTGTGATAGTTATTTCGATGGTCTTGTGGCATTCAGGATTAGCTGGATACGTGGCGTGTCCTAAGCCCAAAATCATAGACACGATGTCAAGCCTATCCCATAATGCTGTGCTGTTGTGCCATATAGCCGGGGCAACAGCACGGTAATGTCGTCCACCGATTTTGGAGACGACAACAATTTGGTACTCGTTTGGCGGACTTTCGGCTCCGCACACTGCGCTGATCGTGCGATATTTGTCTGTTTTTGTTTTCATTTCCCATTCTCCTTACTTGCTCGTTTCAACATCTCCAACCAGCGCAATCTCTCCTGGCTGCGTTTCATTTGTTTCCGCAAAACCTCCCGGCTGATACGGCGCGTAGAGGTGCGGGTCGTGTTGGGGTTAGTATGTTTCATGTGCAATTACTCGCTTGATTTGGTCTTTGGGCACGGATAATTGCATCCCCGATTTGGGGTTAAAGAGAATTGCATCGTCACCGTTATAGCCCCGGAAATTCATCGGTACCTCCTCTTCCGTGTAAGGTGAAAACCAAGCGACGGTATCTCCGATTGATGGCTGGCAAAAGGCTCTGTCAGTTTTCATCGGCGCGCTCCTGGGGTTGGTGTACAAGATACTTGGATTTGATTTTCCCGTTCTCAAAGAATCGGGAGTTTTTTGTTCTGCTTTTATAGATTATTTCTGCGCGTCTACCGCCCATGAATCCGGGGCCGATAACCCAATAACAAACAGGGCAAATCATGCCATAAGGCATCATCCGTAATATTTGCCATTGTTGTTTGCAAATAGTACATTCGTAGGTGATTCCCATTTTCCCTACCTCCTGGGTTGGCCGGACTGGGGGCCGGCGGTTAAATCTCGATTGATGGTTCGTCTTTTGATCCAATTCGGTTAACTGAAATAAAACAGCCGGAGTCGGGCAGGATTGAGTCGCGGCAAAACGACAGAGAAAACCTGCCCACTCCAGCTAAAGTTTACGATTTGGTAGAACATTGCCGCGACTCCTTTTTTGTTCTCACAATTTCTACGTAACAATAATACTTTTGTTTGACCTCCTTTTACTTTTATCGGCAAGCTAACGTGAGAATTTAGACTTGTCAAGGTTTTTTTTCGACTATTTTCATTTTCTTTATGGGGGTGTAGCGAAATTGCCCATTTTGGGACACTTGCAAATAAATTCATATGTTCAGTAATTTTTGATTGACAAGTCAATTCTATATTCGTAACTTACTAGTAGAGGGGTGCCAAGTTATGAAATGACAATAAATTATGAAAGTTGGTGAATATGAAAGAAATGAAACGAGATGAATTGAATGATAAATTTGATGAATTCCTTATGACACAACAAGTTATAAGTGAAATCAACTGGGGAAAACGGAATACTGATTGGATTTGGCTAACTGATTGGGATCGCAGAGAAATAGATTGGGAACATCAGCAGAAAATCCAGCCAAGCTGGAATAGAGATACTAAACAAATGTTCAGTACCCCTAAAACGCATTTTAAAGCCCGTGACGGGCATTTTGTGAAAAATAGGTGATGCCGGGTGTCGAAATGGCAGCAAAAAGTATATAAAAAGGGCGACTATAACGCGCAAGAACAAGAACAATATGATCTTATCAAGCAAAAATCAGGTAATCGGTGCCTGTGTTGTTGGGAGATATTTCTCAAGAAAAGGCTCTCATTACATCATCTCATCCCGCGTGAACAAGGTGGGCAGACAATTGAGGATAATTTGATTCTTGTGTGTGGCCCTTGTCATGACGATATCGAGGGCCAGGTTTTGAGCAGAAGGCAAATAGTGAAAAGGAATTACGACGGCGACAAAAGGCGAAAATCTAAAAGCGCAAAACTCGGTGGTGCTATTCGTTGGCAGCAGTGGGTTTATGGCGGTTACAGTAGGCCGGGTGGTTGATTATGCCTTCCGAAAAAACAGACTATCAAGTCACTTGCCATAAAGCAAAATGTGCTGTTTGTAAGTCTAAGGACTTAAAGGAGATAGAGCAGAAATATATGGAGGGAATACCCGTAAGCATTATTTCACGGCAGCATGAAGGTGTGGAGGATCACACGCTCTATCGGCATATCATCTTTTTTGACCTACGGGCGAAACGGTTTGCCAATACGTTGTCTAACGTGCAATCTCTACTGGAATATTGCCAAAACCTACGGTATCTCAACAAGTTACCGGCAACCGGGCAGACTGAAACGCAATGTTTGCGACTCCAAGCTGATTTACGGAAAGAGACTGACCCGAATACTGTTAATGTCTTAATTGAGAATAACTTACCACAACTAAACGAAATAACCAAGATCACCGACAAGGACAAGCTGCGTGCAATTATTGCTGGTAATGCTGGTCGCGTTGGGCTGGACAGTGACGGTTGATCCTGAAATAGCTGAGTTGCAAGCTGCGGCCATGCGGTCAGTGGTGGCGGCACAGCAATTGCAGACTATCGAGGCCCGCGAGTACAAACCACACGTCGGGCAAGTGGAATTCCACAAATCTCCGGCCCGTGTACGTGGGATATTCACGGGCAACCGGTGGGGCAAGTCCTTTGCTGCGGCCCAGGAGTGCAATGCGTGGGCGTGTGGCAAGGGGGAATGGTTTGGACGGAAGTTACCGAAACCGCCCGTCCGTGTTCGTGTTGTCGGTGATGGGTACGAACACGGCATTGACAAGATTATTCTACCGATATTCAGGCAGATTGTAGACCCTGCGGACCTCAAGGGCGGTTCATGGGAGAAAAGTTACTCTGCCGGTAAGCATACGCTGAAGTACACCAACGGTTCAACCATTGAATTCATGTCCTACAAGCTGGCTGACCTTGGCAAAGGCGCACAGATGTTTGCTGGGGTTGCGCTTGATTTGCTGTGGTTCGATGAACACGGGCCGCATAGTACGTGGGAAGAGAACCAAGCCCGGATCGGTGAACGACCGTTACACTCAATTCTAACTCTAACCCCTGTATTGGGGGAGACATGGGAAAAAGACGAGATTTGGGATAAGTGGCAAGCGGGAGACACGCAGTACGATTGCTTTACCGGCAAGATTACGGACAATCCCCATCTGTCAGAGCAAGCGGTTGCCGACTATTTAGCTTCGATCAAAGACCCCAAGATGCGGGAGGTCCGGGAGTCGGGTATTTGGATAGCGATGGGCGGGGCTGTGTACGCCATGTGGAATGATGACGTTCATTTTATCCCGTATGATGCGGAGCGAGTCAGGCGATGCACGAAGACGGTTTTGATCGACCCGCATCCGTCGAAAGCGGAGTTCGTGCTGTGGTGTGGGATTGATAGCGATAATTCGATGTTTGCCTATCGGGAGTATAAGAACCGGGCGACGGTGAGAGAGGTTTGCGATGATATTAGGCGATTATCGGTGGGTGAGGACATCCGACGGTTTTTTATTGACCCCCATTGGGGTTGGGAAGACAAGGAGACGTCGGAGTCGAAGGCTTCTTTATACCAAGAGAATAAAATCCCCGTTCAGCCCGCCTACAATGGGCCGGATCACACCCTATACGCGTCGATGCGTGAAAGCCTGGACTATTCGCCAACGCTACGGAGCCCCGGCTTTGCCGTTATGGATACCTGTTCGCGGTTGCGCTGGGAATTCAAGCACAATCGTTTCAAGCCACAGACGGAGGCAATGGCCGAGAGTGACCGCTGGAAGCGGATCAAGGGTGACGATGATTTCTTAGTTTTAGCGGAGTACTACATCAAGTCGAATCCGGTTTATTTGGGTCGTAGCAGACCGAGTGCGGCCCCGGTTTTGTCGGAGGTGCAGCGTGGCTGACGTTACCAAGCAAATCGAGCGGATCAATCGTTTGATCACTGAGTACAAGCGTGAGATTAAGCGATTACGGATTGAGCGTCGGCAATTGACACGTTATCAGAGTGAGTATCACCGGGAATTAGAGATGAACGTCAAGCGGGTTGGTGGGTGATGTTCCACTGGGACATAAAATGGGTTGAGACGAACCCGGACATTCCTTTTGCGTATTTGTGGTCATTGGAAGACCCGGAGTATGATTTGGCGTTGAACGATTATATCGGTTTGGTTGAGGGTGACGTTTACCCTTCGGTGATGGGGAATTGAGATGGCGTTTCTCGTATGTTTCTTCATCGGTCTTGGGATGCTGTTGTATGGTGCAGCATCGAAACAAATAGATTTTATGATATTTGGGGCTGTGTTGGTGATAACTATGGCTATAGATAAGGAAAGTAAGGAGTGATAGTTCTTTGTTTCATATCTGCCTTCCCTCGACATCGGAGAGGCTGCTACCCGTTACTGGCTTCCGCAGGTTGTGCCACGAAACAGCCTGAAGGTAGTTTTTACAGCGGGGGTAGGCTCCATGCCTGCCCCCGCCCGGAAGATTATGCTCCGCCTGTGTTTATTAACGCAGGTAGCCCGCCTGGGGAGCTATTGAGTGGGGATGGTCCAGGTAACCCTCCCCGCCCGGACGATAAGCGGAGTTTGAGGTATAGATAATGGTTATTCTACGGTGGTTTGGCAAGTTACTTGGCTACACTTTAATTCTACTAATAGTGTTGCTGGGTTTTATGGTTTGGATAGGCATTTTCGGATTAGCGATTGCCACCGTGTCATAAGCGGAGTTTGAAGCGGAATGGACGGATAGATGGCCCAGTTCAAGCGCCTAAGTGACGGGAAAGAGGTGGAGGTAATCAAGGTTAGTGATTATCCCCTACGGTTTATTGTTCAAGCTGATGGTTTTGTAGACAAGTTTTCTCTACGGATATTACACCAGGACTACGAGCCGTTAGACCCGCAGGCGATGGGTTGGTATCACAGCACGGGGGATGAGTGATGGAGATATTGTTGTTTGGTTTCATTGTAACTGGTTGGGTTTTAGCTTTTTATTGGCACAGGAAATGTCGGCGGTTACAATCAGATATTGATAGTATAGCCAAGGACCGGAACAGGTATGTAATTATGAGGGGATCACGCTGATTACCCGACGGTCAGGGGGAAGTGATGAAAAAGGTTTATGTGGCTGGACCATTAAACTCAAGCGGTAATGTTGCGGCGAATATTAGGCAAGCTTTCCATATTGCTACCCTACTTGTGGACAAGGGTTTTGCTCCGTTTGTTCCGCATACCACTCACTTTTGGGATATGGTCTATCCTCGCTCCGAAACCTTCTGGATGATGTTAGATTTTGAGTTTTTATTGCTATGCGACGCTGTATTTCGGATACCGGGCGAGTCAAAGGGTGCGGATGCTGAAGTTGAGTTTGCAATGCGAAACGGCATACCTGTTTATGGGACTATTGATGAACTTATAGAGGAACAGGGAAAGTGATGGCAGAGTTACACAAGCCTGACGAGGACGCGCTGGAGATGGAAGAGAATTTGAACCGACATAGGTTTGGGGTTGCTGGGATTAAGCGCAATCCAGAAAAGGCAGCGCTGGAGATGGAATGTCTTGTTGAGGTGGCTAAAGAGCGTGATCGTTTACGTTCAGAGAACGCCCGGCTGAAGGCGGAAAATAAAGACCTAAAAGCCCGTCCCGCCGACCAGCCAGCGGATAACCACATAGTAATGCCGGGTGATACGTCATCGTTAAGCATTGAGGCGGCCATTGCTGATCGGCAACAAAGAAATGCAAAGCCAGCGGACGCGGGCGACGAAGAAACAGTTGATCAGGCTCTTGGTCAAAGGTGTGTGAATGAGTGTACTTCCCCCCCATCGTCCCCTCCGCAGGGCGACGCTTCGCGGAGGGTGGGGGAATTGACGGGAAAGATACCTCGATGGGAAGAATACCAAGGTGAGAAGACCGCCCTTCCCCCGTGTCCTAAATGCAGCGCAAGAAATTCAGTAGTAATTGGTCAGGGTCAGGATTGTCAGGAACTTTATTGTAATAGTTGTGATCATACCTGGAATGATGTTTTTAAACAGTCCGCCTCATCGGTGGCGGGCAAAGATACCCCCCTTCCCCCGTGTCTGTGTTGTGGGAGTAAAACTATTGGGATTGATTCTGGTTTTAATTCTTTTCCGGGGTTTTTTCATCAGAAAGCCCTGTATTGGACGGTTTGCCGTTCCTGCGGGGTGCGAGGACCGGAAAAGGATAGCAAAGCCCAAGCCGTCGCCGCGTGGCGGGAGTTGTGTGATTTAGTAAAAGCTGGTAAGATGGCGGTACATTTACGGGAATCACTTGAAGCCGACCACGCCCTCGCCGAGCGGGTGAGGGCGTTGATAGAAGAAAAAGCGTTGTTCGTGGATGTTAATTTGGCTCATTTGTACGAGTCAAACGACGGTAACGCCATTATTAGGCTTGGCCGCACCGATGATCTTTTCCATGGTGTGCCAGCATCCGAGTCCGACCTTTTGGACAAAGAGGTGGATGATGCCAAAGTTTAGGAAAAAGCCGGTGGTTATTGACTACGAGAAGGTACCCGATGCCGAAAACGAGTGAGGTTGAACCGATTGTCCAGCCGAGTGAACGGTGGCGGGCAAAGGTAATTGGCGAGTGCCGGAAGTACATCGACGGCGTGATTAGCCGGAGTCTTTTTGATGTGCGGCTTGAAGAGTTGTTTGCTGAAGAGCCGGGGCCAAAGCACGTCCTATCCGAGGAGGGGGAGGATGGCAATACCGATAACACCTGAATTTGAATGGCTCCAATTTCACCGATGGTATTGGGGTGATCGGACATGGGAATGGTGGATAGCCTGACGACCCCAGCGGGCCGAGGGTTTAGTCGATGCGAGCATGTGCTTGTAGAATATCCGGGATCAGTTCTCGATGAAAAGACTGGTTTTCCGATTAAGTTATGCTTGATGAATACTGGCCGGTGGGAGCAGTTCCCGTTTGGTACCCATAAGCGGGATGTCATTTATTGGGAGCGAGTAACGTGAGTACGATGGCTGGCCGAGGCTTTTCGAGGGGAGCGTGGCCGACTTATGTATACCCAAAAGGATGGTTAATTTTTCATAGAATGGGTGAAGATGGATACATTTGCACAGAGGGTTACATTGACCCATTCAATAGATGGCAATGCACTGAATGGTCCGACGGCACCGTGACGGTGGAGTGATGGATAGAAAGTGACATGATGGCTGAAATAGTTGAACATCAAGAGGGGCATGAGTTCCATTTGGAGGAAGATGCAGAAAGCGTTGGTATGCCTCGTGGATGGATACAGTGGAAGGGCACCGATGTTTGCATGGATATTCACTGTGGATGTGGTGCAATAGATCATGTTGATGGCGACTTTGCATATTTTGTTCAATGTGAATACTGTGGTCGAATATATGAGGTTAGTTCCAGTGTAAAGTTACATTTTGTTCGGCAAGAAAAAACGCCGGATATGGAATTGAAGGAGAAATTATCGAATAGCTAAGTTGACATAAGTTTACCGTTTGTTGAACTCGCAGGCGGTAACTGCCGGATAAAAAATCGCCTCCAGGTGGATCGCAGGAGTCGGAGGCGTCTCCTGCCCGCTGGGGGCTTTTTTTGTCCGGCCAAGATGGGTGATTTGATGAATCAGGATGATAAGGCAAAACAAGCAGTAGAGTTAGTTAATCGTGCGGAGAAGCTCGCCCGCGATTCAATGCAACCACAGGTTAGTATCTGGAACGAGGCGATTAACGCCTTTCAACAGAAGGGACCGATCAGTGATCCCAACCGAGTGAATTTGAAAGCGGGACGGTTGATTGCGGACTCGGAAGCAGTTGTCTCCCGTGATGCGATTTCTCTCTTGGGTGAGCGTCCGTTTATGCCCATCACGGCGAAGCAGACAGACCAGGCGTACCGGGCAACGGCACAGGAAAAGATATGTGACCACTACACGGAATTAGGAGATCGGTTCTTTCGCGGGTTTACTGATGCTTTGCGCATGGCTCGGTTGCATGGCATAGCCTACATCGAACCACGCTGGTCATTCTGGCCGTTCTCAATTTTTCAGAGCAATGTTGAGCGGGACAATTTCGGGCGTGTTGTCGGGATCAATGAGTTCCGCGAGAACACGGTCAAGGAGGGCATTGAGTGGAAAACTATTGATCCGTGGGCGGTACGTCCGCACCCATTCGGCAATTCTCTCTGGGAAAAACCGGAGATTACCATTGTTCAGTTTGCTCCGGTATCGGAGGTTGAACGGTTAGTTGAGAATCCCCATCACCCCTACAAGTTAGCTAGTGGAGTCAGTGCGGAAGATTTACGCAAGGGTGCACCGGAAGATCAAGAGTGGGCGTTGCAGCTTAGTCGGGAGAAGGATGGGTTAAGCAAGGAATTAGGGGAAAAGATCGGTGTATTGATGCGTTTCTATCAAGACCCGACGACCGAGCATCCTGGTGGTCGCTGGATACATACATGGAATCGCAATGTTCTTTTAATGGATACGGAGAATGACCACGGTAATATGCCGTTGCAATGTAAGCCGATTGCAGCGTTACGCAATATCAGTCATATCGGCCCGGATCGTTACTGGCCGATTGGGATGTATGAATACACGAAAGATTTAGCTCATTGGGGGGATCGGTTCCTCTCGATGTACTTTGATGCGGTGGTGCAGAATTCCGCACAGTGGATGTTGTTCGATCCTGATTTGGTTCATCGGGAAGACCTGCGAGCTGCACCGGGGCAGAGAATACCGGTGCCGGGTGGGGACTTTGATCGTGCAGTGCGGCAACTGAAGGTTGGTCAACCGCCCAGTGAGTTGATGGAGCTTTATGAGATTGTTGATCAGTTTGAAGATACGCGGTTAGGGTTATCGCCATACCACCAGGCCGGTGAGGAGCCAAAGCGGAAAGAAACGGCGACGGCAACCGAAGCGTTAAAAGCTCCCGGTGATATTCGGTTGGAATTTAGTGTGTTGCACATGGAACAGACGGGACTGGCTGACACCGCTTACCTGACTTACAAGCAGATTGACCATCACATCCTCGACGGGGAAAAGAACAACATCATTGGTTTTGAGTTGGCGCAGGAAATGCGGTCGGTTGATCCCGACACGCTGGAGGGCGGGTACACTTGGGGCTTTGCCGGTTCAGCGAGCGTTCGCAGACAGACGGTCAAGACGGAGAAGTTTATCCAGTTCTACGACATGGTACGCAACCAGCCGACGGTTTTGAATCCGGTTGTTCTCGACCGCAAACTCGGCCAGATGACCGAAGCAATGACGGACGAAGAGTTGGATCAGGCTGGATTGTCATTAGAAGCACAGCAGGAGATACAGCAACAGCAGATGATGCAGGGAATGCCACCGGAGCAGGGTGCGGCCCCGCCGGTTAGTCAAGAAGGGGCAATGCAGCCATTGAATCAGATACCGACTCCGGGGATGAATCTGGAAACGGAGATACCGGCATGAGTTGGTTTAGACGAAATGTTGAGCAACGAGTGGCACCCGGAACATGGGTTGGTATCGGAGGCATTGTTTTATTGGTGCTTATATTTGTTTGGTCTTTATCTACTGGGGATAACACTCGCGGTTTTTGGTTGGGTAATGCCGATGATCCGATGTATGTCTACCGTGTCATCTTTACTGATGGGGCGACAGGTAAGATTGATACAGCCCTCTATCATGTAACAGCGCAAGCATACGATTACCACAGGGAAAAATATAACCCCGTGGATGATTACGTCCAGTTGACTGATGAGGGAATTAATTGGCTAATCAAAAAGTTTACGGAAGAGCAGGAGGTGATGGCTGGTTGTGAATTAGTGGTTCAGGTGGCGAAAGTAAACCAGTAACAAACGGAGGTAACGTAGTGAAAAAAGTTTTTATGGGGATGGTGCTCTTACTGTTGAGTGGCATTCTCATCGGCAGTACGGCACAGGCTGAACCGTGGAGTTATCAGTGGGACCCGGACTCTGGGGTGGTATTAGGTGCTTCAACGGCAACGACGGCAACACAAAAGCAGGCGTCACACACATTTCGTTTAGCGTGGAGTAAACCGATTTATATCTCGGTTATTGTTAAGGATACTGGCGCGGGTAATGGCGCATTGACGGATTCCCTGGCTGTGACACTCCAGAAGGGTTTTGACCATGCTTCTGCCGATGACCTTGTTAGTGATTCAGCATGGATTGATGTAGTGACGTTGGCGGCATTTGATCCCACCAAGATGTTTGACATCCATCAATTTATGTCGGTGGACAGTGTAAATCTTGGTGCGTTCGAAATTGGCGGGTTACATCGGTTTCTGTTGCACAAGGGCGGCGGTCAAACACTAGACACGGTTAATGGCGATTACACTATCAAGGTTTTCGTCGAGGCCGAAGGAAGAGACTAATGAAAATCCGGGCGATGTTAGTTTGGGCCATGCTCGCCGTACTGGGCCTGTCGTCCGGTGCGTTGGCGGGCGATGGTGCAGTAACACGGGAAATGGACCTGTATTTCAAGGTGGATATTGATTCTAGTCAATACCGGGATACAGCCATCTCGGAGACATTTGGTACAGGGGATCACGCATTCACTGAGATTATTGGGAAAATTTACCGGGTAACAGCAGACTCAATCTTTGATGCGGACAGTGTAAATTGTGTTTTACAAACCAAGTGCGATGATGCGCTTGATTCAACGTGGTACACAATTTTCGCTACGGATTTTTTTGAGGACGGGTCTGGAGATGATCCCGGTGGTCAGCTTGTCGAAGTACAGATGGCTGATTCGTCGGCGTCGGTTTTTGATCTGTACCGGTGGTTATTCATTTTTAGTGCCGATGATGATTCGACCGGTGATCACGGTGCAACATTCGACTGGAACAGTAAGTATCGGGCGTATCTGAAATTCAGGTTGAGGTAACCATGCGTCTATGGCACGATTTAAAAAATGCTCGACAGTTCTTAGTTGAGCAGATCAAGGCGGGGGAGATTACCGGGCAAACGGTTGAGGCTGAGTTAGCCAAGCTCCACCGTCAGATTGAAGGTAATCGTGACATAGCGGCGTTATCCCAGACAGCGGGATGGCGTGATTTAGACCAGCATTTATCGCAGAATCTTCTGCGGTTAATGCGGGACTTGCCGGACAAGATTATCGACGGCAAGAAGGAAGAGGCTTTGGTGGATGCAATATACATCAAAGTCACCA
>Ga0180438_10010600_pt1 | contig 11284 bp, 8 predicted proteins | sample SS_ome_12_FD_132455 | JGI IMG/M metagenome (GOLD analysis project Ga0180438, IMG submission 132455) | Hypersaline lake sediment archaeal communities from the Salton Sea, California, USA - SS_3_D_2 metaG | ecosystem: Environmental > Aquatic > Non-marine Saline and Alkaline > Hypersaline >...
ACGCCGGCCTCGAAGTCCTTGATTGACTCGTCAATCGCCTTGCCGAGATCGGCCACGGCGGGGTCGGACATCGCCTCGGCGACCTCCGCCTCGATTTCCTCCGGCTTGACGTTCATGTCCTCGAGAATCAGTTCGTCAACCATTCCTGTTTCTCCTCACGGTTCACTCGCCGTCGAACGCGGGCAGCGGACGTTCGCCGCCTGTGACGCGCCGACCGATCGCGAGTCTGTCCGGAACGCGGCAGCGTTTTTCGGGAACCGGCCGCGCGACGACGCGCCGCGCCTTCCTGAACCGATTCCTATATTCCGAACGTCTTTCACAGCCACACCGTCCGGCAACAGCTGTGCCGATTCAATCCTTCGTCTATTCTCCAACAAGCTCATCGATTGCAGCGACCGCCGCGTCCACCATCCGATCGCCGGCGTCGGCCGCCACGAAACTGAATTGGGTCGCGCCGTAGCCGCCTTCCTCAACAGCCTGCGCCGTAGGTATATAGTTGAGGAAAGGCGATCCTAGGCCGCAATAGGCGATCCCCAGAAGGAATGTGTTGGGGATCAAAGATCTCTCCGAAAGGTTCAACTGGTGCTGGACAAATATTTCGCCGGGCATCGCGACCAGGGCCAGGTCGCGGTTGATCACAACGCTTGCGACGCAAGCGGCGCTGGACTTATTCCCCTCACGATCGGCGATGTCCAGCATGCTCTCTTTGACTTGCACCACAGCCTTGGGTTCTTCGGGAGACGGCAGATTCTCGGACACGCCGAGTGCCGCCTTGGCGAGAGCGATGCCGGCCTGGCGCGTCATATTGAGGCCGTACGCCCCTCGCATGTTCGTCTCATAGGGGTTGATATCGCCGGCCGCTCCTTGCAGGAACATCGCCATGCATGAATCGCCCAGCTGCCGCTCGATGTAGTCCGTCATAGCGCCGGGGAAATCCGCCGTGATCATGGAGCTGCCCATCATCGAGATCGGATGGCACGCATAATGAACCATGAATGCGCGTGGCTTGCGCGCCTCGTCCTCAATCCGGATGACGCCGACGGTAGGGTCGGACGGCGTCGTGGGCATTCTCGTCGGGTTGTCCCACAGCGTGATCACCGACCTTGGCACCACTCCGTGCGCCGGCCTGATGAGCCGGCGGTTGTGCCCCAAGTAGATGCTCTCGTACGTTCCCTTGCCCGCGGCGAGACGCGCGGGGAAAAGATTCCCCGCCGCTTCTCCGATGGCGGCGATGATCTTGTCCTCGGTTTCAGCATACCACGGATCCTCCGACAAGGCGGGCCAGTTCAGCAACTCGCCCGGGTCGGCCTCGGCGGACCGCCATTCCCAGCCGCCGGCTGTCGGACAAAGGCCTCGCGGGACCATTCCGGAGTGCGTGTGCGTGGCGCTGAGGATCACATGCTCAATGCTCCATCGTTTCCTTGCCTCGTCAATCACCCGCTTCGAGGAGAAGAGCATGAGGTCCGCCGACACGATGGCGAAGGAAACGTCTTTGTTCTTGAGCACGACGACGCGCGCATAGAGAGGGTCGTGGACGTTGCCTAGCGGTGTTCTCTTTTCCGGCGGCGTATTATCCGGCAGCCGGAAGGATTGGCCTTCCGCCGATATCACGGGTTGCGCCGGGGTGATGTCCACCTTGCCCGTGCCGGCATAGAGCGGCAAGGGTCTTGTGGCGCACCCGCTGAACGCCACGCACAGAACGGCCGCGGTAATAATGGGCTTGATGAGCTCGTTTCTCATTACAGAGCCTAAACGGTTGATTCTACAATAAGCGCTTGCCGGAACTTGACCCGCGCCTCCGCCTCGCGTCCCTGGGCGGCGTAGGTGCGTGCGTAGGCGCGGAGAATGTGGAAGCGCCAATACGGCGGCAATTTTTCCATGTCCTCGTCGCGGTAGCGACGCAGTATATCCAGAGCTTCGTCGTTCCTGACCTGATACAGAAGGATGTTCACCGCCTTGACGGCAGCGGCGGCGGGCATCCAGCCGAAGTTGTCCTCCAGTTCAAAGGCCTTTCTGTAGGCATCCAATGCCCGTGCGTCGTCTTTCAGGAGTGCGTGGCAAGTTTCGGCAAGGTTGTACCAGAAGAATCCCTCCTCCGGATCCCGCTCGACGGCCTCTTTCAAATCCCGTTCGGCCTTGGGGGCGTCCTTGAGGTGGAGGTAACCCACTCCGCGCATATGAAACGCCTCGGCGGCCTCCGGCCACGCGGAGAAGTCTTCATTCTCGAATTCCTCAATCAGCCCCATCCACCTGTCATTTTTGGACAGCTCGCGCATGCGGGCAATTGCCTTCCCGGCAGGAACCGCCGGCGCTTCCGGTTGAGCTGGGGAATCGGCTTCCGCCAGAACAACCGCGGCCGAGAGCACGCAAAGTGCGCCGGCAGCGAAACCGAGGCGCGTAAAGTGTTTCTTCTTTCTTGTCATTTCAAGAGCCGCTTTCGCTCAGTCCACCCGTTTCTAACCGGGCATGCGGGCGCGCATTGCGCGTTCCCGGAGGCGCTTGTGCATATCCAGCATCGTCTCGCGAAGACGCTTCGTGAGCGCTTCGCGGTTGAGATGTTCGTATTCCGCCGGCATGATCGGTTTTCCGAAAGCCACGGTCAGGCGTTCCAGCCGCATCCCGCCGCGGCGGGGCCATGCACGGTACGGCCCTTCGACGACGGCGGGCACCACGGGTACCGAAGCCCGCCGTGCGATAAGGGAAACGCCGGGCCGAAACGGCCCGATCGAGCCGTCGCGCGTTCGCGTCCCTTCCGGAAAGACGACCAGCGCCCAGCCGTTCCGCAGCCGATTCACCGCTTCGCGAAAGGCGCCGGCGTCCGGGCCGGATCGGGTCACCGGGAACGCGTTCAGCTTCCGAATGAGCGTGCCGAACCATTTGTTTCGAAAGAGCGACCGCCTCGCCATGAAGGCCAACTCCCGTCTGAGCCCGTATCCAAGCAGCAACGGATCCAGGTAGCTCTGATGGTTCGAGACGATCAACACGCCGCCCCGGCGCGGCACATTCGCCGTGGCGAAAACGCGCGGCCGGAAGGCGGCGAGAAAGAACGGCGTTCCGAGAAACTGCAATGCGCTCCAAAGCAAGCGCCTGGAATGCACGATGCATTCTCTCCGATTCGCAATCGCCGGTTTCGACCGGTCCAACGGACCTGCTGTGAACCCATGACTATATCACGTCGCGTTGGCAGGTGCAAACCGGCCGCTTCACCAGAACGCTGACGGATTCGCCTTCATTCAGAGGCAAACGAAACTCGGTGAAAATCCACTTCGTTCACCGACGTGCCCGCATCCATCGGCCCCAGCGTGAAATGGCGAACATAAGGCTTCACCAGCAGGTGCGTCTGGCCGTGCGAGAGGAAGACCCAAGGAGCGTCGGCGACTACGATTTCCTCGATTTCGTGAAGGAGCGCCTCGCGACGGACGGGGTCGGTCTCGCGACGGGATCGGTCGAGCAGAGTGTCTACCTCGGCGTTGACGTAATGAACGCGGTTCCCGGCGCCGCCGAGCCGGCTGCTGTTGAAGAGCTGGAGGAAGTTGTCCGCGTCCGGGAAATCACCCATCCACGAGAGGTAGAAAAGCTCCGGCTCTCCCTTGACCGTCGCAGCAAAAAGTGCCGCCAGGTCGAGCGTGGTAATCGTGACGGGGATGCCCACGGATTTCAGGTCGCTCTGGACGGCCTCGGCCACCTGTTGCGTGCGCGTGCCGCTCCGGCAGAAGAGCACCATCTCCGGCGGAGGGTTATCCGGGCCGTACCCGGCTTCGGCCAGTTCCTCTCTCGCACGATCCGGGTCGCTCGTGTAGCCGACGAGATCGGGATTGTAGCCGGGGATTCCCGGAGGCACGATGCCGCGTGCCGCGGCGTGCGCGCCGCCGAGGACCTTCTCGCAAATGAACGCCCGATCCACGGCGTAATTCAGGGCGCGGCGGAGGTGGACATTCTCCCCCGCGGGATGCGTCATCGTGATGCCAATGAAGTAGGTGCTGAGCGTAGCGACCGAACGCAGTTCCGAGGCATGCGGTCCCGAGCGAACCTGTTCGAGCATGCCTTCCGGCACGGCGCAGTGTTCCAGGTTGCCGGCTTGGTATTCCTGCCAGGCGACCTGTGCTTCCGTGATGACGCGGAAACGGATACCGGTCAACTTGGCGGGACCCTCGAAGTAATCATCATTGCGGACGAGTTCGAGGGCGTGGTTGTCCTGCCAGCTCTTGAACTTGAACGGACCCGTACCGACGGGGCGGCGGCCGAACGGGACATCCGTCTTCTCCACCTCCTCGCGGGGAACAATGGCGGTGTTAACCATGGCAAGTTGGCTGAGAATGGGCGGGAACGGCGCTTCGAGCTCCAGTACGACGGTCCGCTCATCTGGCGTCGTCAGGCCCACGAGTGAGTCGCCCTTTCCCTCGCGCAGGTCGCGCGCGCCCCGGATCGGTTCCACCACCCAGGCCGCCCCAGAGGCGGTTTCCGGGCGAAGCAGCCGCTCGAAGGAATACTGCACGTCCTCGGCGGTCACTTCGCGACCGTTGTGAAATCGCACATCGCCCCGAAGATGAAATGTGTACGTTAAGCCATCGGGCGAGACGTCCCATCGCTCGGCGAGATCGGGAGCGGGCCGGAGCTCCTTGTCCAGTTTGACGAGTCCGTTGAAGAGTCGGGCGGCGATGCCGGCGGAGTTGACATCCGTCAGGTGGGCCGGATCCAGGGTGACGGGATTGTCCGTCAGGGGAATGCGATACACGTTTCCGTTGTCGGCGGGCGCGCGGCGGCAACCGGTCGAAAACATGAGGAGACCGGCGGGAAAAATGAAGAGTGACAAGTGAAGAGCGATGAATAACCGGCGTCCGGGGCGCGTCGTCCTCTTCCCGTCGCACCTCACGGCATGGTCCGTCATGCCCACACGACCTTTCCGGGTTCGAAGGGATGGACCGCGTCAGGGTGTCCGGGCAGCACGCGCAGCGCAAAGCCCCGGCGACCGCTTTGCAGGCACGCGACGGCGCAGCGATAGGTATACGCGCCGTCGTGCGCGTCGCCGTCGGGCTGCATCCGCGTGCACGCGCCGGCGGTCACCTCCCCCGGCGACGCGATCGCGCCGTGATACAGATGCACCGAGACCTCCTCGGGTCGAAGGTTGCCCAGCCGCACGCGCGCCGATACGTTGAGCTTGTCGCCCACCGAGAGCGTTTCTTGCGCGTTCGATTCCACCGACTCGATCCGCACGTCGCTCCAGTAACGGCGAATGCGCGCGCGCCACGCGGCGAGGCCCTTCGCCTCGGCCTGTCCGTCGGACGTCATGTCCACATAGTTCGCCGCCGCGTCCCGGTAGGCGAAATTCATATAGTCGGCCACCATGCGATTGCTGTTGAAGTACGCGCCCACCTTGCGCATGGCGGTCTTCATCCGGGCGATCCACTTGCGGGGCAGCAGGTCGCGCCCGCGATCGTAGAACAGCGGGACGACTTCCTGTTCCAGAATCTCGTAAAGCGCGCCGCTCTCCAGCCGATCCTGTTCCTCGTGGTCGTCGTAAGTTTCGCCGCTGCCGATGACCCAGCCGACGTCCGGCGAGTATCCCTCGCACCACCAGCCGTCGAGCGTGCTGACGTTCAGCGCGCCGTTCACGGCGGCCTTCATGCCGCTCGTGCCCGACGCCTCGTGAGGACGGCGCGGCGTATTGAGCCATACATCGCAGCCCTGCACGAGGTAGCGCGCGACGTTGATGTCGTAGTCCTCGATAAAAACGATGCGGTTGCGAAACCCTTCGCGGCGAATGAAGTGGTAAAGCTGCTTGATGAGTTCCTTGCCCTGCGTGTCGCTCGGATGGGCCTTGCCGGCGAAGATGATTTGAACCGGCCGTTGCGGGTTGTTCAAGAGCGCGTGAAGGCGTTTCGGGTCGTTGAGAAGAAGCGTGCCGCGCTTGTAGGCAGCGAACCGGCGCGCGAAGCCGATCGTCAGCGCCTCGGGGTCGAGAGTCTGGTCGGCCTCCTCCAGCACGTGCGGGCTGGCGCCCCGCCGCAGCAGTTGCTGGCGCAGCCGTTTGCGCGCGAACCACACCAGCCGCTCGCGCCGCCGATCGTGCGTGCGCCAGATCTCCACGTCCGGAATCTCGGCGACGCGATCGAGGACGTCGAAATCCATCGGCTCTTCCTCGAACTTCGGGCCGATGTAGCGTTCGAGGAGCTCGACCATGTCGTGGCTCAGGAAGGAGCGGGCGTGAATGCCGTTGGTGACGCTGCCGATGGGCACTTCCTCGACGGGCTGGCCCGGCCAGAGATTCCGCCACAGCGCGCGCGAGGTGTGACCGTGCAACTCGGACACGCCGTTGCAGTAAGCCGCGTGGTGCAATGCCAGCACGGTCAAACAGAACTCCTCGGTCGTATCGGCCGGGTTTTCCCGTCCCAGAGCGAGGAGTTCCTCCCACGGCATCCCGATTTCCTTCAAACCGGGTCCCACGTAATGCTGGACGAGGCTCGGATCGAAGCGTTCGTTTCCGGCGGGCACGGGCGTGTGCGTGGTGAACACCTGCGAGGCCCATGCGATCTCCCAGGCCTCGTTCCGCGGCAGGTTGTACCGGTGCATGATTTGACGAATGCGTTCGAGGGTCAGGAACGCGGAATGGCCCTCGTTCATGTGACAGACCGTCGGCTCGATGCCCAGCGCCTCCAGGGCGCGGAGACCGCCGATGCCGAGAACGAGTTCCTGCTGGAGGCGTACACCGCGATCGCCGTCGTACAGGCGCATGGTGATGGCCCGATGCTCGGGCTTGTTCTCCGGAAGGTCCGTGTCCAGAAGATACAGTGGGATGCGGCCGACTTGAACCGTCCAGATGTGAAAGGTGCATGGTTCCCCGGCCAGTTCCACTTGCGCCGAGATGGGCTTGCCTTCGGCGTCATGCGCACGCGTGACGGGCATGTTATACCAGTCATTGACGGGGTACTCCTCTCGCTGCCAGCCGTCCGCGGTCAGGTACTGCTTCATGAACCCCTGGCGGTAGAGCAGCCCCACCGCCGCCAAAGGCAGGCCGAGGTCGCTGGCCGATTTCAAGTGGTCGCCCGCCAACACGCCCAAGCCGCCCGAATAGATTGGCAGCCCCACGTCAATGCCGTACTCGAGCGAGAAATACGCGAGTTTCTTGTCTTTGGCGTCGGGATAATTCTTGTCGAACCATGTGGGCGCGCTCATGTAGGCCTTGAATCGTTCATGCACACGCTTCATGTTTGCGATGAAGCTGTCGTCTTGGGCCACTTCTTCGAGCCGCTCCTGCGGAATGGCGCCCAGCATCAGCGCGGGGTTCTGGTACGTGCTCTCCCAGTACTTCGGGTCCAGGCGGATGAACAGATGCACGGCTTCCCAGTTCCAACTGAACCAGACGTTGTACGCGATCTCACGGAGCGGCTCGAGCTCGGGCGGCAGCTTCGCCACGACGTTGAAGGGGGTGATTTTCATTCATGCACTCCTGAAACTGGAAGGAACTCCCGGTTCGTCGGCGCATTGTCCCAACTGACGCGGCAAGAGTCAAGAAACACGTTTGTCGGCAAGAAACGCAATCCAAAATCATGCCAACTGCGGTAATGCAGCAAGCCTTTCGTCGCTTCACTTCCTGCACTCTTGGGCGGACGGTTCGCTTCGCCCGCGACATTTGACCGGCTAACCGAAACCGCCCCCCTAGGGATTCTCGCCTTCTTCGTCTTGGTTCTCGTCGTCCTCCTCGACGACGGTCCACATGCGCTCCTCGTCGCGCCAGCGCTTGTGTTGCCGCCGGTTTCGAATGCGCACGATCAGGAATGCGACGATGGTCCCCGCGGCCATCACGCCCAGAAGCGTGGTCACTTCCCAGGCGATCCGCAGCCACGGGAGCCTTTTGCGATGCGAGGCCGCCCACTTTTTTTCCATCGCGGCCCGCGGCGCTCCGACGGTCCGCTCGAACGCCTCGTCGAAATTGGCGCCTTCGCGAACCGTCGCGATGATTGTCGCCACGACGGCGCGCGATTCGGTTCTGTATAGCCAGGCGACGAACGCCTCGGATTGCAGATAAGCCAGGTCGGCGTCACCCGGATCTTCGGGGAAGCGGTTTTCGAGGTCGTCGAAGGGAATCAGCGCGCCTTGCGCCGCGGCGATCCTGAACCGGCTGCGGTCACCGCGCAGCGGCGCGACCCCGCTGAACGTAACCGCCACGCCTTCGTGGAACCAGAGCGGAAACCTTCGCCTGCTCTCGACTTCGACCTGCGCGAGCGCAAGATGCGCCAGCTCGTGCGCGATCACGGGGCGGAGGTCATTGGCCGTATTGGGTACCACCTGCGCGGCGTCAACGACAACGGCCCGCCGCGAGGGAAGCGCCACGGCCAGGGACCACTCCGGAACCTTCGACGTCCCCGCGGCTTCGTATTCGTCCCGGCCGTGAGCGAGAATCACGAGAACGGGTGCGTCTCCGAAGCGTATCCCCAGCCGGTCTTCGGCGTCGTCGCGGGAGGCTTGAAGCGCGAGACCCGCCTGGCGCGCGATGCCCGCGTCGCCGTCATGATAGCGCACCTCGACGCCCCGCAGGGAAAGCCGGAGCATGTCCGCCGCATCGGCGAGAACGGCACCCGGCGCGACGGTCGCGACGGCAAGGACGAAGAAGACCGACAGGAACCGGCGCGGTGCGTTCCTCACGACGGCTTCTCGTCGCCGAGCGACGCGGCGCTCATCTCGCCGACGTCCTTGTCCAGGAGCGCGGCGATCTCCAGCACACGCTTCTGCACGTGTTTGATCTCGTTGCGCAACTCGGGAAGTTTCTGGATGGCCGCGATGGTGCGCTTGGCGTGGCCAATCGGGCGCGCGGGCGAACCGAAGTAAACCCGGTCCGGGGCCAGGCTGTGGCTGACGCCGGACTGCGCGGCCACCTGCGCGTTATCGCCGATCTCCAGGTGCCCCGCCACGCCCACCTGCCCGCCGAGCGTGACGTGATTCCCGATCTTGACCGAGCCGCTGACGCCGACGTGGCTGACGAACAGGCAGTTCTCGCCGACCTCCACGTTGTGGCTGACGATGACGAGACTGTCTATTTTGGTGCCGTTGCCGATGATCGTATCGCCCAACGCGCCACGGTTGACGACCGAGCCCGCACCGATGCTGACGTCGTCGCCGATGACCGCTTTGCCGACCTGCGGGATACGCTCATAACGGTCTCCGTCGGGCGCCCAGCCGAAGCCGGAACTGCCGATGGAAACGTTGGCATGAATCGTGCATCGCTTGCCGACGATCGCGTCCGAATAAATCGAGGCGTTCGGATGAATGACGGTGTCATCGCCCACCCTCGCGCCGTGCCCGATGTAGGCCGAAGCCAGGATCGCGACGCGGTCTCCGATGACCGCATCGGCCTCGACGACGACATGCGGTCCCAGCGACACGTCCCGGCCAAGACGGGCCGATTCCGCCACGACCGCCGTCGGATGGACGCCCCTCCAATGTCGGAGCGGTTCCTCCATGAGCGCGGCGACGGTTTTGGCGTAGGCGAGGTAGGGATTTCGGGCGACGATCAGGCTGCCGCCGACTGAGCGCAGTTCCGGCGACACGATGATCGCCGAGGCCTTCGTCTCTTTCGCGAAGGGGGCGTATTTTTCGTTGTGAATAAAGGTGATGTCGCCCGGTTGCGCGTCGCGGATCGGCGCCACGCGCGAGACGACGACCGCAGGGTCGCCGACGACCTCGCCGCCCGTGAGTTCGGCGATTTGTTTCAAGGTCAGCGCCAAAGGGGCCTCCAAGCAGACGCGCAGCGGCAGACGGACCGCCCTAGCCCGTATTCTATCGGACAGCGCGGCACTGTCAACCAAGCGGCCGAGCAAGGAGACCGGCGGTTCCTATGTGCAGAACGCTTTTAGGAACTTCACGGCGTGGGCGACATCAGCGACGCGGTCCTCGCCTTCCTCGCGCTCGATGGTGAGGTAACCGTCATAGCCCGCCTCCTCGAGCGCGGCGAGGTAGTAGGGGAAGACCACGCCGCCCTCGCCCAGCGGCAGTTCCTTCCACGTTCCCTTGCCCAAGCAGATGCCGTCCTTGGCGTGGGTATGGCGGATGTAGTCCTTGAGAATGCCGACGCCGCCGATGTGGTCGAAGGGCCCGCACATGACCAGGTTGGCCGGGTCGTAGTTGACGCCGATGCCCTTCGTGGGAACGTGCTTCAGAAAACCGAGCAAGTTCGCGGGGGACTCGGGACCGGTCTCCGTCAACAGGCACTTGCCGCGTTCCTCGGCGTATTTCCCCACTTCAGTGCACATGCGCAGGGCTTCCTGGAAAACCGGATGGGATTCGTCGGCGGGAACATGACCGATGTGCATGGTCAGGAAGTCGGTCTCCAGGTCGCACGCCAGGTCCACGCATTTCTTGAGGCGCGGTTCGTTCTCCTTGTTGAATTCCGCGTCGGTGAACCCCTTCACCCAGTTGAAATCCGCGCAGAGGGCGCTGATCTCCAGGCCCTGGTCCGCGACGAAGCGCTTGAACTCCGCCCGCTTCTCCCCGGGGAAATTGTCGGGGAACAACTCGCCGTGCGTGACCAGAAGCTGAACGCCGTCCGCGCCCAGTTCGGCGGACTTGAGAATTCCTTCGTGCACACCCAGCTTCAGAGAATGCGTCAGAACGCCGATCTTCCATTTGCGCGCCATGTTGCAACCTTTCCTTGGAATGTCGTGGGGGCCTTCGCGCACATCGTTGGCCCGGTCAGGTATTATGCTCATCGGCCGACGTGCTGACAAGTCAAGGGGCGAAGGATGGGTTGCCGTTGCCAGGACACTCCGTTGCCGCTTGTCAGCCGTAGCTTTAGCGCAGGAGGGTTCTCCGCAGCTTGCTCTTCGTAGTCGTTGGGCGAAGTAGGGGCCTCCGCGCCTCCGCGTGAGCAAGAGTCGTTCGCCGTTTGCTGTTCACAGGGTCCGGGCGTTCTCCGTGTTCTCCGCGTCTCCGTGTTGCACTTTTTCGCCGTTCGCCGTTGCCGTTGACAGGGTCCGGCCGCTCTCCGTGTTCTCCGAGCCTCTGTGGCGCACTTTGTCGCCGTTCCCGTTCACAGGGCCCCGCCGTTCTCTGTGTTCTCCGAGCCTCTGTGGCGAATCCGTTTTTCCGTTCACGAAGTAGCGCCGGAAAAAAATACATTACTTAGCAACCTCCCCCGCCGCGATTTCGTGTCACAACCCATGATCTGAGAGCCGGTTCCGACCGATTTACCATTTGGTTGCTTAGCAATGTCCAAGCAACCTCCCAAGCAACCTCCCAAGCAACCTGATCCCACCGAAAAGAGTGGCACCGCAGAGCCGCCCTTCGACAC
>Ga0180438_10010602_pt1 | contig 11283 bp, 6 predicted proteins | sample SS_ome_12_FD_132455 | JGI IMG/M metagenome (GOLD analysis project Ga0180438, IMG submission 132455) | Hypersaline lake sediment archaeal communities from the Salton Sea, California, USA - SS_3_D_2 metaG | ecosystem: Environmental > Aquatic > Non-marine Saline and Alkaline > Hypersaline >...
GAGATCGAACAGCTAACAAAGACCTATGCCTGGGCACTGGATGCTAAGGACCGTGAACTCTTGTTAAGCCTTTTCAGCGACGACATAAAGTGGGTCGGTCGAACGAAGGAACTCAGCTACATGCTCATTGGTATTGAGGAGTTGAGGGCAGCCATTGATTTTATATTTAGCTCCGAGAAGGGGGCTTTCAGTGCCCTATCGAACCTACTGGTAGAAGTTAAGGGAGATACGGCGACAGGGCGGGATTACTATCAGCATTACAGCTATCGCGTTAATTGGGAGACGGGTGAAGTAGAAAATGAACCCACATTTACGAGAGGCAGGCATCTCTGGGAGTTTAGGAAGCAAGATGGGGTGTGGAAGATCACGCGGATGGAAAGCCGCGAGCACTGCCCAACATACCCTGATTGTGACTACGCGACTTTTACTTCGCTCCCAATATCGAAATAATGGCACCCAAGCTAACACCAATCAGATAGCGCGCTTACCGAAAGATTACGCCCAACTTGTTGGGGTTCTCAGGACAGGGTTAACACCCACCCCAAAATGGCCCACAAAGTCCTCGAGTACAACTCGTTGACACGAGACATAGCCCAGGGATATACTCCAATTGATTTGCTACGAGGAGGCAGTCCTAGAAGGATGAAAGGTGAAAGTGGGAAAGCGAATCTTCGCAGGAGATGAGGCAGGGACAGAAACTGCCAAGATAGTCATCTTTGGCGATAAGCAGCTCCCTGGTTACTCTATCATCCCCAACCGAGACCCCTAGACCACGCGTATGTGCAAGTCCAAGGAGGGAAATTCACCACGGTTCCCATACCGGGATAATGGCGACGTTAAGAGCATTTACACTGAAAGGATGATTCCAACAAAATTCAAACAGGAGGGACTGGAAGGAGCATGGCAGGCAAAATTTTCTCAAAGCTATTTGAACCTGTCCAAATCGGCAAGGTAAAAATCAAGAACAGAATAGCCATGGCTCCCATGGGAATTCTGAACCCGCCAATGGTAAATCCTGATGGAAGCCCTACACAGCGCACTATAGACTACTATGCTGAGAGGGCAAAAGGCGGAGTTGGCCTAATAATAACCGGCGCGCACAAAGTGGAAAATGAGATAGATGTTGTAAGGCTTGGGTTTGCGCCGATTATCAGTCCTGCAATACGAAGCCCTTATGGTGAACTGTCTGAGGCTGCTCATTCCTTTGGAGCAAAAATATTCATTCAGCTAACGCCAGGCGTCGGCCGTGTTCTCATGCCCCGTCACGTAGACCCTACAGGCCGTAGTAAACCAGTATCGGCGTCTCCTATTCCGAATTACTGGGACCCTGATGTCATATGCCGGGAACTTACGACAGAGGAGATTGATAGGATAGTAAAAGCGGTCGGCGACGCCGCTGAAATTGTAAAAGCTGCAGAGATAGATGGAATAGAATTACACGGTCATGAAGGTTACCTACTGGATCAGTTTGCCACCGCTATATGGAATAAGAGGATGGATAAATACGGTGGAGACCTGAACAGCCGGCTTGCATTCCCCATCGAGATTTTGAAGGAAATTAGAGCGAGGGTGGGGAAAGATTTTCCGGTAGTATATAGATTTGCACTAAAGCACTATATAAAGGCACTACGTGCTGGAGCCCTTCCTGGAGAGCATTATACTGAAGCAGGTCGGGATGTTGAAGAAGGGCTTGAGATGGCTAGATTGTTAGAAGAGGCAGGTTTCGATGCCCTGCATGTGGATGCCGGCTGCTATGACAGCTGGTACTGGGCTCATCCACCAACCTATCAAGAGCATGGCTGCATGGTGGATATGGCGGAGAAAGTCAAGAAAGTTGTGAAAATCCCAGTTATGGCTGTCGGTAGGCTTGACATAGCAGAATTAGCAGAAAAAGTGGTCGAAGAAGGTAGGGCAGATATAGTTGTTATAGGCAGGGGGCTTCTGGCCGATCCCTACTGGCCCAGCAAGGTTCAGGAAGGAAGAATAGTGGATATTCGCCCCTGTATTGGTTGCCATGACGGCAATCAACGAATGATCCAGGGGAAACCATTGTCCTGTGCTGTAAATCCTGCTTGCTGTAGAGAGCGGATTCATGGGTTAAAGCCGGCCGGGAAGGCCAGGACAATTTTGATTGCCGGCGGGGGAGTGGCTGGTATGGAGGCAGCAAGGATTGCGGCTATCAGAGGGCACAAAGTGACTTTATATGAGAAGGGGAAATCTCTGGGCGGCCACTTACTTGAGGCATCTGTGCCCGACTTTAAAAAGGACCTGGGGAGATTGAACGAATGGTATAAAGGTCAACTTAGAAAGCTCGAGGTCGAGGTTAAGCTTGAAACAGAGGTAACGACAGATATTATTCAGAGGGAGAATCCCGATGTGGTGCTTGTTGCCACCGGCTCAAAACCTATCATTCCCGACATACCAGGTATTAAAAAGCCAAATGTCGTCACATGTATGGATTTGCTTCTCGGCAAAAAGGAGGCGGGGGAGGCTGTAGTCGTGGTAGGTGCAGGTTTGATTGGATGCGAAACAGCACTATGGCTGGCAAATCAGGGAAGGAAAACAACGATACTAGAAATGCTACCCGAACCCCTGATCACTCCTCCTCCGCTCTTTAACGCAAATAAGCTTATGCTGCTAGATTTGCTTGCTTTGAATGGGGTTCAGATAGAAGTTAGCACAACTGTTCAGGAAATAGCTGACGACAGTATCATTGCAGTCGACAAGTATCTAAAACAGAGCAAGGCCCAAGCTGATACCGTAGTGTTAGCGGTAGGACTAGAATCCGATGACCAATTATACAAATTATTAGTAGGAAAGGTAGCGAATCTATACGCGTTGGGAGACTGTCAGGAACCACGGCGTATAATGGGCGCAATCTGGGATAGCTATGAGGTAGCCCGGTCGATATAAGCAGTTGAGATCTCGATACAGCTAAGCTATAAGCAGCGCCTCCACTCAAAGCTAAGCCACGCCTAGAAGCTATCTACCTCCGCCTATTATACTCAGTTACTAAAAGCAAGGCCTTACTAGCCTAAGCGGAGCAGCTCCAACACGACAATTCCCCTTGTCAGTCCTTTAGTGCTGATTACTATGCCATTCTGGCTGCCTTGCGCTCCTTCAACATGTCAGCAAAAGCCTCCACCTTCGTCCTCAATACCCCAGCACTATAAGACCTCTCGTCAAAGACATCACCTTCGAGCAAAAGCACCGGAATCCCCAGATCGGCCTCTATGCTTTTCTTGATTATCAAAGCTTGGGGGCAACTAGCACGGCAGGAAAAGTGGTAATACCATAGCAAAGCATCTGGGTTCATCGCCTTAATAGATTCCTCCAGCACAGAGATGCAACCTGGGGTGCTATGGTACAGGCCTCTTCTCAGTATGGCTTCGACAGTTCGTTCTTCTAAGGTCGTGAATTTACTTTCCGCCCGCTGAAGGGTGGGCATATGATATACCAGAGGCCCCCTCATGGCCAAGCCACATTCTTCAAACATGCGCACCGTAGCCGGGTCGACGAGTGAGTTGACAAGAAAGGCGACTGAAGGTGCCCCTTTTTCCACCACCCCCTTGCCCTCCTCAACCCTTTTCTCAACTTCTTTAGTGAAAATATCAATCACTTCCATCCCTTCGTTTAAGCCCCTTCCTCCCGTCGATGATATTAAGCGCCAAAAGGGATTTAGATCCACATGGCTTATTGGCATTGGCTCCGCTTTAGAGAGTTCGATCACTCTTTGCGCGCCGAGCCGCATGTCCGTATACTGACGCCAGTCAGCCATGAGGAGCTCTTTAGTTAGCTCAATCCCCAGCACTCTTTCCAATTCCTCCGCGGCTCCTCTCACGTCGTCAGCATAGAGCCGTACCCGACGCTCAGGGATTTCGGGCCATTCAGCCCAATTCGAGTCTACACAACTATCCAACTCCACGATGTGCACCCCATAAACCTCGTGAATGAGCTCGTATACTTTAGGTGATTGGTCACAGAAGAAGCCCGATGATATGACGGCATCGGGCAGCGGAATTATGCCCTTGACCATCCCTCCCAGCCGAATTTGATGATAGCCGCAGGCTGCTACTGCTGGCGGCAGCCCATGCTCCTCAGCTGCCTCCATTATGGGGGCGAGTTTGCCAAAGATCTGCCCTATTCCCAAAGCGAGTACAGACTCTGGAACCTGGCACCACACCCCCGCCATGTTAAGGGATAGACAAAGTCCCGCTGGAGGTGGGACCGAGGTATAAACTAGCTTCTTACCTTCTTCCTTAGCAAGTACCAGATCAATGAGGTCCCTCAGCCCAAGGCCCAGGCATTTTCTGGCACCGATAAGATCGAGGCTGAAATACTCCCTGACCCTATCTACAGCACGCCTGCAATCTTCTGCTTCTATTTCCATCTTCTTTAATGCCTTATCAATCCTCGACCTCTCCTTCTCTATCTCGGCATCTTCAAAGCCACATAATTTAAAAAGTTCAGTATACATATCCTTTACCTCTTCGGAAGAATTAGACTGCCTAATTTTGCCTTAGAATTCTTGTAGGCAAATACTAAATCCAATCATCTTAGGACAACATCGAGCGCTTCTTAGCAGATCTCCCGTTATCATCTCGTCAAGGGCCTACCAGCGACCTTGAAAAGACACAATTTCGGTTATACCGTGTCATTCCTGTAGTGATGCTCGCTATGCCGTTTTGGCTGACTTACGCTCCCTTAACAGGTCAGCAAAGGTTTCTACCCTTGTCCTCAATGACTCTGCACTATAAGACCTTGTGTCAAAGAGGTCAGCCTCGAGTACTAGCACTGGGATGCCCAGTTCCTCCTCCATACCTTTCTTGTATATTAGCATTTGGGGCATGCTGGCACGGCAAGCTTTCTGGCTAAACCAGAGGAAACCATCCAGGTCCAGTGTCCGACAGCCTTCGATAGTCTCAATGAGGAAAGCCGATGTGCCATGGAATACTCCTCTTCTTAGCGAGCCTTCGACACTTTGTTCCTCAGGTGTAGTATATTTACTTTCCATACGTTGAAGGGGGGGCAAATAGTAGGCCAAAGGACCGACCAAGTTCAAGCCGGACTCCTCAATCATGCGAGTCACTGCTGGATCACTAACTGCAACAGCATAAAGGCCAACCCTCGGTGTCCCTTCTTCTATCACTCCCTTGCCCTCCTCGACCCTCTTTTCAATCTCTCTAGTCAGAATACCAATCGCCTCCTTCCCTTCCTCCAAAGCCCCCTTGCCTGGGACTGATACTAAGCGCCAAAAGGGATTTAAATCCACCTGACTTATTGGCTTCGGCTCTAATTTCGCAAGTTCAATCATCCTTTGCACGCTAAGCCGAAGTTCCATAAAGTTGCGCCAGCCAGCCATGAGGATATCTTCGCTTATCTCAATTCCCAGCGCCCTCTCCAATTCTTCTTTGGCCTCCCTCATATCGGCAGCATAGAGACGTACCCGCCGATGAGGGATCTCAGGCCACTCATCCCACCCCGAGTCCATACAGCTATCCAGATACATGATGGGCGAACCATAAAGCGCCTGAATGAGGTCCCATACTTTGGCTGATTGATCGCAGAAGAACCCGGGAGAAAGAACTGCATCTGGCACTGGCACTATTCCCTTGACAATCGCTCCCAACCGAGCTTGGTGGAAGCTACAAGATGCTGTCTCTGGCGGCGTCCCGTGCTCCTCAGCAACCTCCAGCAGGGGATTAAGCTTGTTAAAGATTAGGCCTATTGTCAAACCGAGCGTATAGTCTAGAACCCCACACCATACCCCGGCAAGGTTAAGGGATAGGGCAAGTCCAGCCGGAGGCGGAACCCCAGTGTAAACCACCTTCTTCCCCTCGTCCTTGCTCAGTACCAGGTCGATAAGATCTTTCAGCCAGATGCCCAGGCACCTCCTGACGCCAAGAAGCTCAACGCTGAAGTACTTCCTTATCCTATCTTCAGCGCGCTGGCAATCCTCCGGCCCTATCTCCAGCTTTTTGAATGCCTTATCAATCCTCGGCCTTTCCCGTTCTATCTCGGCGTCCTCAAAGCCGCATAATTTGAGAATTTCAGTGTAATACATGTCTTCACTCCTTTAACATTTTTGAATAGATGCTCCGTCCCCCCTACCTCATAGTCTCGACGAAGGTCTCCACACGGGTTCGGAACGGACCTGTCTCAGAGGCATCATAATCGGTGGCAATCTTCAGCATGGAAAGTCCCGTTTGTTCCTTAAGGATAATCGGGAAGTAATAGGACTCCATATCATAACAGTCATGATACATACACTGATACCAGATAACGCCGTCAGCTTTGAACTCCTTAGCCAGTTGACAAACGTAATCCAGCCTCTCCCGGGCTGGTCGAAACCATCCGGGACAGACCCTCTTTCTAAAATATCGGTCAGCGAGAGCGTATATGAGGTCAGTGTCTGGTTCTACCCTCCACCAGTAATGCCTGATCCCCTCGGCAAATTCCTCAATCACCACGTCAGCACCCGTCTCTTCTATAAGGTCGTAAATCTTGTAATCTCCAAATGCCATGGTGGATCCGGTGAGGAGGATTCGAGATCGAGGCTTCTTGCCTTCTTTGCCCTTTAGTTCATCCCGAAGAGACTCCAACACATTCACCATTACCTGCTTATCGGCGATAAATGAGGCGTGGTTCAGTCGAGCAAAATCCCGGCCGCTGATCGGGGGGTGGTCGGACTTCCGCATAAGGCTTATCTCCTCAAAGAGGCCCCTCTCTCTATTGCACAGGTCTATCGTCTCCCGAAGCTTCGAATCCTCGATCTTAGATCCAGTCAGGCTCTCCAATTTCTCTCGAAACGACTTCATCCCATCTAAGTAATATTCAAAACTACGGTCATTTTTGCGATGGGGGACGCCGAATCTGAAGACCTCCACATCAGTATAGAAATCCCAGGCATCTGCTAGTGCCCTCATATGGTTGTTAGTTACCGGAACGACAAGGATATCAATGATCTGATAAGCAGCCTCCTCCTTCAACATGCGGTACCCGATTTGAGCCCGGGCGAAGGTATCAAACCAGCGGGGCATATATGCCCCTGCCATAAGTACTGGCTCATGCTCCCCACCCCGAAGGAGCCCCACCGGAACAGCACCAGCAGCCAAGGCCAATTCCTCCGGGAAGTAGCCTCCAGGGGTGTAGCCAATGATCTTCCTCCCCTCGTCCTTTGCTTTCCTCAGGTCAACCATCCTGCCCCTGAGGTGCTCCGAAAGCTTTGCCATTGCGCCCATGATTACTACCTCCTTTAGTTTGTTCTTTGAATATTATGCCTATTTTAAAATTTCATTCTTAAACTCACGTCATGGATGGCTAGGCTTTGATCTCCCTCTTTATGTTTTCAGCCACCATCCTGGCGCTCTCAGCAGCGCCGGCACCGGCAAACCAGCCTCGCGGGCTTACACCATCCCCAACATTATAGAGGTTTTCCACCGGCGTTTTCTGGTGATGCTCAGCGCTGGGAAAGGCACGAAGACAAGGCCACTCCGACTGGTAGTGGCGCGCCAGCAGTATTTCACCACCTTGCTCTTCGAAGCGGGGGAAGGTCTCATGTAGATCGGCCAGAAATACCTCATATTCTTTTCTGGGGTCATAGTCGCTAGGCTGCTCCGGCTTGAGGTAGAAGATCGTCAAGTTCTTGCCTCTAGGAGCAAAATCAGGCCAAATCAGAGAAGTATCTATCCAGAGACCACTCCTCCTGGTGTCGATAGTATAAAGCCCTCCCGGCCAGTCATATAGCGGCCCGTTACTTGCCACCCAAAACTCAAACCCCGCTAACGGCTTGAGCTTTCTAACCTCCTCGATGTAACCCCGGTCGAAATTCCGCTCCCCAGCCAGTTCCACTGTCTTCCGAGGCCCAACATCGCTTACCACTACTTTGGCTTCAATCTGAATTTCACCTTCAGATCCCTTAGCCTCGACTCTCTCAGCTACTCCATCCCGAACAATTATTCTTTGGACCTTTACCCGAGGCAGGATCTCTCCTCCGTGACCTGTAACCACCTCTGCCAGGGAGTCAACCATGGGCCTGGTGCCATTCTCGGGAATGAGTTTCTGTGTGCCAGCAAGCTTACTGGCCAGGTTGGAAAACTGTCTGATAATCTCGCCAGCAGCAATCTCATGCAAGTTCACGCCCACTTGTTGGACACACAGGGTATTAAAGATCTTATAAATAGTCCTGTTGTCAGTCACCCCAAGCAGCCATTCGCTGAAGGTAATGTCATCAGAAGGCTCATCCCCGTTGAAACAGCGTTTGAGAGCCGTGACCACCCTTTCTTCCTCCGGCTTGTCTCTGCTGGTCAGGGAAACCAAGTGCCCCAACGTCCCCCCAACCACCCCTTCACCCGGCATCTCATAATCCTTCCCGCCAATTCGCCATTTGGGTGGGGGTTTAGGCCTCATCTCAAAGTCTATCCTGCCCTGGACATCTTTCAGAGTGACAAGAGGCGGGTCTTTCTCCCCGTACATGAGATAATGAGCACCAAGCTTAATTTTGTAGCCTTTGTAATCTACCCAGGTATATCGCCCACCCAAAATGGGCATCTTTTCCAAAACTACAGTTTTGTATCCATCATAGCTCAGCCTGGCAGCAGCGCATAAACCGCCGATGCCCGAACCTATCACCACCACATCGCAGCTCTTCCTGTTCATCCTACGCCTCCTCGATGGCATCTGTAGGACAGTAATCAAGGCACTCCAGGCAATTGTTACATAAGTCCCGGTCGACCTGGCACTGGAAGTTATCGCAGGAAACAAGGAGCGCATAGGTGGGACAAGATATAACGCAGGTACCACAACCAATACACTTCGTCTGGCTGATATTGATCAAGACTGCCTAGCCCCCCTCAGTACCACCTTTGCCTAGAAATTGCTGAATACTAGAAACTGATTCCCGAACAGCCCTCGCTCTTGGATTTAACTTATTGTCCTTTAAGGCGACTAATCTAACACGCCAAGGAGACTTTGTCAATCAACATATAGGAGGAAGCAGGCACCAAATGGCACTGTGAAGGTGCAGCACTTCCCCAAGATTCCCCCTTAATAGAATATCCTGCATCTCCCATTGACTTGTTTTCGACCGAAGTAATAAAATCAGCTCAGAAGGCGAACAAAAGTATCCGAAAGGTGCAAGGCCTCATCAAGCACGGTTGAAAGGAGCGGACATCATGAGCATGGCGCTAGAAGGGATCCGGGTTCTGGAGTGGGGACACTGGCATCAGGGCCCGCTAGCTGCAAGGATTTTGGGAGACCTTGGAGCTGAGGTAATCAAAATAGAGGAAAGAGTGGGGGGGGATGCTATGCGGGGGCTCGGCCGTATCATGGGTGAAACCACGGGCGTGCAGGGACGCAATTGCGTCTTCGAACACCACAACCGTAATAAGAAATCTATCACCCTTGACCTGACAAAAGAGAGGGGCAAGGAAATCGCATATAAGTTGGTGGAGAAATCAGATGTCTTTGTCCAAAACATGCGAAAGGGTGTTGCTGAGAGGCTAGGGATGGACTACGGAACCCTTTCCCGATACAACCCCCGCTTGATATACGCCACAGGCTCAGGCTGGGGGCCAAGAGGCCCCATCAGCAATATGCCCTCTTATGACCTAGTTGGACAGGCAAGATCAGGTATAATGACTGCCGCTGTCGAGGCTGGAATGTCTCCCATGCCGCTCACAGGCGGTGTGGGCGACCAGATGGGAGGCATAATGACTGCCTTTGCTATAGTGGTGGCTTTGCTAGCGCGGGAGAGGCAGGGGATAAGCCAGGAGGTAGAGGCTTCCCTGCTGGGCTCCTTGACCCACCTGCTGGGACTGAGCCTCGAATTTAGGCTCGCCATGGGGCGTGAATTTCCTCCCTTTGTCAGAGCCACAGCACGCAACCCCCTCTGGAACCACTACAAGTGTGAGGATGACAAGTGGATAATGCTGGCCATGGCTCAATCTGACAGACATTGGTCTCCAGTATGCAAGGCATTGGGTCTGGAACATTTGGAGAAAGACCCCAAGTTCAGCACCATGGAAGAACGAGGACAGAACGCTGCCGATTTAGTCTCCATCATGGACGGTGTCTTTGCTACCAAGACCGGGGCGGAATGGCTGGAAATTCTGAGGAACAGCGGAGACTTGGTCTTTGAGGCAGTCCACACTTTGTCCGATGTGGCGGAGGATACACAGATGAGGGCCAATGACTACATCATAGACTACGAGCATCCGGACCTGGGAAGAATATCCATCACGGGCTTTCCCATGCATTTCAGCCAGACCCCGGAATCGGTCAGGATGCCAGCGCCGGAGTTTGGAGAACACACCGAGGAAGTACTTCAGAATACCCTAGGCTTCACCTGGGAAGAACTCACCAGGTTGAAGGACGAAGAGGTGATTTAAGGCAAGTCTTCGTTACCAAATAAGCCAGCACCCATTGACGCGCCAGGACGCCGGTTGTAGAATTAATTCAGGAAGGGAAACCTACATAGGTTGAAGGAGGTAATGGCTATGAGATGAAGGCCAAAAGATAGTTTCATGAGACAGAGTATTATGAAAAGTATTCGAGGGGAAAGGAGGAAGCTATGTTAAAACGTTGGATAATAATCGGTGTAGCTCTGATATTGGCATTATCTCTACTTCCCGCTTGCGTTGAGGAAGGTACTCCCACTCCCACTCCCACTCCCACTCCCACTCCCACACCTACACCCACCGGGCCCGTGAAGCTCTGCGGTATAACATCATGGACTGGTCCAATGGGAATGTCAGGCGCAATCGGCGACGTCACTATGGATTTAGTGAAATACCAGGTGAACGAAGTTGGGGGGGGTATGCTGGGTGGAAGAGAGCTCGATTTCTATGGATGTGACGGCCGTTCCACCACTGCAGGATGCGTAGCTTGCGCCAGACAAGCGCTCTACGAAGATGACGCCTCAGCCATAGTCTGGGGAGGTTTTTCGGCAGCCGACGCTTATGCCATATCCGACTTCTGTGAAGAGAACGAACTGCCATATTTCCTTTGGGGTGCCTTACCTCAGGACCTCTGCGATAGGAAGTTCACCGTGCGGTGTACGCAAGCGATGCCCGACATGATGCTGATTGCCGATTATATGATCAAGCTGTTCAAGCCCGAGACAGTAGCCTGCCTGTCAGTTGATACCACTGATGGCCACCTCTATACGGAGGGCTGGATAGAGGTATTCAAAGCAGCCGGAATAGAGATCGTCTATGAGGAATATGCCCCACCGGAGACAACTGATTACACCCCTTATCTCACCAAGATCAAGAGCCTCAACCC
>Ga0180438_10010605_pt1 | contig 11281 bp, 8 predicted proteins | sample SS_ome_12_FD_132455 | JGI IMG/M metagenome (GOLD analysis project Ga0180438, IMG submission 132455) | Hypersaline lake sediment archaeal communities from the Salton Sea, California, USA - SS_3_D_2 metaG | ecosystem: Environmental > Aquatic > Non-marine Saline and Alkaline > Hypersaline >...
CGCGATGGATACTAGTGTCAATGGCGCACTGATCGATCTGCAAGACGTAGTCAAGACCTATCAGACCGGCGCAGGAGATGTGACCGTCCTCAAGGACATCACGCTACAGGTAAAGTCCGGCGAGTTTGTCAGCGTGGTGGGACCTTCCGGGTCAGGCAAATCGACGCTCCTGAACATGATCACCGGCATTGACCGGCCCACCGGGGGCAAGGTGTTCGTAGGCGGCGAGGCGGTTCACGAACTGAGCGAGAACCAATTGGCTCGCTGGCGCGGAAGGAACGTGGGCGTCATCTTCCAGTTCTTCCAACTGCTGCCCACGCTGACCATCCTGGAGAATGTGATGCTGCCGATGGATTTCTGTAAGGTCTATCGGCGACGCGAGCGCAAGGAGAAAGGGATGCACCTGCTGGAACAGGTGGGCATTGCCGAGCACGCGGACAAGCTGCCCAGCGCCCTCAGCGGTGGGGAGCAACAGCGAGCGGCCATCGCCCGGGCATTGGCGAACGATCCACCGCTGGTCGTCGCCGACGAGCCGACGGGCAACCTGGACACGAAAACCGCGAACGAGGTGTTCAAGCTGTTTGAGGGTTTGGTGAGCCGGGGCAAGACGCTGTTGGTCGTCACCCACGACCGGAGCCTGAGCGGGCGGACGGAACGGGTGCTTCACCTGCTGGATGGACATCTCCACCGCGACGAGAACAACGGCAAATGGACGCGGTGACCAGGAGAGCAGACAGCACGAACCACGTGCTGCTTCGCACATCGTCATGAGAGGTACTGGGAATGAGTATCATCTGGCGTAAAGTGTGGCGTGATCTGTGGCGCAGCAAGTTTCGCACCTTCCTGGTCATACTCTCCACCGCCGTGGGAGTGTTTGCCCTCGGATTCGTCTATGGCGTTTCCGGCGTGTTGACCGTCCGGATAACAGAAAGTCACCAGGCGAGTGTCCCCGCGCATCTCACGTTTTCCACCAGTCTGTTCGATCAGGAAGTTGTTGAGACAACGCTGCGCCAGCCTGGCGTTGTTGACGCAGAAGGTATGAGCACGGCCCTTGTTCGATGGAAGTTGGAGGGCGAGACGGATTGGCAAGAAGGGCTCGTAGTCGCCCGCGCCGACTACGAGGTGCAGCATCTGAATCGATTCGAGTTGGTGGATGGTGAGTGGCCAGGCGAATCGCGGGTCGGGCACGCGGTGGCGCTGGAGCGGATGACCTCGCGTCAATGGACTGTTCCCATAGGTGCGACAATCCTCGTCGAGTTTGAGGGGCGCGAGCAGCGGTTGCCGGTAGCGGGTATTGTACGCCATCCTCAGGCCGCTCCTCCGCCGTTGGACCTGGCGAGGCTTTTCGTCACGCCAGAGACGTTGGCCTGGCTGACGGGCTGGGGAGAGGGTTTCAACCAGCTTTTCGTCCGCCTGGAGTCGTTCAGCGAGGATGATGCGAACGCAGCCGGCGAGCGGCTCCAAGATCGGCTGGAGCGCATGAACCTGGAGGTGGGGGGATACGGCGTCACTGATCCTGATGTCCACGGCGCTCAGGAGATCATAGATGCAGTGGGGTTGATTTTGACGGTGTTGGGAGGGCTATCGCTGTTGCTGAGCGGGTTCCTGATTGTCAATATGATGAACGCCACCGTGGCGCAACAGGTGTGGCAGATCGGCGTGATGAAGGTGGTTGGTGCAACCCGGGGACGCGTGATGCGTGTCTACCTGACAATGGCGTTGATCTATGGTCTGCTTTCCCTGTTGTTGGCTGTACCGACAGGGGCTTTCGCCACCTACCTGCTGGCGAGTGTGCTGCTCGATATCTTTAACGTCACTGTTGGCACGTTCCGTCTGATGCCAGCGGCGGTGACCATTCAGATCATCGTAGGATTGTTCGTGCCGCTTCTGGTGTCGCTGGTTCCGGTGATCGGTGGCGCGCGCATCACGCCCCACCAGGCCATCAGCAGCTACGGCCTTGGGGCCGGGTTTGGCCGCAACTGGCTCGACCGGCTGGTTGGGCGGGTTCGCCGCCTGCCGCGGCCGCTGGCGCTCAGCTTGCGTAATACGTTCCGGCGCAAAGCGCGCGTCGCGTTGACGATGTTCACGTTGGTGCTCGGGGGTGTGATGTTTATCGTGGTGATGAGTGTGGGAACCTCCTTTAACAACACCCTCGAAATCGTGCTCGATGCTTTTGGTTTCGACGTGCTGGTTGCATTCGAGCGCTCTCATCGGGTGACACAACTGATTGACGTGGCCGAGCGCATCCCCGGCGTGACCACGGCAGAGGTATGGAGTCGGTTGGGAGCCGAGCTGGCGCTCCCGAGCGGCGAGGAACTTGACATAGGGATCTGGGGTGTGCCATCCGATTCCGAGATGTTCAGCCCGCGCGTCATCAGCGGGCGCGACCTGCTGCCCGGCGACGGTCGCGCCATCCTGCTCAATTCCAAGATCGCCGCGGACGAAGGATTCCAGGTCGGCGACGAGATCGAGTTGACTATCGGTGAGCAAGAGTCCACATGGACGGTAGTGGGCTTGATCCTTGACGTCAACAACTTGCAGCAGGATAACTATGTCTCCTTCGATGCGCTGGCACGGGAGACTGGCAACGTCAACCGGGGAGGGCTCGTGATGGTGATGTCTGAGGAACACGATGCCGCGACGCACCAGAGACTGGTCGGAGAGTTGCGCGAAGCCTACAACGTGCGTCGTATGGAGCCCGCGATTCTTCAAAGCGCCGCCGAAGTGCGGCAAACGAACAAATTGGTGTTTAACGCCATCCAATACCTCATGTTGGTGATGGCGTTTCTGGCGGCGATAGTTGGCAGTGTAGGGTTGATGAGCACGATGTCCATCAATGTGATCGAGCGAGGGCGTGAGATTGGCGTGATGCGCGCTACTGGCGCTACGTCGGTGACCATTATTGGGATTTTCATTGCCGAAGGAGTGTTGTTGGGTATATTAAGTTGGCTGTTGGCCGTGCCGATCAGTTACCCTGGAGCGCTCGCCTTCAACTACATGGTCAGCAATACGTTGTTTCAGATACCGCTCGATTTCTTTTTCTCTATAGGTGGGGTGGTGCTTTGGCTGGCGATCGTGGTGGTGCTATCGGCGCTAGCTAGCGTATGGCCGGCATTGCAGGCGACACAGGTGAGTGTGCGTGAGGCGCTGGCGTATGAGTGAGCGAATTGGCGAGCCTAGGAGTCAGCGAGTGGCGTTTCATACATTGCGCACAACAGAGGAGGAGGCAAAGATGCACAAAAGACGAGTCTTGATCAGCGTGTTGATGTTGGCCCTTGTTGGGCCGCTGGCCGGTTGCGGCGGGGCGGCTTCGCCGGAGTCCGTGCCGGCCGACGAGGTGCCGGTGGTCGCTCAGGAGGCGGACAAGGTAGTCGCCGAGGCCGTGATCGAGCCGGCCCGCTGGAGCGAGCTCCGTTTCGACATCGGGGGCAACCCTTCGGCTTCGCTCAGGACAAGCGTGGCCGAGGTGTTGGTGGCGGAGGGGGACGTGGTGGCTGCGGGCGAGCTGCTGGCCCGCCTGGAGACGGCGGACCTGGAGCGGGCGGTGGCCCAGGCGGAACTGAGCCTGCGTGAGGCGCAGGTGGGTCTGAGCCAGGCACGACTGAAGCTGGAGCAGTTGCAGGAACCCCCGGACGAGGCGGAGGTACGGCGGGCGGAGCGGGCGGTGGACCAGGCGGCTGCGGCGCTGAAGGCGGCACAGTTGGACCTGAGGGAGGTGCTGGACAGCGTGCTGCTGAACGAGACACTGGAGGACGCCGAGGAGGTGTACGAGGACTTGGGGCACAAGTATGAGGTGCGGCTGGAGATGTACGAGTCTGGGGAGGAACCGGACTACTGGTATGTGGACCAGGCGCAGGAGCGGCTGGAGGACGCGAAGCTGAACCTGGACCGGATCCGGCAGCAGGGGGCGGCGCGGTTGCAGGAAGTGCGGAACGCGGTGCAGGAGGCGGAGCAGGCATACCAGGAGGCGGAGGATGCGTTAGCGGAGCTGTTGGAGGGAGCGGACGCGCTGGAGGTGGAGGGGGCGGAGAAGGAGATCGAGGCGGCGGAGGTAGGGGTAGACACGGCGGAGCTGGCGTTAGAGGAGGCGCGGAGCAACCTGGAGGAGGCGGAGTTGGTGGCCACGTTCGATGGGGTAGTGGTGGAGGTGAACATCGATCCGGGAGACGAAGTGGGGTCGGGCGAGGTGGCGATGGTGCTGGCGACGCTGGGTGAACTGCAGGCGCGGACGGTTGACCTGACGGAGTTGGACGTGGCGCGGGTGGCGGAGGGGCAGGTGGCGGTGGTGACGGTGGACGCGTTGCCGGGTGTGGAGATGAGGGGGCGCGTGGCGCGCATCGGGTTACAGGCGGAGGACTATCGAGGGGACGTGACGTATCCGGTCATCATTGAGCTGGAGGAGGCTGTGGGGGAGCTCCGCTGGGGCATGACCGCGATGGCGGAGATCGAGACGGACTGAGACCAAGGTCCGGCTTTGTTTCGCTCCGAGCGGACCCGCGACCTGCCTTCGGGGGCGCCCTCCCCCGAGTGCCAAAAGGAGCGCGAGATGCGAGCGCCTCCTGCTCACTGCCGTCGGTTCCTACAGATCGACGGCGTCGTCGTTTTCCTCCTTGCCGATGTGAACTCCGTAGTTCACAAAACGCTCTCGCGGACCGTACTCCGCTCTGCACATCAAATCGTGATCTACTGACGCTCGATGGCGAGCTGTTAGCTGACGAATGGGCAGCAAGGGCGACCATGTGCTATAATGTCACCGGATGGTGAAGGAAAGGATGCGGTCTATGCGCTGCATATGCAGACCCAGGAGGATGCCCAGGCCCTGGCGAGGCTTGTCGAGAACAAGGAAAACGGGTATCGCCCTTGACAGCGAGGTGATCCTGTGATAAAATAATAGCGAACGTTCGTTCGTTTACCTCTTGTAAAGGGAGGAGCCTATGGCCGAAGGCGGCGCGAGACGCGCATCGTCGCTCCCCGACGAGCGTACAAAGGGTGAGCACACCCGCGCCAGGATCATCCAGGCTGCGCATCGCCTTTTCATCGAGCGGGGGTACCATGGCACATCGATGCGCCAGATCGCCGGACAGGCGGGACTTGCGCTGGGGGGCATCTACAACCATTTCAGCAGCAAGGAGGATATCTTTGCGGCAGTGATGATAGCGCACAATCCCTATGTTGAGATGTTGCCGGCACTGGAGGCCGCCCAGGGAGAGACGGTTGAGGCACTGGTGCGCGATGCCACATCGGGAATGCTCTCAGCGCTGCGGGGCCGTCCGGACGGTCTCCACCTGATGTTTATCGGGATCGTCGAATTTGGCGGCCAGCACTTTTCCCGGTTGTTCGAAAATGTGTTTCCGCAGATGATGAGCTTCGCCCAGCGGCTCATGCAGGCAAGGGGCGTTCTACGGCCAATCCCCCTGCCCACCCTGGTTCGCGCTCTTGTGGGCTTTTTCTTCGCCTACTACATGACCGAATGGCTGATGGGCGACCAATTCCCGTCCGAACTCCAGAGGGATGCCTTTCACGACTTTGTGGACATTTACCTGCACGGCATTCTGAAGCAGTAGGAGGCCTTGTGTCAAACGCTATCAGAATGCTGTTGCACGATACAGAGGTCATTCTCTTTGACGAATCTGCGCTTGGGGTGGATGTGCAGGGTCGGCATGCACTGATCGCAAATTGGTGGCCTTGGGGTCTTGACTCTCTTCTTACTGGAGGGTGCATAATGGGTGATGAAAGCCTTCGTCGAGGGCTTTTGTACAGAATGCCTTCAGTTCCTGACGTGCACGGAGAGATAGAGTAGGGAGTATGTTCAAGATGGGACCGATGGAGCTGGCTCAACCCGAGCGTGTCCTGCCCCTGCTGATGGACCTATGTCGCACGTGCATCACCTGGGAGGATGCCGATCAGTTCGCGATGAACGCGCTGGAGCCCATCGTGCGCAAGGAGCCGGAGGTCTGGTTGTCCGCGCTGGGGCCCTGGCTGGCTGACGAGAACAAGTGGGTGCGACGAGCTGGCGTCATCGTCGTCGGCCGCCTGCCGATGAAGCGCCCCGCCTATGCCTCCCGCTGCCTGGAACTGGCCGAGCGACTGTTGTTCGATGAGGAGGTTGACGTCAAGAAGGCCGTCAGCTTTGCCATCCGCCTGGCCGCCCGGGGCGACCTCCTTCCTGTGCGCGACTTTCTCGCGCGCCACGTGCCACCCCGGGACCCGGCCGCCACCTGGGTGCTCTGCGACGCCATCCGCAGCATGGCCAATAAGCTTCTGCCGGAGTTCGTCTCGTTGCTCCTACTCTACGAGCAATGGGCCGCCGACCCGGCGCTGAGCACCAGGGACCGCCGCTCCGTCGAGAGCGCGCTCAAGACACTGAGAAGTGTGGAGGTGTGAGTCGCATGAACGATTGGATAGCCCAACTCAAAGCCGATCCTCTCCCCTGGCTTCTGGAGCCAGACGAGGCCAACCCGGGCGTGCGTTACTTTGCCCTTCGCGATCTCCTCGACCGGTCCGCTGACGACCCGGAGGTCGTCGCTGCTCGGGGAGAGGTGATGCGCACCGGTCCGGTCCCTGCCATCCTGGACGCTCAATACCCGGATGGATACTGGGTGAAGCCGGGCCCGGTCTACTCCCCCAAGTATCGCGGTACCGTCTGGCAGGTGATCTTCTTGGCCCAACTGGGGGCCGACGGCCGCGACGAGCGCATACGCCGTGGCGTCGAGTATGTGCTCGATCACGCCCGACCCGCAACTGGTGTCTTTTCCTTCAATGGCCGGCCCAGCGGGGCCATCCACTGTCTGTGGGGCAACCTGGCCCGGGCGCTCCTCGACCTGGGTTACTGGGGTGACGAGCGGTTGGGGCTGGCGATCGACAAACTGGCCCGCTCTGTCACCGGGGATGGCTACGGGCGGTACTACCGCTCGGGCGTCCAGGGCCCCGGCTTCCCCTGCTCCGCCAATTATGGCTTGCCCTGTGGATGGGGCGCGGTGCGCGTGCTGTGGGCCCTCAATCGCGTGCCCGCCGATGGCCGGTCCTCTGTCATCGACGCCGCCATCGAGACGTGTATCGACTTTCTACTCAGCTATGATGTCGCCCGCGCCGACTATCCACACAAAGAGCGCGTTAGCTCCAGTTGGTTCAAATTCGGCTACCCGATGGGCTATGTCACCGACGTACTCCTCAACCTGGAGGCGCTGGCCGGAGCGGGCTGCGCAGGTGACCCTCGTCTGAGTGACGCAACAGAGCTGGTCCTCTCAAAGCAGGACGGGCGGGGCCGTTGGAAGATGACCTACAGCTACAACGGCAAGATGTGGGCCGACGTCGAGGAGAAGGGCCAGCCCAGCAAGTGGGTCACCCTGCGGGCGGTGCGGATGCTAAAGATGAGAGGGCAACATGGGGGAACAATCGCCGCAGCGTGAGGAAGCAATCCGCACGCCGGGACTGGCGAGCCGCTGCATCCGCGCTCCACTATCTGGGAAAGCGCTACCCGGAGGTCGTGCGACCGCTTGTAGAGAACTGGCTTCAAGATGAGCGACGGAAACGGGCTGCCAAGGTTGCACTGCACTACATCTCGAACGTGAAGAAATAGGGTGCCGCACGAGAGATGCAGATTTTCGGAGGGATTCGGTACGGAGGCTGAGATGACAGATCAACTCGAGTTCGTGACTTACTGTGGTCTACATTATCAGTCGGGTGAGTCAGAATGAAATGGCGTGATGTGCTGCGCGGTGATCCGATCCCTTGGCTGCTGGAGCCGCCGAACCCATCCGTCCGCTACTGGACCCTGACGGATATCCTCGGCCGGCCAGCCGACGACCCCGATGTGCTGGAGGCTAGGGCGGCTATTCCCCAGCAGCCTCTTGTCCAGGACCTGTTTGCCCAACAGCATCCCAGCGGTCATTGGGGCGATGACCAGACCAAGCCTCATACGGCACAGGGGTCTCTGGGTGTGTTAGGTCTTCTGTACATGCTGGGCGTCGAACCGGACGAACGCACGTTCGCCGGCTGCGCTTCTTTCCTCCGTTTTTGCCAGCACGAGAGCGGTGGTTTCTCTATGGTCAGGACGCGCCGTAGCGGCATCTTCCCCTGCACTACCGGCGCGCATCTTCCGATGCTGGTCTACTTTGACCTGGGCGATGACACCCGCGTGCGCCAGGCTTTCGCCTTCGTCATCGAGGATATGTCCACCGCCGATGCTCTCGACTGTGGGCGCTACCAGCACCGCGACTGTCTCTGGGGCGCTATCGCCGCCCTCAATGGATTGGCCGTCCTTCCGGCTGACATGCGTTCGCCGCAGTCGGAACAGGTCGTGCGGCGCTTGGCCGATGCGTTGCTGGATGCCGACTACGATTTTGAGGGGGAGCACAAGCGCTGGTTCACCTTTGGCGTGCCCCGCGCCTGGGATCTGCTCAGCGCGCTGCGCGCCCTGGCCGCCCATGGCTACGCCCGCGACCCACGCTTCGCGCCACTTCTCGACCTCTTCCTCGCCCGTCAGGACGAGCGTGGGCGATGGCTGTGCGGCTCGGTCTCCCGCACCTGGCCGCTGGAGAAGCGCAATCGCCCCAGCAAGTGGGTCACCCTCGACGCCCTGCGCCTGCTGAAAGCCGCCGTCGGAGAGAAGTAGGGGACTGTCTTTCAACCCTGCTCTGCCAGTTGGGCAACCGGCCGCTCTGCTCTGAGTAACACCCCGATCGAGAGTGTTCCAAGCACAGCCGCCCCGCCGATCAGGCTCGCCATCCCGAATTGGTCCAATGCAATGCCACCCCATAGTTGCCCGATGACCCCGCCCAGGGCGAACACCGTCGAAGTGGCGGACTGGAGACGGGCCTGAAAGGTCGGCTCCGCCTGAAGCCGCACGCGGCTGGTGTTCCAGACCACTTCTGCGAAAACGGTGAAACCGATGGTCGCCAGCGGCAGCGCCGCGATCAAGCTCACCGGCGCGATCGCGAACAGCACGAGCGCCGCTGCCACGGTAAGGCCGTATGACGCATACCGGCGGATCGGGGTATCGCCTTCGCCGTGCGAGCCGGCGTAGACTGCGCCCAGGAGCGCCCCCAGGCTGGCTGATGACGCCAGCAGGCCCAGGCTGACGATCGACCCACCACGCCGGTGCACGATAGCAGCCAGCAGGCCGACGGCTGGTGTGGCGATTGCTACGGCAGCGAAGGTGAGCAGGAGCGGGTGGAGCAGCCCGGGCAGGCGGGCCAGGTAGACGATCCCATCCCTCACATCAAAAAATAATCGTCGCGCCGATAGTCTCTCAAACCCGTCTCCCGTCCGCCGGTCTGACCCAGGCAGATACCACAGGCTGCCCGCCGCGGCCGAGTAGCTCAGTCCGTTGAGGAGAAAGGCGATCGGCAGCCCGATCACCCCCAATAGCACGCTTCCGGCCGCGTTTACCACCATCATAGCCGCGGTCTCGGTCATCGAGTTGAGTGCCACCGCGGAGCGCACCTCGTCGGCTGGGACGGCTTGCGTGAGCACCACCTTGTACGCCGGGCGTGAGAGCGTCCAGATTGTCCCGCTGGCCAGCGCCCAGGCGTAGATATGCCAGGGAGCGATGCGCTGGGTCTGCACCAGCGCGGCAACGGCCACGGCAGTGGCTGCCCCCACCAGTTGCCCGATGATGAGCAGCCGCCGCCGGTCCACCTGGTCCGCTATGGCTCCCCCGGCCGGCATGAGCAACTGGGGCAGTGACGACAGGATCGAGATGCCCCCTACTGCCAGGGCCGAGGACCCCGTCATGGTCGCCACCAACCAGGCCTGGGCCAGCTCCTGCAAGCGATCGCCTGCGTAAGAGGCCCCCATCCCCGTCCATAGCAGTCGAAATGGCCCCCGTCGCAGAGGCGACAACAACGCGGGTATCTTCACACGCCGTCTCTCCGATGGGTCACCCCAGCATGGCCTTCAGCCTGTGCACCTGCTCGTATTCGTACTGGAAGAAGGCCAGTTGCGCGGCAGTTTTCTCGGCATCTTGTTGCATCGAGTGTCCCATTGCCTGCTCGACGGCCGCGTGATGCCGCTCATCCAACATCCAGGGGATCATCTCTCCGATGAACGCGCCGACGGCGTAGCGCCAGTACAGCGTCGCTGCGTAGCCGAACCGCACCAGGTCCGGGTTACCTCGCCAGCCGGCATCGTGTAGCCCCTCCAGGTAACCCTCGAGGACGATCCTCTCGAGTTCAAGCTCCTCTGCGGGGCTGACGGCGCCAAAGGCGACGCTGCCGTTGACCAGCGGTGCGATCTCCTCTCCCACCGCCGCGATCCCGAGAAAAGACCAATCCACGGCCACAACCTGGTCGCGCCCATCGGCAGTGCGCCGTGAGAAAAGGTTGCGGCGGAAGGCGTCGAGGTGGCACAGAGTCTGCGGAAGACGCTCGACCATCTCCAGGATACCGTGTCGTCCTTCCCAGATCTCCTGGATAAACCCGGCGCTGATGCCCGGCAGAGCGTGGCGGATCAGGGGGTGCTCCATGGAGTTGAGCAGGAGCTCCACGGCGGAGGCGGCGCTTTCCACGTACTGGCGCAGATGTTTCCTGGTCAGCCAGGGATGATCCGGTAACGGTTTTTCCGTCAGGTATGCGCCGTTGAACTGCCCCAAGCAGCGGGCGACGCTGCCATAGTACTCGAGGGGCCACTGTTCGTGGACCTCGTCCCTGACCTCCTCCATCCAGATCCAGGTCATGCCGTCCCGATGTTCAGCCGCCCCATGACAGCGCGGGGGCACCAATCCGCCCGGCAGGTTGTCCAGCAGCCCTGACTGGTAGGCCAGCATCTCTCGCTTCCAGTGCCGCCAGCGATGGGGAGCCCCTTGACTATCCGGCGTTTCCCGGGCCACCTTGAGGATCAGCGTCCAGGGCAGCGCCTCGCCGTTTGCCAGCCCGTTCCCCGAGAAGCGGTACACGCCGGAGGACATATCGATCCCCCCGATGACCGGTTCGCAACGCCATTCGTCGACCTCGACGTCGGCGCGGTCCAGCACCTGTTGGACCAGCGGCCTCAGCGTCGTCTGGTCGATGCCTTCGAGTTGCTCTTCGATGCGGTTGGCCATAATCCCTCCTGCCGATCAGATGACAATTCTCTCGGTACAGATGAAAGAGATGGGTGCACTGCCTGTGGAGATCGATGCCGCGTGCGCCCCCAATTCCTGCGCGACCTGTGGAGGGAAGCTATGCTGCAGGGCCTCCACCGAGGGAAAATAGAGTTCCGCTATCATGTAGAAAGGCGGGGTTCCTTCCGGCGCTCCGATTGCTCTCGATAGCACATACTTGGCTACACCCGGCACCCTTTC
>Ga0180438_10010606_pt1 | contig 11280 bp, 10 predicted proteins | sample SS_ome_12_FD_132455 | JGI IMG/M metagenome (GOLD analysis project Ga0180438, IMG submission 132455) | Hypersaline lake sediment archaeal communities from the Salton Sea, California, USA - SS_3_D_2 metaG | ecosystem: Environmental > Aquatic > Non-marine Saline and Alkaline > Hypersaline >...
ATGTTCTAAGAATGAAGCTATTATATTCCCAATTAGTATTGCAAAAACTACCAAACCTATTATACATCCATAAATAATGAGATATTGAAAGAATGTCAAAGAAACCAGCGGATTTATTAAACCTGTTATTATTGGAGCAAATATCAAAACTCCGGCAATGTATATAGGGATTTTGCCAAAAAATTCACCGATGAATATATCACCCGCCGAAACGGGAGATGCTAAGATCAATTCTTTAAAACCAATTTCAGTTTTACGAAATACAGTATTGATCGGATATACCATTATCATCAAGAAGAACGCCATTAATAAGTATTCGATGACTAAAGCTACAGCTTGTTGAAGAATTTCTACTGGCCACGTGCTAATACTTTCCACAGCGGGCATTATAAGCATTTCTATTAGAAACGGGGCCAAGAAAAGCGCCCAAAATATTATTATGGAATAAATTATTACAAAAAACCAGGTTCTATGTTTTCGGAAACGGCTTGTTCCCCTTCTTATTTCGCTTTTAGCAATGGTTTTCCAACGACTCATTGATTTCGTAATTATATTATTTTTTTCTTTTCTTTTTTTCTTTCAAATTATTATTAGAGCCTTCCTCCCTCCAAGCGAGTAAATCTTCAATACGGGTGGCACCCATGATTTTCAAGTAAGCCCCTTCCAGGTCTTGTGCTCCTGCTGATTCAATTATTTCTTTTGGACTTCCTTGAACTTTCAATTCACCCTTATCAATAATCCCAATTAAGTCGCATAATTCTTCTGCGGCGTCAAGCAAATGAGTACAAATAAAAATGGTTTTATCAGCCTTTTTTGTTAAATCTAAAATGAGATCCTTTACCATTCTTGTAGCAGCAGGATCCAAGTTTGAAGTTGGTTCGTCAAGGAAGATTATTTGAGGATCTTGAATTAAAGCAGCGCATAAACAGACCTTTTGTTTCATACCCCTGCTATATCCTTCTAAAAGATCGTTTTCTCGACCTTCTAAGTCAAAGATATCCAATAACTCTTCAATTCTAGTAGAAATTATTTCTTTAGGTAAATAATATAACTCGCCAATAAATTCCAAAAACTCCTTAGCGGTTAGTTTTTGATATAATCCAGGTGATTCTGGTAAGAATCCACAAATCATCTTCACATCCTTACTCTGTGTTATGATGTCAAAACCTCCAACTTTTGCCGTTCCTGAAGTTGGACTGATTATAGCGTTTAACATACGAACTGTGGTTGTTTTTCCTGCGCCGTTAGGACCTAGTAGGCCATATGTTTTACCAAAAGGAATGTTAATATTTAAATCTTTTACAGCTACAACATCTCCAAAATTCTTTGTAAGGTTTTCAGTCGAAATTGCGAAATTTTTGTACATTTCTTATCGTCTCCATGGAGTGTATATTAAATATGGTAAATAATTTAATGTTTTAAATCTTTTGATAGCGGTAAATTTTAAGATGAAACTGGAAAAGAAAGAAATAGAGCTGAGAAAAACTCGTTTAACTTTTACTTTCCAAAATTTTTTATGCGTTTCCACTTTTTTACAATTATCTTGGACGATAACAAGTATGTGAAAGGTTTAATTTTTGGTTTAATAGGAATTCTATTTGTAGGTCTTCAACCCGTTGTAGCAGTATCAAAACCAGATAGCATTGACGCATATCTTTTTGCCGCCATGACATGTTTTGTTGAAGCAATTGTATTCTTTCCTATAATGCTAATAGATAGGAGAATGATCAAGGTAAATAGTAAGAAAGGGGAATTTAATGAGGGAAGAAATCATTCTTCCTTGCATGGATGGAGAAATAATAAACTGATTTTAATTTATGTTGGGCTTACTTTTGGTATTGGTCAATTGCTTTTCCAGACAGGTTATCAATTGGCAGGTTCTATAAATGGAAGCTTAGCCCAGAAATCAACAGTTATTTTTTCGCTATTGTTTGGTGTTCTAATAATGAAAGAAAAGGTGGAGAAGACGCAAGTTGTTTTCTCGCTCTTATTATTAGTTGGATTGATGATTGCCGTTACTCAAGGTTCGTTTAACCTTCTAGAATTCAATTTAGGCGTATTATTACTCCTGATACTTGCTTGTATTTGGATGCTGGCCCACGTTATCACGAAAAAATATATATTGGATAAAAATCAATCTACAGCAACTCAAATGGTATTTATTCGTAATGGAATTAGCGCAACATTCCTCCTCTCAACATATTTCTTAATATTTCCTCTGGAAAATGTCAATCTTATTTTCAATCCTGTCAATATTGTCTATTATGTAGCAATGGGAACCGTCTATGGAATAGGATTATTTATGTGGTACAAGACTCTTTCGCTCATTGATGCATCGAAAGCTACGATTTTGTATTCCCCAACACCAATCATAACCGCAATTTTTTCCGTTTTTCTCTTGGGAAAAGTATTTACGGTTTATCACTTGATAGGTACAATAATCGTCATAATATCAATAATAATGATTGTTAAGCCTAAATCAAAAAAAAATAATGAAAAAGAAGTAGAATAACCAAAAACGGTTTATTTAATTACTCGATCTTGATGTCATGGTCTTTAAAGATATCTTTGATCATGTTTTCTAAAAATTCTTTTACTTCAACAACGTCTTCTTTTTTCACGGTTCGCTTCTTGCTAATCCTGCTTTCTGTTATCTCAATTTGCTCTGGAGCCCAGCTATATTCGTCGTTGTAAGTAAACCATACTTCTTTATATGCACCTTCTTGACCACCGTCCCTAGCTAATGGCTTATCTTCAACTTTTATTTGGGGGTCTGGTAAGTAGCACCAATCAAGAATAACCCATTCTAAACCTCTTTCAGAATCTGCCCTATCTGCCAAATATATGCACCAGCCGTGCCCTCCTAAGTTAGACTCATCTGTAGCGGGAGCCGTAATATCCGCAAGTACGGTTCCTCCAGTACTTTTTACTCGCCAAGAAGGGATTCCGGCATTAATGCATAAAGCTGCGGTAAGTATTGCTCCATCTTCACAATCACCAATGCCAGATTGTATTGTTTCGAAAGGGAATTGCCAAAATTCCACGCAATCCGCTGTTTCTTCGTCAAATTTATAGGAAAGAAAATCGTTAACAAATTTCTGACAAGCGTGAGCAGTGTCATTAAAAGTGCCTTTTTTCAATTTAGCCTCCTCAATCACGTGATTTAGAATTTCGTCGTTGTCCTTAATAAATGCCTTTACGTCCACATCTATTTGTTTGTTATACTCTTCTCCCCTTAAAGCACGCCCCGTATATATGATTGGTTGCATTACCCACTTGCCATTCCAATAATCAGGTCCATACTTGCCATAATCGTCTTTTTCTTTTTGTGGTTTTGCAGGTTTTTTAGGGGGTGTAGGCAACCAACTTGGAGTATCGGGGATTATAGGTACATCAGGTCCTGGTTCTATGGGGATAAAAAGAGTCTTGGCTTGATTAATCCAGCCTTCAACGTCTTTCTGGGTTGGAAGCTCTTGGATCACACCGGGATTTTCCTTGACATATTCCTTTATTTTTGCAAAAGTGCTCTTGGGATTTCTTCGAGATAATTCTTTGACCGAATCAATTCCAATTTCATTCAATAGGCTTGCATAAACTGGGCCAATTCCATCCAATCCCATCAGCTCTGCGTGTTCTTGCCATGTATCTATTTTTTTTGCTGCGATTCCCGTTTTTTTCGCTAAGACTTTAATTTCCTTATCTGACAACAAAATTAAATCTTCGACAGATGATATCCCTACTTTCTCTAATTTTTTTGCATCAGCAGCCTTAAGTCCTACTATTTCTGTAAGTTTCATTTTAATAACTCTTATAGTGTTTCATCATAATTAGTTAATATGTAAATAGGATAGGATTCTTTTTATTCTATCTCATTATATCATAGTTCTTTAGAGAAATAAGAAAAAAAAGGAAGGTTATTTTACATTAGATTCGTTCATTAAGAAGGCAATACAAATTTTTAATACATCGTCCAAGGAGCCTCTTTCAATCATGTCTAGCGTGTCAGTTGGTTGGTGGTAGAATTTTACAAATTTCCTTAGTTCCATTGCGGATATATTAGCTGCTTTAACTCCAGACTTCGAAAAAGCTGTTGCATCAGTACCGCCACTAATTTGCCCGAGAATTTTAGCTCCCGTGCTCGCGCCTAATTCCTTTACTTCGATACCAGCAAGTTCTGATGCTTGTAAGATTTTTTGAACGACTTCTTTTGAGTGTTTTGTTCGCGTGGTTGGTTCATATTCAACGACTTGAGTTGCTTTCGTACTTTGAATTCCATCCATGTTCACGCACACTGCGTCAAATTTTTTTAATTCGTCGAGATGTCGTTCTACATACCGATATGCCCCTCTCAATCCTGCCTCTTCACATCCAAAGGATAATAATTGAATTTCCGTGTTTTTGGGAAGGATTTCCTCGTGTTTTTTTAAATATCGCCCCATAGCTAATACAACAGCCACTGCACTCAAATTGTCCACGGCTCCAGGAACTTTATTAGCTCTTTCTCCAGGAGTAACGAAGAAAAATAATAATACTAAAGGAACGCATACTATAATAAGGAGCCAAGTTACTAAATTGAGAAAAAAGCTGTAATTAACCGGGAGTGAAAAGAAAAATACAATTAACGCTAGAACTAAGATAACTCCTGAGAGGAATATCCAAAAAAATAATACACCTATTCCAATAAATAATATAATAGGATACCCTGCCTTAAAATACCTTAAAAGATTGAATTGAAGGGCGCTATCGTGATGACCAGAAAAAATAATTATGTTGTTTTTGTCACCCTTCGCTTTGATCTTTCCTATAACATTTTGAGACTCTCGCTTTTTGAATAACTTGTCAATAAACTCGCGATAATTAAAAAATTCCTCCCAAATTATAAAGAAGGCGATAATGTTTAAAATAAAACATGTTATCGTTATGAATAATGACCATCCAGGATATACATTTATCATTAAGAATAATAATAAAGACGACAATGCAATAATAATCTCAAGTTTTATATAACCCAAAAAAGCTCTGGGATGACAAGTAAAGGGTTCAATATCAACTTCATCACATGTTTTACTTAGTTCTTCTTTAATAATTTCTGCGCCCTTTGCTTCTTGTGGGCTACACGGCATGCGACAGCCAGCTTCATCTATGATCTTCTGAATTACATCGTACATGTAATCAGAATCTTCTTTTGATATTTCGATATTCATTGTTTTTTCACATTATAACATTATAATTATAATGTAAAAATATTCAACTTCAAGAGATTTAAAGGTTTAATTAAAATGAGATAGAAATAATAGGAGTTTTGATTAGAAAAGATAATTTAACAAAACTGTCTATCAGATACAAATTTATTGATGAATTTTTCTTATATATTTATAGGAAATGCATTCTTTTGCTGAAAGTATAAATGTTATGTGAATCTTGAATTAGAATTTCCTTGTAATTAGTGAATAAAAATTGGAGGAATAATGTCTTTTTATGATAAAAAGCATGGGGAAAGACGATATGTCTAAGGAAGTCGAACTTACATGTCCTACATGTCAAACTTTTAGGAAAATTAAAGTTCCCGCAGCCATATTTTCTCAAAAAAAGTTTGGGACCATCAAAATCCAAGTTCCTCCTGGAGCCGTTTGTAGAGAACATCAATTTATCGCCTTTGTTGATACTAAGGGGATCGTAAGAGGTTATGAGCGTATTGACTTGTTAATGGCCGTACCAACTGAAGAAACAAAAGAAGCGGACAATAAGGATAAAGCTCTTACTTTAAAGCGATTAATTAGGAAATATGGATTATATGGTGTTTTTAGCCTCCTTCACGCAAAAATTTTTGATTATCCCGCATATATCATTAAAAATAAAGAATCTGAAGATACCCCTATTAAATTAAACGAATTCTTAGATAAAAATCTCCCAGAAAAATATAGAGCTCCTACATTTAAAATTAAATTCCTCGACGAAACTAGCTATGACAAAATTAAAGTAAAGGAAAAAAACGCCCTCTTGATAGATTCGCAACAAAACATCCTCCAAACACCCTGGGAAGACAAGTTAAAGTTCGAAGAATCCATGCTCAAAAAAGCACTTGAAATCATCGACGACAACGAACAACTAATTATCATACAACAAGACATTGCTAAATTCATTAAAGAAGCTGAGCTTGCCAAAACCATACTTGAAGGGGTTAAAGAAATCTATAAGGAAGATTTGATCGATGAAATGGCGACGCAATTAAAAATGCCAAAAATTAATAAATATCGCCTGAATTTAATTAAGGATTTCATAAGTCAGAGACATTCTGATAAATTAGCAAAAAGAATTAAGAACAAGGTCCAAGAATTTCTCAACCTATTGTAATGCAATTTTGATATTTATAAACCGAAAATTTTTTCAAAACTAACTGCCTTTTTTCTATATTCATAACGAAATTTATGAGTAACAACTAACAAGTGAGTTAAAAAATGACAGTTCTAGGAGATTGGGGCTTCACTAATCGTGTCAATAGGATAATTAAACCAAAATCAGGACGATGCGTGATGCTCGCTATTGATCACGGGTATTTTGGAAATATTCCCGGTCAATTGAAGGATTTTAAGAATTTAGAACCTTTATTTGAATACGCCGACGCTTTAATGCTAACTCGTGGAATGCTGAGGAATTGTGTTCCTGCAGCGCTCGATAAACCCATCATCTTAAGAGTTTCAGCGGGAGCAAGCATGTTAAAAGAACTCTCGAACGAAGAAATTAATGTTGCTGTGGATGATGCTATCAGGTTAAATGTATCAGCATTAACTTGCTCGATATTCGTTGGTGGCGAGTATGAGAAGCAATCGTTATTGAACTTATCAAAATTGGTAAATTGGGGGCAAGAATATGGCATTCCAACGCTAGCTGTTACCGCTGTTGGGCGAGAAATGGTAAGAGATGCGCGATATCTTGGCATGGCCAGTAGAATGGCCGCAGAGATGGGTGCAACAATGGTAAAGACTTATTACTGTGAAAATTTTGATCAAGTAACTGGAATATGTCCTTCTCCGGTTGTAATTGCTGGAGGGAAGAAAATTCCTGAAAAGGACGCATTACAGATGTCTAAAAATGCCGTTAATAATGGCGCCGTGGGAGTTGACATGGGTAGGAACATATTCCAATCTGATAGTCCAATAGGCATGATAAAAGCAGTTCGAGCAATTGTCCACGAGAATGCCTCTGTTGACGACGCATTTGAAATATATAAAAATGGCCCTAAAGGGTTATAATCTTTTTTTCTTTTTTTAAGTTAAAATTTCATAAATAAATCTTGCTTTTAAGAGTCCGAAGCTTTTCATCATTTAGATGGGTGATTTTTTTTATGTATTGGAAACGAGCAGACATGTCATCTATTGTAATCACTTTATCGGGACAATTTGCCAGGCATCTTAAACAACGAATACAAAGCTTCCTATTAGGTTTACCTTTTTCTGCATTCATTGCATGAACAGGACATGAAGTTTCACACGTTCTACACATTGAACAATGCTCTACATCCCTAAAGGGAGCAGAGGTTGCACGTTTCATCGCGGTTTCCATTGTGTCGAGTTGCTCCTCCTTAATATCCGGATTAGTTATCTCAACTTCCGGAGCATTTGTAGTAAATTTTTGAAGTATTTTCAAAGCAAACTCACGGGCGATTTCATAATCTTCATGATTTGGACGATTTTTAAAGATATCCCACCCCGCCAGATTGTAAGTGTGGCTACAAATAAACTCTGCTGACGCCACGAGAAAAAAATCCTGTTGATTCAATATAGTTTTCATGTTATAGTGGGCAGCACCTATATTTACACCACCATAAGTAAAAAATGTCGCGCATTTTTTTCCTTCACCATTAATACTTTTAAGCCAATTCCGAATTACCCTAGGGGCTCGCCAATAATATATTGGAAAGCCAAAAACGATAGCATTGTAGTTCTTTAAATCAATTATTTTTTGCCTATCTGAATAACTTGTAATATCGTGCTCCTCCACATCAACAGCAGTTTCTTTCAGTGTGTCATGCACTTCTTTCGCAATTCGAGCCGTGCTACCAGTCGGTGAAAAATAAATTATAGCAACATTCATAAAAAGGATAGCAAGAAATAATTTATAAGATTAATTTCTTTGTTTAAGGATTTTATATTATATATATTTCTAATAAACAATGAATTCGCCATTAGAAAATCTTAAAATTAGTAATATTACTGAAGATATATTGCTCGTTCATCAGTTTAAACCCCCCTTTTATTTTTCGTGCTGTGATGGACTGCTCGTCTTACCTAAAAAAGGGAGAAATTCAGAAACGATTGCTTTAGATCTAAATATAGAGCCAGAATATGCACGAGTAATCAATAAAAAATATGGTCCTATTTCTGATTACGTGAATACTCACGGACACATGGATCACATCGCTCATGTCCATTCTTGGGAACATCTTGGAGTCAGAATTCACGCTCCATCCCCTGAATCGAATAATCTTCTGAGTTTAAAGAATTTTTACGAGACTTTTGGATGGAACGATGGCGTAGACTTTTCAGTAGTCGAAAAATTTGGTGAAATAAATAAATATCACGAATGCAATGATGTTCAAGCTTTTGAACCTGGAGCTACTTTGCAATTCGAAGGGTTCAAGTGCGAAACCATCAATTTTAAGGGGCATTCACAATCTCATGTTGGATTATTATTACCTTCTGAAGAAGTTTTTCATATTAGCTGCTTAGGTTTTGATCGAATGAGTCCAGAGAAGGACGGTTTTGGACCGTGGTATGGATTTAAGCAGTGTTCTATTGAACAATATCTAAAGGATATTACCCAGGCAGAGGAGATATTTCTTAAAAAGGCTAAATTTTTGACGTCTTCTCACGCATACTTAGTAAAGAATCCAGATATAACACCATTTGAATACATGAGGAAAAAGATAGGAGAAAATCAAGATCTTATAGATCAAGGTCTAAATACTCTCAATCCTGACTTAGAATTTGAAAAAAAAATCAAAAAATTGCTAGAGATGGATTTAATCTTTCCAAAACGAAAAATGAAAGGTTTTTTAGCAGGTATATATCGTTTTTGGGAAAAAGGATTTATTGAAAAACATGTTGAAAGAAGTAGGATTAAATAAATGAAGAAAACTTCACGTTATTCTTCTTCTGGTTCAATTATAACTTTTAATGAATCGCCAGCTTCGCAAACAACCTGAAATGCCTCTTGGATTTTACTTAGTGGGAATCGATGCGTTATCAAATCTGAAATGTTGATTTTTTTAGCCATGATCCAATTAAAAGCCATGTCGAGATCGTCAGGAGCAGCACCATACGATGTCATAATGACTACTTCATTTCTCCAATAATCGTTAATTGGAATTTCTAGAGTTACTCCAGGAGGCGGAACAGCAAAAAATATGATCGTACTTCCAGGTCCAGCACATTCTATCGCTTGTTTAGCGGCGCTTAACGCACCAGTACATACGATTATTACGTCAGGAGACCTATTATCGTTTACTTTCTTAATCTCAGTTGCAAGATCTACATTTGCATGAAACGTACCGCTAGCTCCTATTTTTTTTGCCATTTTTAGTCTAAATTCGTTAATATCGGTCAATATTACTTTTTCAGCGCCTCTTAATTTTGCCAATTGCAAGTGTAATAACCCAGATACTCCGCTTCCTAAAATCAAAACAGTTTGACCTTTTCTAATGTTTGCCAATCTTTGAGCCCTGCAAACGCATCCTAATGGTTCTATAAACACGCCTTCTTCGTAGGACATCCCAACGCTTAAGATGTAAGCGCCTCTTTTCTCAATATTGATAGCAGGAATTCTTACATACTCAGAAAAACCACCAGGATCGAAATTTGTATTATGAAGTAAATCACATGCCGTGTGATGTCCTTGAGCACAATGGTGGCATTCAAAGCATGGAACGTGGTGCGATACAAAAACTCTATCGCCAACTTTAAAGTTTTTAACTCCATTACCAACCTCAACAACATCACCAGCGATTTCGTGGCCCAATACCAAGTAGGGCACGCCTAATTTCTTCATTTTTGCTATTCGATAATATTCAAGGATGTCAGAACCGCAGATTCCTGATTTTTTTACTTTAACTAGTATCTCCCCAGAATAAATTTGTGGTTTAAGGTCCTCATCGATTCTAATATCCTTATTATTGTAATATTTTGCAATACGCATTTTATTATCTTTTATTTTGTAATTTCTATATCATTATAACATTATAACATGTATTTTATTTATATGTAATTTTTATTTAAAAGAGGTCAATTGCGCACGTTGGATCAGCAAAAATAAAGATACAAAAAAGAAAAATCCTTTTTTGTTTTTAGCGTTTTCTATTTCTATTGGCGCTTATGAGAAGCTTGAACTTCTCTTCTTCTAAATCTTGATCCATTTTTAACTCTTCGCTAAGAAAGTCGCGAAGTGCTATTCGAATAGCCTCGCTTCTCGAAGGATAGATGCCAAAATCGTTTAAAGTCTGAATTGCTGAGAGATATTTTTCTGGGAGGTTGATTGTTATAATTTTCATCTTCTTTTCACTATTTTTTCCTTTCCCCTATCAATTAGTATATGAATTATTATAGTTTAATTTTGTCGGATGGTTAATAAAAGGATGATATTAACGCTTTAATGGTATTAACATGCTAATGTCTGATGAATAAATATCATTTACAGCGATGTAAAAAGACTTGATATAATTGAAAAATAATTGAAATACAAATAATAAAAGAATTAAATGGGTTTTTTCAAAGATTTTACATGGATAATTAACGAGAAAGCAGATTTATATAGATCAGCATGAGAAACTTCTTTAATATCTTTTAAAAATTCTAAGCTGTAATCTTCTTCGCGTTTAATATATGTCATGCCCTTTGTCTTCTGTTCTGCGTCTAAATATGCATCGATTTTGAGAGTATTTTTATCCGGAATTTTTAATTCAGGCATCATGTTGAATGCAAATAACAAGTCAGGCTCATTTTGCTTTCCATCTAGCACAAAAACAATATTAGGTTCCGTAATTGCCATGAAACTTTCAAATGAATGAAATAGGTCATCAATTTCCACGTGAATTTTTTTAACACCCCCATCAAGGTCCATAGTACTGCAATCGCTAACCTTGGGAATTAAAAATTTTTCTTTTCCACGAAACGCAAGGTCAATCTCGTTAGGATTTAAATATTCTTTAAACAAGGGGTCGTCTTTTTCTATTAAGAAATCCATAGAAATTGGATCTCCCTTTGTGTAGATAATCAACGATCCAGC
>Ga0180438_10010607_pt1 | contig 11280 bp, 12 predicted proteins | sample SS_ome_12_FD_132455 | JGI IMG/M metagenome (GOLD analysis project Ga0180438, IMG submission 132455) | Hypersaline lake sediment archaeal communities from the Salton Sea, California, USA - SS_3_D_2 metaG | ecosystem: Environmental > Aquatic > Non-marine Saline and Alkaline > Hypersaline >...
CACGCCGTTCTTCCAGGGCTACCGGCCGCAGTTCTACATCCGGACGATGGACGTGACGGGCTCGGTAGAGTTGCCTGAGGGCGTGGAGATGGTGATGCCCGGGGACAGGGTGAACCTGAAGGTAGAGTTGATCGTGCCGGTGGCGCTGGAGGCTGGAAGCCAGTTCGCCATTCGCGAGGGTGGTCGCACCGTGGGAGCTGGCGTCATCACCAAGATCATCGAGTAGCAGGTTCGCGTTAGGTTGGTAGGATAACCGTAATCATTGATCCCTATCCAACAGCCAACTGACCAGTAGAAAGGAGTCAGGGGGGCGAGAGACGTTTCTTATCCTCTCCGCCCCCCTTTAGGCGAAAATGGCCAAGAAAGCGGTACGAATGGTGATCACTCTGGCGTGTACGGAATGCCAGGAGCGGACGTATACGACACAAAAAAACCGACGTAACGATCCGAATCGCCTTGAGTTCAAGAAGTACTGTCCACGATGTCGCACCCACACTTTGCATCGTGAGACAAAATAGAGACTATCGTGTGCAGGCGCTACCAAGTCTAAATTTTTGAGCGCGTCGGCCGAGAAAGGTACCCTCCTTAGGTGAGGTGGTCTCCAGGTCGTCCACACATATTGATTAAGTCCCTGGCGTTGCGGAAGAGGAGCTAGCCTAACGTGGCCAAAGCAACAAGCAAGACCGAACAAAGTATTGTTACCCGCACCGTTGAGCCGGTCCTACGCTATTTCCGAGATACTCGCGCAGAATTGCGTAAGGTAACCTGGCCCACGCGGGAGGAAGCCTGGAAACTTACTCTCATCGTCTTGGGCACGGTATTGGTGATGTCCATCATACTGGGTGCCGCCGATTTTATTTTCGGCAAGATCATGCAGGGCATCATCGTTGGCAATTTGGTGTGGGTTGCAGTGGGTGTCATCATATGCATTGCCACCGTAGCAGCAATGTATTTTGTTGGACGCGAATGAGCATACAAGGCACTGGCTTCCGACTGCGTCAGGAATGGATTTTGACTGATGGTTGAACCGACAGAAGTGGAAAAGGGCGAAGAGCCAACTACAGTAGATGGCGAAGATGCAACCGCGTTCGCGCACACAGAGGCACTCCTGGAAGACGGAGCTGCCAGCGCTAATGGCGCCATCGACTCCGAGGCCGATATTGCTGTCAATGCCGAAGCTGAGGTAGAGGTAGAGGAAGAAGTCGAGGAGTCGGCGGAAGAACTTGTAGAAGAAGATGTCGCTGTTAGTACCGAAATTGAGGAAGAGGCTGAGGAAGAAGAGAGCGGAGAGTCGGCGGAAGAACTTGTAGAAGAAGATGTCGCTGTCAGTGCCGAAATTGAGGAACAGCCTGAGGAAGAAGAGGGCGGGGAGTCGGCGGAAGAACTTGTAGAAGAAGATGTCGCCGTCAGTGCCGAAATTGAGGAAGAGGCTGAGGAAGAAATCGGGGAGTCCGAAGAAGAAGATGAAATCGAACAAGAGCCCGAACGCCCCGATGGTGTCGCCTGGTTTGTCGTGCACAGTTATTCCGGCTATGAGAACAAGGTAAAGAAAAACCTTGAACATCGCATCGAGTCTATGGGGATGCAGGATCAGATCTTCCAGGTGGTCGTGCCGACCGAAGAAGAAGTGGAGCTAAGGGACGGACAGCGGCGCACCACGGAACGACGTGTCTTTCCCGGCTATATTCTGGTCGAGATGCTGATGAACGACGACACCTGGTATGTGGTGCGCAATACCCCTGGAGTTACCGATTTTGTCCGCTCAGGCGCCAAGCCTATTCCACTGCGCCAGGAAGAGGTAGACAAAATCCTTAAGCGCATGGAAGCCGAGGCGCCCAAGATCAAGGTCAGCTTCAAGGAAGGACAAAAAGTCCGGATTGTTGATGGGCCCTTTGAGGACTTTATGGGCTCGGTGGATACCATTGATACCGACCGCGCCCGCGTGCGTGTGTTGGTCAATATGTTTGGACGCGAGACGCCGGTAGAAGTAGATTTTTTGCAGGTGGAGCGCGTGTAGTCGTCGCTCAATCTTCCGGCAATTTGCTGCAGTAGAACCACGAAACCCACCAGAAGTAAGAAGCAAATTTGCCCTGCTGATTGGGCAAAGCGGAGGACTCATTCGAATGGCTAAAAAAGTAAAGTCAATCATTAAGTTACAAATCCCCGCCGGTAAGGCTAACCCGGCGCCGCCAGTTGGACCTGCCCTGGGACAGCATGGCCTGAACATTATGGGCTTCTGTAAGGAATACAACGCCCGTACCTCGAATATGATGGGCTCAATCATTCCGGTGGAGATCACCGTATACCAAGATCAAACATTCACCTTCATTACCAAGACCCCGCCAGCCAGCGATTTGCTCAGAAAAGCGGCTGGCATCGAAAAAGGGTCTGGCGAGCCGAATCGGGAAAAGGTAGGAACGGTCAGCCGGGATCAAATTCGAGAGATTGCAGAAACCAAGATGAGGGACCTGAACGCTGTTGATATTGAGGGAGCAATGCGCCAAGTCGAGGGTAGTGCGCGAAGCATGGGGATTACGGTTGTAGACTAAGTTCAATCAACGTGGGAGGACGTATCGTCCGCTACTACCACTAGGAGGTTATGAGGATGCCTAAGCGAGGCAAGAAGTACCAAGAAGCCGCAAAGCTTTTTGACCGAGAACATGCATATCCACCAGACGAGGCGATAGCACTCATCAAAAAAGTCTCGTACGCCAAATTTGACGCTACGATTGAAGCCCATCTTAGGATGGGGTTGGACCCGCGTCACGCCGACCAGCAAATACGGAGCACTGTCTCTTTGCCTCACGGCACGGGCAAACAGGTGCGCGTGCTTGTTTTCGCCGAGGGCGAGGGCGAAAAAATAGCTGAGGAAGCAGGGGCTGATTACGTCGGCAGCGATGACCTGGTCACTAAGATCCAGGATGGCTGGTTCGAGTTCGATGTGGCCGTTGCCACCCCGCCGATGATGAGCAAGGTGGGACGCTTGGGCAAAGTCCTCGGCCCGCGTGGGCTTATGCCCAGCCCCAAAGCAGGTACAATCGTACCCGACGAGGACTTGGGACGCGTGGTAACCGAACTGAAGGCTGGACGTTTGGAATTCCGTCTTGACAAAACCGCCAACATTCACATCCCGATAGGCAAGTCCAGCTTCTCAGAAGAGCAACTTGGTGAGAATTTTACGGCTCTGATGGAAGCTGTGCAGCGCGCCAGGCCACCCGCTGCTAAGGGGCAGTACATCCGGCGCATCACACTCGCACCTACGATGGGGCCAGGAGTAAAGGTTGATGTCTTTCAGGCTTCGCAGTTGCAAACGGCCTAGCGCGTGGGGGTGTAGACAAGCCCATATTTGTCTGGAGATCGACCAGGCTACTACCAATTGAACACAGAAAGCCGTAGACAGCAGGTGCGCCAGGTGGCGCTTAAACACATACCTGCCGAGGCAAAAGACGACAAGACACTAACGCGATCTTTGTGTGTAATTCGGACGTCTTTGCATCGGCAGGTGCAAAGACGTTTTTGTTTTGTTCATTGAGATAGACTCAAATCAACACGGAAGGTATCAGGAAAGGAGGTGATACAGCTTGGCCGTATCACGCGAAAAGAAGGAGCAATTGGTTGCCGATTACGTGGAAAAGCTTTCACGCAGCAACGCGGTCTTCCTTACCGATTATCGTGGACTGACTGTCTCAGAAATGGAGACACTGCGTGCCAAAATCCGAGAGGCAGGAGGCGGTTATAGCATTGTCAAGAACACGTTGGCTGCCCGTGCCCTGGAAGCAGCCAACTTGCCAGTGCCCGAGGACATGCTCAGAGGCCCCACGGCCATCGGCTTGGTGTACGAAGAAGTCCCTGCAGTCGCCAAGGTTCTCACCGATTTCGCCAAGGACACTGATATCCTGCAGGTAAAAGGCGGAATCATGGAAGGCAACATGCTGAGTCCGAAACAAATCAGTGCTCTGGCCAGCATGCCGCCGCGAGAGATAGTCCTGGCTCAACTATTGGGCCTTATCCAGCAACCCGGTAACGGTGTGGCTGGGGTCATCAATGCCGCCGGCAATAAGCTAGCAGCAACCGTAAAGGCATACGCCGATAGACTGGAAAACGAAGGGGCCGCCGCGTAATCAGGCGAGGCGTCGACACCTTTGACAAAAACTTTAGCTATTCCCCATAGGAGGATATAACGACAATGGCAGACCTAGAGAAACTAGCCGAGGAGATTCAGGGGCTGACCTTGCTCGAAGCTTCGGAATTGGTCCAGCTTCTCGAGGAGAAGCTGGGTGTGACTGCCGCTGCGCCAATGGCTGTGGCAGCCGCTGCGCCAGGTGCGGCCGGAGCCGCTCCGGAGGAAGAAGAAGAGCAGACCGAATTCGACGTCGTGCTGGCCGAAATCGGCGCCAAGAAGATCCAGGTCATCAAGGTTGTACGCCAGTTGACCAGCCTGGGCCTGAAAGAGTCCAAGGAATTGGTCGATGGCGCTCCCAGCACCGTGTTGGAAGGCGTCTCCAAGGAGGCGGCCGAGGACGCCAAAGCAAAGCTCGAAGCCGAAGGCGCAACTGCCCAACTCAAGTGAGGCAATCACCCAAGAGAGCCACCCCAACGCGGTGGCTCTTTTTTATTTCATTCTTGCAGTTCTTTCACCAGCTCGGCATATTTTTGCACCAGCGCCACAGCCTGCGCTTGTGAGTCCGATTCAGCGTATATCTGAAACTGGGGATAATCTGGATCAGGCAGTATGAGCACCCATTCGGCCTCGTTGAGCCTGATTTTGACACCGTCAGTTGTGTCCACGTGATCGCCCTGATTGTTCTCATTCAGGCGGCGCATGACGGTGCCTTTCGCCTCCCACGGACATGAGACCCGCTCGTGGATCACCTTGAACGGCGGCAGGCTGGCAATCACCTGAGATAGGGTGGTGTGCTGTGTGGCAAGGTATTCCAGCAATTTGGCCAGAGCCATCAACCCGTCGGAGGCGCACTGAAACTGGGGAAAGATGAAGCTACCTCTGCCATCGGCGGCCATCACAACCGAGTCTTCGCAAGCCACCTTGGTTAAGGCGTGCGAGTCCACCTTGGTGCGAATGACGTGACCACCATGTTGGGCAGCAATCCGTTCTAACGCGTCGGGCATCGTCACCGGAACGGCGATGGTGCCCCCCGGCATAGCACGCCAGGCCAGCTCGGCCATCGCCGCGGTAGCCGCTGTGTTCCTCAGCCGTTCGCCCCGCTCGTCCACCAAAAACAGCTTCTCCCCTCCCACGTCTAGCCGCACGCCGATGTGCGTATTGAGAGCCGAGACGATCAGGCCCAATTGATCAAGAGCTGCTTGGAACTCGTGCGGCTGAATTGCCATACGTGCTTCTTCAATATTGGCATTAAGGGCAACCACGCTACAATTCAGCTCGCTGAGAATACCGGGCAGAATTGCCGAAACGGGGGCGTTGGCGTAATCAACTACGATGTAGTATTGAGCCTCACGGATCGCGTCGCAATTGATGGCTTGTAGAAATCCATCCATGTACTGTTCACCCACCTGCGGGGCATAGTTGATGGTTCCGATTTCATCCAGGTAAACGCGCCGAAAGTCTTCACGGAAGAAGATTTGCTCAACGTTACGTTTTTGGTCGTCATCCAGATTGAGCCCCCGGGCGTCTATGAAGCGGATATCTACCACGCGCTGATCATAAGGCGAGAGGCGAACATGGACACCGGCGACGGCCTCCGAATGGCAGGTGTAGTAACGCGCAACAGGAAGGGGTTGGGTGCCCAGGTCCCACACGTTGACGCCAGCCGACGGCAAGCCTGAGATGATGGCCCGCTTTAGCATGCGCGGACTGCGATGCGAGTCTCGATTGATGGTGATCAATGCGCCTTTGGGCAACGTGGCGCCGAAAGCTGCGCCCAGGCGTGCCGCGTATTCAGGCGTTAGATCTACATTCACTACGCCGGTCACCCCATATCGACCGAAGAGCACGCGTCGGCCCTGCGAGCCCCAAATGATGCTGCTCTTCACCGTCGCACCTGAGTCTATCTCCTTGCCCGGCCAGATTTTTACGTTGGGGTGGATTACTGCCCCTTCGCCGATGAGAGAGTTATCACCGATGATGGCGCCTTCAAACAGCACTGATTTTGCCTTAAGGTTGCATTGTCTCGCAACGACTGCACCTCGTACCTCGGCCGACTCGCCTACATAGCAGTTGCGCCAAATCACGGATCGCTCGATTTGGACCCGGTTGTCAATGATTGTGTAATCACGCACCACCGCAGGCCCGTGGATGACAACTCCGCCCTTGACCTTGACTTCATTCCCCAGGTAGATCGGCCCGTAAAGGGCAGCGTCGGGGGCTATTTCCACGCCATAGCCGGTCCACACACCGCCACCAATGTGATTTTCCAGGTCAATGTGGCGTACGCGACCCTCCAATACATCGCTGGTGGCCTTCATATAGGCGCCTATGTTGCCGATATCGCACCAATAGCCATCCGCAACATAACCGCAAAGTGGCTTACTGTCGCTCAGCAGGATGGGAAATATATCTTTCGAGAAATCATAAGCCTTATTGGGTTCCATCAGGTCTAACACTTCAGGTTCCAAGATGTACATTCCAGTGTTGACCGTGTCGGAGATGACCTGGCCCCAGCCAGGTTTCTCCAGGAATTGGGTGATGTTTCCCTGGTCATCGGTGGTGACGATGCCATATTCTAATGGATCGGAGACCGACTTGAGAGTGAGCGTGGCAAGTGCACCCCTTTCACGGTGAAATCTTAAGACATCGGATAGATCAACGTCGGTCAGGGCGTCACCACTGATGACGAGAAAGGTCTCATCCAGGAATTGCTGCGCGTTCTTTACGCCTCCTGCGGTACCGAGAGGGATCTCTTCTACAGAGTAATGAATGCTCAGTCCCAAGCTACTACCATCTCCGAAGTAATCTTCGATGTGGTCTGCCAGATATTGAACGGTGATGATTACTTCAGAGAAATCGTGATGCTTGAGTAAATCGAGGATGTGAGCCAGCACCGGCTTGTTGACTAAGGGGACCATAGGTTTGGGGCGGCCAACGGTCAAGGGGCGAAGCCTTGAACCTGAGCCACCGGCCATCACCACTGCCTTCATATACACCTGCCTTGTTCACGTGCGTACTAATTTCCGCGTTCCCGTTAGTTAGGATGATCCTAGATCCCTATTGTTGTTCATTTCATACTATACCATAAAAAGGGCGGGTTAAAAAGCAAACACTGTTTTGCCCTACCTGCGCGGGATTTCGTGCCAAGCGACCGTCTCGTGTTGGATTGTACTATCCAGCGATAGCGGGAGCAAGTCAGGAATTGACAAATTCTTGAGACTGATCGTCTACCGCATCCCGCCCGACACAGAACGTCAGTAGCAAGAACTGAAAAATATGTGCCTATTACCAAAGTCTGGTATAATTCCAATAATCTGAGGCTCTCAAGAGTGTAAGCACCTTTCTCTCCCGGAAAACCTGTTAGAATGGATTAACCAATCATAGCATCGTTTTCACGGTCAGAAAGTTTTCTTCCCAGCGAGGAAGTTGTGCAGAAGGAGAGAAGCCATGTCAATTAACGTTTACAACGATGTGTTGAGGCGTGTTCAAGGTCTTTCCCCCGACGACCAACTCCGTCTGTTAGAAGATGTAGCAAGCCTTGTTCGCCGTAAGGTCGCGACTCAAGCTCGACGACGAAGCATCCTGGAATTGCGAGGATTGGGAAAAGAAATCTGGCAAGACATTGACGCTCAGGAGTACATAGATCAGGAGCGAGCCTCGTGGAATGGATAGAGGCACTGCAAGGAAAGGTAGTGGGCCTGGACACAACACCTTTAATCTACTTCATTGAAGAGAATCCTACTTATTTGGACATGGTTCATCCTTTCTTCGAGGCAATGGATCAAGGTGAATTCAGTGTCGTCACATCCATTGTGACTTTGTTGGAAGTGTTGGTCCATCCCTTCCGACGTGGAGATACGAGATTGGCTCAGCAGTATCGTGACATACTGCTCGATGCCGAAAGCCTGACTACGATCTTCGTTTCCCAGGACATCGCCGAGGAGGCCGCGCGACTTCGAGCGGTTCACAACATCCGCACGCCAGATGCCATTCAGATGGCTACAGTGATTCACGAAGGGGCTTCGATTTTTCTGACAAACGATGCCAGCCTTCCCTCCTTGCCGGAGCTAAGTGTGTTAGTTTTGGACAGTCTACAAGCCCAACCTAAAAAACCTCGGTGAATGGCCTAAATTTGTGCTCCCCTAGAGGACGGACACTCAGACGCAATCGTGACGTTCCGCGCCAAGGTGCTGGCTGTGTTTTAAGCAGCGAATTCGGCATCCACGAACAGGATGCGAATCGGCTTGGAGTCCATTATACCGCTTCCCAAAGCTGAGTTTATTGGCCCTCAGTGTGCTCGGCCTTTATGACCTCAATCCTAACTGGTGGTTTGACCCCGCCAAGGATGATATGATTTGTCCGCATGCCCCTCTAAATAAGGTGTTCAGTAAACCACCGTTTGCCCCTATTTTTCCTTTTTGTTACAATGGTGAAAGGCATTATGATTAGGCCGTGTTGACATTTGAGATCTTGCGCCCGAGAACGCCACAATGGACAGTGAAATACACACCTGGGAATTCGCAAATGTCAACACTACCTAGTCAACTTGCCCATAAGGACAAATGTCAGGGAGGTGACCTGATGATGAACTCGAAACCCCGCCGCGCCTTGGTGCTCTCCGGCGGCGGAGGGCGAGGGGCCTACCACGTCGGCGTGCTCCGCTTTCTGGAAGAGCACGATTGGGAACCGGACATCATCGTGGGCACATCTATTGGGGCGGTGAATGGAGCAGCGATCGCCTCGGGGCACACGGCCCATTCGCTGTGGGCGCTGTGGCGGCGGCTGACGACCGAGGACGTGCAACGCCTGGCGTGGAAGCAGCTGGCTTCGCTGGGCGACCAGGACTATCTGTTGGACACGGCTCCCCTGCGCGACACGTTGGAAGGAGAGGGCTGGGTACGCCCAGATCGCATCAACATGGATCCTCCCGCCAAGCATTTGCGCATCACGGTGGTCGAAATGGAAACAGGACGGCTCCGCGTCTTTGGCAATAGCCCCGACCCTGCGCCGCGAGGCCGCTCGGAACAGGTGCCCATTACGCTGGACCACATCCTGGCCAGTTGCAGCATCCCGGTGGTTTACCCAGCCACAAAGATTGAGGACATGGACTTTTGGGATGGCGGAACGGTGGCCAACACCCCGCTCGGCCCAGCCATCGATGCCGGCGCCGAAGACGTGGTGGTGGTGCTTATGACACCCTGGGAGGATAAAAAAGAGCGACCAAAATACATCCCTGTCGGTGGGGTGCGGGGTCTGCTGGCAGCCGCCCAGGCCGCCTTTGAATGGGCGCTCCTGGCCTCCTTCCAGGCCGATCTCAAGCTCTTTCACCGCACGAATGAGGTGGTCCGGCTAATTGAAGAAAACAGACAATTGCGGGCTGAGATCGCAAACCTGAAAACCCGCCTGGGCGAGGGTACGCTGTCGGCCACTCTTTCTGAGGGCCAGGCCTCTGATTTGAAACATCGAGAGGTGCCATCGCCAATCGTGATAGCGCCCCAAGGGGCCATCCCCCTGGCGGATATCATCCGATACGACCCGGATAACCACAAACATCTGCACCAGATGGGCTATCAGGACGCCAGGGCCGCCTGGGCACGTGCGGGCCGGCGTGTGGAGGGGGATGTGGGTTGAATATGCGTCCCGTGTAAGAAAAGCCCCCACCCAAGACGTCTTGGGTGGGGGCTTCTGTATGCAAACAGATTGCAGTTAGAGTCTGGTTGGCTAAAATTGTCAGGACCGGCCCAATCGCCACCTATCTGGGCCGGCCCTGGTAACAAGGAGGAGAAAAGAAGTTGAAAGGGTCGCTGCACTTATACTATAGCGCGAGTCCACAAGAAACCCGTGTGAGAAACACATGAAAAATATTTGAACCAAAGCTTCATAGAGAAATCCCACTTGAAAACTCTTATATTTGTGCTACAATAGTGCTTTAGTGATTCTAACGTCGGAATCTCTGAGGTAAGAATTCAAACATCTGGGGCGTCAAGGTAGAGGTTGGAAACATGGATCAGATAACTATTAGAGACTTACACCTCAGAACCATTATCGGCATCAATGAAGAAGAACGTCGCAACCGGCAGGACGTGCTGATAAACATCTTGATGGACGTGGATATGCGTCGCGCCGGGGCATCAGACGACATAGACGATGCAGTCAACTATCGGACCATCACCAAGCGCATCATCCAAATGGTAGAGAATTCCAGGTTTTACCTGGTGGAGAGAATGGCCGCTGAAATTGCCGCCATCTGTCTGGATGACCCGCGCGTGGAACGAGTTCGCGTAACGGTGGAGAAACCGGGCGCCTTGCGCTTTGCTCGCTCCGTGGGCGTCACCATCGAACGAGGTCGAGATGACGTCTGATACCCGAAAGACCCAACCCGCCAATCTGGTCACCAGATTGGCGCCCAGTCCGGCACCCAATTTGGCCTATCTCTCGCTCGGCTCAAATATCGAACCGGAACGAAACCTGCCAGCCGCCGTGAGCCAATTGGACCAATTCGGGCGAGTGCGAGCCGTCTCAAGCGTTTGGGAGACGCCCCCGGTTGGGTTCAGCGACCAGCCCAATTTCCTGAACGCCGCCGTGTTGTTCGAGACCCATCTCTCAGCACAGGCGCTGCGTGAGGAAGCTATTGGGACCATTGAAGCGGCGTTGGGGCGGGTTCGAACCGAGAACAAGAATGCGCCGCGTACGATTGACATCGACATTATGCTTTTCAACCAGGACATCATCCAGCTTGAGGGACGCCGCATCCCGGACCCTGAGGTGTTGGAGCGGTCCTTTGTTGCCATCCCACTGGCCGAGATTGCGCCGGATTACGTTCATCCGGAGACCGGGCAGACACTGAAAGACATTGCCAGTCAATTTGACACGACGTCCGCTGACATGGCCCGACGCGACGATGTCAGGTTGGCAAAATACACGGGACAATAGACTTTTTGGAGGAATAGTCACTATGCATAACGCAAAGTTGGAAGAGTTGGAAAACGCCTTTGACATCAGCCCTAAGGTGAACGGCAGTCAGGCCAAAGCCCATAAGGCCGCCATCGAGGCAGCTACCCGCGAAGTCCTGTACCACATCGGCGAGGACCCGGAGCGCGAGGGGCTGCTCAGAACCCCCGAGCGCGTGGCGCGGATGTACGACGAGCTGACCGCTG
>Ga0180438_10010608_pt1 | contig 11279 bp, 27 predicted proteins | sample SS_ome_12_FD_132455 | JGI IMG/M metagenome (GOLD analysis project Ga0180438, IMG submission 132455) | Hypersaline lake sediment archaeal communities from the Salton Sea, California, USA - SS_3_D_2 metaG | ecosystem: Environmental > Aquatic > Non-marine Saline and Alkaline > Hypersaline >...
CAGATATTCCAATCTGTCATCGCACCATAGTTTTGGGTATTGATGATGGTGAACTTCAGTAGCCACATTACAACATTTTGTACATTTATGAAAATCGCGATATAAGACAAGCCTTCTCAAGAACTTCCATTCTTTAGAATTAAGATATTCTTTATAATCTTTATACCATTTATATCCAATGTAGCTTGATCTAAACAATAAAAACATTTGATCAAGCCTTTCAAGAAACCCTCTTTTATAGTAATATATTGTCAATTCCCATAATTCCTCCCATGTAAGCTTGTCTGGATATTCTATTAATGAGTCTACAATATGCACATCCCCACACTTTAAAATACCAGCTATATCGCCCATATTTTTATTGTCTTTTCTTAAAAATTTTATCCATGTTTTTCTGAATGCTGATTGATCATTGTCTTTCAAATGCGCATCAATATTTTTAAGATGATCCTTATGATCATCTCCAAAATCAAAAGTCATATTATTAGAATGTTTTTGTTTAGGCATAAATATCTCCTTTTGTTGCTTTTATCAATTTTTTACATACATATGATTTCCCAGCGCCAATAATGCCAGTAACCCATATGTATCTAAGTTTATCGCTATGGTTTCTTAAAATTATTTTGTCTGCATCTTTTAGATTTTTGTTATGTATAAATATAAGTTTTATATCTGCAAATTCTCGCATTTTTGTTATCGCTTCCATTTTATGTGATCTTAGCAATTCAAGATAACCTGAATTCTCGCTTGCAATTGCTTTTTCACAGCTTCTGCCTCTTCGTTTTATATTCTCTTTTGCCTTGTCTATATCTATATCAAGAAAATAAATAACATCAGGATATATATCATAAAGAATCTCAGACAATTCTTTTAGTAATCTATATTCTTCAAGGCTTAATGTTTGATCATCATGAAATAGCATATTTATAAAAGCTTCAACTATTCCCCAATCAGAAAGCAATATCATATCTCTATTAAAGGCTCTTAAATATGCTTTGCGCAACATGCTTTGCCATCGCGTCAACATAAATGTTTCTATATGGAATGAATATTCTCTTGGGCTTTTATAAAACTTTTCTAAAAACGGATTTTCATCAACTGGTTCCTTGAAATATAAGAATTTTTTCATAATTATTTTTCCTTGTTTTGTCTTAGTCCAAAAATAAATACAATAAAAATATAAACCAGCCTTTAAGGCTGTATATCTCCCTAAAATCAACATAAGTTTATCAGAGTTTAAGATTGGGAGTGCATCTTAAAGTGATCTTACTTATGTTAATTATCTGTGTCCAACCTGGCGCTTTAGAATAAATGCGCTAGATTAGGGCCAAGCATTCGAAACCTGCCTTCCATGTTTAAATATCATTCTTTGCTTCATACACTCATAAGCAATAAGCGCAACAGATGTTGCAAGATTCAAAGAATTAATAACATCTACATTATTCATTGGTATTTTTATTACATTATTCATGAGCTTTAATTTTTCTTTGCTGAGCCCTCCTTCTTCTGGTCCAAATACAATAAAGATATCAGAATAACAAATTGTCATACTCCAATAATTTATTTCACCATTTGGTGATGTGCCTAAAAATATATTCCCTGTATCGCGCTTTGATTTTACAAGCTCTTCAAGTGTTGGATATGTCTCTATTTTTAAATAATTTTTTATTGGTTCTTTGCTGCGCCACCATGTATAAATCTGGCTTTTAACCTTTCTGTGATCTGGATTTATACAGTTTCCAGTCAAATATAATGTAGAGCTTGTTGCTATAGCAGTTCGCATTATGGCTCCAAGATTTTGTGGTTTTCTAATGCAATCTAAAACTATATTCATTCTGCACTCCTATTTTCAATTATTTCCAATGTTAATAAGCCATATCCATCTTTATGGCTTATTTTTGTGTTATCAAAGACAGTATCACAAAATGAAACTATATTTCTTAAATCAGCACCAGCAAGATCTGCTCCAGTAAGATCTGTTCCAGCAAGATTTACTTTAGCAAGGTCTGCGCCCCTCAAATCTTTACAGCCAGAATTAACTTTTTCTATCCAATATTTGATTACATGGGAATCATGTTTTTCCATCATTATCTCCTGTGCTTGCACGTTGTTTTTCAATCTCACGCTCTTTAAGCTTTGCGCCAGCCAATGCTGCTTTAACCATATTCAAACTTGATGAATGTGCATTATTAAAATCTTCTTTCGACTTTTTGTTTATTGATTCACTAATATCATTAACATTGGCGTATATACATTTTCCTACTCTTGCTAATTTATCTGAGACTTGATACAGCCCCAATACACTGCAAGCAGATTCTATTTCATGCAGTACACCTGCTGCATCTTTTAAGAAATCAAGACTTTTTTGTATTTCTGCGTGATAGCTCATTTTTGTCTCCTTTCTATTGTTTTATTTTACTGTATTTTGTAACTCTTGATGTATCCATGTCAACATCTTTGATGCATTCATAAACTTTAATAGAATAATCTGTGTCACAATATGCGCATTGATATTCAATTGTATTTTTCTGTGCTCTGCAATAAAGAGTCTTTCCACACCCACAGCAAAACACGCCACTATTTTTGTTCAATTGTTTGGAAACATTAAATGTTATAGTTACGATATCATTATTGTTTTTTTGGCTTGTATCCATAATATTCCCTTACATATGTCTCCCATTTTTTGTTTTTATAATTCACACTTTATATAAAGAATAGATTTTGATATACGTTTTATTATTTCTTCTATTTCTTGTGATCTAAATTTGGCACCCAGTTCTTCATATGTATATTTAAGAGCACTTAGCTCCTCCAAGTCATCCTCGATTTCGTTTAATATTTTTTCTATTTTTTCTTTATTTATCATTTTATCTTTTCCCATTTTTCAATTGGGCCATCAATAACATAAAAAACTGGATTAGGAATTATCTTTTTCTCTTTAAGGCGTTTACGATAAATAGGTAATGTATTTTTATATCGACTTCTGGTATCTAGTTTTTTAAGTAAAAAGTTTTTCTCGTATTCTAATTGACCTGATGTCACAGATATAATATTAGTGCAACATGTATGAGGCAGCTTTATTTTAAAAATGTCAAACTTTTTACCTCTTGCTTTTGCTTCCATCCATACTCTATAAAGATAATTCCCAAGCAGTTCGAATGGCTGGTTGTAAAATCTTATCATTTGAGTGTGATGCTTATATCCTTTTTGTTTAAGCAAAACAGTCTGTGCTCCAAGGCCTTCTCTCCAACATGATATAAGCCCTTGATCATCTATAAATTTTGGATGCAATGACCATAATCTCATATCTAATCCTTTGTTTGCAATAACATATATCTCGCACCACAATGCCTACAATAATATTCAACATTTAATTCATACCCATCTCTTATTGCACCACATCCAGCACAATATATAAGCTCTTTATCATCCTTACCAAGAAAAATAATCTCTGTCATTTATTTGCCTTTCCGCTCAATAATTTATTGTATGATTCCTCACTGTCACATTTCTTGCACTTATTAGCCCCAATAAAGCTAATAACCGCCATAAGCTGTTCTTTGTTTAATTCTGTTATTGGTACACCATAAAAAAACGTATTATCAAACTCACTTTTGTATTTCTCTATAAGTTGGTCTATACATTTCATGTCTATATTCCCTTCAATTCAGAAATTATCATATTTTCATTGTCTTTTATTATTTTGATTTTTTCATCACTTGTTTTTATCCACAAGCTTCCCATGTTAACTTTAAATAATTCTATTCTTGTCCATGTATTAGATTCTGGACAAAAACAAGTAAAATAATCAGTTATATATTGCATTAGCATAACAATATATTTATCTTTCAATGTTACAATTATTCTAGGAGTTTGGTTGTAGATTCTGTATTTTTCCATTCTTGTTTTAAATATATGAACAGCTTGATTTAGCGATATAGTTGGCAATATTTTTAATACATCTTGTTCATCCCATATCGCAAATGTTAATTGATTCATTATGTGATTATTGCTTAATGTTATAAGTCTATATTCGTTATATGTTGCACAAAAATAATCTACATATTGTTCTTTGCCTTTTTGTACCAATGGAATAATCCATTCTGGAACAGTTACATGTCCATCTATATTTGTTGTGCATATTTTATTTTTGACCACCCATTTACGCACTGCAGTTTGAGATTTACCAAATCTCCTTGCAGCCTCACGAACTGAAAAATATTTCATACTTGTAAAATGTAGAGATGGCATTATATACATTGTTTTAATCTTCATCAATATCCCCTTTTAAAATGTTTCATAGCTTCTTCCCTTTTCCATGATTTTTGACACCATGCAAATCGGCCATATTTACGATGTAATTTTTTCATTTCTTCATAGTTATCTCCACATATATATGTCCAGATATCATGCCATATAAAATCAAATTTTGGGGTATTTTTTGGAAATTTATATTCCAATGCATTGGCATGTATAACTGTGAACCTATCATCCCCAAACATTTTTTTGTAATGTGGTTCTACAAGTTTAATTACATCTTTGCTTATTTCTATTATGGCTACATATTTTATATCTTCACAACGCAATAAAGATTGCAGAACCATCCCAAGCCCAAGGCCATTAAGTAAAACATTTCCAAATGATTTATGTATTATCCAGCGGTTAGAATAAACCTCCATTGGGGTGTCGCTCATTACCACTTCTTGCCCATATCTAAGTCGCGTATAATCACCAGGTTTTATTCTTTCAAATGGATTTCTACATCTTAAATTAAAAAGCCTAGCTTGATCTTTATTTACGCTAAATTTTTCAATATACCAATCACCAGATCTACCAGGCGGGACTGAAACTTTATATTTGTTATCCATGAATTTCCTCCATACTAATAAAATCTATTAGACCTTCTTCATATAATTTTTCTAATATTGCCGCTACTGGAAGAGTTTTATTGTCTAGTAAATATTTAAAACTTATTGCAGCGAACATATCCTCTGGCAATATTTCTCTGCATTCAAAACATTGCATACCCATTATTCCCTGTGTAGGATGTGCAGTAAAATGATTACATTTGCTTTTCATATATAATTCCTCATTAAAACTAAAAAAAGGCCCGAAGGCCTTAATTTGCCCCTAATGCACCCACCACTTAGGGCCAAATCTTTTTTCCAATCTTTTATCAAATCGGCGCAATCTGCGCCAATTACAGATTATACCTTCTGCCCACAGACAGAAGGCAATAACAGAAAAAATCATGATTGCACCAAATGGTGCAATCAGAATTTTTCCAAGAAGTGTGAATTCCATATCACATCTCCTTTTTTTTTGTGGCTTAATCAAATATTTTGGCCATTTGATTAAGCTCGACCTTCAGTTTTCTAAAATCCCTGTCTACCTGCCAGACAAGGATTTTACCTTTTTGTTCAAGCACCCAAATGCGCATATTGCGCGTGGAGAATTTTCCCCACAGAGTGCTCAATAAAAACCTAATGAATATCAGCCAAAACATGGCTGATATTCCGTACAGGACACATGCATACCATGGGTCCAATAAGAAAATTATTGCCAGCATTCTTAATCTCCTTTCATTAAAAATGCCAACATTACCATCTATGTATAACCTTTTTTATGTCAAATTTTTATTACATGCCAATGAGTAAATAAACATAATTTCAATAGTGATCCTGCCTTCAATTTCTGCTTCTATAAGTTCATGTAATGGCACTTCAAACATCTCTGATATCTTGGCCATGGTTATGCCAATTTTTTCTCTAGCATCTGTTAGCCTTTTAGCCAATTCAAGCCGTTTAAATAAATTTTTTGTTTGAGTATATTCTTGTTGTGCAACAGGATCTAATTCAATTTTTGTTCTATTGCTTTCAAATTGTTTTAATTGTTTTTTTATGTCTTTATATTTTTGTTTTTGCATAGATAAAATATTCATTAAAAAAACCTCCTATTGTAAAAATAAAAAAGCCCCATGTGTCTACATGGGGCTATTAATAAAAGGGAATTATGAGTTCTCTATTTAAATCATAAGTCAATCTAAAAAGATTGTGTATCTCCCTAAAATAAACACAGGTTTATTAGAGCATGGAATTGGAGGTTTATCCCAAGGTAATCTTACCTGTATCTATAGATCTGTTTTTATTGTTTTCTTAAAAATAAAAATAAAATTGAGTGATAATAAAAAACTGGTTTGATAACAATAAAATAACAGCGAACCCTATAAAACAATAAAATACCAATTGAGCCAAAATTGTTTTTATTTCTTTGATTTTATTTGCTGCAGAAAACTATAAGTAATATCACCATGACATTCTCTACAATATTTCCTTATGCCACCAGTAACCTTAGTAATTTCATGGCTATTATATACCCCATCTGCATTAAAATTTTCTTTAAAATATCTAACTTTTTTCTCATAAAAACCATGCTTTTTATTGCAATATTTACATGGAGATTCTTGTTTCATAATTATCTCCTATGACAATTTTTCTGGATTTATCCTTGAGAATGTATATATATCATTAGTAATTGTTTTAATAGCCATGTCTTGGACTTCTATTATTTTAAATCCTTTGTAAAATTTAAATTTTCTATCTCTGAGATCTTTTATCCATTGTGCCTCTGGGAATTTTTCCTTCCCAAAGCCATGTTCCACCATTGTTTCAGCTATTTTTTTAATCGACATTTTCATAGTATATTTAAATTCGATTTTATATGGGCCAGATGGTATTGTCAACATACCTCCATAACGTTCTCTAACCCATATCTTGACAATGTTTTTGCCAGGGAATTCTATGTATCCAAACTTGTGTACAAAATCATCCAACCTCCTAAAAGCTTTTAAGACCTTGAAATAAAATCTATATTCCTTGTCTTCAAGAAGTTCCATGCTGCTGAGTCCTTTAATAGTAGCAAAAGATTCATTGCCAATCTTGCATACTCTATTTGTTCCTATCTCCCTAATAACACATCCATGCCATGCTGTATCAATAACCTCTTCTACAAACCCAACAGTGAAGTCGTGGATGCCAGATGTTTTACACATTACAAGATCGCCAACTTTAGGCATGCCATTAAATCCATTATGTTCAAAAGATACATAACCAGTAAGATCTCTATTCACACTATCAAGACCAAATGTAAAATAAAGACCCCTTATAATCGTTGTCAAAATTCGCTCTTTGTCATTCATTATATTACTCCAGAAATAATAGCTATAAATATTGCAGTAAAAATAAAGCCAGCTCCTATAAACAATAATTCATACTTTCTTATTGAAAGCTCTAATTCAAATCTTTGTAATTTTAGACCTTCTAATTTAAGATTCATGTCTTTCATATATTTTTCATGATCTTTTTGTTCTTGTGCTCTTTCAACTTTTAGCTGCTTTAGTTTCTTGTCTGCTTCAGCTATTTTTTCTATTAGATATTCACATTGTTTTATATCTTCAGATTTGTTTTCTTTGTTCATAATATAATCCTTATAATAGTTGTTAAAAATGAGGATAAGCTCAAAATACAAGAGGCTAAAACCAAGAATTTTAATTTTTTGTTTTCAGTTTGTAGTTTTATTATTTCGTCATGTAGCATTGTAATACAAGACTCTACGGTATACATAATATCATCTCCAATTATACCCAAATATCCGGCATCCCATTATGTTTCATAATTCTTCTAATTAAAATGCCATGTTGTTCTCTGGCAACTTTTAGATTCTTTATTTCTTCATCTATCTTCTCTAGCCTTTGTTCTATTGAGTCTAGTATTTCCATTGTAAGATGTTCGCACGACATAGAGTCTTTGCTCTTAATAACTTCTTCTTTTAACTCTTTAATAGCGCCATAAACCGATTCTAAAGTTATTGTTGATTTATGGCTTTTGTTATCATTTTCTATATTGTCGCGTCCAAAAGGATTATCTACATATTTTTTACTCATAATTATCTCCATAAAAAAAGGCCACATAATATATTGAATGTGGCCTTCGATTATAACAATGTGAAGAACAATTTTTACTAAAATCTATATATTCTTTACTATTTCATAATATCATAATATACACCTTTTTCGGCTGCAATAAAACCTTCTTGCATTTTTCACATATTACAACTCTTTTTTTGTCTGCAGGGTACATTTTTACAACAACATATTCATGTTTACATGTCTGTTCTTGTTTTAAAATTATATCATAATTTTGATTCACATTCGCAGCGTTGTGAACAAAATTACAGTCAACACATTTGATCCATGTCGCGCTTTCAATATATTTCGTATCAAGCGTTTCATCTTCAATAACAGTAAGCTTATTGTGCCCACAACAACTAATGCAACTATTGCCTGCAAGCCTGCCGCAAAGAAGCCTTCCACATTTACTACATTTTGTTTGTTTCATAATGCTCTTCTTATTCTATATCTGCGACCATCAAAAAATGCTATCCTATATTCATGCAACATTTCTTTGTTGAGCCTATTTGCAATTGGCACTAATTCTGCCTTGTATTTACGTCTGGTGTTTGCCATTTCCACCCAGTTGCCACGCTTATAGAATTTTATGCAGTACATACTTCAATTCCTATTTTTCCTATATCCTCTTTGGTTAATACTCTTGCTAGATATCTTTTACAATTATCTTCACTGCAGCTACATGGCTTATTACAATTACAAAAACATATAACGCCGCTATCGTAACAAAATATACAAAGGGCATCCCCTTCCCCTGCATCCTCAAAATATAATTGATTTTTTATGCTAAATGATTCAATATTCAATGGATCCATAGGGTCTTTTTTACAATCATTATCATATATATACACCCCACTAAGGCCAATTATTATATTGCCATTTTTTTTTATTATATGTCCCTTTGTTCCATGTATAACACACTTATTTCCTTTGCTCATCTGTTCACAAACAAAGTTATTAACATTTATTTTCTCCCATGTTGGCTTGTCACCATAATCTAATTCAGTGAAATGAACGTTCTCAGGAGATGTCTTCCATCTCAGCAATTCTATAATTTTATTTTTTGTTATCATTGTTGTCTCCTTAAGTCTCCAATAAGCACATAACATTCATCTATTTCTCCAGCCCAATGTCCATGATCGCGACACCAAACTGTAAGAGTATCTTCATGCATCTTTGGGACAAAAACTGAATCTTGTTTGCATGATGGACAAATCAATTTGCCACCACTTATTAACTTCACAATTTGTTTCAACGTAAGCATTGTAATCCTTTTAATTGTTGTTTTTACAAATTAAAAATACAATTGTAGTTTTAAATTGCATTTTGTATAAAAAATGCAACTTAGTATTGCAGCCCATATCTGCTCATCTCGTCTTTAATTTTGAATATAATATTATGCGCAGGAGCAGCAAATAATTCAGCTACAAGTGCAGGCCCCAGCTCTTTAAGCATACTTCTTACCGTTTCACTTGCAGACTGCCGCATGCCATCCCAAATGACATTATATTCTTCTTTGTTAAATTCATTTTTTATGATTTCAAATGCTCGTTTTTCTAACTCAGCTCTTATTAACTTTGGCAAAGCTTTTTCTTTAAAATCTTTAATTTCATTATCAACAAGACTTTTCCAAAATTCTTCAGGTATTAATCCTGCAAATGAACCTTTAATTTGATCAGAGATTTTTTCCTTAATGTCATTCATGTTTAAAGGCACAATGTCCATTTTATCTACCATAATTTATCTCCTGTAATTTGTGGTTAAAAACAATAAATGGTATTCGTTTTCGAAACAAAACAATAAAAGATGCAAAACAAATATAACAAAATAATCCAATCATAAAGATTGTATATCTCCCTAAAATAAATACAGGTTTAGCAGAGCTATAAAATGGGAGTGATTCTATAGGTGATGATACCTGCATTTTTGGATCTGCTTATTGTTTTATAAAAATCAACAAATAAAATGAAAATCAATAAATAAAGTAAAAATCAATAAATAAAAGAGGTACTCAATTACAACAATCAATAACAGCAAGAGCCTCCTTTGCAGTTATGATCATATTTTTTTTTGTCATCTTGCCTTTTGCAATATCTTGCAATCTGTATGTTGTATGATCTAACGCGCTTTGACTTTGTGTTTTTAATTTTTCTGCTTCATGATTTTTTATATAAATAACTATCTGCCCATTCCTTATATCTAATGACTCAGCCAATGATTTAAAAACAATTGGCCAATTATTGAACGTTATAATTTTTATAAAACTGTTCTCAATATGTTTTTTATTATAGTCCATAAAACCTCCCTTATAACATAAAAAAAACGCATTGCAAAACAATGCGTTACTGGTAAATAGACTTCACTTATGTATAACATGAATTAGTCATGTTTTTTAGGTGTTCCTATCCATTTTTTTCTGCATCAACACGTTATGACAGGCCTTACAGATGGCAACAGGCCTGCCATCTACATAAGTTCCATGAAATTGCCCTGGCTGTTTTTCTTCGCCAAGGAACTTTTTGCACAATGCGCACCAATATAGCATTAGAACCCCTTCCATTTTTGTAAAAAGTTTAATTGTTTCCACCTTATATAAAAAAACACTTAACATCTTTGCTAAGTGTTTTATATAATTGTTTATTCTTATTCTCCAACAAGAATAAACTTAAAATTTTTCTTAAACATTTTCTTTCCATCCACTTTTACAATTAAAGTGAATAGCCTATAGCTGTCAACCAAATTGATTGACAAATATGTTGAGGTATAAAAACTCAACATATTTGTCAACCAATCTTCACCAGTTTTTTGCAAAAGGGTTATGTTCCCTTTTGCTTTTGAATATACACGACAAGTAAAACCATGTATATTCAAAATCTTAATATGAAGATTTTTATCTTCATGTTCAAAAACTGGGCTGGAGTACAGCTCCAGCAACATTTTTTCATCATTTGTCTTCATCTTCCCCTCCTGATTCAAAAAAAAATCCCTGCACACATTTGGCAGAGATTTGTCGCGAATGCTAAGTCTCAGTCTCTATCCTTTTCAGGTATAGATCTGTAGCATTCGCGACAGAGGTTTGACATGAACTTGCCCATACAGGGTAAGCTCATGTAAGGCTTGTGGAGTTCTTTTCCACAAACCTCACAAAAGTCCCACCAGTTTTCCTTTTCCTTTTCCTTTTCCATTACCCTTCCCCCACAACTATTCTGCCCCTGCCGGAGCAAAAATCACAGGCCAAGCTTGGCCTGGCGCAATCAAAGCATTCCCCTGCAACACATTCGCAGAGGAAACGAGGCTCATTGCAATTTGAGCA
>Ga0180438_10010609_pt1 | contig 11279 bp, 14 predicted proteins | sample SS_ome_12_FD_132455 | JGI IMG/M metagenome (GOLD analysis project Ga0180438, IMG submission 132455) | Hypersaline lake sediment archaeal communities from the Salton Sea, California, USA - SS_3_D_2 metaG | ecosystem: Environmental > Aquatic > Non-marine Saline and Alkaline > Hypersaline >...
CGAGGGAGGAATGACATAGTTCTTTTCCAGAGTTTTTGAATTTGGACCACCTACAAGTTTTTGATTATTTGATTGGAAACGCTGGTCATAAACAAGTGGCTTTTCTGTCTTACAGAATCGGTACTGCTCTGGAGTTTCTCTTTTTAGTTTATTTCCTCTTGGAATGTACTTCCAATCGTTGAGGGGAATAGTTTCATACGATTCTTTCATTGTATTCCTTTCTATGTAGTAAAGAATAATTATAAATAATATGGAAAGTGCCAAAAATAAGGAGTGATGTTTGTAGTTTGCCAACCATAGAAAGACCCAGAGTAAAATAATCCCTCGCGTTACTGCATTCATTTGTTCTTCTAAACTACAGTCTGCTTCTGGGAGAATCATTGGGTCTTGCACTAACTGACTTATGTTTTCGAGCCAGAATTGATTCATTTATATTTAAAAATGAAATTTTATTTTTAATAGAAACAACGACAATCAAATGACATCACGGAAACAAAAAAAGAAACATACATTCGTACTACGAGACATCAACCCCGTTCTTATAGACAAGAAATATGGTATTCCTTATTTGAACTCCGATGACATTCCTGACAAGTCTACAAAGATAACTGAACTACTTCCTTTCTCTTCCAATCTAGCTACATCTAAAATACTCGACGAACAGATTATTGTATCAATGCACGACGCGATATCAAAACAAGAACTGACCGGTTCCACTTGCTTCTGGTGTCGTCTCTCGTTCACCGAACAGCCAATTGGATGTCCCATACGATATGTTCCAAATAGAACGACAAAAGTATGCACATCGGAGTCAACCAAAGACAAGTATACTCTTACTCAGACTATCCCAGATTACGAGACAAATGGGGAAGGTAGCTACTATCAAACCGATGGATGTTTCTGTTCTTTTAACTGTTGTTTAGCCTTCATTGAAGACCAGCGCCATAACCCATACTATCAGTACTCTAAAGAATTAATGTACCAGATGTACCTTAAAACAATTGGTCGTTCTAGAGCAACCATTTATCCCGCACCTTCATGGAGATTGCTCAAGGAATATGGAGGACCCCTAAATCATGACGAATTTAGACAGTCCTTTCAAACCTACGCCTACGTCGACAAAAACGTGCAACTGGTCACCATACCACATATTCAACCTGTAGGTCACCTTTACGAGCGCAAGTATATTTTTTAATACCTGATGAAAATTGAATTTTATAAATGATTCTGTTCTCTATTAGTAAGAACATGAAACAACAATGCGAGTGCTGTCATCGGAAATTACGTCTCGCGGAGGCCATACGCTTTCAGTGTAAATGCAAAAAGATATTGTGTTCTAATCATCAGTCGCCATCACGACATGATTGTTCATTTGATTACAAACAACAATATAAAGCCACCTTAAAACAACAACTCCCTGAAGTGAAATCTCGTAAGGTTCCGACAATTTAATAAAAGAACATTTAATATGAGTTATTATAATAAATGTATAAACATATCGTTTTCGAAGGTACTTCCATTAAAGCACTCTCTTACTGCGGTGTCATCGATGAATTAGAAACACAAGGTCATATATCCCACATGACACATTTTGCTGGCGTGTCGTCGGGCGCCGTGTTTGCTCTCATGTTAGCAATTGGTTATTCTGCTCAAGAAATTACAGACTTCTTCAGTCCAGAACGTATTAGAGGAATTATTCCAAACAACAGCAAACTCTATATCCTGTATAACTTACTACGCTATATGGGATTTTACTCACAGGACTGTGTCCGCGATGCCCTAAAAGAAATTATCGTTCGGAAATTTCCCCCCACACTCACCTTCGGTGAGCTCTACAACCAAACAGGTCATGTGCTGGTCATCGGAGTTACACGACTCGTAGAACATTCGGGGTTGTATCTCAATCCGTTCTCCTATCCAAATGTGTCAGTGCTGGATGCTGTTACAGCTTCTATTTGTCTACCGATATTCTTCATTCCACGAGTGTATAACTTTACAGGAGAAAAGTTGCTTTATGTTGATGGAGGTGTTTCTAATGATTTTCCGTTGTGGATATTTAACGATGATGAGTTGTTAAAGCAAGGACGTTACACAGCATTGCGTATAGGTCGTACGATGTCACCCTATACGTTGGGTATTCAAGCAAGTGACTCAATTTACAGAGCTAAAAATGCCGACGGATGGTTGTCCTACGTGAAAGCACTACTACGAACCTTATTAGTACAAGCAGAAACAATTCTCAACTATTCTTCTTCTCAAGTTATTAATGTGAAACTCCCCTACGCGATGTCCTCCATCAATTTCGACATCAACCAACAACAGAAAGAAAACCTCATTCGACTCGGTCATACCACAACAAAATGTTTTTTACAAGACGGTCATCATATAAACCATAGGGACAATAACGTTGATGCACAGCATAGTATAGAAAATGTACATAGTCAAAGTGGCACTCGGGACACTTAACGTAATAGGAATTCAGTTCGTTGAGGACATGGGATGTGTAGTACTCTTTGTAAGGTTGGCAAAAACAATCAATATACAAGATAATATCCAAAGGTAATTCATAGTAATGTCGTGACATTTTATCTTTCAAACAAGATAAAATTTATATCTACATACAACATTTACCATAGAACTTTTGCATCGTACGAAAGAAGAAACTTGGTTGATAAATTGGTTTGATTTCCCTACGGTCACCCACGAGCGCATTTACAGCACGAAGTCCTGCTTCTGTTGCCGAATCCATATTGTATACGTTTACGTCTGTTCGTGTGTATGCTGTGGCATGGTATAGATTGCCGAAATAACTGTCGTTGGTTTCAGGTCGGCAACATAGGGTACCCACGTTATTACTAAATTTTGGTTCAAAAGTTGTCAACTCGTTATCCTTGAACTCGAATGAACCCCAGACGTTCCATGTTGGAAGTTGTTTCTGAAAGATGTAGGATGCGTGTTCTCGCATTTGATTCCAACACTCTTCAGCGAGTTCCTCAGGTGTACATTCTTGAGCGGTCTTCCCATTATAACCTTTTGTATTCCACATACCAATTCCACATGACAGATAATCTTCGTCAACCAAATCCCATAGACTACCTTCGTGTCGTGTCATTAGAAACCATGGAGAATCACTGAAAATATAAACAGTGTTCATCTCCTCTGGCAAACGATACGATAACCGGTAAAGAACTTGGGTCTGAATCTGACGCGATGCTGTGTATAACTTGCTGAACTCGTCGTGTATAGGGTACAGTTTAGCCAGACTTTTAACGTCAAGACCGCTAAAGAAAACATCTGCACTAAACGTCTCTAGTCCCATGGGTGTCATCACATCTATTCCGGTGAGAAGATGCCCATCATAATGCAATTTCTCGATAGTATGATCCATATAAAAGGTTACTCCGCGTTGTTCGAGGAGGCTTTTCCATGGGGCAAACCAAACTTTGTGGATGGGTCCGTCAAATGAAAAAAAGTCGTAGGACTTGTCCAGCAAATCTCCATTCTTGTTATGCCGAAGCAAATCAAACATCAAGTGTGTATTGATTTTGTGTTGTTGCATTCCCATGTAGATGGACGTTGAATCGACGGCCCAACGCTGAAACTCCTTGGAGTACGATGCCATGCGGTCAGCCCAATACTCGTCATCCAATTCTTCAAGTTTCCGTTCCGGAAGACAGTTTAAATAAAATAGCATTTTAAACGCTTTCAAAGTATCAATGAGATGTCGTTTGCCTGTCAGCTGACTAAGCACACTATTGAATTTTTCAAAGTGTAATAGAAATGATGTGCTAGTATCCCTAAACTCACCTCGTCGTGTAATGTACACATAATTGTCGATGGGTTTGAGATGGTCTAAGACAGTTTTGTCTTCATGAGGAATTTCAGATAATACTTGAGGAAGATGAACGTATTGTGCTACAGCATGCCAGCAGTACTCACTATGCATTCCATCACTCATAGTGATAGCCTGAGCTTGACCTCCCAATTGTGTGTTACGTTCAAAAACACTGATGTCAAATAAGGGATACTTGGATAATTCGTGGGCTACTGTTAACCCGCCTATACCACCTCCTAGGATAGCTACTTTAATTGATTGACTCATTTATTAAAAGATGATATAAAAATCTTTTCATTACAAAAAAGAATGAGTGATATAACTTTACATAAATGGAGGGTGTATTGTGTCACAGATAGTAAGTATGAATATACTTGGCTAGATGAAAACCAGTCGACTCCAACTACATGCCCTACAAACACAGCGCATACAATCGATACATCGCAGGTGACTATTGTTGATACACGTGATTCGAACATTGTGAATATCAACCAAGAAGATACCACTACAGGACAACATTTTCTATGGGATACGCAAACCTTTACTGCTCTAGCAAACCAAACAACCTCTTACTCCTTTAGTTATCCGATGAACGTTAGCGTGATTGAAGCACAATATGTATCCGCTCTGGAGAATGTCGGAGATAGTTGGTCATGGATTATCGCACCGAATACAATTGTAGGAGCAATCACTTGGCAAGTTGATGTAGGAAATACCATTATCAACGTTACTTCTACGGTAACTGACAATATTAAAGTCGGCTACTATGTTAACTTATTTGACGGTGTGAATACCGAAGACCTTGGACGTGTATTATCTGTCGATCCTGTGTTAGGAAGTATTACGGTAGAAACACCATCAACTCAATCTTTCTCTGCTGCCTCACCTACGTATGTACGAATGAATATTTACTTTATGAAGGATGCTGTATTTGGACACCCGTGGCTTACTGTATTTGGAGAAGGAAAAATCAAGTCGAGTTTCGTCCCCGCGAATACTGTAGTACAGGTAAATTATACAAATAACGATGTGGCTACAGATAAAGAAATTACAGTCTACATTGAACTCATGTACTAAGTTTTGAATCGTCATCGCGAGTCAAAACAATCACAACTCTTGTAAATGTATATTTATATTCTGGATAGTAATCGTGAATACGGCAGAACCCCTAAAACGAATATCAACAATACCTCCGGCAAACCATCGAGTATTTGTATTATTGGATGAATCAAAGACTTTAAAACTCATTATTTTATTTTCTAACTATATTAAAAAATGCCAAAAAAACAAAAAACAACAACTCATCGTGGCAACAAACTCACATGGGAAAGAGGTACCGGAACCAAAAAATATAAGGTGGTCATTGAATTCAAGGACGGACGCAAAAAAACTGTTCAGTTTGGGAGCAAGAACTACCAACAATTTAGGGACAAAACACCGTTGAAGTTGTACAAGAAAAAAGACCATGGTGACGCAACACGACGGAAGAACTATCGAAAGCGACATGGTGCTCAAGGTCATCAAAAAAAAATATACAGTCCAGCGTGGTTCAGTTGGAACTACTTGTGGTGAAGTAATTATGCGAAAAAAATATTGTATCTAAAGAAATGAATAATCAAACGACTGAAAATCTTATACCTTCCGAATTTACTTACGCAGCTGAAAAAGTGTTTGATGCTATCCTACCACAAGTTGTAGCCCTGAAAATGACAATTCGAGATGAAAATGACCGTACTGCTTATGAGAAAGTAGGTGACAATGATACTCACGAACCAACTGGGCGTATTCATTCAGTCACAGTTTTTCTCAGTACACCATACGGTACAGACTATGCTTTAGTATTTGGAATGGAACTTTCACAGGATTTACGTCCAAAGAGAATGAGAACCATCGTATTCAATGCATGTCGCTATTACATGCAATACATTGGCACCCCCTACATGTAAAAGTATAAGCTGTGAAAAAAATTGAATTTGTTTTTTGCTGTTGGGAAAAAAAGTAGATGTCATCGTTACAGCAACAAGTTACTACCCTTGAAGACGAAGGCTATTTACAAGAGGTTGAGTCTGGCTTGTATGCATGTAAATGCACGACTCGGTTACTCAAGAAATCCTCCCTTCGACGTCATTTCAAGTCTGCGAAACATCGAGAGTATATCGTTCCAGAGAATCGCGAATGTGGTATTTGTTACGATAGAAAGAAGGACTTCTGGACGTGTCCTAAGTGTAAGAATGACCACTGTGTACAGTGTCATGACCACATTCGAAATGGCAAGTGTCCCTTCTGTCGTCATCAATATCAAAATCGCCCAGAGACACCACGATTACCTTTTCTAGAACCGTTACCTCTATATGAGATTCCAAATGCTCCTACTCTTGGAGCGATGGTAGAATTCCTCTTCCCTGAACCACCTGTACTTGAGAGACAACAAGGAGAATATTACGATAATGATTTAATTGATATACTAGCAACTCAGGAACTTTTAAACTATCTACATAACAATTTACAATAAAAAATCTTAATTCGTTGACACCAATTAAGACTTATACTTAGGGAAACGCGGTAACCTGCAAGTCCTGTGCAGAGTTCAAGAATGAGGATTTCTGGACGGAGTAATTGATACCTCCTCCCGTATTTTCAAGACCTCCCGTAGCAGCATTCTGAAGAGCGAGAAGTTCTTTCGACGTAGTGTTATTAACACCTCCCATTACACTAAGAGCTCCGTCACGTAAAGCAAGTTGAGGTGTCGCTCCACCAGATGGGCTAAACCAACCTTTTTGTAGAGGAACAATTGGCAAGTCACCTCGAATAGGGTCACCTGCTTCTCGGAGTCTATTCTTCTGGTTAGCATAAATGAATCGGTCATAGATGATTGGCTGTTCGACGTTCTCACCCAGAGCATTCACCATCATTCCATTAGACATATCCTGAACAGGAAGCATATCCGTTACTGGAGTGTAATCCAACTTTTGCTGTGCCTTCATTGCACTTTGGGGTTCAAATCCCGGTTGAACAAGATTAGAGTGCTTGGTTACCTGAGGAGATGCAAGATTGGCAGTACCTGTTCCCTGTCCTCCTTTACGACATCCAGATACAGTTCCACATCTGGTGCAGTATCCTTCCACAATATTATTCTGAGGACAGGAACATCCTTGTGCTGACAGAGCTTGCTGAGCCATTAAAGGCTGATTGGGGTCAACTCCCAAGTTCTTTAAGTCTGGCTGATTGTAACGGATGAATGCCCCGTAGTCAACCATACCTGCCGCACGAGGAGATAGGGACGATTGGAATCCTCCTGGAACTTCATAAAATCCTCTCTTTGTAACGGGATTTTCGTAGACACGTTCTCGGATGACTTTCATGCTAGCGGAAGGCATCCCTGCAAAAGGTTCTATGATTTGTGTGGGTTTAAAATATTCTATCGCAAATGCAACTGTCGCAAGAGTAACGAGTGCCATTAGTATATTATTAGAAGTATTCATTCTTTTTTATTTCTAAAGAAGAATAAAAATTTTTATTGAAAAAGATTATTTATGACATTAAATAAAAATGGTCAATCGTTGTATGAAATCACCACGAGGACGTACAGTTCTCCGCAAAACCCTTCAGCGTAAGGCGAAGTCATTGGGTCTCAAATCTAGTGGCACTCGCCAACAGTTATGCAATCGTATTAATTCAAAAAAACGACGCAGTAAGAGTCGTCGCCGTAGTGGTCGCCGTAGCACAAAACCGCGAGCCCTACGTACGAAACTAAAGCAGAATCAATTTTATTCAGTAGCGGAACGCAAGCGAGTCACTGTCGATAAAGAAGACATCAAGGTCAAGAAGGATAGACGAGGACGACATCGCATGGTCGCCAAGGACCCCAAAACCGGTGACAAACTTTTCAAATACATCAAAGAGTCCAAAGCATCTTCGTTAAAGCGAAAGTACAAATAATGTGTTTTGTATGTATTCACCATATAAAACTCAACCACGTTGTACTTGTCTTTTTTGGAAGTAACAGACGATGCCAACGACGAGCAGTATCCAAGCCCATAATGGGATCGTAAATGGTCGTTGAAGAAGGAACGACTCAGATATTTGAAATGTGTAAGACGGTGCAACCTCTCTTATTTGATGCGACCATACTACTTGATTATTTTTAATGTACATCAGATTAGCTCCTAAGAAGCGGTCTTGCATGTCACTACGATTGGTAATATTAACACTTCCGATAGATGTGCCTGGTGCAAATTTGTATTGCAGTAGGTGAATTTCTGCATTTGAATCCTCAGCGGTATGATTTATTGTCGTTGCATCTCCATCGAATGTTAGGGTACAACCTCTATCCGTGCTTTTAGAGGACTCAACACATTGTAGAGGAGATACGGATGTTCCGCTAACATTTGTGAATGCGATTTCTGCAATGTGTAGGTGATGTTCGGACAAAGATGCACTAGCATCTTTGGGCATTGGTAAACTTACAATAAATAATTCTGGCGAACCTGGTATGTCTGGACATGGAGTACACTCTTCGCAATCCAAGATTGGGCACTCCTCCTTTAAAGGAAGGTTCTCCATACATTTTGCCTTATCATAAGTACAGTCAAGTTGACCGTCCTCTAGTACCTTCCCCAAATGATATTTATTTTTGCATTCGTCTTCTTCAAGATATTTGCCAGTCATGTTTTTATTAAGTCATTAGATAAAAAAAAGTTTTCTATAGGATTATCTACGACGATAATAGTAAATGATACAAATGAGAATCACGGCTACCCATATCCAACGAGGAATGGAAAGGTACTGATGGTGTATAGTAGAATTGAATGTTTCAGCTATGCTAAACTGCATGGTATCACTGGAATTTCGTACTTGTTCGGCCCAAACAACTTCGTTATTTCTCACATACAATAGATTAGCACCTATAAACCGATCATTAAATCCGCTACGATTTGTGATAGTAATGCTACTCAAAGAGGATCCATGAGGCAACTGATATTGTAGCATATGTATTTCCTCGTCTGGAAAGCCGTCAGTTTCTGAATAAAATGTGTGAGAAAACGTGTTCGTATTACCATCGTATGTGAGGTCGCATGTCCCGGTTGAAGTGGCCGATGACTCCATGCAACCAATTGGATCAATAGAGTTACCACTAGCATCTGTGAAACTAATTTCGCTAATGTGCAAATGGTGTTGACCTATACTTGTCTCGGGACTCTTTGGCATGGGTAGACTAATAATAAACAGTTCAGGTTGGTCATCTTCTTCGCATGGAACACATTCTTCACATTCTGTTGGACACACCTTTAAAGATGGATATTTAGACTGGCAAATCTCAGTGGTATATTGTGGACAACTGTCGAGGTCATATTCGCTGATACAATCTTCCTTTGAGTGTCTTTTTTCAAACATGGTTAATTTTTATTATGAAACAATATTATTATTATTAATATTATAAATGGTATCTTGTCGACGAAATCAAATACGAAACCCCCGAACTGGCCGATGTGTTAAACGCAGTGGAAAAATCGGTAGAGAAATTTTAAGAAGTCGTTCGCGTAGTCGTTCGCGTAGTCGTAGTCCAGACGAATGTCAAACACTTGTACGAAATCCCTTCACACGCCGATGCGTCGTAGAAAATGGTGCAATTGGAATACAACTCCGAGACAGTGGTCGTTCACTTGAACGATGTCCTCCTCGAATAATGAATCCAGCTACGGGTAAATGTGTCGGTAAAGATACTCCCCTGGGACAGAGAATTATAGCAGAATCAACCCAAATGGGAGAGAACAACATTGTGTTTGGTGATGTTATGTTTCGACCACTTGGTTTAAATAGACCTATCAGACAAGCACCACGACCTCGTCCATCCCCAATTGCAAGCGCCCTACCAATGCAACGTCGTGCTATCGCACAAACCAGACAGTATGCTCCCAAACAACTTATTATCGATAAACTCATTGCCGTCAACAAGAAGAAACTACCAGAGTTAAAGAAAATACTGAAAAGACTTCGTATGAGCTCAAATGACAAGAAACCCGAACTAGTTGTTAGTTATGTAAATCATCTGCTCCAGCAACAACATTACCATCCAACAGCTACAATGTACAAACAATATGTGACTCGCGTGAAAGATATTCTTGCAGACCCTGAATGGGTTAGGGAATTGATAGAGAGGAACGCGTTGCCACCCAAAGTCCTTGAAGCAAATCTACGTGAGTATCGAACATCTAATACAAACGAGTCTATTGATATGATACTCGCTTACCTTGCGTAAGTTTCTGTTTTATTATAAAACAGAAACTACTTAGATAATATCGTAAATCCACTTGGGGTTTTGACCATGTAGATTAGAGACTCCAAATATACCACGCAGGTTTCCTATAGGTTTCGGTGTTTCATATTTCGGAGTTCCGTAAAATACGCTATCCTCAGAATTTATAATGCGTGTAATGCCCTCTAGTGTTATGTAATGCTGACCATCTGGTAAAGCAAACACAAGTTTTTCGAAATTAGGAGAACCGCCGTGACCATTATCATCGTGTGCACCTTCCCACTCTGCAAACACATATTGACGATTGCCATATTCGTCTTTAGAACTCAGCATGTGCTGTATTTCGTCTCTGTCGAAACAGAACTTGTGGTATTGGTCGTCCTGCTTAAGAACTATACTCAATTCAGGTTTATTGTCCTCTTCCCAATCCAGAAGTGAAACATACGAACTAGGATTAGTGCACGTCTGCCAATCCTGAACATAATTACCACCAAGTCGTCTACTACGTTGTCGTTGCTCACGCAATTGTTGTATTTCACGTTGCACAGGAGATGCCTGCTGACGACGTCTTTCTTCATCCAACTGCAAAGAAACCATTCCCTGTTGCGGTTCTTGTGGTCGATATCTAAACATATAGGGAATCAGTGACTGGATTAGTTCTTGCCTGTTCATTCTTCTAGCGTTTGGTATGTTGTAAAAAGATGTCGAAATGATTCTTAATGTTGAAACAGGCAAATGTTCTAAGGCAACTTCAAAGTTACGAATAGCATTAATAACTTGTATTATCCATCGTTGTAGTTGATCTTGGGAAGGAGAAGGTGGAGGAGAAAATACTGGTTCTTGTCGCGGAGGAGATGCCTGTCGTGGAGGAGATGCCTGTCGCGGGGGAGGTGCTTGTCGCGGGGGAGGTGCTTGTCGTGAGGGAGGTGCTTGTCGTGAGGGAGATGCTTGTCGCGGAGGAGATTCTGCATATCGTCTATAAAATGACGTGATTCGGTTACAAATCTGTTGTTTTGTACCAGTTGTTTTCAAATCTAGCGAACGAGCTTCAGCTTGGACGTCTTCGTATGTGCGTGGTCGATTATTATCATCACGCATACATCGTGAACGCCGGCGAACAGGTGAAGCTTGACGCACGGGTGAAGCTTGACGAACTGGTGAAGCTTGGCGAACGGGTGAAGCTTGACG
>Ga0180438_10010610_pt1 | contig 11278 bp, 9 predicted proteins | sample SS_ome_12_FD_132455 | JGI IMG/M metagenome (GOLD analysis project Ga0180438, IMG submission 132455) | Hypersaline lake sediment archaeal communities from the Salton Sea, California, USA - SS_3_D_2 metaG | ecosystem: Environmental > Aquatic > Non-marine Saline and Alkaline > Hypersaline >...
AAAAAGTAATTGAGATGTTTGCACCCATACAGGCAGAGGCAGAAAAACGCTTCACAGAGATGAAGGAAAAAGATAATCAAAACATCTTAATCGGTATGGCAACATGTGGCCTGGCATCAGGTGCGTTAGAGGCAAAGGCAGCATTTGAAGAGGCCATCGAAGAGAGGAAAATAGATGCCAATATTATACCGGTAGGCTGTTTGGGGCATTGCTATACCGAGCCCCTTGTTATCATTGAAAAACCTGGGTTTCCACCTATTCTCTACCACGATGTCACACCTGGAAAGGCGCGACTGCTCGTTAAGGCCTTTTTAGAAGAGGGAGACCCAGTTTTTGAACATATATTAGGGGCAATGGAAGAAAATGACCTTATACCTTCGGTAATGGAGTTCCCGCGATTCAATCAGGAAAAAAGGATAGTTATGGCTAACAGTGGTGTAATTAATCCGGAGGATATCTATCAATACATAGCAAAGGGAGGATATTCTGCCCTGGTCAAGGCACTTTCGATAGAACCACAGAAAATCATTAACGAGATTAAAGAATCAGGTCTCAGAGGGAGAGGAGGTGCAGGTTTCTCAACTGGCAAAAAGTGGCAAGTTGTCCGGGACTCCAGTGAAGAAGAAAAAGCTGTGATTTGCAATGCAGACGAAGGAGACCCTGGCGCCTATATGGATAGGACCATCCTTGAAAGTAGCCCACATCAGATTATTGAAGGTATTGCAATCAGCGCATATGCAGTGGGGGCCAAAAAAGCAATCATTTATATTAGGGCAGAATATCCTCTCGCGATAGAAAAGGCTACAGTGGCAATTAATCAGGCAAACGATATCGGCCTGTTAGGAAAGGGAATATTGGGCACAGATTTTAATTTAAACATGTCTATATTCCAGGGTTCAGGAGCCTTTGTCTGCGGAGAAGAAACAGCTCTTATGCAGTCAATCCAAGGCGAAAGGGGTATGCCTCAACCAAGACCACCCTATCCTGCCCAAAATGGTTTGTGGGGAAAACCAACAATAATAAATAATGTTAAAACTTTTGGATCTATACCAGCCATAGTACAAAACGGGGCTCAGTGGTTCAAAGGAATTGGTACAGATAAAAGCCCTGGGACCGCGATATTCTCAGTAGTAGGAAATGTTGTGCATGCCGGTCTGGTTGAAATCCCCATGGGTTTGACCCTTAAGGAACTTATCTTTGATATCTGTGGAGGCATACCAGATCAAAAGAAATTTAAGGCAGTGCAGATTGGTGGACCTTCTGGAGGATGTTTACCAGAGGATTTTCTTGATACACCCATTGACTTTGATTCCCTCACACAGGCAGGAGCAATGATGGGCAGTGGTGGTATGGTTGTTATGGATGAGGATAGCTGCATGGTAGATGTAGCAAGATATTTTCTTGACTTCACCCAAAAGGAGTCATGTGGAAAATGTACATTCTGCAGGATAGGGACCAAACACCTTCTTGACATCTTAGATAGGCTCACAAAAGGAGAAGGTCGGGAGGGTGATATCGAATTATTAGAGAGCCTGAGTATGGATATAAAGGAAGGCTCTCTTTGCGGATTAGGAAAAACTGCTCCTAATCCGATTTTAACAACCATTAAATATTTTAGAGATGAATACGAAGCTCATATCAAGGAAAAGCGCTGTCCTGCCATGATGTGTAGAGAATTAACAGCATATTATATTGATTTAGATAAATGTGCCAGAGGCTGTGATGCCTGTGTGGGAAGCTGCCCTACTGAGGCAATATTTACAACACGCAATAGAAAGAAGGGCGTTGACCAAACATTATGTGTTAAATGTGGAGAATGCATGGTATCCTGTCCCCCAGAATACGATGCTGTAAGAAAAGTTTCTCCTCCTGAACTCGCACCTATAATTGAACGCCCAAAGGAAGATGAGAAAGACAACCAATTATCGGCAGCGTGAGGAGAAGTTAGATCCATGGTAAAACTTGTAGTTGATAATAAAGAGATCGAAACCGAAGAGGGAAATAATGTTCTTCAGGCATGCTTAGATAACGATATTTACATCCCCAATCTATGTTACCTAAAAGAGATGGATAATCCACCAGGCTCATGCAGGCTGTGTTTTGTTGAAATCGAGGGGTATAGCCAGCCTGTACCTTCATGTACAGAAAAGGTTAAAAAAGGAATGGTAGTCAGGACAAATACAGAACATATACGAAGATTACAGAGAACTGCCTTTGAGCTTCTTCTCTCTGTTCATCACGTAGATTGCCGTCATTGCCCCGCGAACAAAAAATGTGAGTTGCAGCGCATCTCCAAGTTTCTCCATTTCGGCCTAAAAACCAAAAGGATTGAACAACTTAAAAGAGATGTAGGGCAGGAACAGGACCATCCTTTACTTGAATACTATCCCTATCGGTGCGTTTTGTGTGGTAAATGTGTCTTTGTTTGCAAACAGAACAATGGCCAGCCCTTGTTAAGCCTAGCAAAAAGAGGGCTTGACACAACTGTAAGCTTTTTTGGCGAAGAGAATATTGCCAAAGATAGGTGCAAGAATTGTTATGCTTGTGTAGAAATTTGCCCTGTTTCTGCACTGTTGATTAGAAATAATTCGTAACCGCTCAATAGTATAAGGAAGAGCATGGGTGTCTTTTTTGTTATGCCTAAAATAGCAGTACATTTACCCGCATTGGGCGGGTTAAAATCCACAGGATGTTGAGCAATTACAATAATTCTCATACATAGATTAGGTATTGAAAGATGATCAAGGAAAATGCAGAACGCTTGCTTAATGAGCTCCCAGAAGGTGTGGAACTGCTTGCAGCTGCTAAAGAAAGAAATGCATATGAAATATCTGAGGCAATAAAAGGGGGTATTAAAATTATAGGAGAAAATTACCTCAATGATGCGTTAGGTGTAATTAATGAAGTAACACAAAAAGCCGAATGGCACTTTATTGGACATTTACAGAGGAATAAGGTTAAAAAGGTCATTGATATCTTTGATATGATCGAATCTGTTGACTCCCTCAGATTGGCCAAGGAAATAGAGAAATGGTGCGAGAAACGAAATAAAGTCATGCCCATATTGATTGAGGTTAATAGCGGTGAAGAAAATCAAAAAGCCGGTGTAGCCCCAAAGGATGTAACACAATTAATAAAGGACGTCTCCTCACTTACTTATGTAAAGATAATGGGATTGATGACCATGGGGCCGAGATTCGGGGATCCTGAGGAATCACGACCTTATTTTAAAAAAACCAGGGAGATATTCGAGCAGATCAAGGATCTTCACCTTCCGAATGTGGAAATGAAATATCTCTCCATGGGCATGACAAATTCGTATGAGGTTGCGATACAAGAGGGAGCAAACTTAGTAAGGATAGGGACGAAGATATTTGGCCAAAGAGAAAAAAGCCAAACTTAACGGGCTTCTTCCAAGAAAGCCATGTAATGCAACTATGTTATAGAAATTCCGGAGCATCGATTGAGCTATGCAGCTAAAGAAATGAAGCGACTTATGGGCAAAGCTGTCTCTCGTTTTCAAATGATAGGAGATGGAGACAGAATATTGGTTGCTGTTTCAGGTGGTCAGGATAGTGTAGCCCTTTTATGGTTGCTACGGGATCGGTTAACAAGAATTCCTATTACCTATGATATAAAAGCGGTTCATGTAGAACTAGGCTTTGGGCAGGATACAGGGAAAAAGATGGGGGATTTTTTCAATGTAAATGGTTTTGATTATTGTATTATTAAAAGCAGCTTTGGACCACGTGCGCATGCAAAAGAGAACACGGAAAATCCATGTTTTCTCTGCTCACGCCTGAGAAGAAAGGCCATATTTGAAAAGGCGGCAGAACTTGAATGTAATAAGATAGCATTTGGACATCAGAAAGATGATCTCATAGAAACATTCTTTTTAAACCTCTTTTTTGTGGGATCAATAGATACCTTCCAGCCTGTACAGGAATTATTTAACGGAAAGCTCTCCATTATACGGCCCTTGTATCTGTTAAATAAGAATAGTATTAAACGATATGCTGATGAGATGGGATTCCCTGTGATAGATAATGGCTGCCCTACAGCACGATCATCAAAAAGGATGCAGATCAGGTCCTTGCTTACAAATTTCTATACAACAAATAAAAAAATAAAAGGAAACATATTTCATGCATTAATGAAAGATTTATTGTTGACCGTTGACCGTTATCCTTCTATGTTGTGTGATATCCATCAGAAAACTGTGAATGGATAACAGACAACTTACCTTCGGGCACTGAAAATGAAATTAGGTTTTATTGGACTGCCACAATCAGGGAAGTTTACGATCTTTAAGGCCCTGACTGCTGCACGAGGAACAATAAGCCAAGAAAAGGTCAAGAAAGGTGATCAGCTTATTGCAACCGTTAACGTACCAGATGAAAGAGTGGATTATCTAACAGAGACCTATAAGCCAAAAAAAACCATCTATTCTCAGGTAGAATATCTGCTGCCTGGAAAAACAATGGATATCGATCATTCCGCAAGAGAAAAAGAAAATGTCACCCTTAATGCAGTGAGAGTCTGCGATGGATTGATTCATGTTATAAAAAATTTTCAGATTTTCGGAGAGCCTTCCCCCACACCTGAAGAAGATTTCTTTAAACTGGAATCAGAAATGATAGTAAGTGATCTTTTCGTGGCTGAAAAGAGGGTGGAAAAAATAAAAGTAGATGAAAAAAAAGGAAAAAAGATACATGCTGAGGAACCTCCTCTTCTAAAAAAATGTATTGATATTCTCTCTGAAGATAAACCATTGAGGGATACTTCTGAGATAGCTCATTCTCCATTTTTAAGAGGTTTTACCTTTTTATCTGCTAAACCCATGCTGGTAATTGTAAACAACTCAGACGAAGATGAAGATCTACCCATGATGCCTCGTATCCCTAAAAATGTTGAACTCATGGTAGTTCGAGGCAAATTAGAGATGGAGATAGGAGAGATGGGGCAAGAGGAGGCGCAGGAATTTTTATCAGCCTTCAATATTGAAGTTTCTCTCCTCGATAGGGTTATCAAGCGCTCCTTTGCTGCCTCTGACCTCGTTTCCTTTTTTACAATTGTGGAAAATGAGGTAAGATCATGGTCAATCCCCAAAGGTACATCAGCGATAGATGCTGCTGACCTCATCCATTCAGATATGAAAAAAGGATTTATAAAGGCTGAGGTTCTTCCTTACGATACATTGGTTAAATATGGAAATTTTTCCGAGGCAAAAAAGGGTGGCCAGGTCAAACTAGAAGGCAAAGAATATGTGGTCCAAGACGGAGACATAATCAGATTTCGATTTAACGTATAAGAAAATGGCAAAAAAAAAGATACAAGTTGGGGTCATTGGAGCAACAGGATATGGTGGGGTAGGTTTGATCGAACTCCTCATAAACCATCCCTCTGTTACCATATCTGCTCTCATTGCAAAACAAGAAACCGGTAAGCCTATAAGTACAGTTTATCCTCATTTGAAAGGATTTTGTGATCTACCAGTTTTTGATCCAGCCGACCCTCAATGTCCACATGACTTTGATATCGTCTTCTATGCTACGCCTGACGGAGTTGGCCAAAAAGAGGCAACAAAGTGGTTACAACAAGGTATTAAAGTAATTGATTATAGTGGGGACTTTCGTTTTAATGATAAAGAGAGCTATGCCTCTTATGCTGCCAGAATCGGAAAGCCAAAGGAACATGCTAATCCAGATATTCTCCACTCCACTACCTATGGCCTTCCCGAGTTACATAGAGAAATAATAGCCAATTCTACGTTAGTTGGTAATCCGGGATGTTTTGCAGTAAGCTGTATCCTTGGGCTCGTACCTGCGCTAAAATTCGGCCTGATAGAAAGCGAGGGTATAATATTTGATGCAAAAACCGGTGTTTCAGGGGCTGGGAAAACCCCCTCCCCTTTATTTCATTTCCCTGCTCGATATGAGGCTATGAATGCCTACAAGGTAACTGGCCATCAGCATGTATATGAAATAGAGAGAGAATTATCACGGGTAGCCGATAAAGAACTCACGGTTACATTCACGCCACACGTTATTCCAGTGAGCAGAGGGATTATCACAACTATCTATGCTACTATTACCACTCATGCAGATATGAAAAACGTGAGAGAGGCTTATGAGACAGTGTATGGCACGGAGCCATTTATCAGGGTATTTAGCCATGGCGAGGTTTTAAGTAGCACTGATGTAAGGGGAAGCAACTTCTGTAACATCTCGCTCACTATAGATGCAAGAACAGGGAAATTAATCGTAATCAGCGTGATTGATAATTTAGTGAAAGGTCAGGCAGGTAATGCCTTGCAGAATATGAATATCATGATGCACGTAGAGGAAACTACCGGTCTGATGTATCCTGGAAACTTCCCGTAATAATTCTGGGGTAGTTGTCAGCAATCCGTTACATACACACCTTTCTTACCTGTATAAGATCAGTTTGGCCAAGGAATATTTTTCGTATCCCATCTTGCATCAAGGTTCTCATTCCATCAGCTACGGCTTGTTCTCTAATGTCCTCCATCTTAGCCTTATTTTGAATCAGGGACTTGATCTGAGTCGTTCCAGCCAGTATTTCAACAAGTGCCGTTCTTCCTCTATAACCGGTATTCGAACATTTTTGGCAGCCTTTGGGCCTATAAAGTTTTAGATCATCGCTGTATGAAATGTTCAAGGCATCAAAATCACCATTATATGCCCTGACCAATAATTCAAACTCTTCTTTAGAGGGATGGTAGTCTTCTTTGCAATCTTTGCACAAGGTTCTTACCAGTCTCTGTGCAAGAATACCCAAAAGGGCGTCGGAAAAATTAAAGGGATCCATTCCCATATCAAGCAATCGAGTAATTGTTTCAGGAGCACTGTTAGTATGAAGGGTTGAAAAAACGAGGTGACCGGTAAGAGATGCCTCAATTCCTGTGGAAACAGTCTCTTCGTCTCTCATTTCCCCCACCATTATTACATCTGGATCCGCCCGCAAGAAGGACCTCATGGCGGATGCAAAATTTAGTCCTATCTTTGGCAGCATCTGGACCTGGCGAAGACCTTCCTGTGTTATTTCCACTGGATCTTCTGCAGTCCATATCTTTGTCTCAGGTTTGTTAATAAAATGCAAAGCTGAATGGAGTGTGGTAGTTTTACCACTACCAGTGGGGCCTACCACAAGTACTATGCCATAAGGTTTCTCTATCATTCCGAGGAATTCGTTATAATCTCTCTCGTTCATACCCATCTTATCCAATGGCAGAGGTTCACCTGCAGCCAGTATCCTCATGACAACATCTTCATTTCCTCCTGCAGTCGGGATAGTGGCTACCCGCAATTCGATATCAAGCGGGGCATATTTTTTGAATGGTATCTTGCCATCCTGTGGGAGACGCCGTTCTGCAATATCAAGATTACTCATGATCTTTATCCGTGAACTCATAGCAGCCTTATACGTATACGGAATAGTCTGGTAGACCTGGCACAATCCATCAATCCTGAATCTGATGACGGCATCTGTTTTTCCTGCCCTGGGTTCTATATGGATATCTGAGGCTCCTCTATTATAGGCATCGACAATCATCTTATTTACTAATTGCACTATGGCCCCATCTTCTTCAGTTACTCCTTCAAGCTCTTCATCTATCGCCTCTTCACCACTATCTAATTGCCCGAGAATTTCTTCGATACTTCCTCCTGACTCACCCATAATACTCGATCGTTTGACATCAAAGAAATGATCAATCATCTTAATAATATCTTCCCGTAGCGAGACACAAAATTCAAAGTCTTTACCGAAAATAAGCCCTTTCACTGCGTCTTGCCCGGGTAAATAATTTGGATTTTCCATTGCAATTACTATGGTTGAGTCAACTTGTGCCACTGGAACAAAGAGATTATTTTTTAGGTACGTTGGCCTAAGGCCTTTAAGCAACTGTCCAGGAATAACCATCCTTTCATCATATGGTATAAACCGTGTGTTAAAAAACGAGCTTAAAGACTTTCCGATATCTTCTTTTGTTACATGAAAATCATTCATAAGAACGGTTTCTACGCTGCTCTTTGTCTTCCGTGCCAGAGCCATAGCTTGTTCCAGGTCTTTGTTGTTAATAATATTATTAGTGATAAGATGATCAAATTTTGTCTTTTTAGTCTGTTGCTTCATCCGCTGGTGGTTGTAGAAGGCAATCCCTAAGACCTTAGCTATCTCGGTAGCAGACTTTTGGTCTTCCAATGTAAAATGTTTGCCACCTACCTTATTGATAAGTTGAACCACGCCCAATAGATATTTACTAAATTTAATAGGTGCGACTAATACCTGTTCCGTTTTATAACCCGTTTTTTCATCCCAGCTCCCATCAAATGTCAATTCAGGATTTATCTTTTTCAATTCGTCAGCATCATAGGCATTTACGATATTGAGTGTTTTTCCTGATACACCACAATAACCGGAAATGCTTTTATCATTAAGAGGAACTCGTATCTCATTTAGCTCTTCACCAGTTTTAAATCGCGACACAATCTCTTTATTGGCACCATCCACCACATATATAGTTATACGGTCGGCATCAAAGACAGAGAGAATACTTTCCCGCAAATTAATCAATATGTCGTCAATATCCTTAGAGGCATTTATCTTATTTGTAATAAAATTTAGTTTTTTACTGAATTGAAGCTCCCTCTGTAAAGCTTCTACATTGTTCGTTTTTTCTTTTGTATCTTGTGTTTTCGGAAGTGCCATCTCTTTCACCTTTTACAGTAAATAATTTTAACCTTATTAAATACCATATATTTTAAATTTTTTCCAGATTATTTCATTCCATTCTGTCAAGGTAGGTAGGAAGCCAGGAGACTAGGAAAATTTGTCAGTTAAGTATGTAATTTGGTCTACTATCATACGATACTGCCTCGATATATTTTGATAACTCTGATTTAGATTGTTTTTAATGATTTCAGAGTTATTCTCAGATAATGTTGAATCAAATGTTTTCTCATAATAGAAACGGTTCAAATCAATTTCCTCATTTACTGAATAAAGTCTGGCTCGAATCTGAATAACAAGGCGTTGAAGTTTCATATCAAGTAATGATAAAGAACCCATATTTGACTCCAAGAAAGGTAAAGAATATTTTTTAAGGTTAAGCGCAACTACGTCTTTTTGCTGCGCCATATGTTTTGCATAAGCATCGATTTCTTCATCACTCGATTTCAGGAGTGTTTCGATGCGTCTTAACATTTTTTGATCATTATATTGAGCGTAAACTTTGAACATCCAATTGAGTAAATCTCGATTATATGTTCCAAATCGTGAGCATAACAAATACACAGCACCAGATAATAGATACCCGACACCTTCAAGTTCAATCGATAAGCCTTTTTTAAACTCCTTTTTTTGACAATGTCTTTTTACCTCATCAACAATTAAAGGACTGAAAATACCAAGTAACCAACCAAGCATAAGATAGAGAATATTTACGCCTTGCATATCGCTCCCTTCTGGAAGAATGCACTTTTACACGATATGAGTATAGATTGAGAAGACATAAAGGTCAAGGGGTGTGTAAAAAGTGTCTTGTCAAGGTAGGTGAGGAGGCTAACCATAAGTTGGCAATTTTACTTTCTGATCAATGTCGTGTCTTACTAAATGTTAAAAGATTTGAAGCCGTATTAGAAAGTTTTTGCGGTGTGGTTTGGACTATGGGTTAGAGCAGGTAGATGAATACAATCTGTCTTGCTATCCTTATTTATTTAGTAAATAATCGCTTTATTCTACCAGCTATTATAGCAATAGTTGGCAAAGGATCAGCCATAAAGATATCTGTTGTTACATTTTGCCATTTAGATAAATCTTTAATAGTCCTCCATTTCTTGGGTGTTTTTGCAAGATGTTTTAATTCGCCGAAAATCCAGCGAAACTCCTTACCTAACTTGTATTCAAAAATTGGTTCTACATTTTCTCCTATTGATAGTTTATAAAGTAAATAACCAAAATCAACTCCGCTGTACAATGAAATGTCGTTTGTACCTGCAAGACGTGCATTAAAATCTAAAAGTTTAGCTTGGCCATCGTTTCGATCCCTTCGAAAATCTAAATGAGCCACACCATTATAACTCAGTTTTCTGAGAAAATTAATTCCTAAATCCATAAAAATATCGTCTTTTATTGTGCGGCAGGCTACCGGTGGACCATAAGGTAATGGATAATTTCTGAGGCTTATATATGCTGATCCAGCTTTCGGTTCACCACGAATACAAAGTATTGTGAGTTCTAAATCTTCTCCGCTAATAAACTCTTGAATAATTGGCATAGTATCATATCCTAACAATGCGGCATGTAGGTCTTTTTTCTTATCGACTCTCTTTATTCCATGACCTCCTACGCCTTTTTTAGGTTTTAGTAACACGGGATAAGGAAACTCATCGATCAGTAAGAGAGCATCTTTTATATTGCCAGGCATATACGTTTTTGGAATTGGAACACCAAATTTTTCTGAAACTTCAGCTAAAAAGCTCTTGTCAAAAAGGTTGTCAAAAAGGTTTTTTCCAGGATTTGGTACAACTGTTGTTAGATGCTTATAGTCATCATAATAATTATATATTATAGTCCAACCTGGATTCATAATTGGAATTAGTACCTTTGGGCGTAAAACTTTTACATGTTCTAATATGGTAAGATGTGCCTTTTCCAGATGATCGTGACTATATGCGTACGTGAAATGATTTTTAATGCCACGAGAAAAATTTGTTTTTCCTAAGATTGTACTGCTTCCCACTACGATTGATAGCCCCTTTCGAGATAAACTGCGCACGAGTCCTAAGGCTGTACTTGTTTCTCCATCCAGAACCAGTACATCAGGTGATGGCATATTTTTCCTCCAATATTTTCTTTTAATACTTATATTACGCCGGTTTCTAATCATGATATATTCAAAGAATGGCTATTTTAAAAATGATCGCCATGTATCATTACCTGACTCAAGATAACAGAAAACTAAATATCACCCAAATGCAGATTTATTGAGATTACCTGTACTTCGGTTAAAACTGTGATATGCTCTAAAATTAGCCCCAAATTTGACGGATTTCCGATTTCGTATTTTGTGTCATAATCGATGATCGTGTAAAATTCAAAAATTTTCAAGGTTTCATTTGGTAGTCATAAATTTTTGAGGCTCTAAATTCCTTCCAATCATAGCGAGACTGTCGAAAAAGCCATTTTAGAGAGCGGTGTCTTTTGGGTCAAATCCCTCTATGGTGATCCTTTCTAACGATATCCAATCGGTGGT